>ERZ869925.1195-NODE-1195-length-12604-cov-7.919515_pt1 | contig 12604 bp, 10 predicted proteins | sample MGYA00579311_ERZ869925 | MGnify/ENA primary metagenome ERZ869925 (study PRJEB32216, sample SAMN09231817) | wastewater metagenome | place: USA: Maryland | collected 2016-07-30 | study: EMG produced TPA metagenomics assembly of the PRJNA472060 data set (Reclaimed...
GTGTCGCGGTCATGAACAGCCGCCGGCGGCAGCGAATCTTGCGTTCATCGAGGACGGTAGAGAACTTGCCTCGCATATCGCCCACGAGCCGATGTGCCTCATCGCACAGGGCCAGGTCGAATGTCTTGCGTGCCTTGCGCTGGCCAGCGCTCACACGGTCCGAGGACTGATAGGTCGCGATCACGACGGCCGGCAGGCGGCGCCGCTTGGCCAGAAATGCCGCTATGTCCTTGGCCTCTGTCGTGACGTCGATGCCCAGCTCAGCGATGTACCGAAGGGCGGGATCGTCGCGGTCGCGGGCCACCGACTCGTCGGAACACACGACGAGGAAATCGAAGTCCTCGCGCGCGTGCCGTCCCCACTCGCGGAGGTTTTGCTGAACGAGCGAAATCGACGGCACGAGGAGGAGCGTCCGCCGACTCTTTAGCCGCTCGTGAATCCACAAGCCTGTTAGCGTCTTGCCAGTGCCGCAGGCCATGATGAGCCGGCCGCGGGCGTGTTCGCGGAACCCGCGAAGAACGGCAGAGATAGCCTTGCGTTGGTGTGGCTTAGGCTTCGCTCGCTTTGGCCTGGGGGCGGCGGCGCCGACTCTGGTCGGCCAGACGATATCCGCCGACACAAGGTCGCCGCGCAGCACCACCGACGCATGCTTGGCCTGCTCATCGATCGTCCGGCGAGCGTTCGCCCCAATGTTGTCGGTCGTACCGATGAGAAGCCGAAAGGCGATTTGCGGTCGATTGGACTCCGAGAGAAACGAGTTGATCTCGGCTTTGGTGATCGAGTAACCCGGCCCGACGGCCTTCGCCTGGATGGCCCACAACTTGCCGTCGTGGGTTTCTGCGATGAGGTCGATGCCGCAGTCAGGCCCCCAGCGATCCGGCCAATCGGCCCAGCGCCAAACGCGACGAAACTTGCCGCGGTACAGAGGCGCATGTTCAAGATACCACTGGCAGACCCACTCGAAGTCGCGACCGAAGAGCGTGCCTTCCGCGTCGCGACGAATCTTGGCTTCGAGGTACTCGAATGAACCGGGGGAAAGTTCTGCCACGACGATTCTCTACGTGCTTGCTTTGCAGGAACTCGCACGAAAGTAGAAACAGCCGATCACCCCCCGTCCAGTGGGTTGGCCACGAGGGCATTCCGCCCGGGTGGTGCGGCTCTAACTCAGAGAGTCGGCTTCCGTCGCGTTGCATAAGACATCATGCGGAGACCCGGCAAGGCGTGGCACCTGTGCCGCTCGATACGCGGGCGAAGGCCTTGCCGTAGGAACTCTTGCTACCCCGCGGCAAATTGGCTCTCATGAGCAGGGAAACCCCTCCGGAGTACTATCCCGTGCCGATCCCGAAGAAAGTGGCCGACCGGCTGACCGCCGGCCTAAAGCGATTCAAGCCGATCCTCGAAGCAGCAAAGTCTCGCGACGTAAACGAGTCGGATACCTCGATGATCGTGACGGACCTTCTAGCGGAGGTTTTCGGCTTCGACAAATATGCCGAAGTCACCCGGGAGTATGCGATCCGCGGAACCTATTGCGATCTTGCCACGAAGATCGACGCCAAGCTCCAGACGCTGATCGAGGTAAAGGCTATCGGCCTCGATCTTCGGGAGAATCACATCAAGCAGGCCGTCGATTACGCAGCGAACGAGGGAGTCGAGTGGGTGATCCTCACCAACGGGCAGCATTGGAAGGTGTTTTCCGTTTCTTTCTCGAAGCCGATCTCGGCCGACCTTGTTCTCGACCTCGACCTCCTGGCGATGCAGCCCAGTGACGAAGATGCGATTGAAGACCTGTTTCTGCTCTCGAAGGAAGGCATCCAGCGATCCGGCCTCGATGCCTACAACGATCAACTCCGGGTACGAAATAAGTTCAATCTTGCGGCTCTGATAATGAGCGAACCGATCTTGCACGCGATCCGTCGGGAGTTGAAGCGAATCTCGCCGGATGTGCGAATCTCGGTCGAGGAGATCAAGGAAGCTTTGGGCCACGAAGTCATCAAGCGGGATGCCATCGAGGGCGACAAGGCTGCCGAAGCTCAGCGGCTCGTCAACAGGGCGGCCGGCAAAGCGCTGCGGCAGCGGAGGGCGAAAGGAGATGAAGGCCCGACCGACATGGTCATCGTCGAGGAACAACCAGCCGACGAAGAGTCTTCACACAAGGATTGACCGATTCGCCGCGCATGGATGGCTGGCAGGCCTATCCGACGACGATCCCCTTACGCAGCGGCTCTCGTTGAACCTGGGAGGGGGCCGTAACCACAACAGCCTCTCACGGGCATAGCCACTAATCTGCGATGTTTGAGTTTCTTGCAAACTGGTTTCCGGCGGGCGGAGAAGCGTTGACAGTCGAAGGTTTTTGGCTTTCTAGGCCCCTTAAGCTGCCCCATCCAATCACGACGCCATTACGAAGTCGGGTCACATTGGTCCGCCCCTGTATCGATGTGGATTACCGCGTGACCGATGGACAAATCATAGTTGATTCCGTTCGGATGGCACGGGATGGCGGAGCGATTATGGGATCGACCGTCAGGATAAATATCACTGCCGAGCGAACGGGGGAAGCATTCTATGTCGGGGCTTTGTCGCCTCATTCGCTCCTTACGGACTACGTGCGTGAAGACTTGCAGGACGTCCGCGGCCCATTAAGAAGAAAAATGTTTGGGAAGTGGCGGCATGAGTGTCCCGCCGAAGTTGCCCCCGCCTTAATCGATGCTTTGAACGATCAAGGCTCCGTCGAGCAAATTAGGCAATTGATTGGAAACGCGGGCGTTCGGGGCGCTGTCATGTTTACCTACAACAGTCCGAAGCGAGGGGCAGAGGAAAGAGTCGTTACCGTCCACAGCGTCCAAGGCGCGTCGATCCAAGCAACGGATCACAAAGATGGCATGACGAAGACTTTTCGGATGGATCGCATTTTTAACGTACGGCCGGCGCCACCGGGAGCCTAGGACGGTACTGAATCTCATTCGGTAAAAAACACGAGACTCACTCGCGCACGGCTTTCGGCCCGCCGCATAAGACATACGCGGAGGTCCGGCATCCTGCCGGGCCGGTGATTTCCATCACAGCGGCTCGCCTTCGATGCTGTTCTCTGCGGGGGCCTCATCAGCGAGAAGCGGGCTCGCCTCCGCATCCGGCATTGGCTCACACCCTTCTCGCTCGCCGGCCCCCGCGATGCGGCTTCCCTCTCCCCTGGATGCGGAATCGAGGGCATCCCCGCCGCTGAGAAGGCCAGCCCGCGGCATGCGCCGCGAGCCGGCCCGGCGGCATCGTGCCGCCGCCGGGCGTCCTGCCTGATGCCCCCGAGGGCCTCCCGCCCGCTTTTTGTCGATTGCATACCCCCGCCAAAGAGCGGTATCTTCCCTTTCAGTGGATTTGTTCGCCCGAGTACTTCACCTCTTTTCGGGGCGTCGTGATGCCGGCTTTGTGGGTTACAGCTTCTCTCGTCTGGCTATGCTGCGGGATCGTGGGCGGCATTATCGGCGCCGGACGCAACAATGGCGCCGGTGGTTTTTTGTTGGGCGTGCTCTTCGGTCCGCTTGGAGCAATCGCGGCCTTTGCGCTCGACGGTCGACCACCATGCCCCAAATGCGGGAACAAGATTTCAAACGGCATTCGTATCTGCCCGACGTGCCATGCGGAACTTGGCTGGCTTGACGGACAGCTTGGCACGCTTGAGCAGATTGAACAACGCATCGCGCGGCAAGTGATGAACCGCGCCGCGGAGGAACGCTTCGCCAAGGAACAAGAAGAGAAGGCGGCCCGCCAGTACGCCGAATTCGCGAGGCAACGCAAGATTTTCTTCGCGGCTGTCTTTCAGGCCTTAGCCAGTCCACTTCGCCTTGCGCTGCGCATGCTTGCCGCAGCCGACCGTACGCTATTGAGCCTCGCGGAAGGTTCGCAGGTTGCATATCGCACCATGCAAATCGGGTGGTTTGTCCTGTTGCCGCTCGTGGTGATAGCAGGCATCGTGTTCGTCATTCGCGCTGACAGCTCTCGATCACGGCCAGGCGGTGAGGGATTAGAAGCGGCGGGGCGGCCCGCGGCCGTCCGCCTCCAGCCGGCTGGCTCGCCACCAAATCATCCGTAATCCCGTTGTGCAGATCACGGCATCATAAATGGCCGTGTTCAGCCAAAAGTTTTTCCATCGGGTCCGCCTCGGCCCCCGGCACAGGCGCCGATAGCCCAAGTCCGACGCGATCGGCCGGCGACAGGCCGAGCACCCTTTCCAGCCTTGCTAACTCTCTCGCCGCTTCCGTGCTCGTGCGCCGCGCCGGCGACGGCACGACGCGATCGCCGTAGCGGCCCCCGGTCACGAGAAACTCCGGTTCTTCGCCCGCGGCGAGCCGCTGCTCGGCAGCGGCCCACTTTGCCCATGTAACGGCATATCGGATGACGACGGGCAAGTCGCTCTCCGCGAGTGCGCTTGCCCCGCGGAGAAACGTCACGACCTCCGCGTATCGGGCCCTCGCGGCCGGCGGCAGCCATTCCGGCGGCAAAGGAACGTCAGCCGGATCGGGTACCAGAACTTCTCCGTGGCCCTGTGTAGGCCAGTTGGAGCCGCGGGCAGTCAAGACATGCTTCGGGGTTCGTCGCGGTCCAGGCATAGCGTATCGGCCTCCAGGAGGGTGCAGATCAATTCAGCCGCAAGAGATGATCGTGGCCGTTAACACGTGGTCGGTGTGGTTAAAGTCGGTAGCGAATAGGCCCCCATGCCATGCCCGCGGACTGCCCGTGGGCATGGTTGGGAAGGGTTTGATGCGATTTTCCAATCTTCTCTCACCTGTATCTCGTAAGGAGAGAAGTCAAAAAACTATGCCCACCCTGCCCAACCATGCCCACGGCGGCCTACGCTCCTGCCTCCAACAAACGGGCGTGTGAGACTCTTAGCCGCAAGCCGACCCGCAAAACCATATCGCGATATTCGCCTGCCTTTGGCCGGCTTTTCGTAATGCCGCGTCCTTCGAGGTTGCGGCCGAACATAGTAAGTGTGACCGCGGAACACCCCTCCTCCTCACAGAACCGGCAGTAGGCCGTATACAGCTCACTCGCGGGCACTTCGGAGCCGTCTTCCCGCTCGACTTCGTCAGAGGCGAGCCAGCGGCTCACCGAATCAGAGAATTGGCGGTATCGCTCCGTCCATCCCGCCACGGCCGGCGGCGGCCGCAGGCCGCCCTGCCTCCAATCGTTAAAGCCCGCGCAGAGCCAGTTGAGGATGCCGGGAGCCTCGGCCAATAGCTCGCGCTCCATCTCGCACCTTGGCCGCTGCTCCTCCGGGCCAAATATCCTTCCCCAGCGGACAACGTGCAGGCGCCGCCATAGCCCGTAGTCGGTGCCCCGCACTTGTGGCAAGCGATTCATGCACACGTGAACGTGCCACGTGGGCGTCACCTTCCGCGCCCGTTCGTACTCGACGCGAGACGTCAACTGATCGCCGCCCGTGATTGCCTTCAGTGAGCCCTCTGCGAGTTTGCCTCCATCATCCGGTTCCTGTGCAAAACACAGACGGTTTCCAACCAGCCGCGCGACGCTCTTCTCCCTATCTCTCTCGCCGGCCGTCGTAACCAGAATGTCCGCAGGAATCGGCGCGGCATAGTCTCCCAGGATTTGGGACAGAACAGAGAAAAGCAGCGACTTCCCGTTACACCCTTCGCCCCAATGGCACCAGCAAATCTGCTCGGAAACGTCACCGGAAAGGGCGAGCCCGAGCGACCGCTGTAAGTAGGCGATCATTTCCTCGTCCCCGAGCATGACTTCGGAAATGAACCGTTGCCACCGCGGGCATTGGGCGTTGGCGTCAAATGCCACAGCAGCCAGTTTCGACATCCTCGCGCTGGGATCGTGCCGCCTTAATGCCATCGTGCGCAAGTCAAGAATTCCGTTCTGGCAATTGATCTCGTAGGGGCACGTATCAAAGGTGTCGGCCGTTGCTTCGACCCCCGGCTCACTCTTCGCCAGCGCCACAGCAGCATCAATGCCACGCCGCGATGCAGCATCGCGGCAGAACTTCACGACCTCACCAGAGGCGTTAGGACCGGCCTCCGCCCACAGCTCGCCACCAATAGTCTTGGCGACTCTCCGCGGTTCCCCGCCGTCGGGGTCATCGACCCATCGGCGTCCGTTCCACCGAACCCAGGTCTTTCTGTCCGAAATCCATAGGAAACGGCCGGCTCCCACGTGGCACAGCCGCTTGCAAAGCCCAGCGTCAGTCCGCGTTGGTCGCGACTTCACGTCGGCCGCGCCCGCCGGAAGCGATCGCGTTGCCGTCGATGACACACAAGCGTTCGACTCCGCCGGCTTTGCTGCCGCTAAAATCTTCTCCAGTTGCTTGCGCATTTGTGCCGGCTCAGCGGCATCGCCAAATGCCTCGATCCAATCGGCAACGTCACCGCCGTCGGGGCAGGCCGCCCAATGATCGGCCAGTAGCGCTACCGAAACGCTGGCCGCGTTCGCCGCTAATGCCAATCGAGTAACCTCTGCTGCGTATTTCTCACCGGCCTTGTCGTTGTCCGGCAGAATTACCACCTGCTTGCTTTTCAGAGGACTCCAATCACTTTTCCCCGCCGACTCTGCCCCCATGCTGCTCGTGGTGGCCGCGATGCCCAAGCCGACAAGGGCATCAACACATTTTTCTCCCTCGACGACCACGATGGTGTCGTCTGCTTGCATCACCGATTCGAGACGGTACAGCGGCCTCGGCTCTGGCATTGCCGTGATTTGCCAGGCTCCGTCAATGAGGGCTGCTGGACGGAAAGTTTTCTTTCCCCCCTCGTTATCCCACCGGACCGATACCCCCGCCATATTCCCAGACGCATCGCGGTACTCCCAATAGCGCGACGGGGCGCCCAACTCTTTCGGCATGGCGGCCTGCCATGTCGCAAAGCATTTTCCGCCACCTTTTTGGCGCGTTTTTCGATGACTGAAAACAGTAGGCCGTTCACTGTTCTCGAAGAGTTCGTGCTCTTTGAGCCCAAGCGCTTCGGCGATAGCGATATGCGAACATCCAGCATGGCAACAAACTAATGCTCGGCCATCGTCCCCCTCGCTTACAGTCAGGCTCGGATCCCGGTCATCGTGCGCCGGGCAGCGAGCCGACCAGCCGGAGCCAGACTTCCTGGGGTGACTTCCGCGGGATTCCAACGCTTGGATTATCCTCGTGACAGCTCCGCTCATTTCTTGGCTCCTCGCTTCCGAGGCGCCCCGCCCCCATGCAATCCCACACCGGTTAGCATGAACCGGCAGGCCGAGTCAGCCAAAACACCTTCGACTACCCTCGATGCAGCCCAATCATCTTCGACTATGCCCGAGACGATCTCCGCCACAGGACTGCGGGTTTCGCACAGAGCGGCGGGGTTGCCCGCGATGATCGCGCGAACACGAGCCACCCACGCCTCGATTTTTTCTTCCTGCGGCCAACGGGGATTCGGCCGATCTTCCCGAGCCTGCCTTGGCCCATCTTGAGGGGAGCGGTACACTGCCACCGTCAAAGTCTCCTATGTCGCAAACGAGGGGAACCAGACACTTCGGGCCGGTCACGTTGCTGCGTGGCCGGCCCTGTTTTTCACTGTTTACTTACGGTCGCCAAAGCCTCGCGGCGCAGTTTTGCCAGGCAGACCGAGAGCCTCACGATTGCCGCGCCAGCTTCGCCACATGCTTCCCGTTGATCGCCCCGACCGCCGCGCGAAGCATTGACGGAGCGAAGCGAACACAGGACATCGAGCAGCCAATCCTCCAGCCGGCCGACGTCATCCTCGAATGACTCGTTTCCGGCTGCGATCGACCGGCGCAGATATGCCGCGACGGCCCGTGCGAGTAGCGACCGCCATCGGTCGCCACCCGCACCAATCACTGAAATCAGCAGTTCGTCGTTCACGCGAATTCCCTCCCTTTAGAGGCCCATCTTGTCGAGTTCCTGCACCGCCCGCCTCGATGCCGTGCTGGGGGCGGGATGCTGCGGCGAACGGCCTACTGACGACCGCTGCTCGATGAACTCATTCAAGGCGGCGCGCGTCGTGTAGACGTTGCCACCCACACGCACGACACGAAGCAGAACGCCGCGCGAGCCTCGCTGGGACCATCGCCAAATCGTGGACGTGGCGACCCGAGAGCCGCCTCTGCGTCGTGGAAGCAGCCGCGCCGCTTGCGGGAACGTGAGCAGTTCCTCGCCGTCGAGAACCGAAAGGGACATGCGAACCTCCTTGATGTGGAGGCCGCGCCGGGACTTACCGCGATTCCGTACGAAGTGGTGGAGCCCCGGCGAAGCCGGTTGAGCAAAAGGACCGAGTTGTCGGCCGCAATCCTCTAGGCCCCACCACAGGGCGAATAACGTCGGTGCGTAAGTTTTCTGCGTGTCGGTGTGGCCGGTTTTCCTGTGGCCGTGGCTTTCGCCACCAACTGGTCAGTCCGTTAGACGGAAGCCACCAGAAGTCGTTCCACAAGCAGTTCGGCGCTTATCGGATTTGCCGATCCGCATCGCCAACGCCTTTGGCATTGGATGCACGAAATAGATTGCTGATCCGTGCATGCATACCTGAATTGTATCGAATGAATGCAACTGACAAGGCTGATCGAGGTCATCCCAGCCGCGCCATCGCAGCAGCGGCCGCGCGCCGATCCACCTCCGCGTACAGCTCTGTCATTCCGGGCGACCTATGGCCGAGCACGACACGTGCTTGCTCAATGCCTAGCTCGCGACGCAACTCCGTTGCCGCCGCGTGGCGGAGTTGATGCGGATGCCAGTGCTCGATCTCCGCCCGCTGGCAGGCCCGCCCGACGGCATGGCCCAGCCGGCCGGGGGTGTACCGTTCGCTCGGCAGGCGCGAATTACCGGCCTTAGCCCCCCGCTTCCGGGCGTCGGCGGCCCGCTTGTTTCTTGCTGCCCGGGCCCGGTCGGCATCCGTACGCCCCGCGACCTGGGCCGCCTCGCGGACCGCTGCCGACGCCTCCCGCGGCTGAAACAGAAACGCATCTGGGTCGGCCCGCAGCCAATCGGCGAGCACAGCCTGCGCCCGCTCGCCGATGTAGATCACCCGCTCATGCCCCCGGTGGGCCGTCTTATGGCTCTGCGGCCGGTATTCCCACGGGCTACCGGAACGGTCGATATCGCCGGTCCGCATGATGCAGACCTCTCCGGGGCGAGCCCCCGTCAGCCGCATCAACTGGAGCATGGCCCGCACCTGCGGCGAGCGGATCTCCGGGAGAGTCGCCTCCAATACGGCATCCGACACAGGCCGCACAGGGGCCGTTTCCTTCGCGTCGGAACGGTTTGCCCGCAGCCCCTTCACTGCCTTTAGCGCCTGCCAACATTCGGCCGGGAGCAGCTCATTTTCGACGGCCCAGCTCCAGGCGCGGACGATTCGGCCGACCCGCTGATTGATGTACCGCCGGGCGAGGCCGTCCGCGATCCACTCCTCCCGCACCGCCTTCAACGCCAGCGGCCCGAAGTCGCGGGCGAGCGTGTGGGCATACCGATCCACCAGCGGCCGCGTCGCGAGCCGGATTTGCGGCTCCTCGCGGCTGGGCGGCGCGTAGTATTTTTGGGCGAACTTCCGGTAGGCGAGCACCAGCTCCGCAACCGTGATCGCCTGTCGGTCAGGTCCGGTCGGGGCGCCGCCGCTGGCAAACCACTCCCCGACAAGCCGCTCATATTCGGCTCTGGCTTGCTTGGAGCCCCAGGGGCCGCAGTAGTGATCGCGGCCGGCAATCGTCACAACGGCCCGCCCCGACGGCTTGTGGAGGCGGAGAGAAGGCATCTTCACGGGCATCGCACGGTCCTCCTAAAGGGTGAAATCCGGTAATTACCGGTTTTCTGCCAATCGGAAGCCGCACGACTCCACGCGGAGCCGGTGAACGCAAACCCGTTCTCAGCTTGCTCTTACAATCCAGTGGACGGGGCCGGAATCGAACCGGCGACACACGGATTTTCAGAGCCTTCCGACAGACAGTGTTTTCGGCTTGTTTTGCCGAACGAAATCAACTTTTAGCGGCTTTGCCAGAGATTGCAAAGCGTCGCGACGAAGTGCCGAAAATCACGGTATTCGCGCGGGTCGTGAAAACGGACTCCGGTAATTACCGGCTTGGCTAGATCACAAGCTTATTGACCGCCTTTTCCGTGCAGTGAGCACTCGGGCGAACGGCTAGCTCAGCTCGGGGCCGGCGATCCCATGCGGACGCATCCGCACCTCGCGGGCGCGATCGACCACGTGACACGCATAGTAGTCGTGAAGGCTCACGGCCTTGCCGGCAAACGCCAGTGGTGCGGCGGCCGCGATAGTCGCAACGCTACCGTAATCAACCATAGTTATTTTCATTGTCCGTGCTTTGCGAGAAGCTGTGCGAGCGACAAGCCACCGCGCAGGCCGCGTCTACCTTTAACTAATGCGTGGTCTATCGTGCACCAAGTTTCTTGGGTTCCTTCGATTCGTCCCGACCTCTGCCCAGGCCAACGTCCGTGTCTATGTCGATATCGCTTGGCCCACGTCACAATCTCTTTTACGCGCAGATCTTTTGCGTATCGCGCGCTATTAACGCCACGTTTGACGAACAGTAGCCGAGCTAATGTCCAGCCCTTCGGCAGTCCTCTGAGGCCGCCGGCCAACGCTCCGTCGATAGCCTTCCATGAGTCTGGAGCGCCGGCTTTGTTTTGTGAAAGCCGCGTTGGCCACTCTCCCGTTTTGCGGTGATAGCGATCGGCCGCAGATAGTATTTCCGACAGCGTTAATCGCGGCAGGTTCTTTTTGTTTCGCACTCGCCGATACCGCTGAAGAACTTTCCGCAGCGACGAGCCGCCACGAAGGCCGCGTATTCCTTCTAGCAAAGCACTGTCGACTCGCTGCCATGTGTCTTGTATGCCAGGTATTGTTCCTGAGTCCCTTGTTGGCCAGGCGTTGTTTGCTGTGAAGTATGAATCTGCCCAACGCAAAATCTGTTTGATTGTGAACTTGGGTAGCGCTTTCGCGTTTAGCACCTTGCGATGCAAGGCGAGAAGCTGGGCTATCGACGACCCGCCCTTCAATCCACGCCGTCCATGAAATAAACAGGCATTTATATTTCGCCACACCTCATCCGTCCCTTCGATCGGCCCGGAAGCACTTGTCGGCCATTCGCCGGTTCGTGAGTGATGGTCATCGGCCCAATCAAGAATGGTTTCTACTGAAAGCGAGGCGAGGATTCCTGGATTCCTGACGCCCCTATAATCGCGAAGTAGCTGCGCAAGCGACGAGCCTCCAGAAAGCCCGCGCAGGCCGACCATCAAGGCGGCATTGATTGATGACCAAGTGTCACCATGTTCGGTAAGTTCGCGAGTGCTGCTGTTCGGCCATTCGCCAAACGTAGCCTTGTGCTTGTCGACGAGTTGTAGAATGCGGTCCAGGGTGAGGGGTGGCAGTGCGCCGCGATTGCGTAAGCCACGATGTTCGTGTAGCAAACGCGCTATGGAAGATTTTCCTTGCCAGCCCCGCCCCCCAGATTGCAGAGCTACTTCAATGTTTGCCCACTTGTCGCCATTTGTACCGGGAATCAATCCTGATTGTGCCTTCGGCCACGCTCCCGTCCTCTCCTTGTGTTCATCTGCCCACGCCAATATCTGCTCAGTCGTTAACGGTGGTCGCTCTGTGACACGTTCAATCGCCCGCACGTAGAACGCCTGCTCAAAGTCCGCCAGCAACAGACGTGGCACGTCGAGCACAATGTTGGCGGGTAGCTTGATTCGCTTCCCGTTGCCTACTTGCTTTCCGTGCGATGTCCGCAATTCGTCCAATTCATCCGCAAGCCGTCGATCGTGGGCGCGTAGCGCTTTGAGCACCTGCCAAACCGGATCGAAAGCGGACTGTTCGAGTACGTGCTCTGTATCGCTTGACTGATCGATAAAAACCGGGATCACGATCGTCCCGACTGTCTTGTCGGGCGACAGCCGAATCACCCGGCCGACTGCCTGGATGATGTCCACGATCGAACCCTTGGGGTCGATGAAGGCGATGCCGTCGAGGGCCGGCACGTCTACGCCTTCACCAAGACAGGCGCAGTTTGAGATGAGCCCGCGTGTGTCGGAGGGCAGTTCAGCTAGCGACCGCAGCATCGACGCACGCTTGCTTGCCGGAGTCTCGCCAGAGATGTGCCGCGCCCAGAGTTTGCCAGCCGGCCGCGCCCCCGGCCGCAGCGTCTCGATGATCCTAGGCAGCGAATCAAGCAGCTCGGCATCAACGAACCGCGATGCCCTGCGGATCGAACGGTGAAACGTGATAACGCGGCGCAGGTCATACTCTCGCATCGCCTTGGCCAGCCCGATCTGCGCCGCCAGGGTGCGGGCATCGGTTTCAGCCCCCTCGCGCGTGCGAACCATCTGGCCTTCCTCGACCCAACGGGCCGCTTCGGCGTTCGTCACACCGATCACGACAACGCGATAGTCGGTCAACAGCGGCTTCGGCTTCGCGGTGATGGCGTCATAGAACTTGAGTACGTGGAACTCGGGGCCGAACGTCGCCGGATCGTCCATCGACGCCACTTCGAGGTCTTCGTCAGCGGCTCGCTGCCGCGCCCGCTGCGTGAAGTAGCGGGGTGTCGCGGTCATGAACAGCCGCCGGCGGCAGCGAATCTTGCGTTCATCGAGGAC
>ERZ869925.1196-NODE-1196-length-12591-cov-4.593172_pt1 | contig 12591 bp, 12 predicted proteins | sample MGYA00579311_ERZ869925 | MGnify/ENA primary metagenome ERZ869925 (study PRJEB32216, sample SAMN09231817) | wastewater metagenome | place: USA: Maryland | collected 2016-07-30 | study: EMG produced TPA metagenomics assembly of the PRJNA472060 data set (Reclaimed...
GCCCCAATGGTTGGGGCCTGAAGTCCTGCGGGAACGCATGTTTCGCCTGATACTTCTCACTTGCAATCATCCGACGCAACAACGGAGGCGCAATTGCCCCTGCTGCCATGCCAAGCATTGCTCCAGCGCCGGGAGCGCCCACCATTGCACCGAGTCCCCATCCGGCAATGCCGGGTACGCCATACCTAGTGGCGCGTTCAGCAAGCAACCGCTGCTCAGTTACATTCTTCGCAATCCCAGGCATGTTGTTGGCAATCTTGCCAACATCAGCAGCAACACCAGTGAGCGCGTTGTCCTTTGCGGTTAGCTTTGCAAACTTCCGTGGATCAAGCTTCCCTGTTGCAGCGTTTGTGGCATTCTCCCAAACGTGTGAATTGGCTATGTACTGCCGTGCGTCAGACCACCGAGAAGCAAGGTCGCCATATCCGCGTCCCGGCATTTCTTTATCTAGTACCTCAAGGCGCTTTGCAGTAAGGTCTTCCAATGAACGCGAGATAGCCTTGCTTGCATCTGCCCTAGCAAGTGCTTCCGGCGTGGGGAACTCCTGCTTATAGACCGTGTTCGCGTCCTTCCTCAGTTTCCTAGTAAGGTTGATGATGTCAGCCCCATTTACGCCACCTTCAGCGGCGTTGATGATGTTGCTGACGAGAGGGGATACGTCCTTGAAAACGAGGTCCGCAACGGCGGGGGTCATCCCATCCCGCGCCATCACACCCTCAATGGCGGCTTGAACTTCAGCCCCTGAAGCAATGTTTGGTATGGCCTTGACTTCTTGATACGGGACTCCAGCCCTAGCGCGGCCAGCCTTCAACTCAGGCACAGAAAGATTCTCGATCCCAAGTTCCTGCGCTCCAGCCTTCCCCCAAGTTTTAGCGTTCTCAGCCGACAGCATGTTGTCTAACAGCCCCTCACCGGAGGCCATAGACATTACCTGATTGAACTTGGTCGGATTCGATACCGCAGGGTCAAGTTTCCCTCCAATGCGCTGCGCCGCTTGCGTAGCATCAAGCATCGGAGCGTTCTCAATGCTTGCGGCTTGCAACTCAGCGAGTTTTGACGGAGCAAATCCACCCGGTACGTCTGGAGTACGAAGATTCATTGCTTCGCGCTTTGCAAATTCAAACGCAGCCTGTGCAGCAGGGCCAATCTTGTTGGCATTCTTGTAGGCTGAACGCCCGCCGAGCAGGGTCATACCAGCACCGGCAGCAAGGTTCCCGACAAGCCCACCTTCATCCTCAAGGCCGAACGGCTTGCCTGCGGCCTCTCCTAGCCATTGCCCACCCTTTGTGGCGTACTCAAATGGCAATGAAGCGACATGCGAAATCGCCTTACCTTCAACGGTGCGCGGTTGCCATGTGAACTTGTCTTGGATTGACGATAGGTTGCGGTTCGCGTCTTCAAGGCTTCCACCTGTAGCCAACGTGCCAAGTCCTGCCAACCCACCGACAGCACTTGCGCCCATGCCTGTTGCAATGTTCGCCGCAGCATCAACGATACCGAGAGGCCCACCCCACTGTTCCTTGGGTGCGTCTTCGTAAATGCTATCAGGGTCAATAAACCGGCTTCTAGCGTTCCCCGTACTACGGGGGCTTGTCACCGAGCCTTCATCATCGGGGTCAATAAACGCCATTCTTATCTCCGATACTTTTTTATGTACTCGGCTTCGATTTCAGCGCCAGACATATCAGGATTCAATTCTTTCGCTCTTGCAACCCATGTTTCCATAGGCGGAATCCCGTCATTAGCGGATCGCTTGATGTCGGCATTCTTTAGTTTCTCAGATGGAACCTTATACCCTGACTCTTTGTAGAACCCTGTCTGCTCATCTACGATGTTCTTGTACTCCATCACAAAGCGGTTCAACTTCTTTCTGGCTGTCGCAGGGTCATCTTTCGGTGACGGAATGAAGGGTTGCAAGCGGGGGAATTCAAGCGCCGTAACCGCTGCGCCACTTCGATCATGGATTACAAGGCTCCCAAGGTCGGCAATGGCTGCGCGTGTATCTATGCCTTGAGGGTCCATTCGCTGAAGCATTGCGTCAGGAGCGTAGCCCTTCCACCCGGTAGCCTCTTTGTCTCCTACCGCCCTTCCGACACTCTGCCCATTCAAAAGTGCTTGAGCCTCTTGCGCTCGACGAAGATTTTGCTGATTCGACATCAAGGCAGTAGCCGCAGAGATTGGAAGCGGCTTGCCTTCTTCTCCTGCTTTCGCTTTGGCGTCTGCCCTTGCCTGCTCTGCCAACCTAGCGCCTTCAGCGGTATAAGGTAGTTTTGACCTTTCAGCCGCAGCGATAATCTCGTTTGCGCGCTTTTGCTCCGGTGTTTCTGTAGTCGGCTTCGCCTGCAACTGCGCCAGTTCGGCGCGTTGCTTCTGTAGCGCCAGATTCTCTTTCTCGATCGCCCGTTCACGACCTGTATCGCGGCTAGGTTCAACAATCCTCCCATCCCGTAGAACGATCCGTCCAGAATTGTCGCTTGCCCAATGGCCCTTTGCTCCCATGACATCTACGGGGCGCGACCAATCAGCAGCAAGTCCAGCGGGTTGCGACTGACTTGGATTCCCTTGCAAATCAGTTGGAGCGAACACCCGTCCAGTGGTGTTGTTCCGAATCATGTTGACCGGCAATTCCTGCTGCGGTTGCGGCGGCATGTACGGTCCGCCGCGTCCGGTAATTCCAGCAGGATCGAATCCCGGAGAAGTCATTGTCGACTGCGACAGCAGCGCATTGATCTGGTCGCGGCTTGCACCGGAGTTCATCAAGTCGCTAAGTGATCCTTGCTGCGGAATAGGTTGCTGCGGAGTGTCGAATTGCACACCCGACTCGTTATTGTCCTGCTGCATGGCAAGAAGATCGGCCAGTCGCTTCTGGCGATCTTGTTCGGCGAGTTGGTCAATGTAGTAGCTCATGATTATCCAATCCTAGTAAAACCTTGGTTTCTCATATATTGATTTTGATTGGTACTACCATCTCCCCAAAACCCTTTATCAACCGCTCGGCTATTTGGATAGTCATATTGTGGTGCATCACCACCTATTGCTCCAAGATTCGATGCTATAGGTATTCCTCCAGACGTGCTGCTTGATCTTGAAATCACCTGTCCAGGTTTCTGCATCTCCCATGCAAGGCTACCCATCTGGTAGCGGTTCCTATCGGCATTGGCCTGTGCCTGATTCCATGCGCCAGACTCAGCCGCATAGCGGGATGTGTTCGCGTTCTTGTCACCGACGTACCCGGTCGAATAGTTGCCGAGCAGAGAACCAAGACGCCCGTACTGCGCGTCGTATTCCTGCGAACCCATGTCCTGCCCGTACTTGGTCAGTTCCATGAGCCGGTTGCCGGAATTCAGCAGTCCTTTCGCGCCGAGTGACCGTTGTAAGGCTTCCTGTCCTTGCCCGACCCTGAATTTGTACGCGGCAGACTGTTGCACCGAGTCGGGATTGTCCAGCAGCGCACGGAGTCTGGATTCAGCGTCAGATAGACCGGACTCAAAGCGATTTGACGTACTGACAGATGGGGCCGCGCCGAACGGGTTGGCACTACTTGATGAGCCACCGCCGGATAGCAAATCAGACAGCATTTTCTTTGAGTTGGCTTGATTTACGGCGTTCTGTTCTTCGGCCAACAGCGCCTCCCTCGATTGGTATTGCCGCCCATCAGCCCCGTAATACCACCTATCATCCGGCCCCCATCCTTGCAACATTTGATAGGACTTGCCAGACGGAGACTTAAATCTGACAGATTGACTGCCAAACGATGCGCCACTAGGTATCCATTCTTCAGCCATGATTATGTTCCCTCCACTTCGATTGCTTCCATCCTCAGAAGCGCGTTCTTAACGTGTAGAACCTCAAACGACCTACGCCTGAAGTTGCCCAACCTGCGAATCTTTGACCGGGTTGCCGATAGATCAACCGGCCTGAACGATGAGTTCGTCGCGTAATCGTCATCAGAATACCTGATAACCGCCATACTGGATACCTTGTCACCGATCAATTCGGCACTTGCCATCGTTTTGTACTTGGTCGATTCGCCATCCATCTTCGGCGTCCTGATCCGTGCAGCAATAGCACCAATCGGGTCTGTATAGGTCGACTGTGAAAACTCGTACAGCGCGCCAGAAGTCGCATGTTGCATGTACTGCTTGCCGTTGGCACTTGTCGACGCAATCACAGGGAAGTATGCTTCAGTGTGCTTGACCGCTGTACCAGATCCACTGAACACCGTTCCTGTTGCCTGAAGCTGGAACGTGTTGGTCGTGACATCGGTAGCAACGTGCCAACCGTTGAAATCGGCGTTTGTAGAGGCGATCAGAACGATGTCACCGTCCGAGTACCCGTGAGCCGCCGAAGTCGCCACACCGAGTGCAGTGACCGCTGTGACGGTTTTCGTCACTCCGCTTGAGGTCAGGTAGGTGAAGAACGACCATAACTGAGTGGTGAAGTCATAGACCAGCGTCACCCCGGTTGTGACCAGCGTCAGGCCGTACAGCAAATGGGATCCGACGTTGCATGACCACGAATACACAGTCGCCAACGAGTCGGCGTTGAGAATCTTGTCGATCTGCGGCGTGGAAATCTTCTCCGGAGCCATCCCGTTCAGCCGGAAGACTCCCCGCCCGAATCCGTCCCGCGTCTGACCCATCCAGACAACTGTTCCCGCCATCTCTTTGACCGAAGCATCAGAAGCACAGCCGACCTTGAACGCAGCATTCTGTACCGGGGCCAGGATTGATCCGGTAGCGTTCGCCGCATCGTAGAAGAACTCCGTGCTGTAGAGTTTGAACGCAGCGAGGTAGTTGTTGTGCTTGGCAAGATAGACCCCCTGATCGGGTTCGATCTGCGTTCCGATGAACTCCAGAGCAGACCACGATGCGGCGTTTTCCAGTGCCGATTGGTAGATTTCGGCGGCAGTGTTCATCACGAAGAAACGACCGTCGAGGAAAGCGCATCCGCGAGTTGTGTTGCTTGGGTAATCGGCGTCCGTAATCTGTGTCACCGTGTATCGGTTTGCGGTGTTGGTAGCGTAGGTCGTCGCCAGTCCGTCCTCAAGCTGCGCCCAAGCCGCATATACTTCATCGCCTGACGTTGCGATCTTGATGCCCGCTGTAACGGTTCCCGATGCGGCCAAGGTCGTATCGAATCGCGCCCATGAGCCTGTTGTCGATTCAACTGAATATGTAGAACCGTCAACTGTGATGCTGATGTCGCCGGTACCGGTCTTGCGCTTGAGGTAGATGCTGAACGTGCGATTGAGCGTTCCGGTCAGAACGACTGATTGCAGCATGGTCGCATTGTTGCCTGTCGCCGTGAGCGTGAAGGCTTCCGTCCCTGCGCTCGGGTCAGTCTGTGTCGCAGTCAGGGTGATGTTCGTCTTGACCCATGCCGCGTTGCTGAACAGTTGCGAGTACAGGACTTGGTTCGCATTCTGAACCATGTAGTACCCGACTGTCTTGGTTTTTAAGAATAGTTGGCTCATATCGGGCTTTGGGCGAAGTCGTAGAAGTCACCAGTTATGGTGGCTAAAGCGGGAATAGTTGCATCTCCGGCAGAATGTATGTACACGTCCCCCGATGTGGTATCTATCACATACAGGTTCGTCCCATCACCATAAAGCATTGGATATTCTTTTGGAGTAGGAAGAACATCACTCCATTCAAGCGTAAAAGTTGTCCCATCCGTCGACGAGTAAATTGTGTTGTATCTTGATAGACCAACAGTCCAATTATCTCCGAACCCCAAATAGGCTGTTCCATTTTGCGCGAACGCGGATAGCGCAGACCCCTCAACACCAGCAACAACGGACGGAGTTGTCCACGTATATCCGTCTGTGGATGATGTTACGAATACTTGCTGTGGAGGAGTAGTATCCACCGAAGCGTAAGCATAGAGCGTAGTTCCGATCAGAACCTTTTGATCTGAGGGGTACGCATTCGGGACAATATCGCCAATGAAAAAAGTTATCCCGTCAGTCGATGTGTAGTAATAGTCGAAATCATCGTCACCGTCATTCAATCGAATTGCCAGAACAATGTCTCCCGATACAGGAACGCAAGATGCAAATAGCGATGAAACTATATCCATTCCTTGAAGGTCTATTGTTACGTCTCCCTCTACTGGAGTCACGCCATCAGTGAAAAAGTAATGCACTCCGTCAACATCAAACCAATACACCCACAAACCGCTTGAATCATTGCAAGTGACCGCTTCCCCGGTGCCGCTGAAATCTGTAAATGTCGCAGACAATTCATCAATAGATAAGTCTGAATTTATGCGGTAATAGAAGTCTGTCGAGTTGGAAACGCAAGCGAATACTCCAACGTCCCCAATCCTAGCAACTGTCGCCTCAAACCCCGGTGCTAAATAAGCACTACCAGATACGTCAAGCGACCATCCTCCTGAACCTTCTGCGGTATTCAACCCCAACGTAGCCCCATACACTGAAACCAATTCGTTATTGAACACCACCAGCCCATTCCCCACTCCTGAAGCTTGAGCATCCAACACAAGCCCCGGCCTGATAACAGCCTTGTCGCCTGACTTCTTGACTTCCTTCAGGCAGTTGGTCAGACGGGCGTTCTTGTTGCTTGTGCCGTCTTTTGTGCTGATCGAGGGGGCAACAGGCAATCTCATAGCGGACTCTGCGTGAAGTCGTAATCACCAGCGACCACGGTTGAGATCGCTGTCGGCGTTGATCCATAACCAAGCGTCGTACCGAACACAGTAATCAGTACATCGTTGTAATTTACCGCGCCACCGCCAGCGCCGGATGCCGTTGCGATGGTCGCCAATCCAGGTCTTACACACGCCAGCACAACCCCCTCATCCATCTCCGACAGCACATTCGTCAGACGCTCGTCCTTGTTGCTTCCACCATCACGCGAGTCAATATCAGAGACGAGAGGAAGTCTCACGCTACCATCCCACCACTGAAGATATTGGAACGCTGCCCGCCAATCAGGTATCCCAATTCATTGTTCATCAGCATTGGGCGATTGTTGGCGCGCTTGATGGCGGCTTTCGACTCCATCGCAATCGACTGAACAGATGGTGAGGCTTCCTTCTCGTACTCCGATGCGACTTCGATAGCAAGGTTGTACGCCAGCGCACGTTCATAGCCCTGTGGCAGGCTTATCGACGTAGCCAGTGCTGCCAACTCAGCCAGAGTAGTCCACGTGACGATATGGAGACTGTACGCGGCGTTTGGTACAGGCCAGAGTTGCAGCGTCCCTGTGGTCAGCGTCGGCTCGTAGTAGGCATAGATCGGGATGTCGGAATCCGAAGTCTTATCGGGAATCGAGTTCCACTTCGCGTAGTCGATCAGTTCAACCGGGTAGTCGATGCTGTTGGCACGGACATAGACTTGCTCAATCTTCGGCGGACGCGGGGTCAGATTGAAGTTACCCGAAGGACCGACAGTATAGGACGCATCCGTGGCGACCAGTGTGAAAGCCGTATCCACGAAAGCATAGACGTTCAGCTTCTCGGTCTGCCATGACGAGATCATGGCGTTTAGCGCAGTCAGACCATCGTTGGACTCAGCCGTAGTCGGGGATTCGCCAGAGGCAATAGCGCCTATCAGGCGCAAGGCTCTGTCGATGATCGTCTGTGCTGTCGCCATCAAACTTCCCCGTCACTGAGGATTGAAGGCACCACGTTGCGTGGGCGTCCAGGGGAGCGTTTGACTTCTCGTACTTCCGGCTGTGCTGGCATTGTAACTGTTTCAGCGAGCTTTGCAATAGGTTCAGAAGGCTTCCGTTTGGCATCAAGCATCGCCTTCCTGACCGGCTCGCCATCCACCCATCCGTTCTTACGTGCCGATTCCAGTTCATCGTCCTCGAAGTTGTGGAAACCGCCGTCGTTTGCGTTGAACATTAACTTAAGCATTTGAGCCTCCGGGTTGTTTTAGCAAAAACTCATGAAAATTGCCTTGGTAACAGTTATCGCCGGCCCAATGATCCAACTGCAACGTTGGAATGATCCAGATTTCACCGCCGAGATCGATCCAGTTGCGAGAGAACGCATAGTCCTCCCCATACCACACGCCTTTGTGCGCGCCGTGGTTGAACAGATCAATCTGTGGACTACATTTCTCCCCGTAACACAATTCTGGGTAGGCTTCGATGAACCGATTGACAGCTTGTCGCGTTATCTTGAGGAAGCCGGCAGGTACGCAAAATCCTTTGATACAACCATCCTCGCGGACGATAGGTGATCCGTTCAGATCGGGGATCAATCTCCCCATGTATTCTTCATCGTCCTTCTTGTACCGGTACGTCCCAGCGACAACATCACCGGGAGTCTCGATCAACGTCAAAAGGTCTTGTGGCTTCCACGACAAATCGTGGTCAATGAACACGATAACGTCAGCCTTGGCATCGAGTGCCTGCCGAAGCATCATGGAGCGTGATGCTGAGATGTACGGGCAACCAACACGCCATACACTTGACTCGTTCCACCCCGCTTCCGTAATCAACGGAATGGAAGCCGCAAGGCTATCCAAATAGGGCTGATACGGTTTGGTAATCGTCGGGGTGCAGAAGGCAACCTTTTTCCCCGGAGCGTCAGGTTGCCAAATGCCGTCAAGCGGCTTGGTAATGATTGTCGTCATAGGGGAATGGGGCCGGTGTTACCCGGCCCCACAAGTTTAGGCCGTTGCCCAAACCCCAAGACCGATCAGGGTCTTCTGAATTTCCTGCACAGCGGCGAGTTGCGTAGCGCCAAAGTCGCTGGACGAGGCAAGAGCCGAGGTAGCATGAACAGCCGACGAATACGGACGCTGAACAACCGGAACCTTTCCGTAAAAGCCAAGTTTATCGTTAGCGGTGCGGCCCCACATAGAGCCATCGGGCGAACCGTAGTCGAGATTTTCGTAAGTAGCCATTTTGTTTCCTTTCGTATTAAGAGTGGGGTCGGTGTTACCCGACCCCGTATGCGGATAGAAGAGCTACGGTTTTATTAACCCGCGCTGCCAATCATGCGGCACGCCCACGCAGGCCGTAGTGCAGCCATTCCGTACAATATATCCAGACGCATCAACAGTTCGTCATTGCGAATGTCAGAGGCCATCCAGACACGCAGCGACAGACCATCCTTGACCCGACGAGTACACTTGTGGGCGTCGTCCATCAGCGGCAGGTCAGCCGTGACGAACTGGAACGCTTCCTTGTGGTACATCAGGGACTGAGCGTAGCTGGTCGAAGCCAAACCAACGAACGTCAAAGTCTTGGCGTTGAAGTCGGTAACAGCCAGAGTGCCGCCCGTCGAAGACACGACGTTCTTGCGAGCGCCAGTCAGGTAGAACGACGGGGAAACCGTGGTAGTCGTCGCGCCGACAGCAGTGATGACGAACTGCTGAAGGTGGCGATAGGCCGCTTTGGTTTCTGGGTGGCAGGCATAGACGCCAGCGATGGTGAATACCGAACCAACGGTCTGCTTGGCGACCGGCAACAGGGTGTGCATGTCGATGGTCGAGCCACCGTCAGTCACCAGAGCGTCAGCATCGGTGTCAGCCGTCACGTCGTCCGTGTTGGTCAGCGTCCAGACGCGCTCGTTCTCGTAGTAGTCGGCCATCGCGGTACGAGCGATCATGCCCTCACGGTACTGCTCGGAGATGGCATTCGACGGATTGAAGTAAGCCGCCACACCATTGACCAGGCCGCCCATCGTCGGGGAGTCCATCTGGATCGAACGCTTGTCCTTCGGAGCCAGACCCTGATTCAGTTTGGCGCGGGCAGCGCCGGGAGCGACCAGGGAAGTGATCGCCGTGCCAGCCGTACCCGCCACGTTGTAAGTGGCCTTGGTAGCGTAAGCGAGGTAATCACTTTCGATGCCGGACACCAGAACGGCAACAGCCGGCTCGATGTAACGCTTCGAGAAAGCGGCCACGTCGGAGGGGCTGTCGGTGTCGAGGGTCAGTTCAGCCGAGTTGAAGCGCATATCCACACCGTCCTGAGTTGCGACGGTGATGGTCTGGACAGCTTCATCCTGATCCTGAACGTCCATGACGCGGGAACCGGTGCGGCGGGTGTATTCGTTCGGCTTGCGAACGCGGAGGGTGCTGCCGATCTTCGCGCCAGTTTTGCCAAAACTGTCATCGTATTGCAGATCGGTCGTACCGATGAAGGTGCACTTTTCGTGCGCGATGGATTGCGCTTCACGCGCTACCATGTCTATAAATTTCAGGGTATTACTCACTTGTCATGCTCCTTAAAATTTGATTAGGCCGCTCGGCCTGATTTGCGCCACTTCTCGTATTCCGCATCGGACATCTTTCCGGGGTCTTTTGTGACCACAGCTTTCGCGCCGACAGGCTTGATCGGTGGCGGTGCATTGGTGGTTTTGACTTCAGGCTTGGCATTTGCCAGCCGTTCCTCGATTCGACCGAGTGTACGAATAGCCCCTATCGGGGACATGCCTGCGATCTGTTCTGCTTCGTCGGGGTTGTTGGCGAGGTAGTACGCCAACTTCGGCCCGATGTCGCTTTCCATGATGGCCCGCTGCATCGGAGGGGTCATCGGCACGTCACTTGACGCCAGGACTTCCTCGAAATCCGGCATTTCTGCCGTAGCGGCTGCAATTCGTTTGTTCCAACTGTCAGCGGTCTTTCTGCGCTCCGCTGCTTCGCGTTCCACTTGCTGACGCTGTTCGCGCTCAGTAAGTGTTGATTCGATCTGCTTTCTGGCGATGTATTCCGCCTTAGCAGCTACATATTCGTCGAAGTTGTCGAACTTGTCAATAGTCGGCTCACCCTCGGCCACCCTTGACTGTTGTTGTGGCGCACTCTGCCGCGCTTCCATCGTCAGAATGCGGTCTTCAATGCGCCTAAGATTTTCTTCCGCAGATTTTCGCCTCGCAATTTCCTTGTTTATTCTGCTCTGAACTTTTTTGGAGTAAGCCTCCGCTTCCTCGTCAGAAAACTCTTTTTTTACTTCAGCCGCGACATCATCATCTGATGCTATCGGTTTGGTGCCGATAGGCTCCGGTCGCGGATTGAGAATCGGGTTAGTTGGATTGCTTGATGGTTCTGCTTGTCCTTCATCAACAACTGCTTCGGCTACGATGTCCATGTTTGTTTTGCTCCTAATTAGTGTCCAGCAAGTGCTGTGGGTTACATCTCAAACAACATCAAAACAATCTGTGCGTCATTATATTCCTGCTCCAGTCGGTCATATTCCAGCCGAATCAACTGTGAATATAGCTCTGTCCACTCCATCTTTCTATTCTTGATGAACTCACGGAATTCGCGCTCTGCTGCCAATACATCCGACTCACTAACCTGCTGCACCACGCGCTCATCGGATACCTTTGCCACCGATTCGATTATTGCGGCAACAATATCCGGCGCTACGGATTGACCAAGTGACTCTACATATTTTTGAGCCGGACTGTGAATCCACGGATGATATTTCGGGTATTGACTGTGAGGCTCAAAATCTTCTCGATCATCCCTTGTCTTTGGGATGCGCCCAGTAAACGGCTTCCCGCCGCCGCCAATTATCGGTTCTTCCTCTACCTCGTGAAGTGGCCCCCACGAATTACCCCATGAGCCTAGCCACGAAATTCCCCATGCGGCCCAGTTCAACACTACTCTCCGACAGGAGTCTCAACTGATTCCATGATATAAGACCCATCCTGCTGCCTGACCGCCCTTCCCTGCTTCACACTCGCGCCCTTCCCGTCGACTGTCACCGGGACGGTGATGTTGATCGGCTGTTGCATTGATGCTACCGCTTGCAGAATCGCGGCGATGTCCATCTCAGGCACTTCGCGCTCGGGTGCTTCGACCTGCGGCGGGTTCACTGCTGTGAAAGCAGCAATTTCCGTCTCTGCGCTAGACTTTTCGACATTGGCAGCAGCAACCATTCTCGCAGTCTCGGCCTCGAACTGGCTGACCTCTGCTTCGATTGCCTTGATCTTCACTTCAGCCGCCTTCAGATCATGCTGCGCCTTCAGTTTGTCGTTCTCGATTCGCAAACGCTCAATCTCATCAGCCGCCACATTGATTGCCTCGTCCTTCTGCTTTATTGCCATGTCGAACTGTTCGATAGCCTGCTGCATCTCTGGCGGCATCTTGTCCATCGCGGCCTTTTGCTCGGCCTCAAGTATCTGTGGCGGCAGAATCATATGAAGTCGCTTACTGATCTCCTCCGCACCTGGCCAATCCATGTTTTTGACCATTAAATCGCCGATGACGTTCATTAACTCGGGGTGCGCCTGAATCATCGTCACCATGCTTTCGGTGGCTTCTTGCCGGAGTGTGTTGTACGACGGGCCGGAGGTGATGGTTACGTCGTAGGTGCCGACGCCGAGGTTGTACATCATCTGCAAGCCTTGTTTCTGGCTGGCCGTCGGAATATCAGGGTTCAGTGACGCCTCACTCATGGTGCCGTCGTAACCCATGATTCTCACAACCCGCGTCGCGTCATAAATCTTCGGGATCAGATCAACGATGATCCTGCCACAATGCCGAATGGCGCGGTTCAGGTTGTCGTGGTAGTGGAACGTGCCAGTATCGCCCTCGCGCTGGCGAGCCATGATCGCCTTACCGCTACGCTCGTTCGACGGTGCGCCAAGCGATGCTGCGTACATGCC
>ERZ869925.1198-NODE-1198-length-12563-cov-33.006636_pt1 | contig 12563 bp, 14 predicted proteins | sample MGYA00579311_ERZ869925 | MGnify/ENA primary metagenome ERZ869925 (study PRJEB32216, sample SAMN09231817) | wastewater metagenome | place: USA: Maryland | collected 2016-07-30 | study: EMG produced TPA metagenomics assembly of the PRJNA472060 data set (Reclaimed...
GCTCTTCCGATCTGTCAATTTTGCACCGCTGACACTTTCTAAGGGGGATTAGCATGGGAATTCCCCTCACGCAAAGTCATGATAAGATGCGTTTAACGCTGGCATAGCGCAATTGGTAGCGCAACTGATTTGTAATCAGTAGGTTGTGGGTTCGATTCCTACTGTCAGCACCAATTTGAAAGTGGGTTGCCCAAATCTTGGTTGCCCGATCATGCGCTTGGGGAAAACAGCCCACTTTCAAATTGTTGTAAATAACGCTAATATAGAGTTATGAAAAAAGCCCCTAAACAAATTCTGTCGTTTTTGGAAAAGCCAGAAACCTATGACCATAAAACATTCCAGACTGCCATCAGGAATGAATTGGAGTTGGTGAAGGGCGAAATTACAGCAAGTGAAGAATTGCTGATTGGGATGCTGGTGATGACAGTCAACACCCTGATTGATGCCCAACTCAACTTGCAGGAAACAGGGATTGTTCACCGCTACAACGCTGGACCATCCATGTCGCCCTACCTGAAAATCAGGACAGAATGTTTGGACAAGTCTGTAAAGATCATCAAAGAATTGGGCATTGTTGGTAAGACAAATAAACAACCTTCTGATGTAGATGAGTTATTCGAGTCTGCTTGAGCCAGGATTCAAATACGCCATATCTGTTGTTCGTGGCGACATCGTAGCGTGTGAAGATGTCAAACTAGCCTGTCAAAGATTCCTTGACATGGTTGAGCGCAAAGATGCGCCATTTGAGTTTGTCCCTGCCAAAGCCGAGCATATTCTTAAGTTTGCCAAGTTTTGCAAGCACATCAAAGGACCAGATGCTGGCAAGCCAATTGAACTTGAGGGTTTCCAGATTATGTTTCTGGCGGCTATCTACGGGTTCAGGGACAAAAGGGATCACGATAAAAGATGGGTGACTGATGTCATCTTGTTTGTGCCCCGCAAGTCTGGCAAGACAACCTTGGCATCTATTGTTGCGTTGTATGAATTGCAGTTTGGCGAAATGGGATCAGAAGTGTTTACGCTGGCTACCAGCCGTGAACAGTCATCCATCTGTTTCGATTCATCCAAGGCTATTTTGGATGGCATGGATGCCAAGTTAAAAGCCAAGTATGAACCCTATCGGCATGAGATAAAGAAGCGTGGCGACATTACTTCCACCTATCGTGCGCTGTCTAGGGAAAACCGAAAGACAGGTGATGGTAAAAACCCGTCCTGTGCCCTGATTGACGAAGCGGCGCAGATTGTCGAGCGAACCAGCATTGAAGTGTTGCATTCGGGTATGGGTGCTAGGAAAAACCCCCTGCGCCTGTATCTGACCACAGCAAGTTTTACGAAAGAAACCAAATTCTTTGAGGACTTGAGCCATTTCAGGTCTATGTTGCGTGGTGCGGCACACGACAACTTTAGGTGGTTTGGGCTTTGCTATTCGATTGACCCAGGCGACAACTGGCAAGACGAAGCCACTTGGTATAAAGCCAATCCGATGCTTGGGGTGTCGGTGACTGTTGATGGCATTCGACACATGGCAGACGAAGCCATGAGTAAGCCAGCCAGCCTAAACGAATTTCTGTGTAAGCAATTGAACATCTATGTGTCAGCCAATGCCGCATGGGTGGATCGCAGACATTGGGATGAGTCGATCCGACCGAAACCAAAAGACAAGCCAGAAGCCACATTCCTTGCGTTTGACTTAGCGCACAGCCGTGACTTGAATGCTGTGGTGACTTTGCACAGGTATGGTGAAGAAGATTTGTGGGCTAAATTCCAATTTTTCTTGCCTGAAGATTCGTTGGATTTGATCCCGAATCACTATAAGAGCATATTCAGCCAAGCCTATCAATCGGGCATATTAAGGTTAACCCCAGGCAATGTGACCGATCTAAATGAGATTGAGCAATACATCAAAAACCAATGTATTGAACACAATATCAAGGAAATTGGCTATGACCCATACAATGCCGCCGCATTGGTGGCAAACCTATATGCTGATGGACTGCCAGTTAAAAAGGTTGGTCAGGGTATGGCGGTGCTGTCAAATCCGTCAAAAACAGCCGAACAATTAATATTGAAACACGCAATTGGACATGATGGAAATCCATTTGTTGGGTGGCAATTGGGCAACTGTGAGGTATATACAGATGTCAACGGCAATGTCAAAGTGCGTAAAAATGAGGCTGATCCGTCTGCAAAAGTGGATGGAATCATTGCGTTAATCATGGCTTTACATTGCCATTTGGACAATGTTTTTGTGTCGGATTCCTATGGACTTAGATTATTTTGACGCATAAAATAGCGAAAACTTGGGGGATTTATGGGCATTCTTGACATTTTCAAACGCAAAGATACGCAACAGGAAAGCAATGCCCTGTTTGGACAAACTGCCCTTGGTAACAATGTAATTTATCAAGGTGGACAGAAAAAACCGACAGTTGCGACACAGATTTTGTATGTCACGACAGGTAGCACCACAAATGCTGGTCGCCCTGTGGATGTATCGGTTCTTTCCCGCAATTCAACTGTCATGTCGTGCGTGGCAATCAAAGCCAGAGCATTAGCCCAATTGCCGATTCGGGTTATGGCTGAATCTGCCGATGGCACATATGTTGATGCGTTGAAGTCGGACAAAGTTGGGGTTAGGGACAAGACAAAAGCAAAGCAAGTGCATAACCTGCTGAATAGCCCTAACCACTTCCAGACAGCCTATGAGTTTTGGTATCAATGGCTGATGTGGCATGAATTGTTGGGTGAAGCCTTCACTTTGTGGTGGAGGAAAGATCAGGACAACCCGACACAGACACCTTTGGAAATGTATGTGCTGGACAGCACTTTGATTGCTGTGACGATCACAGATACACGCTATCCAGCCTATCGTTTGTCCACACCTAGTTACGGGTTCAGCAAAGACCAGCAACTTGCCGCCCACCAGATCATGCACATTAAGGAAATGGGCTGGCAGGGTTCGTCAGGTTTCAACAAAGGCGTGTTGATGGCTGAATTGGTTGGCTTGGATCAGGACATTGACCTGTATGCCAACTATGTCATGCAAAACGGCGCAAAGCCTTCAGGGATGTTTACGACAGAGCAAGTTATCCCTGATGCCAAATACAAAGAGATTGCCGCCCGACTAAAAGAAGCATGGTCGAATATGGTCGGTAGCCGTTCTAGCGACCCGTCTAAACCTGGACAGGGTATGTTGTTGGATCAAGGGATGAAATACACGCCCTTGCAAATGCTGACCATGCAAGACACGCAAACAGCCGAATTGAAAATGCAAACCATGAAGCGGATTTGCGGTTTGTTTGGCGTTCCCCATTCCATGCTGAATATCGGGGAAAGCAAATACAACAATACCCAAACCATGTTGGATGAATTTTATAAATCCACCATGTCGCCGCTGATTATCAATATCCAGCAGAAATTGAAACAGCATTTGTTCCAAGGCTACCCAAGTTTGTGTATTCAATTCGATACCCGTAACTTCCTCAAGGGTGCGCCGCTGGATCAAATGAACTTTGCCACGGCTGGCGTGAAAAACGGCATCATGACACCCAACGAAGCCAGAGAATACTTGGGAATGTCGGAAAAAGAAGGTGCTGACGAATTGCTAGATGTAAATGGCAAAGATGAGCCGATTCCTGGGTCTAGCCCTCAAGATACGGGGGGTGGTGGTGGGAATCAAACCAAAAAAATGAATATCGGCGCAAAATAAAGTGTCCATTATTTTTAAAATAGTGGTAGCATCCTTGGCAACATACAAGCCGAATGGCGAACCCCCGAAAAAAAGGGGTCGCCCACCTAAAACAATATATGACATTGACCAATCAAAAGGCAATGGGGTTATTTATGACCAAACAACTGATGATGCTTTGCGAAGCGAAGATGGCAATCGAAAGCCAAGACGCAAGCAAAGAGCCGACAGGCAAGATTAGCGCAAAAGTCACCACATGGGGCGCAAGAGAAGGCGCAGATGGGCGCAAATTCTTTTACAAGCCTGAAGGTTTTATGGAATGGGCAAAAGAGTTTGCCGAGCAAGGCAGACCCCTTCCGATGTATGTCAATCACGAATCGCAAATGATGCCTGTCGGTGAATGGACAGAGTTTGAGTTTGACGATGATGGCATGACCGCATCTGGTCGCCTGTATATGAACACAACCACAGGGTCTGACTTGTATCAGATCATGTCTGAGTCGCCCAATATGTTTGGCGGTGTTTCTGTCGGCGCATACGCTGAACAATATCAATGGGTCAAAGAAGATGGCGAACCCATGACTGTTGGTAGCGATAACCCGTATGAAGATGGATATTTCCAGATCACCAAAGGTGGTTTGCGTGAAGTGTCTGTTGTGATTCACCCCAACAATCCGCAAGCCGAAGTCAAGAGCCTTGAGTATTTCAGGGAAGATGGCACAGCGGATTTGAAGGTTTTGGAAAAAGCCCTGCGTGATGTTGGACTGTCCAAAAAGGATGCGGTTGCCGCCGCATCTGTGTTTAAGCAAGTGATCGAACAGCGTGATGTTGTTGAGCCTACTGCTGAAACTGCGCCAGATCAGCGTGATGCCGATGTGGAGGCAACCGAAAGTGACCTGTTGAAACTGCTGGAACAGCGTGAACTGGTCAAAATCCTAACCCAACGAATCAAAGGTTGATCATGAAAGAAATCATCGAAAAACTCGATGCAATCGAAGCCGCTAATGTGGAAAAGATTGCCGAAGTGACCACACAGGTCAAAACCGAAATCGAAACTGTCAAAGGCGAACTGACTGAACAAGTCGCCGCTTTGGAAGCCAAGATTTCCACCCTGCAAGCCCCTGCAATTCTCAAGCCTATCGCCAAAACTGTGCGTCAGGATGTGAATCGTTCGGTGCGTGAGCAACTGTCTACCTTCTACAAAGAAGGCAAACAGATGGACAAAGAAATCAAGATGTTTGCTGATGAGTCGCAATATGCGGCTTACATGGCTGAAGCCTCTGCCCTGACCGCTGGCGGTTTCGACAAAGGTGGTCGCACAGCATACGATCCCACATTTGTTGCCCTGCGTCTGTTGAACCCCTTGCGTGGCGTGTCTCGCACAGTCGCTACCGATGGTTCTGCTTACCAATTCCGTGTCAAGACAGGTAACGCTGGCGCACAATGGGGATATGGCATTCAGAACAACGGCGCACCCACCACAGAAAACACTTCAATTTGGCAAGTGATTCTGAAGGACATCAATGTGCAATTCCCGATTCGCACAGCATCGTTGGATGACATTGATGGTTTGGAAGCCAATGTGGTTGACGATATGCTGGCTGAATTCAGTCAGTCTGAAGGTCTGTCCATGATCCGCAACAACGATCAGTCTGGCACAGGCACTTCTGTGACTACTGGCGGTGCTGATGGTCTGCGTGGTATCGACCAATACGGCGGTGCAAATGCAACCTACACAGGTGGCACAACCAGCGTGTCGGCTTTCGGCACATCTGGCACAGCAACAACCAACGGCTTGCATTCGCTGGCTACCTATGACCAATTGACCACAAACGGCAACGGGTCGGCCAACAATGTGACCTTTGACGATGTTGTAAACATGGTTTACGCCCTGCCGCAACAGTATTGGACACCCAATGCCAAATTCATGATCAGCCCCACGATGCTTGCCGCTATCCGTGGTCTGAAAGATGACAATGGCACACCCGTGTTCGAGCGTATGTCGCCGCTGGTGTATGAAGGTATTGTTGGCAAACTGTTGGGCTTTGATGTGGTTGTTAACAACTATGTTGATGCCCCCACAGGTGCTGGCGTTGCCGCTGGCACAACCAGCCTCTACCCGATGTGGTTCGCTGATTGGAGTCGCTACCACACCATCGTTGATCGTCTGAACATGATTGTTCGCCGCTACGATCAAACATTGCCTGGATTCATCACCTTCTATGGTGAGAAGCGTTTGGCAACCAGCATTCGTGACCCGTTTGCTGGTGTTCGCTATCGTTCCACGGCAACTGCTGTCTAAGAAGGGTCGGGGGGAAACCCCCACCCTTTTTCCCCTTGAATCTTTTGGAATATCGCCATGAACATTACCGAAACAATCCTTGAAGGCATCAAAAAAGCCATGCATGAAGGTGGCAAACAAACGATTGATTTGCGTGAAGCAAGTAACCTTACGGGTTCTGGATCGGGCATTGGTGGTAATGTTATTTTTGATGATGCCTTTGCCGCATTGCGTAGTGCAAACCCTTTGCGTCAAGGTTCACGACAAATTGTTGTTGCGGGGTCGGATGTCCAGTTTGTTGCTAAAACTGGTAATGCCGCCAACGCTACAAACCCTTGGACTTATGCAATTGTTCCTGATTCGGGTTCGCCCAATGTGAACACTAGCATTTGGCAACTTCCTGTGCGAGTGATTACGGCACAATTGCCGATCCGCACAGCGGCTTTGTCCGATATCAATGGATTGCAACCCACTTTGGTTGATGACCTTATGTTGGAATTTAGCCAGTTGGAAGGTCAGTCAATGGTGTTGAACAACGATCAAGCAGGGTCTTTAACCACATCTACTGGTGGCACAGATGGTCTGCGTGGTCTGGACTCCTACACAAGCGGTGCGGCTAGTGCCTATGGGACTTCTGGCACAGCAATTACTGCTGGCATCCACACAATCGCAACTGTAAGCCTTGGCGGGTCTGCTGTGACCTACAACAAGATTGTTGACACAGCCAAAGCCCTGCCGCCCGTTTACTGGTCGTTGCCTGGGACTGCATGGCATATGTCGCCTGACTTCATTCTGGCGTTGCGTCAATTGAAGGACACCCAAGGCTTGCCGCTGTTCTTGGAAATCGGTGAAAAAGATGGTGCGGCAGTTGGTCATGTGTTTGGATTCCCTGTGATCCCCAATCCCTATCTGTCGAGCGCATTCCCTGCGTATCTGGCTAACTGGGATCAATTCTTGACCATTGGCGACACAGAAACATTCAATGTCCAGATGTTTGAACAAACAAAGCCAGGATTTGTGACGCTATATGCTGAAAAACGGGTTGTATCGTCTGTTCGCAACCCGTTTGCTGGTGTCCGTATCTCTGCCGCCTAAAGGGGTAAACAATGCCAGTAAATCAGGATATTGCTGGCTTGCCCTACGGGGCACAGACCCGCAATCCGTTCAACTATCAGAAGTTTGAACAAATCCAGCGTGATGTAGAAACATCATGGCTGACGCTGACCCAAATCACCAATCAGTTAAACCTGTTTGATGATGAGTCGCAAGATGACTATTTGCAAGGCTTGGAATTGGCTGTGCGAATGGCTATTGAGGACTACTTGGGTCTGTCGATCTTTGCAACCAAATATCGGGTCTACTATGGTCCTGAATCGTTTGGCTTGCAACCAGCCTGTTTGGACTTGCCTGAAGTCAGCCAAAATGCATTTCCAGCACAGCCTAACCTGACAATCGAAAGTGTGGGCTACTACAACAGCAATGGTGTTTTGACCTTGTTAGACCCTGCTGGCTACATTTATGACAATTCGGGCAACAAGATCATTGTCAACAATCTGCCGACAGATATTGACAGCAATCGAACAGCCCCGATTGTGGCGACATACACCACAGCCCAAAGTGTGCTGGCTACCTATCCTGTAATTCAACAGGCTGGTCTGTTGTTGTTGACTCACCTTTACAACAATCGTGATGCGGCAACAAATCCGATTCAGCACAAGATTCCCTACGGGATCGAAATGTTGCTTAGACCCTACAAACCTTTGGTGATGTAATGTCAATTGCACGATTTGAAAACATCACTATTAAAAAACTCACCTTTGGCAAAGATGACTTTGGTGAGCAAAGCACAACTATCACCAAATGGTTTGATACAAGGGCTAGGGTGCGTGATGTTGCCAATAGCGTAAAGATCAGCGAAAAATATCGTCTGTATCAGGATTTAGTGAATTTGACTGTCAATTACACGCCCAACATGAAAAAGATCGTGGATGAGCAAAATCTTTATTCAATTGTTTGGCGCAATCAGGATTGGCGAATCACAGACGCTAAAGAAGCAAATGATCGAATGACGATCACATTCATGTGTTATCGTGCTGATCCGACAACGGCGGTTTAAATGGCAACACAAAATAATGTCGTTCAATATGGAAAAGCGATTCAGGCACAATTGCAAAGCATTGTGTCGCCAATTCCTGTTTATGCGGCATTTAACCGAAACTTTGCCACAGAGCCTAAATTTATCGTGTGGATGTTGAGAAATGTCCACCAGCCTGTTTTTGCGGGTAATTTGCAAGGAAATAAGGGTATTGACACCCCAACATTCCAAATATCTATTTTCACACAGAAGATAGAAGATGGTTTCACAATTTCCAATCAAATATTACAATCATTGCATGGTTATTCGGGACTGTTTGGCGGCGCAACACATGGCTTTAATATAAGTAAGGCTGATGTGTTTTGGCTGTATAACAGTTACGATAACACAGAAAAAATGGCGCAAATCTTCCTAGATTGCACCTTGTATATTCCAGCATAAGACAGGACTTTTTCAACTCTTGTAAAGGAAACCAAAATGGCTTTGATCAATAAAGTAATGCCTGGATACAGTGCAACCCTGTGGTGTCAAGATGAGGCAAGCCCGACCCCTTTGACCGATGCCCAATTGTCCACATGGACAGCCCAAGTTGCTAACATCATTGGCACATCGGCTGGCGGCACAGGCACAGGCACAACTGGATACCAAATTCCTGTTGAGAACATTCCCCCGTTCGGTGCTGACGATGCGTTTGCCGCTTATGCTGTGGCTGGCGCACGAACTGGTGCAAAGATCACCACACAGAATCAGGTTACAAGCATGACCATTACGGCGGCTTGGAATCCCGCAGACCCTGCTCTGCTGTTGATTCGTGGTGATGGCTACAGCGGAACAATCATTCGCACCTATGTGGTTGCTGTCTATGATGGCACAAACACAGTTGCTTATGCGTTTAATGCCCGTGTCGGTGGAATGCAATGGGACATGAACACCAGCGCAGAAGGTAAATTCACTTTCACCCTGCACCCTGTCGGCGGCAATTCTTACGGCTGGACTACCAACACCTAAGATGACCGCTAAGACAATACAAAATAGTGATGACTTGCTTGATTGGGTTCTCAATCAGGCAGTCATCAAAAACGACATCCTGAACTATTTGGTCGCCCAATCCGAAGTGCGAAAGGATTGGTTTGGCTATACACAGCAAAAGATGACTGCCATTGCCACGGCGCATCTGATTGCACAGCACCATGCTGACAAAATTTCCCCTGCTCAAGCGGTTCAATATTCCATTGAACTGAATGAGGAGATTTTTAAGCGCATCATAAAACAGCAATAAGACATGACAAAACTCAATCAACTTTTTGGCGATATTACCGACCTACGCATCAAGTCATTTGAACTTGGTGGACATAAATTCAAAGTCAGAATTCCATTGACAAAAGAAATGGAAGATATGGCTAAACGAATTGATGATGTCCCCGAAGAAGAAATCGAGCAACGATTTCAAAAAATGACCACAGGATTTCGGGAAAGTGACAAAATCGAAGGTATCGAATTTACTGACAACGATGTTGTTGTTAGTGGACGATCCACAAGGGAAATTGCTAAACAGGCAATCCAAGTGGAAAAGCGAGTGGTTGAGTATTTCAAACTCTTGATTCCCGCTGATGGCGACATCAACGATTTGACCTATCAAGATATTGATGAGGCTTTCCCATTCTCTGTTCAATTGGAATTGATTTCCGCTATTTCTGAAGTTATCCAGCCAGGATACAAGGAACAGCGAAAAAACTCCTAAGGGACATTCGCCAGCAAGCAAGGGCTTATGTTTTTGCTCATGGTGGGTGTCCTGACACGATACCAACGGATGACATGAGAAACATTGAGATCATGCTAAATGATGGCGCAATCGGCAACAAGGCTATGTTGCTGGCTTTGTCTGCGCTTACGACAGGCAATCTCAATTCCAAACTAAAGGCAAACACGAAGCCATACAAGATGGAAGATATCCTTCCGTCTGTGCATGAATACATTGTGCCCCCTTTGTCTGATGAGGAAAAGGAAGCGCAAGTGCAAAATCAATTGATGCTGTTCATGCAGATGCAACCCAAGGCTGACAAGTTTATGAGGGGTGCAAATGGCTGACTACACGCCTAAAAATCAAACAATCAAACTTGAAGGCTTTGCCGAGTTTGAACAGCAATTGCGTGAAATGGGGCAAATGTATCGTGCTGATACTGTGGCTAGGCAAACCCTTGTCAAAGCGGTTAATGATGCCATGATGCCTGTGCTTTACACGGCTGGATTCCTTGCGCCATACGATGAAAAAAGTGATGGACCAATCCACCTAAAAAACACAATCAGGTTAGATGCTAGGATTCCAAACGGCAAAGACAAGCAATCTCAATATGTGAGTGAAACCGATGCGGTGATTGGCGTGGTGTCTGCTAAAAAGTCTGCTGTGTCTTTGGCGCAAGAGTTTGGCACATCACAAATATCAGCACAACCTTTTTTGCGTCCTGCTTTGGAATCGCAAACTTCACAAGTCTTGCAAATCCTAAAAGATCGTCTGGCGGTTCTGATACCAGAAGCGGCAAAGAAATTGCGTAGAAGGAAACAATAATGGCATCAAACAATATTGCCCGTCTTGGCGTTGTTCTTGGTCTGGATACAGCCGAATTTACTGCGGCTATTGATAAAGCCATTCTTGAGAATAGGAAACTTGGTCAAGAAATCAAGCGATCTAGTAATGCCGCCGCTGATGAAATTGTCAAGTTGAAATATGCAACTGATGACTATGGTAAAAGCCTGACCAAAGTTGAAGAAATACAGCGTGAAATTCAGTCTGGTCGATTTGCCAAGGCAGAAGAAGGTTTGAAAGCACAATTGCTTGCCGCCGCATCTGCTTATGATGCAAAGGCGGCATCAATGAAGAAGTTTAACAATGTGCTGACCGACCAGCAGAAACTTCAACTGTCTTATCAAACAACAGACTTGGTCACACAGATTGCAAGTGGCCAGAATGCTTTGATTGCCTTGTTGCAACAGGGTGGTCAGTTAAAAGACGCATTGGGTGGTGTTGGCAATATGTTTAAAACACTTGCCAGTTTTATCACCCCATTGCGAGTTGCAATGGTTGGCTTGGCTGGTGGTGTGGCAACTGTTGGCATTGCCATGTTTCAGGGTTACAGAGAATCAAGGGACTTTAACAATTCTTTGATTTTGACGGGACGCTACGGGGGCATGGCGCAAGCAAATATGTTGGATTTGGCAAGAACAATGTCAAGTCAACTGAATATTGCTATGGGTGATGCTAGGGACATCATTAAAGATTTGGTGTCATCTGGCAAGTTTTCTTCTGAATCAATTGTTTCTGTTGCAAACGCTATTGCTAATGTGGCAAGGTTTTCAACAGATACAGCGTCTGCTGTTTCGCAAAAATTGATGCCATCTTTTGATGGCACAGCATCTTCTGCCAAAAAACTGAATGATCAATATCATTTTTTGACGCTAGAACAATACAAATACATTGAGCAATTAGAGCGACAAAACAAACTTCAAGAAGCGGCGGCATTTACTGCTGATGCCTTGAACAAAAAATTGCAAGACCAACAACCAGAATTGGGTTATCTGGAAAAAGCGTGGAAAAGTTTGCGTGAAATGGTTTCTTCCGCATGGGACGCCATGATGGGTTGGGGTCGGACTGATAAAACAATTGAGCAAATTCGCAAGGTAGCAAAAGAAATTGAATTGCTTTCTATGCGTGTTAATGGTCAAGTGCCGCAAGCCGCTGGTGATGCCGCTAGGAATCAAAAATGGCTAGACGATAAACTTGCCGAATACAACAAACTTGTAGAATTGTTGCAAAAGGAACAAAAAGAAACCATTAGGGCTGAAGAAGAAGCCAAGAAGATTTCTGACCAGCAAAAATATGGAACAAACATTCGTGAAAATCAGCGTGAATTGCTTGCGTTGGAATACAAGAATCGAATTGACTTTGCCAAAAGAACGGCTGATGAAGAAGGCAAATTACAACTAGATGCTTTACAAAAATTCTTCACAATTCGACAAGAGTTTGAGAAAAAGAACTTTGAAGAAGGTGGCAGACTGTATCTTGAAAATCTAAAAATATACAGTCAAAAAGCCATTCAAATTGCAAACGAAACCGAATTTGCAATCAATCAGGTTCGGGCTAGAAGGGCTGTGGAATTCCAGCAAGAACAATTGCAGATTGCTATGGAAATGGACGAATACATTTCTAAACGAAAGCAATCACAAATGGACGAATACACGGCACAAGAAAGAACATTGCGTCTTGCCCAACAACAACAACAATTTGATCAAGCAAAAGTGCAAGCCCAAACAAACATGATTGGCTATACGCAAACCATGATTCAATTGGAAATGAACAGGCTTGATCTAGCCAGAAAAATTGCCGAAATTGAAAGGCAAGTTTCTGAAGGAAAGATCAATCAAGATCAAGCGGAATTGCTCAAAAGACAAACTGAACAATACTATCAAGCCCAACAGAATGCTGTTGGTTTGGCTGAGAAACT
>ERZ869925.1199-NODE-1199-length-12558-cov-4.507238_pt1 | contig 12558 bp, 20 predicted proteins | sample MGYA00579311_ERZ869925 | MGnify/ENA primary metagenome ERZ869925 (study PRJEB32216, sample SAMN09231817) | wastewater metagenome | place: USA: Maryland | collected 2016-07-30 | study: EMG produced TPA metagenomics assembly of the PRJNA472060 data set (Reclaimed...
TTTGCAACGTTAATCAATTAAATATTTTCAAATATGGAAGATTTTATTTTAAAGGCTCTTAAAAGAGCAGAAGGCGATGTAGTCGCAGAAACTCATTCAACAAGTTTATCTTTTGAATTTGGTGGTAGTATCGTTATGAAACGTGGTACATTTGAGCAAAGAATTTATTTCTATGCGAGAGTATATGAAACAAAGCACAAAGGGGTTTTCGGTATTGATGATTGGGATGTGAATGATGTTACTGACATTAAACTTGATGGTTTGCCAATTAGTGAAGTGGATAAAACCAAACAAAAAGTTGAGGATTTGGGTATGAAAAGTTTGGCAGACAGATTGGGATTCACTGCCGAAGAAGAAAAAACTGCCATTTGCCAATGTATGTTGCAAGACAAACAATTAAAGTTGCTTTACGGCAAAGACTTTAAAGTTTGGGAGTTGCTTTCAACCGATGAACAAAAATTGTTGGAATTGCAATACGTTGTTGCTAACTTCAATGATTGTGGCGACTATATGAAACAAGAAGTTTCAAAGCATTATAAAATTGGCGAAGTGCCAAGCACAACACCGACACTTAAAGAGTTCAAAAAGAAGTTGTCGGAAGTGAGCAAATAAATTAAATCACTCTCTATATTCATTTATTTTTTTCAAATTAACCTATCATTTATTTGGTAGGTTAGTTTTTTTTATTATCTTTGTATCGTTAAACCAATTAAACCACTTGAATCATGGTAACAGAACAACAAAAAAAAGAATTTGCTTTATCACAATTAGCACCTTATTACGCTGACCCAAGCACTTGTGGGTACAACAAAGAAACGACATCCTGTGAATACAAAACACCTGATGGACGTATGTGTGTTGCGGGTAAGAATATGATTGAACCGAAGTTTGGGGTATATCGGGATATTGAAACTATACTTGCGGATAATAACTACAAACAAGAGGAGTTGTTTAAACCCGAAGTTGTTGGAATATTAACCAACAATGAATGGCAATATATGCAAGGTATTCACGATACTATTGCTGGACACCCTAACAACGTAGATAGGTTAAAAGATAGAATACAGCGATTAAATTTATTCACGTTTGAGGAATTGGTTGAGCGTGCTGAAAGTCTTAAAAAAGTTTAAAAATAATTTGGTGGTGTAAAATAATTGTTATACCTTTGCACCACCAATTAAAACACTTGAACTATGGAATTGATTTTAGAGGGGATTGAATTAAATCACCCAATGGCAAATGAAGAAAGCACTTATGATGTTTTCCTTAAAGATAAAACCGCAAAGAAACCAATCTTTGTGGCACAAGAAAATAACGGCACTCAACGATTAATCTTTGAGTTGTCGGGAGACCCTAAACTTATCGCAAAGAACTTTAGAAAACCTATTCTGAAATATCGTTTAGCAACGGTAACGGATGAAGACCAAGTAAGTCTTGCTGATATTTTTATGTATGGTAAATTTAATCTGTTGGTTGACCATAACCTTGATTGATTTAATTGGTGTGATTATCCCCGCTGAAATGCGGGGATTTTCTATTATGTTAAAAAAATGTTAAAATTTTTGGTAGTTTAAAAAATTGTTATATATTTGCATTGTAATTAACCAATTAAATTATATCACAATGGAATTAGTAGTAGCCGAAAAATTAGCATTAAATTTAATGACCAAGCACAACCTATTACAAAATGGTTGGCGTTTTGAATTTGATAACGCAAAAAGACGATTTGGTTGTTGTCATCATCGTACAAAAGTTATCAGCTTATCAAGAGAGTTGGTTAAATTAAATAACGAGCCAAGAGTACAAAACACAATCCTACACGAAATCGCTCACGCATTGGTTGGTGTGGGCCATGGGCATGATAGCGTATGGAAACGCAAAGCGCTAGAAATCGGTTGCGATGGCAAGCGTTGTTATACAACTGAAAACACAAACATCGTCAAAGGGAAATGGCAAGCTACTTGTCTAAAATGTGGTTACGTTCACAACAAGCATAGAAAACCGAAAAGACAAAAGTCGTGTGGTAATTGTTCAAATGTTTTTGACAGAGAAAGATTATTGGACTTTAATTTGGTAGATTAAATAATTGTTATATCTTTGCATCAATTAATGGGTTGTACACATTTGTGTCATACGTGTGTATAACCCAATAAATTAAATAACCTATGGACTTTCAACCTATCAACGAGGAACTAATTAAATTTGCTGGGTATAAAACAAACCCAAACTTTCACCCAAAGACTTATGACCATAAGCGTTTTGGTATGGTACGAGCCGATAGCTTGGCTTATCACCACGATTGGCATTGGATTGATGAGATAGTAACCAAAATCGAAAATCTTGGCTATAACGTCGTTATTGAGCGTGAATTTGTATCAATCAAAATAACGTCCGATAGTCCAAAGTTTTATGAAGATACCATAGCTTTTAAATTGCGTGGACTGACTAAATTAAATGGGTTAGCATTATTATGTTATAATTTTGTGTTAAAAAATTTTGAAGTGTAAAATAATTGTTATATCTTTGCACCACTATTAACCAATTAAACCTTTGAATTATGGACAAGAAACTAAAAAATGCTTTATTAAAAAGAATTGAAAAAACCAACGAACTTTTTAATAGTAGCACACCCGAACAAAAAAGGGTTATGATTGCCCAAGATTGTATTGATAGAATCAAAGCAAATTTATTAACCCCAAAAAGAGAAAGGCTTATTACTATGCCTAATTACGAAAACGTAAACCAAGAAAACGTTAATAGCGTTACTTGTGAAGTTTGTGCTAAGGGTGGATTGTTAACCTCTTATGTTGGTAGAGTAAATAACTTTGATGAAAGCTGTCATATCGGTAATAGTGAATATAATTCAGCCCACAAAAAATTGCTTGAAATATTCACGCTTGAACAATTGGCTATTATTGAATATGCGTTTGAGGGGCAGCAACATATTCATTCTGTTGATATCCCATTTGGTATGAGTGGTGCATTAAGAGGGTTTTATAATAGCTATGTAACCGATGAGGAACGCTTAATTGCCATTTGTGAAAATATTATCAAAAATAATGGCGATTTTGTTTTGTAGTTAAAAAAATTGTTATATCTTTGTACCACTATTAACCCAATAAACCTTTGGATTATGAAAAACATTAAATGGCACAAATTCTTTATCGTTGCATTATTCATTTGGGTTGCCAACTCAATAGCAACAATGAAGCTCAACAGAGTTACAACAATCGGATTAGCGTTATTACTTGCAACGTTATTTATCAGCTGTGGTTCAAGTTGCAGAAGTACAAAACGCTATTGGCGTAAACACCGTTGCGTTGATGTGCAAATCAAAAAAGATGTTATTCCAACGTTTAAGGCATCGGGAAAGATTGCTATGAGATAACCCTTTAAATTTAAGCCTTATGGAATTTCTTGTATTTATTTTAATCATCTACTTACTGACTAGAGATTAATTAGACAGTAGAAACAACGTTTCCCCAGTTTCTTGTGGTTTGCGCAACGCCGAGGGTTTATAAGGAAACAACACTGTCAGGTGGTAGAATTGGTTAATACGTCGGATTTTGATTCCGAAGACTGTGAGTTCGAGCCTCACCCTGACATCGAATCAATGTTCCATACTTGATTAGTTTATTGGTTAAACTGTGGATTGCCCCGTTAAATTTAACGGGGTTTTTCTTTTTGTTAATAACTTTATTTGGTAGTGTAAAATAATTGTTATACCTTTGACCTAACCAATTAAATTAAATCAGTTATGGTGAACACAAAAAATTGGAGCAGACTTTATAAAGGCATCCTTAAACAAATTAAAAGGCAATCCAATAAACCCCATGTTTCAAAAGTGGTTTTGAAACCTGAAATTTTGTCTTTTTCTGAAAAACATGGAGAGTACAGACCATTAAAAAGAAAATTCTACAATAATCGTTTTAGAGGTGGGAAAGGTTTAGACGCTTTAGCATCAGACCCTTATTTCACGTTTAGCAGACCTGTCAACGGTATGTATACAAGATGCTTGGTAAGTAAAGAAACAGGCAAATATAGACTATCAAAAACAGGCAAAGAATTTCTTTTAAATAAAAAAAGAAAAAAAGGTTTGGTGGTTTAAAAAATTGTTATATCTTTGCATCAACCAATTAAATCTAATCAGTTATGCACGAACATTTATTTAACGCATCAGAACAACAACTTGCTGACTTTTGTCAAGCCAACATTAACAACAAAATGCAATTAACCCTCAAAGGGCAAGGTAATTTTCAACACATTTCACCCGTAGGACTTAACATTTGCTGTGTAAGTGTTAAGATACTAAATGAAATCAAGTATTACTATTTCGGTTGTATTAGAGAGCATATCTATATCGAACTTCTTTATAAATTCGACCATAGACACAAACGCAGATAATTTGTGTTTTTTTGAGAGCAATGGCCCCACTAAAAAAAAAAGTGGGGTTTTTGTTTGTTAGTTTAAAAAATTGTTATATCTTTGCATCGTTAACCAATTAAATTAAATCAGTTATGAGCGTTACATTTTTATCAAAGACCACAAAATCAAAAAAGGAAATTGAAGCGTTGAAAAAATTAAACGAAGTAAAAACCCCCAAGCGTAAAATGTTACGAAAAGGTGAAAAAATTGTTAAAATTAAAACTAACAAACCTGTCCCAAATCCTAACGTTAAAACGTTTAAAATTATTAAACACAACAAAAATAACCCTTTAACCAATCCTAAAATTGAGGTGGTGAAAAAGGTTATTAAAATTAATGATGAAGAACCAATCATTTCATTTAATGAATACCAACAAGCGTTGTTAGTTATTCAAAATTATCACGTTCAAGAGGCAAAAAGAAAAGCCGTTAATTTGTCAAGCCCTAACATGAAATTAAATTTAATGACTGATTTGAGTATCAGAACCAAAAACAATATTGTTAGTTATTTTAAAACACATCACGATAAACAACTAACAATGGCAGATTTAGTTTCGTTTGATGCAACGTGGTTAAATTTAATTGATTTAGACGTTATTAAAATTCAAAGGAATTTTGGTGCTAAATGTTTACACGAATTATCAGTTTATATCAATAAACATTTGGTTATTTAAAATAATTGTTATATCTTTGCATCGTTAACCAATTAAATTAAATCAGTTATGAAATCAATTTCAGTTTCTTATTACGCAAAAACCTCGGATAACACCGAAGTTAAATTAACTCAAAACCCTTTCGTTGAAGTGTATTTAAGCATACCAAAACAATCGACCCTTATTTGTGTAAACTAACCTATTAAATTTATTCGCTATGAAAAAATTAATTAAAATCAAAGCAATCGCATTAATTGTGGTGCTTATCATTATTTGGGTGTACACATTTGTGTCTAACCCACACGTATAACCAATTAAATTAAATCAGTTATGGCAAAACAAAAAACAATCAGCTATCACGTTTCACATTCATTTGTGGATAACAAAGGTAACACAATTTCATTTGCAACTCAACTATATTCTATTGGAGTATATGGAATAGTAAATAACGACCCAGCAATGCAAGGGGGTTTTACACCACAGCAAATTGTTAAGGTTGAAAAACGCCTTAACAAGCAAAAAGAAAATGGCGAAATTACAGATTTAAAATTTGGTCGCCAAATTGAAGTGGCAAAAGTTGACGGTCTTTGGCAAGAAATTAAATAAATTAAATAACACGCGCATAGACGTATGCGCGCATGGAGTATGCGCATGCACACGAGTACACACACTCACGCATGCGCATATATCTTTTATTTTGATAATATATACGTTTCTTTGACATACCGAAATTATTTCCATAAAAGTTATTAACAATTTATACAAGGGCATTGTTAATAACTTTAGTCAATAAATTTAATGGGTTTGTTTGGTGAATAAATTTATTGACGTATATTTGCAACGTCAAAATGACACAAACAAAGTTTTAACCTTTAAATTTTTAACATTATGGAAAATTTTATGACAAACGTAGCAAAAGCTAATGAAAACGTAGCAAACATCGAAAGCCAATTATTTGATGTTCTTATGAAACCTTTAACCGTTGGTAGTAGCCAAAAATTTACGGTAAAAGATTGGTTTGGGGTATTTAAAAATACAGGCGGAAACCAATTAGGTATCGTTGGAAATCGTTTTCAACCTACACAACCGAGAGCCGTATTTCAAGCGTTTTGCGATGCAATTTTGGAATATGGTTTGGATACCGCAAACTTGCGTTATACCGAAGTAAAAGGCGGTGAAATTGTACGTTTTTCTATTGATTTAGCACCTTTAAGCTACATCAACCTTAGAAAACAAGAAGATGTTACTATTCCTACATTAAACCTACAAATCGGTTTAAATGGCAAAGTACCTACATCAATGTTTTTAAGCACGTTGCGTTTAATTTGTACCAACGGGGCAAAAAAATCTTTTACCGAGTTTACAACATCGTTTAAAAACGTAAAAGGAAACCAAGGTAAAATCGTTGGTATGTTTAACGATGTTGTTCGTTGTATGGACGAAGTTGAAAACGTAAACCAAATTTACGCAAGTATGCAAAAAGTTAAAGTAAACCAAAAAGTTGTTGATACTTACATCAATAGAATTATGGCTATTGATATGGCAAAGTATAACGATTACAACAAACAGAAACAAGCTACCATCGATTTATTAAACGAGTCTATATCGTTGGAAATCAAAAGAACGGGTGCAACGTTATTCGGTTTGTATAACGGGTTTACACATTACGCAAATCACCAAATCAACACTAAAGACAAAGATAGCGTTTTTAGTGGCGTTGGGGCAAAAGTTATCCTAAAAACCGAAAAAGAACTTTTTGAGCTTGTTAAATAAACCACAACCAACACAACAACCAAGAAACGCCCCAAAAGGGCGTTTTTTTACGTTTATAACCATTTTTATATCAAATCTATATATTGATACCAAAAATAAAATATCGTGCCTTAAATAGGCTTAAAATACGTTTTGTACACTTTTGTGTCACGCCTATGCGTAGGTAAAAAAAAATTTGGTTATTTAAAAAAACGTTATATATTTGCACCCAAGTTTAACCAATTAAATTAATTCAGTTATGAAACTAACCACACAATTATTAATCTTTTTTACAATAACAACGTTGATTTCGTTATTAGTTACTAAAAGCGAAAACTATAAATTCTACATTCCGATTATTGTAGTATTATTAATTATTAAAATAGTTAACCGTAAAAATAACCCAATAAATTAATTCAGTTATGAAAACAATTACAGCATTCGAATTGAGCGATGGCACTTTAGAAAAAGACGAAGCCAAAGCCATAGCCAAAGAAAAAAAGATTAAGTTTGAAACGGCTATCGAAAAATTAGTAAACAATAAAGTGGCTTATACCGAATACAAAGAAACCGTATTGTATTTTCTTAAAGAAAACAAAGCCGAACTTAAAAAAATCTTTGAAAACGCCTAACAAGGCGTTTTTTTTTATGCGTGTATGCGTGTTTATTATATTTTTATTATTATATAAAAAAAATGCATTTTTTTTCGTTTTTTGTTTGGTAGTTAAATTTATTTCGTATATTTGCATCGTTAAACCAATTAAATTTTTCAATTATGAGTACTCAAAACCTTAACGCACAGGACATTATCCTTAAAATCGTTGAAAACTATCAAAATTTAGATAGTGCAAAAGTGCAAAAGTTAATCGAGCAAACCGACAAAATTGGCGGTTGTTCATTCGTTTCAATTAACGGCTATTCATCGGATAAAAGCCAAAATACAGAAGTGGCTTTCCAATTAGTGAATATCGGTGCAAACTATCAAAATATGCTTGAAAAAGACAAGGGTATTTTTGACCAACTTAACGAAAAAAATGTTAAGAAGTTAATCGATGTTAATAAATTCGATTATACCACAATCGACAAAAACGGACTAACTTTGACGCAATACAAGTCAGCAGTTAAAAAAGCACTTCCCGAAGCACTTGAAGAACTGAAACAACCAAAAGCCAAAAAAGATACAAGTGCCGATATTTGGCTTAACAAAGCACTTGTTTTCAATCTTAATACTTTGCGTTTATCTATCTTTGGGCAAAGCGTTAACAAAGTGGTTGAAGTTAAAGGCGATTTTAAAATTGTGAAGTCAGCACCGAAAACAATCGCAAAGCGATTAATCGAAAAGCAAAGCAAGGGCAAAGCGCAAACATTAAGACGTTTTGCATTGGATAACTTAATCGGAAATATCGCAGTAAACAAAGATACTTTAGAATTAAGATAACAAATAAAAAGCCCCAAACGGGGCTTTTTTTACAACCCAGTATTAAATGTTAAAATTATGTTAAAATTTATTCTTTTATTTGCTTATATCAATAAAATTACATCACTCAAAATAAAGCGTTTTAAGACACTTTGTTGTAATATGGATACGTTATACCTTTCACGAAAGATAATGCCCCCTGCACCCTCTTATACCCCTCCCTGCCCCGTTACCGCCCTCCCCCCGTTCCCCGTATGCCGAGCCAAACCCCACCCATGATGCTGTTCGCGAAATTTTTTTTGGGAAAATTTTTTAGATGGAAAAAAAGAGGTCTTTTTTAAAAATTTTTTTCTGGGAAATTTTTGGGGTCAAAATATCAACACCCCATTTTCAAAAAATTTTTTTTGGGAATTTTTTGGGTAGAAAATACTAGGGTTTTCGTTTATTATTTTCTAGGTTATAGTAGTATGTATTTTCGTCACCTTTTTTAAGTGTCCATCTATCGGAAACTGATTCGCAGCACCATTCTTTATCATCCACCATCCAATCTGGTTTTTCTGGAAATGGTTTAGTTACAAATGACATATCTCTCCACATTAATCTATTGTTGGGTTGTAGTGCAAAGTTTCCGTTATCTAGTTTTATTAGGTGAGCTGCTTTGTATTGTGTTGGTTCGTTAGAGTATGGGTTATCGAACCAATCGAATGTCATTATATAGTTACCCCATTCTTGGGTTCCGTCTTTGAACACTACTTTTACTCTTGACTGTGATAGATAATCATAAACGGTGCATGTTACTTCGTATCCGAAGCAGTCCCATAGTTGAAGGTGGTCAAGTAGCATTTTGGGTGCGTCTTCTTTCCATGCTAACATATGTATGGGAACTCTAGACCTAACGGCACCTTCTTCGGTCATTACGTGAAAGGTGAGTGCTTTGCCGCTTATGGATTGGGCTCCGAATATAATTACATCTTGCATACCTTGTCTTCCATCATGTTGGTACATGTGTTCTATTCTCATCTTGGCATAGAAGTGTGGTATGGTGATATTAAGTGTAGCCATGGTTTATTTCTTTTTGTTTTTTATGATTAGTTCACCTAATACTTCAAGTCTACCCACTTCTATTTGGAATTGTGTTTGTGTCATGTCTAGAGAAATTTTGTTATAGGTTTCGTTATATTCTTTTGTGGCTTGTTCTATATCAAATTTTCCGTTAAGTGCTTTTTTGTAGTAGGCTGGTTTAACCTTAAAGTGGTTATATGTTAGCATGGCATCTCCGCCTTTTTCTTTTGCGTTTTTTATAATTTTTTCAGCGCCAGCAAGTCTATTCTTTGCGAAGTCTTTATCTTCGAAGATTAGATTTTCTCTAAGTAGTTGTTTTATTATGTGTTTCATATGATTAGAATATATTTATAAATACATAAAAATACGATTAAAGATATGAAATTATATCCAATATATAAAAATTTATTTGAGTCTTATGACCATTTGATAACTGAAGAGTTATTGGATGAGGTTCAATGGATGAGTTCTAAGGATAAAAAACTTAAGGCTGGTGAAATACCCTTAACTCCTAGTGTTGTTAAGTTTATATTGGGTGAGCACAAGAAGGTTGAAGCGTTTCATGTTATGGGTATTGATAACATTGATGGTCTTAGGAATATTATTGGTAAGCGAAACACCATATCGGCTTTTAAGTTTTTTTCGAATGATAATATTAAATCAGCGCGTGGTATACAAACCAGTGGTGGTATTGTTGCTAAGATTAACGGTTATATGAATATTATTGGTGGTGAGGACATTATGTCAACGGTTGATGATTCGCTAAACAGGAGGTGGATACAAGCTGGTTTGTTATCACATAAAATGGAACGTGAATTAAGGGACTATTTTGAGGATTTTGAATTTAAACACACTGCGGCAGAAGTAAAGCAATACATGACAAAGATATTTGAGTTATTGAATGAGTATATTGTTGATATACAAAGCAACTTATTTAAGATGTTGTTTAATTCTGGTGGGTATGGGTGGAATGAGTTATTGGTTAGAAACGTTCAAGTAAGTTCTGTTGCTTGGTTGCCAAGTATTGCTATAAGAGATTACTATGAAGATGAAGAGCGAGAGCAATACATTCAAGAGATTATTGAAAAGTTAAAAACTCTCACACCAAACGTTTCAACGTTTAGTGATGGTGAGGAATTAGCTAAATGGTTTACTGATAATGGTGGTCATGTTGAATTTAAAGATTTTGTTAAGAGTGAGTTTAATAATTATAAAAGAGAAGATTTTTTAAAAAATCTTCAAGGTATTTCAGTTTTGTTACAACATGATTTTGAATATTTTTTAAAACATTCTGATAAAATAGCAGAAATTATACGTTCAATTAAAGATGATTATGGGTACCCTTATACTGTATTAATCAATGTTGCTGAAAAGAACAACATGCTTTCTCTTATTGTTAAGACAATATTCAAGGCCAACGGCAAGGATTGGGATAATATTCCAGTAATTCAGAATCTAATTTTTAGGGTTAACAATCGTGAATTTAACAAGTGGATTATTGATTTTTATGGTTCTCAAATTAAAAAGGGTGTTATTAATGCAATTATAAACGGTGTGTTTGACGAATCTTTATTTCGTTATTTGGTTTCTAAGGTTGGTGACAATGAGGAGTTATTGGAAAATATTATGTTAAACGCTCCAAGAATGTTTTATTCGCATTTAGAGAGTAAAATCAAACAAGGGGTTGAGTTAACAAATTTTGAGAAAGAAAAATACTTACAATTAAAAAATGATATTGAATCATTAAACGAGAATAAAAAAATAATAAAAAATATACTTAGAGAAAAATAATGAATACAAATATTAGAAATATTCTTAGAGAAGGGTTAATTGTAGAGGCTTCAAAAAAACAGATTCTTATTCAGAAGGTTGGATGGGATGAGGAGTCGGCTGAAATACTTGACAGACTTTGTGGGCCGTTGAGTGTTTTTATTGGCAATAAGATTATTGAACAGAAGATTCTAGAATATGGTAAATTTCCTGATGAAGTTACACAACAGCAAAAGGTTAAGATGGTTCTTGGTGAATTAATTGATAACCGTTATGTTTATAAGCAACGTCAAAACATTACATCCATAATGGACTGGATTCGTGTTGGTCTTAACGGTAACTTGGGTGATTACAAGACTATGCCGTATTATCAACTATACAATGCTTCAGTTAAATGGCATGATGAGTTAGAGGTTGGTCAAGGTGACATCAACTATGTTGAAGACAATCCCATCATATTGGATTTTAGGGGTGCTGATGGGCTTGGGTTTTATTGGGCTGATTTGGAAACTAACAATTCGCCTGAGGAGTGTGACCGTATGGGTCATTGTGGTCGTAGTGGTTATGGAAACTTGTATTCACTTAGACAAGTCATTAGGCTCAACGACAAGTATACCCTCAACAAGTCTATACTTACAGCGGCCATTGGTGAGGATGGAATAATGTATCAATTAAAGGGTGGTAAGAATAGCAAGCCTGAGGACAAGTATCATCCGTATATATTGCCATTGTTTGATTTAAAGAAAGAGAATGGTAAATACTTTATTTCTGGTTTTGGTAGTGAGTATGATGCTGCTCGTGATTTCAAGTTGACTGATTTGGGTGATGATGTCATTCGCAAGTTATTTGCTGAGCGTCCTGAGTTGTTTAACAAGAGGGGTCTTAAGAAGAAATTGTTTAAGATGGGTCTTATTGACAAGTTGCCAGATGAGTATATTTCTATTGAGATTGACCCTGATAGGATTGATAGATATGTTGATGGGGATTACAAGGTTGGTTCAAGAACCAACAAGTATGGTAACAAAGAGGATATTGGGTTATTTGAAACTATATTGGCTGGTGACACATGGGATTTGTGGGATAACTATGATGCGGATTGGAGGGCTGCTTTGCAGTATCATGCTGATACCAGTAGTGAGCAAATGATTGATGAGAAGCTTAGAGCGATTGCTGCTAAGAAAGGTGTTGAGTATAATGATGAAATGAGTCTTGAGGATAAGATAGAAGAATACGATGATGATGAAGAAATTCAGAGAGCAATATCTTATGCTGTTAATGATGCTGAGTCTGATTCGTATGTTAACGATTTGTATAAGAAATTAAAAGAAGCTCTTGAGGAGTTGGGTGGTGTTGAGAGAATGGATGATTCTGGTGTTGTGTTAAGGATTGACATGGGTAAGTATTTGGATGATTTGGAGGATGATGTTTATGAGGAGATTGCTGACAGATGCGACGATGATTTGCCATGTATGTTTAATG
>ERZ869925.1201-NODE-1201-length-12550-cov-45.563025_pt1 | contig 12550 bp, 34 predicted proteins | sample MGYA00579311_ERZ869925 | MGnify/ENA primary metagenome ERZ869925 (study PRJEB32216, sample SAMN09231817) | wastewater metagenome | place: USA: Maryland | collected 2016-07-30 | study: EMG produced TPA metagenomics assembly of the PRJNA472060 data set (Reclaimed...
AGTCAGCCCACTGGCGCGACATCAAAGACGACATGACGTGGGAAGCGGTTGACGAAGATCGCGTTGCGGCTGCCGAGGCCCACGCCGATTGGCTCAGGGAGCGCGCGTGATGCTCCTGACCGTTCCCCAATTCATTCTCATCTGCATGAGCCTGACGGCTCTGTCTGCCGGCGCAACGTACTGGGTCATGACGCTTTACGCCCGCCAGCTACTCAAGTGGTACGAGGATGCAACCTTTGCCGCGCGGGGTGAGTAATGCAATGCGCAGCGGCGATTACTGGAACTTTTTGGATTGCATTGTTTCTTGGTGTCGCAGTTGGCGTCATCTGCAACGAAATTCTCAGGGCAATGAAATGACCAGCAACGTGATCAGCATACGCACCGGCCGCAAGAAACAGCAAGTGGACGCACTGGCCAAAAGCACGATCGCACAACTCAAGCAAGACGGCGCCGCGAATGAGGCCTTCATGCAGGCCAGCAGAGCCGTCCAGAACTTGGAGTGCAACGTTGAGCACGAGATCCGTCGCCTATACTGGGCCATTCACACGCGAGAGCCCAATTTGAAAGACGAGGATTTGCGCCTGGAGCTGCAGCTTCGCGTCTCCAAGATGCTGGAGGGAATTCCCGTGCAACGCACCCTTTGCAGGAACGATTGAGATGACCACCGCAAAAGATCTCCTCACCTATATGTCGCGCGAGTGCTTCACGTGGAATTCCGCGCCGATGATCACGAACTCAGGCCGCGAACACGTCATTCACGAGATCATCATCCGCGACGACCAGCTCAAGGAAATGCTGGAGATGGCTGGCATCAAGAAGACGCTGCCGACACAGACAAACCTCGACGAGGCACTGGAGCGAGCGGCAGAAGAAATCTAATTCCCGGCGCGGGGCTGGGAAGGCCGGACCGCAGCAGGGTCCACAACAGCGATGCGGCGTGCAAACTGCATAGCGTTGCGGGCGGTCCGGCCAACAAATTCGGAGTGCGCGTCATGGCAATGACGGAACACATGAAAGAGACGGAAGACGACCTTGTGAGCCAGACCACGGCGGCTCTTGTTCTGGTGCTGCTGTGCTCATTGTCTGGCGTCGCAGGAGCAATGATGGTGGCCCTGATTATCGCAGCGGGGAAGTGACATGAGCCGGATCTATGTTGAAGCGTTAGAGGCTGCGCGCAAAGACCTCGACAGCATCAGATACACCGCCCACTCCGCACACAACGAGCAGATCGCAAAAGAGAACCGCATCAGGTACGTCCAAACGATCTTCGCCCTTGAAAAGCTTCTACGGCAGATCGGAAACCCGAAGAGAGGTACGCGTCATGGCTGATGTAGCTGTCATTGAGTCCAAGGCACACAAAGCGCCCGCCATCCGTAAGGCCGCAGCTCACGCTCCTGTCGTCATGACGGAACAAGAGCGTTACGCCGCCATCGTAACGAAGGCCATGTCCGATCCATCCGTTGATATGGACAAGCTGGAGCGCCTTTGCTCGCTGATGGAGAAGGCCGCAGAGCGCGACAAGGAGGCCGAATTCAACGCCTCTTTGCGTGAAGCTCAGAGCAAAATGGGCCGCATCTCTGCCGACGCCACGAACCCTCAGACGCGCTCCCGATACGCCACCTATGCGAAGCTGGATAGCGTTCTGCGCCCTGTCTACACGAGCGAGGGCTTCTCCCTGTCTTTTAACACAGAGCCAAGCCCGATCGCCGACCATGTGCGCGTGATCGCGTACGTCAGCCACTCTGCAGGGCATACCCGCAAGTACACTGTCGACATGCCAAACGACGGCATGGGCGCCAAGGGCAACGCTGTAATGACCAAGACCCACGCCATGGGTGCCGCTCATTCCTACGGCATGCGCTACCTGCTCAAGATGATCTTCAATGTTGCCGTTGGGGAAGACGATAATGACGGCAACGTTGCCAGCTCTGCGCCGGCAGTGTCTGAGGCTCAGTTGGCACAACTCCAGCAGCTCATTGTCCAGACGGACACAAAGATCGAGCGGTTCAACAAGGCTTACAAAATCGCCTCCGTTGACCAGCTCCCAGCCACCAAATTCGACGACGCAGTGTCAAAGCTGTGCATGAAGCTGGAGCAAGGGCTTTGATGGAACAGGGATCGCAAGAGTGGTTGGCGGCGCGTGCCGGCTCTCTTGGCGCAAGCCAGGTGGCCGACGCAATCGCCCGCACGAAATCAGGATGGGGAGCTAGCCGCGCAAACGTCATGGCGTCGCTTATCACTGAGCGACTGACGGGCAGGCCCGCAGAGACGTACACCAATGCCGCTATGGCATGGGGCACTCAGACGGAACCTGATGCCCGCGCTGCCTACGAGTTTATGCGAGATGTGGACGTTGATCTGGTCGGCATCGTCAAGCATCCAACCATTGTTGGATCGCACGCCAGTCCTGATGGACTGGTCGGCGACAAGGGGCTCATTGAGATCAAATGCCCGTCTTCAAGCACCCACATTGAGACGCTTCTGACTGGCACAATTCCCGGCAAGTACATGACGCAAATGATGTGGCAGATGGCATGCACCGGCCGCGAGTTCTGCGACCATGTGAGCTTTGATCCACGTCTCCCGACGTCCATGCAGCTTTGGATCAGGCGCGTGGAGCGCGACCCCAAGGCTATCTCCGAACTGGAAGAGCAGGTCCAAGAGTTCCTTGCGGAGCTCGACGCCAAAGTGAAGGCGCTCAGGGAAAAATACGAAGCAAAGGAACTTGCGGCATGAGCATCGAAGAGCTTTTGGAGTTGTGCCAGCGCTACAACGATCTTGGATGGGCGGTACAAGAGCAGCTTGCCTCCGTCGTCGATGGCGAGGCGCTTGAGGAGCAAAATCTCAACGCCCTTGAGATGATCCGGAAGTTTCTTCGCAAATGCGACGACGCTGGTATCGCCGGAGCTCTTGTCATTGCAGATGGCATCAAAGATCACCTCGAAAAGCAAGAAGCATGACACGCTTCGCCGACATCTGGACTGACGCACTCGCTGGCCTTGGGATTGAAGACATTGAAATCAAGCACTGCATCTCCCGAGCATCAGCAAAGCGCATCGTCTGGGCTGCTCACGGCAAGGGAAGCTGGAGACATCTTATGCCTCGGAGAGAGCGCAGTGTTGCGTATGGCCAGGAAAGGCCTGCTCACGAAAGTAGGGAAGCGGTCTCACTCGCACTTGTACCGGCGGGAAGAGGTTGAGGCGCTGGGCGAGATGCGAAAGAGCGCGTGGCGCAAGTTGGCTGAGCGGAAGAGGAAGTGGAGGGTGAGAGAATGATCGTTTCTGAGGAAATGGTGCACGATGCTTTCGACTACCTGAACCATCAGGGCAACCAAGCGGCTCAAGCCAAGGGAGCTTTGGTCCGGGCGGACTTCTACCGTCGCCGCATCAGAGCGCGCTTGATCCTAGAGGCACCGCACACATCGCACGGCATGCGTGAGGCATGGGCAGAGTCGCATGAGGACTATGCGGACATTTGCGAAAAGCTGGCCGAGTGCGAGCAAGAGGTTGAGAGACACCGCAACGCGCGTTCCCGCGCAGAAACCATCATTGAGATGTTTCGGACGGAAAGTGCCACCCGCCGAACACTTGGGAGGGTCGCGTAATGGGTCTTGTCGTGTTCAAAAAATTCTGGGAGCGCGTCAATAAAAACGGCCCAAATGGGTGCTGGGAATGGATGGGCGCGCGCCACACGTTCGGGCACGGATCTGTTTACATTGGAAGGAGGTCGGACGGGAGATCAATATCCGTCCTTGCGCATAGGTTCTCATACTCAATCTTCAATAAGGATCTCTGCAGTCACAGGCTGGTTTGCCACAAGTGCGACAACCCATGCTGCGTGAACCCAGACCATCTCTTCCTTGGAACACACAAAGACAACACGCAAGACATGCTCCGAAAGGGGCGTGGTCGATACAATCCTGTTCGCGGCGAAAAAACAGCTAAAGCGAAATTAAAGAACGAAGACATCCCAAAGATCAGGGCTGACCCACGATCTCAAAGAGCTATAGCCGCAGAGTATGGCGTAAACCACAAACTTATTTGCGACATCAAGCGCCGCCGCCTTTGGTCCCACATTCCTTGAGCTAGAGCCAGCATGAAGATACGTCAAGAAACCTTGGACCGCATCTCGCAGCTGAACAGAGCCGGATGCAACGATTGCGAAATATCCAGGCAGCTTGGCATCTCGCCAAGCCGCGTCGCCAGCGCGAGAGACAAGCTTGGCCTTGATCGCGTTTACGCGTCGTCTGAACTTTTGGATATCGCCTGCCGCATCTATCACGAGGGCCAAGGCAGGATCAGCTATTCCGACGTTGCCGACATGCTTGGGCTGTCTCGAAATTCAATTGCCGGTGCTGTTTACAGGCGCAAGAGGGCGACGGCGAGGAAGTACGGGAGGGCAGCATGAGCGACAGGCGCCCATCATCCACGAAGCTGCGGCGGGAGGTTTTCGACCGCTACAAGTACACGTGCGAACTCACCGGCCGGATCAAAATGGACTGCATACGGTGCGCCTTGCCTATCGATCCAGCGCGCGACCCGTGGGAGGCTGACCACATAATTCGCCGCGTTCTCAGTGGTGACGACGACATTGAGAACTTGGCGCCGATGCATGAGCACTGTCACCGGGAGAAGACCAAGGTTGACGTGTCTGAAAATGCCAAGGGGAAGAGAATTCACAACCGGCACTTCAAAATCGAGGTGAAGCGCAAGAGGCAGTGGCGTCCAGCGGGCGCAAAATTCGACTGGTCAACGGGCCGCTACAAGATGCCAGCGGAGGCGGAAGAGTGAGAGACCCCGCCGTCAAAGCCATCATCGAACGCTTCGGCATCATCGATATGTGGATCACGACGGCATCAGGGCAGAGAGAGCATTACAGGGTCGATCATGTAACGCGAAGGCTCGTTAAAGCGGAACTCATGCCGGAAGGCAGTGAACGTTATCTAAACAGCGTGCGTGCGTCAGGGGTGAGAGATGAGCGATGAGACTGTTTCTAGCCGCGCTGGTGGCTGTTATTGCGACAGACGCCTTTGCCCAGGAGGACTCTAGGTGGGTTCGGAAGGTTCTCGTCGGTCAATGGTGCGATGGCTGGGGCCACTGCCGGCCGCATTACAAGTACGTTCGGGTTGAGCCCACCTATGGACGCTCTTACTCGCTCACGTACACGCATCCGCATCGGCATGAATGCCTGCAGGTTCGCGCCGTGGTTGGACTGGAGAAGTACAACGTCGAGGAAGCCAGGCAGAACGCGATCGATATGTGGATGGAAGTCGTGAAACTTCATCACGGGGTCCGCTGGATGAACCCGGACAATGCAATCGTGGTTTCTGACGGTGGGCGTGGCCCTGATTGCTATGTGTCGGCGACGGGCACAAGGGCAAGTGAGAAGGCCGCAGAGGCCATCGGGCGCAAGCTTTCACAGTGCGAGTACGTAGCTCGGCCTTGTGCTGGCGTGATGGATGAAGGGAGGCGGCGGTGACAGACGCAGAGAAGATTTCATTCATGTACGGAGCGCTCAAAGGCGCACGCGAGACGCTTTACGAGGTCATGTCCGAGATGGGTTACTCGGATGAAGAGATTGCAGAGGACGAGACCATTGCCGGCATCGATGCGGCTCTCTCTATGGCCGGGGTGACTATCTCCAACGACGCGCCAAACGAAACGATGCCTTGAAACAAATGTCCACCCGCCGCCAAAGACACGAGGCCTTATGCCAAGAGTTCCTGTCCGCAGAGGAGAAGGAACAACTGACAAGTCATGTGCAGGCATTGGAGTGGGCCAGAGGCATAGCCAAGAAGCACCAGAGAGCGATTTGGAAACTTCAGATGACCGCCATGGACAGGGCCAAGGGGAGAGCGGCGTGAGCACATATCGTCAGTTACGACACGACAACGACGAAGCGTCGGCAAATGAGCAAAGCGCCGACACGTTATCGCCCCTCCAACAGACCATCCGCTGGGGCATGGCCCGTCTTGCTCATGAGATCAGACGAGAGCATCCCAACACCGACATGCTGGCTGCAAGGCTGATGGTGATCGACGAATTGAAGCGGGAGGGATGGGGCGATGTCTGAAATGATCCAGCGCGTAGCCCGCGCCCTAGCCCAGCTAGAAGGGCATGAGAATTTACCCACCCTGCAATCCGCATACGAGCAAAGAGCAAGGGTGGCGATCGAGGCGATGATGGAGCCAACGGAGGAGATGGTGGTGAAAGGCCATGCGCTTTCGAACTGCGTTTGCGATCAGGACGCGTACCCTCAAGACGTTTGGCCAGAAATGATCTCCGCCGCCCTAGAGGAGCAACACCAATGATCCACGTGTCATTGGCCATTGCGGTAAGCCAGGTCATTCTGAGCGTGACGCATCTCATCCTAGGCGAGCCGGTGGCAGCCCTCAGCATGCTTGTAGGTGGCTTTGGGTGGCTCTTGTTTTTCATTCATGAGCGGAAGCGGTTTTCTAACGAGCCGCCGTTTTGAGGAGAAGAGTGCACGATGATCGATTACGCGAACCTCACAACGAAGGCCGTCGCCACTAACGCGAGCCAAGCCTATGCGCGCATTTGCGGCAACGTCCGACAAGACAGCAAGCCAATGCCGCACTGGGACGACATTGACCCCAAAGAGCGCGAACTTCTCACAAAGATGTTTGCCTTGGGCATAGAGCACGCCTGCGCAGTCATGAAAGAAAAGCTGGACGGTGAGCCGCTATGAACGACCTGACAAAGGACCAGGAGCGCCTTGGTGCACTGCTCGCTATGGCTGACAATATTGCTGACCGAGTGGAGCGGTACCCGGCAACGCCACGCAGACGCAGGAAGGCCCCGGAGGCAGACATCAGCATGCTGCGGCCAGAGGAGGCTGCAGCGCATTGGCAATGCAGCGTAGAAGACGTAAAGCGAGCGATGAAGCTCAAAATAATTGAGCACTACAAGTTTGGCCCAAGACTTCTGCGCCTGAGGAAATCCCTTGTTGAAAGAACGCCAAGGGAAGACCTTTTCCCAACGCCGGGGAAACTTCTTGCCATCAGAACAAGAAAAGCCGTTTCCGTTGCGGAGTGGGATTGCGAAGGCGAGGTTTACTTTGTCCGCTCGGGGCAGCAATTCTTGAAAATTGGGTACTCAAAGAACGCTACGTCGCGGATTTCTTCGCTCCGGACCGGAAGCCCCGTCCAACTGAGGCTAGTGGGAACCCTGGTTGGAACTCAGGCCATAGAGCACGAAATTCACGACGTTTTCAAAGAGCACAGAGAGACGCGGGAGTGGTTCAGATGGTCTGAGCCGGTCGAGGAGGCGATGGTTATTCTTTTTGGGAAGGCTGCGCTATGAACGAATACGCACCCATCAAGGCCTACTCCATCCGTTCGGCGGCGGCCCTGTTAGACTGTAAGCCAACCACCCTCTACAAGATGATCAAGAAGGGGCAGATCAAGTGTTTTCGGATAGGCCAGGGGACGACGAACCAAGGGCTAAGAGTGACCGCCGCAGAACTCGAAAGGTTCATGCGCGCAAGCCAAGGTACACCAGGGGGGAATGGGCGCTCGGAAGACGAGGAAAAGACTTTGTTGCCGAGTTCAGGGGATCTGGCGTTGCTAAAGGAAAGCATGGCAAGCGCGTCAGAATAGGTCCATTTCCGTCCGAGGACGACGCGCGAAAGGCTTTCGACCAATGGGTGGACAGCCTAACCCTGGTCAAGAAGGAGAAGGCCAACACGATTGGCTCCATGTGGGCCGCTTGGCTCAAGGAGCGCGCCAAGGACGGCCTGAGCAACAAGATTTACGGATTTAACTGGGTGGCCATGGAGCCCCATTTCGGGCACCTGCTTCCGTCCACCATCACAGCCGACACCTGCCGCGAGTACGCCAAGAAGCGCTTTGACGCTGGCATTGCGCCGGCCACGGTCCATACGGAGCTGAGCCGCCTTAGACATTGCTTCAAGTGGGCAACGGACAACCTGCTGATCGATCGCGCCCCCAAGGTATGGATTCCGCCAAAGGGGAAAGGGCGACGAGTTGTCCTGACCCGCCAAGAGGCCAGAGATTTGCTGGAGGCTGCAAAGAAGGGCGACCCACACATTGTCGCGTTCGTGGCCATCCTCTTTGCCACGGGTGCCCGTCACCATGCCATCACGGAGCTAGAGTGGAGCCGGGTGAACTTCGAGGCCAACACCATCGACTTCAATGTTGATGGCCACCGGGACCCCATGTCCAAGGCCTACACCAAGGGGCGGGCCGTGGTTCTCATGAACCGCGTATGCCTGGAGGTCCTGATCAAGGCCTACAAGGGGCGCCAGACGGAGTGGGTGATTGAGCACGGTGGGCGCAACGTTAAGGATTGTCGGCGAGGCTTCAACGCCGCTGTAAAGCGCGCAGGTATAACCAAGCGCATCACGCCTCACACCATCAGACACTCAATTGTGTCTTGGCTGCAGGAGCAGAAGGATCTGGCCACGCGCCACGTCTCACAACTCGTGGGGCACGTGGATGAGGCCACCACAAGGTTGCATTACACACACATGAGCCCGGACGCCTTGCAGACTGTTGTAGGGGTCCTGGATGAGGTGTTTGCGCCGCTACCTATCGGGACAGATACGGACACCGAAAAACAGCGTTCAGAGGAGCTGTTTTCGTCGATTACGTCCCGCTTGGGACGTGGCAATATTAATGGCAAAGCTGAAGATGCTGAAGAAATCCCTTAATAATCAGTGGTGCGGTCGAAAGGACTCGAACCTTCACGCCTTTTGGGCGCTACCACCTCAAGGTAGAAAACGCGTGTGTCTTCGCTATCCATTCTGAGTTTGTTCGCGCTTCGTTGTGTATCTGGCGGCATTCATGTCCTGCCTCACGTCCCAAGTGGGACTGATGGAGCGTCTACATGCAACTCGTTCCCATTCCCCCTCCCCCATCCGCTCAGCCTCCGTGACAGACACGAAGTTCCAACCTGCCCCCCGGTTCGATCCCAGCGATCCCCGATACGAGAACGGCTTTATCTGCCGTCTCAAGTGAAGCGAGGTATTCGAGGATGCGGCGCAGATCATGCTTCGCGTTCTCTGCTGCGTCTTCCAGTGGCAGCGTGTCGAAGCCGCCAAGAGCGCTCTCGACGTACCACCGGATCTGATCCGGATGCGGTGAGACTTTGCCAATCATCGGTCTAACCCTTTCCGTGGTCTATGCATTCCTGGTGTGTTTGCTGCATAAGTCCGGAAATCTGCGCTAGCAAAGGTGCGTATCAACAAGCTCACGTTACTTCCCATTCCTCGGGAACGGGTTCTTCAGACGGCTCCTTGGGCGCAGGCATCCACGCTATCGGATCAAGGTTCTCGTCATCCTTCGCGTTTGACGCCAGCCCGATCGACGGTATGCAGCTAAACACCCATTCCATGCGATCCTCACGCCAATAAATCGTGTGCACGCCGGCCGGTTCACCGTCACGATAACGAAGGGCGGCAAGGATGGGCTGCCCCTGCACTCTGACTAATTCACTCATGCGTCGCCACTTCATGGTCGGCTCCTCAGATTCCAGTGTCTTTGCGAAAATCCTCGATCGACGTGCCGCCGTGTCGGTTATAATCGCGGAGCGCTTCGCGAGCGTCGGCGATCTCTTGCAATCGGCGCCTATGCCATGCATCGATGATGTAGACGCCAGCGGCTGCAACGGCGCCCATCAGAAGCATCCAAAAGTAAACAATCATCTCTCATCCTCACGCGGTGCCCGCCCGATGGCTAGTGCGCCTTCGCCTCGATTGCGTAGGTTAGGCCAATCCAAGCTGCATCGAACGACATTGGCGCCTCCTATGACAACGCGGCCAGCGCTGCGCGCAGGCGCTCACGCTCCGGACCATCGCAATAGTGCGACAGCCCGCTCTCAAACTCCCGCGCCGCGTCCGCGACCCTTGTCAGCAAAACGACGCGCTCTTCTGGAGAACGGCACACCTCCAGGTGCTCATTGAGCGACGACTGCAGAGCGAACGCCTTGAAACAGTGCGGACAGTCCTTCCACATTATCGGCTCCCCTACTTAATCGGACTGGCGACCAGTCCATGCGGGTCGTAAAGATTGATCATGCCCTTGACGTAGACTGCAAGGTTCTCCCGTTCGCCGTCGAAAAGCGGTCGGCTGAGACTGCGTTCCACGACGCGCAAAGCTTCGATAAGAGCCTGCACGGCAGCCATCTCTTCTCCAAGCCTCTTACGCAGCGTCGCTTCCCAATCCATCATCTTCCTCTCCCCTCGTGCGTCACATCTCGTAGCGTTTGAACGCATCCACGCGCTCGGCCTCAAGAGCTTCGAGCACGATGCGCACGCGATCCTGAAGCGTCTTGGCTTGCTCGACAGCCCACACAATGCCGACCGCAAGCGCCGTGTCGCCAACCGCTTTCTCGCCGGTCACTTCCTGATATTTCTTCTCGGCCTCTGTCATCCTATCTCTCCGTTCGTTAGCTGTTCATTTCCGCAAAGGCGATCGCGAAGAACGCCTCGTTTTTCTCGATGCCGATAAACCCACGGCCTTCGAGGGCGCACGCTAAACCCGTCGATCCGCTACCCATACAGAAGTCTAAAACGATGCCACCCGCGTTAGTGTAGGTGCGGACTAGGTAGCGCATGAGCGCTATTGGCTTCTGCGTCGAGTGACCCTTCCGGGTTTGCTTCTCCGATGGGAAGCGCAACACCGTTCTAGGGAAACGTTCGGTGCTCCCGCCGCCTACCGTGCTCGCTTCGGCCTTCCCGTAGTTCCTGCCAGAGTGGCGGGTGTAAAACGAGTTGACGGGTTTGTGCCCCGAAGTCTTCTGCGGGTTATATGACGGCGGCTCCCGATAGAACACACAGATGTTTTCGTGCGCCTTGAGCGGCATGCGCGATGCGTTCAGGTGGCCAGTGGCATTGCCCTTCTCCCACACCCAATCATAGCGGTACTCGGCGGCGTTGGACATGGCGAGCACCTTGTCAAAGGGCGGCGCCGCTGTGAGCACGACGGCTGCGTTAGGCTTGCACACGCGACGAAGTGCAGGCCACAGCGTTTGCAGGTCGATCTGGCAGTCCCATGCGTTGCGCGTCATGCCGTAGGGCGGATCGGCAAGCACCATGTCCACGGACGATTCCGGCAGCTTCGCCAGTTCGTCAAGACAGTCGCCGTGGATCAAGGTCTGCACTATCTGCTCCTCTTGTTAGCTGTTGCCGGTCATGATGCAGTTGAAGCGCATGCCTGGTTCCAACGTGATCGGCTTGTCGCCTTTGGCCAGGATGCCAGAGCGCTGGCTGTCACCGTTGCGAGGGCCGGCGTAGGTGCACGACGCGCCCAGCCGCTCCTTGGCGATGAAAAGCACGTCCTCGTAGTTGATGGTGGCGCCGTCGAAATCCACCGTCTGTCCGTTCACCGTGATCTGCATCTTCGTTCTCCTATCTCAGTGCTGCGTCTTCTGCTTCCAAAGCTTCCTGCGACGGGCCGTCCTTGTCGTCCTCGTTGATCTCTTCGATCCTCAGAACAATGCGGCCGGCGTTGTCTCGCTCGAAACCGCGCCGCGCCTCTTCGACGTGCGCCGCGTCAACGATGGTAAGGCCGCGCAATCCTGTGTCGCGATCAAGCCAGCGGATCGCAAATTCGCGGCAGTCGCCGTGCGGCGGGTCTTGCATGTGCGCCTCCTCTCATGCTTTCAAAATTCGGCGTCTTCGTCGGTGTACTCGCGAGCCGCTTCGCAATGCTTGCACTTCATGAGCGGCTGTCCGTTGTCCTCGTCACAGTCCGGCAGCCAGTGGTGCAAGCCGTCAGCGCAATCGACGCACGGCCGAGCGCACGGCTTCTCCGCAAGCGCGGTCTGCTCTTTTGAGATCGGCGAGCATAGGCAAAATTCCATGGCGGGGTCGCCGGGCTTGACGAGGCCCTGATCGAAGTCCGGGCAGCGGTGTGCGTGCATGTTGATCCTCCTCACCTGTACGGGCAATCGCGCGGCCAAGACATCTCGGCTCGCACGTAGCCTTCACGCTGTTTGCGCAGCATATCTTCCTTCTCGGCCTCGGTGGCTGTTGCCCACCAATACTTTGCCTTCTGCAGAAGCTTCGCTAGTTCCGGGTCAATGGGTATCGGCTTTGACAACATTTCTGGCTCCGTTCGCTAAGTGTGGGCAATACCCACACTTCCTCTCCCCTCGTGCGTCACATCTCGTAGCGTTTGAACGCATCCACGCGCTCGGCCTCAAGAGCTTCGAGCACGATGCGCACGCGATCCTGAAGCGTCTTGGCTTGCTCGACAGCCCACACAATGCCGACCGCAAGCGCCGTGTCGCCAACCGCTTTCTCGCCGGTCACTTCCTGATATTTCTTCTCGGCCTCTGTCATCCTATCTCTCCTCATGTTGCCTTGTGGACGATGCGCACCGACTTACGAAGTGCATCGCGCATTATCCTCTGTTCGTCTCTGGTAAGGCTGATCGAGCAATTAATAAACCTCCCACCGCCAACGGCGTGATGCCCCTTACCAGCATCTAGTCCAAGATCGCAAAACACACACCCGCAACTTGGGGTGATCTGATGTGACGTGTCGTTGTTGGGCATCTTGCCGCTCC
>ERZ869925.1202-NODE-1202-length-12545-cov-5.311930_pt1 | contig 12545 bp, 12 predicted proteins | sample MGYA00579311_ERZ869925 | MGnify/ENA primary metagenome ERZ869925 (study PRJEB32216, sample SAMN09231817) | wastewater metagenome | place: USA: Maryland | collected 2016-07-30 | study: EMG produced TPA metagenomics assembly of the PRJNA472060 data set (Reclaimed...
CCCACGAGCACCGACAAGGCACAACCAGGCGGTGATGCCAATGACTGCCCGATGGGAGTCACTAGCGAGGGCGGAGCTGGAGGGCGGGCAGTCATGGCATACCTTGATCGTTCTGGCTTCCTAGCGTCATCACGTCTTGCGCGAGTCGCTTGGCCGCGATTTCGCAGTAGGATTCGTTTGTTTCGATGCCCACGCACTTGCGCCCCATCTGCTTTGCCGCCACGAGGGTTGTGCCGCTGCCCATGAACGGGTCGCACACGGTTTTGGCGTTCACCTTCTCCATCAGGTAGGCGAGCAGGCCGACGGGCTTCTCGGTCGGGTGGTGGCGGTCATTGCTCGGCTTCGGTTTGTAGCGCAGCACGCTTCCATCCCGAGCACCTTGCAGCTTCGCGCCGCCCGCGCTGGCGATGAGTTCGTAGGACAGTCCCCAGTGGTTCAGGTCGCCCATTCCGTTGTGGCCTTTGTCCCACACGAGCAGACCGCGCAGCGGGTAGTATTGGCCTAGGATTGCCCACACGTCCGGCCACGCATCCCAGCGCGTGAACCAGAGCAGATGATTCGCTTTCACCAGCGGCAGCACTTGGCGGTAGAGCGCCAGCGAGAGTCGCGTGCCGTCGTTTGTGATTGGCGTGCTGCCTTGGCCGACGCGGTGGTTGCTCTGATACGTGACGCCATAGGGCGGGTCAGTGAGCAGCAGGTCGCACGGCGCGAGTGTTGGCAGCACGTCTATGCAGTCTGCGTGGTAGATGGTGCAGAGCGCGTCACTGTAATACGACCGGAAGCCAGAACCCAGCACTGGAGCGAATGACTGCCCCGCGACGCTGCTGGCGAGTTCGGACGTTGGTAGAGGGGCAGTCATGCGCTCAGTTTGGCGTTCGGCTCACGCATTGGCATGAACACAGTTGAGTTCCAGCGGGCAGAGAACCAACATGACGACACCGGCTGCCATGTTTCCGCGTCGTATTGAAGGCTTTCACAGCCCTTGCGGATTGGGTCTCCATATTCGAGCAGTCGATACCTCAAAGCCGAACAAGACGATGGACGACGACGCCCACCAGCTCGTGTAGGTTTGGGGGTTTTAGGCTTCAGTGGCAGGGGTTTGGCGGGCATGGTTTTGTGTGGTTAGTGGTGGGCGCTCGTCATCTCATCGTTAGGAGTCCTCGCGTCAGCGCATTGCGGGCCGCACGACAAGTCCTCGGTGATGACTTCCGCCGCTTCTGGCGGCAGTTCGTCGAGATAGATTCGCTCGCCTTTGTAGCGCACGAGCTGCGCGCCGATTCTTCGGCTTTGCTCGCATCTGCGGGCGAACACTTCGGGATTCGTCTTTCGCACGAGATTCCAGTAGTGCGGAGAGGTTGCCTTGACGCAGCCGTGGCAGTTGTTGTTCTCGTAGCCTTGCAGGTATTTCACCGGCAGCGCGATTCCGGCATCCTTGAGCATTTGCAGGCAGTCGGCTTTGCTCATGCCAGCATCGACCAGCGGCCACGACAGATTCAGGTCGTGGTTGTCCGCCTCGAATCCAGCGATTCGCTTGCGCTCATCGGTGGACATTCCAAAGATGTGAGTGTCATCGGCGCGCTGGAACGTGAAACGAGGCACTTTCTTCATTTCCACGGTGCAGGGTGCGCCCGCAGTTCCGGCCATGTATTGCCGTGCCTCGAACACTTCTTCGACGCTGCCATATTTTGCGCTTTTGATTTTCTGGACGGTGACTCCGGTCCATTGCTCTACGTCACGCAGGAATCGGGCATTGTCTGGATGCTCATCACTGGACACATCGCAATAGACCGCGAGCGGTTCACGGTCTGCCACGAGTTTGAGAGCGCAGGCAGAGGCGGCACCGCACGAGAACCACACGACCAATCGGCCATCCTTGAATAGTGACGGCTGGGTGGAAAGACGGACTCCTAACCAGTCGCTGCTGCATACAGTCGGGGCGATCATATCGGTCATCATTTCGTTGCTCCTTCTCGCCCCGCCTGATGCAGAGCTTGGTCGTTCTGTTTCCAGTCTGGGGTGATGAGGATGCGCTTCACTCGCCATCCCTGCGCCATTCGCTCCTTTTTCGTCCAGTAGTGCATGGTGAATGTCTCCCATGCGGCCCGAGCCGTTGCGGCGATGCAATGCACCATCATGTGTCCGGTTGCCATTTGCACCGGCACATACCAAGACGTCTCAAATTTGAACTCGCGGCCTTCAAAGTTCTTCGGATTAGCAATTCTTTTTGCCCATGCTTTCTGGCAGGGGACACAGAGGTTGCCGAGAGCGTGCTCACTGAGGTCAACGCCACATTCAAGGCACCGAACAAGCGGCAGCAGGCGACCAGAGCCCGCTAATGTATTAGTTTGAGGATTCGAGGTTTTCATATAGCGGTCTCAGTCGCCTGAGCCTTTGCGTTGGCCCATTTAATGGTGGGTTTGCGGGTGTAGTTGGGGGCGCGGGGTTTTAGGGGCTGTTTGGCGGGTGGTGGTTCGATGGGAAGGGAGAGGGAGTGGGCGATTTTTTGGGCATGGGAGGTCTTGGTGAGCTGGGTTTTTGGTAGGGTGAGGTAGGTGGTCAGTTGCTGCTGGGCCTGGGGCTGGCCTTGGCAGGTGATGACGTGGTAGCCCTGCTCGATGAGGTCGCTGTGCCAGCGTTTTTGGTCTAGGGAGAGGGTGCCGCCTTGGGTGCGTTTCATCTCGATGTAGAGGCCGTGGAAGCCGCCACGGGCGACGGGGAGGCAGAGGTCGGGGACGCCGGTCTTGACGCCTTCGGCTTTGAGCTTGCGGCTGCGGATGGCGCCGAGGGAGACGGTCTTGCCACTGGCGAGGCGTTTGACGCCGTCGCCGAGGAAGGAGCCGTTGGGGATGGCGAAGAGGAGGCGCAGCTCGGGGTGTTTGCCGGTGGACATGGTGGCCCAGGTGATGAGGGCGGATTGCTCGGCGTGCTCGGTGGGAGGGGACGGTTTCATGGTTCGCTGTTCTCGGTTCGCTGTTCGCTGTGTTTGGCAGTTTCTGCTTCGAGGTCGAGGATGTCCTGGAAGGAGTCATCCATGGGGTTGCCGATGCCTACCCAGGCGCGGTGGATGGCTTCGACGCAGCGGCGGGCTTCGATTTCGGTCTTGAAGTCCAGGCTGAGAACCTTGCCGGATTTGAGCATGAGTCGAACGGGGAAAACTAAGTTGTCTTCGTCGAGCTTGAATCTTTCCTCGCAGGTGATGGCCGCGAGCTGGTCGAGGTCGAAGTGCAGCGGTCGTCCGTTTTGGTGCAGGGTGTGGATGCGGGGCATACCGGGGGAGGTGTGTTTGTAGAGTCATCACGATCCTTACCGTCCCTCTGCGGTTGTACACAGAGGCAGGCATTGAACCTGCTTTGTCATGACTGGACCGCCAGTATGGAGCGGGTTTGACGTGGTGTCAAACCCTGTTTTCAAACCTGGACTTGATGGACGTTATTGACCGTTTTGAGGCGGTCTGCGGCGTGGCTTCAGGTAATAAAGACAGGCGCAGATGATGACCATATTGACGGTGAAAATGATAGCTCCGGGATGCATAAAGTTTACAGGCTGCCGAAGGACTGGGGTATCCAGTCGAAGGCGCAGTCGCGGACGGCCCATTTCTTTTGCTGGGCGGACAGGATGGTCATCTTGGCTTTGATGGCGGAGTCGGACATCATGAGGGGGGCGCGGTGGTTGCAGCCGTAGTCGCCGACGTCGCCGAGGGTGAAGGTGGCGGTGTCTCCGCTGAGGCTTTCCAGGGTGATGATCATGATGGCGCGGCTGCCGGCGATGGTGCGCCAGCAGAAGGCCATAAAGGCTTTGCGGGAGGCGGGGTCGCCGAGATCCCAGTAGCCGGTTTCGAGGTAGGCGGTGTAGGCGCGGAGGTAGCGCAGGTTGCCGGCGCCGGAGTCGTAGATGACGTTGCCGTAGCCGTTGTCGGCGACGGGGATGGCAGTGCCGGTGGCCTGGGGTGTGAAGGCACCTTGGGCACCGTAGTTGTCGCTGTGGTCGGGCTGGTCGGTGGGGTCGGTGTAGAACAGGTTGCCGTCTTCATCGGCCCAGGTGATCTCGGGCCGGGTCTTTTCCATCATGGCGGTGCTGTAGCAGCGCGGGAAGGTGAACTCGCCGACGATGCCGTTGTTGATGAGGTCGTAGGCGAAGCCGATCAGCTCGCCATTGGAGACGCTGGCCTTGCCGGGTAGGTAGAGCCAGAGGAGCTGGCCCACGGTGTCGAGGAAGCTGTGGGCGCGGTCGTTGTTAGCGGCGATGGCGTCGGTGTCCACACGCTCGCGCAGGTAGCTGGTGGCGGCCGCTGATGCTACGCTGGCATTGCCGACGATCTCCTGGAGCTGGATGGAGGCATCGAAGGCCATCAAGCTGAGATCGCTGCCGATGTAGAAGATGCGGCGGTTCGGCATGGCGACCATGGTGGCGCCGTTGATGGCTCCGGTGGGGACCTGGGGCTCGCGGGGTGGCGCGGTGGGGTCGGTGGGGTCTTTGAGCAGGATGCCTGCGGGGGTGTGCAGGTGCAGCCACTGGCCGTCGGTGTAGAGCGCGGTGATCTCGGCACTGCCGGCGGCACTGCTGGTGGACTGGACGTTGACGAAGTCATCGGTGTTAAAACCTTCAGGCACGGGCTCGTCCACGGGGGCGACTTTGCTGGCGTAGAGTCGCTCCTGGAAGTCAGTGACGCCGGCGCGCCAGACCTGGCCGTTGGCGATGACGTGGTGGGTGTGGGGCAGCGGGCGGTTTTGATCGGTGGACATGGCCTGGCCGATTTCGGAATTTGTGCCGAGCTGGATCACGCGCTGCTGCGTGAGGCTGTGGGTGCCGGTGCCTGCGGTGGTGATGTCGACGGTCGGGCCTGCGGCGGTGGCACTAACGGTCAGCGAGGTGGGGCTGGGCACGGTGATGACGCTGTAGTCCTTGTTTAGAGCGAGGCCGGCGGGCAGGGTGCCGGTGGTGGTGAAGCGGACGACGTCGTTGACGAGGAGACCGTGGGCGGTGCTGGTGGTGAGGGTATTCGTGCCTGTGTTGACGCTGGAGATGTTTTTGGCGTCGGGGATGGTGTTGGGGATAGGGTCGTTGGGATTCATCAGGCTGAAAATCTCCGTGCCTGCGTCGTCGATGAAGTTGAGGTAAATGCGGATAAAAGGGAAGCGTCCACCTTCCGCGCTGGGATTGGGGGTGACGGTGACGCGCAGGTCGTAGTTCTGGGCGGCGCTGATGATGAGCGTGTTGGATTCGTCGCTGCTGACACCTTCGTAGCCGAGGCCTTCGTCGCCTGGGTCCCAGTAGCGGGCGATGACGGTGGCGACGCGGTCCGAGAAGCCGGTGCTGGTGCCGGTGCCTGCACCGCCGGCGAGGAAGGTGGGGCCGTAGCCAGACGGGTTGGAGAGCGGGGCATTGCTGCCAGTCAGTAGTGCGTCGAGGATGGAGAGGACCTTCGTGTCGGCATTGATGAAGGTTTTAATGGTGCTGGCATCGGGATAGATGATGGCAGCGGTGCCTCCGCCGGTGGCACCGCCGGTGATGGAGTAGAGGAAGGGGTCTGTGATGGGCGTGCCACTGCCGGTGAGGACGGAGGTCAGCGTGGCGACGGTGGGGGTGATCTGCACGCGAATGCGATTTCCGGTGACCTCGGTGCCATTGCCCGAAATGCCTGGGTAGTTGTCGGCGTTGGCAGTGATCTTGAGGCGCGTGTCCACGGTCCACGAGGCCTGGGTCAGTCCGCTGTTGGCGGGCGGGACAAGACCGAGCACAGGCGCGGCAGGCTTGACATTGGACGCGGCTTCGCGCCAGACGCCTGGGGTTTTAGTGCGGTTGAGTTGGACGATGACGTTGTGGTCCACGCCATTGCCGAGAAGCCACTGGCTGTAGGTACGTGTGCCATACCAGCGGGCGCCGGCGTTGAGACCGACGGCGAGCACGGTGAAGGTGACGGTGCCACCGTCCATGTTCAGGGTGCTGGGGACGGCGCCTTTTTCGCCGAGGTAGAACCAGCCTCGGCAGGGCTTGGCGGTGGCGGTGAGGTCGTAGAAGAGGAGGTAGTTTTTGGCCTGGCACTCGATCTGGATGGCGACGGTTTTGTTGGTAGCCCTGACTTGCTCGGCAGTCTCTGGTGGAGAGACTCGCGCCTCGCCCACGCCTGCCGGGTAGCCGGTGAAGGGCAGGGCGCGGATGGTGGTCTGGATGGCGGTGCTGTTGCCGATGCCGAACAGGCGGTAGTAGAGCGGGATGCCTCGGAAGCCTTTGTTGGGGCGGAGGAGGATGTTGGTGGCGCGCGTGAGGCTGATGCCCACCTCGGTGGATTCGGTCAGGGACTGGATCGGGCCGAATTGTTGGATGGGGGTGGTGGGCATGGGGCGGGAAAAGCTGAAATGGGAAAGCTGAAAGCGGAAATTCAGCAGTCGAGAGCTACATCTTCAGGCCGTCGGCGGTGGGCTCGACGATGGTGTTGCTCGGGTCTTTGCTGTTTGGGTAGGGGTCGGGTGTGCCGATGTATTTCAGGACCATGCCCTGGCGCATGATGCAGTTTTCGAGAGCCTCAATCGAAAGAGTTTGATGCCGATCCACTTCGATATCGTCGTCGGCATCTTCAACACCGACAGCGATGCACTTTTTGTAGTGATCCTTCTTGCGTTGCAGCAGTTCATCGGCTTCCTTCCGGAAGGTTTTGGCGGCGTGGATGGCTTGTTCTTTGGTCATGGGGGAGGTTTGGTGTGGGGAGGTTTGGTGTGGGGTGAGACTGGGACTGGATTGACGGGATTGACTTTGTTGACGGGTTACCAGTTTTGGACGTCCACGGCGGTGTGGGTGAAGCCTTTGGTGCGGGAGGTCCAGCGGGCGCGGGCGGCAGCGGCCTGGGTGGAGACGCTTTGGCGGATGTTCGGGTCGTCGAGGAACTGGGGCCAGGACATGAACTCGCCCAAGGCCCAGGGGAAGAGGATGGACTCGTCTTCGTTGCCGGGCATGAAGTAGGTGCGGGTGTCGGCGGAGAGGCTGGTGACGCGCGGGGCGGCGAGTTCAGCGTCGAAGCTGAACATGTAGGCGGTGTCCGGCAGGCTGTCGAAGGTGATGCGGGTGGTCGGGGTCTGGAGGTAGGGCAGGTTGTCCTCGAGGATGAAGGTTTCTGGCCGGCGGGCGGTCTTCGGGGTCGTGGTGAATTCGTCCAGGTAGATGGTGCGCTGGCCCTGCTGGGCTGCGCGTGAGTCCAGGGGCTCGACGTAGTATTGGTTGTTGAGCATGGCTGGCGGATAGACCGCTTTGGCCTCGGTGCTGAGGTTCAGGACGTCCTGCCAGACCGTGGCGGTAACGTTGGTGGCCGTGGTGCCCTGGTAGGGGGCATTGAGGGAGACGGTGGCGCCGGTGAGTTCGAACTGGTTGGCAAGGGCGTCGCCACTGATCAGCACCGTGCATCCGGCCATCCAGGACTGGAAGCCGGAGAAGGTGATGGCCTGGCTGCCGTTGGTGACCGCGCCGAGGGTGATGGCGGTGGGTCCGCGCACCTGGAGGCTGATCTTGTCCTTCTGCTCGTTGGCGAAGATCTGCTGCAGAGCCCGGTTCAGGGCTTGCAGCATGGCCGTGCTGGCGTTCGTCGGGATGAGGGCCGAGTTGGCGACGCCGATGTAGGCCATGGCGGTGTCGCGGAAGGTGGAGGCGGAGGGCATGGGCTAAAAAATGAGAAATCTGGAAAGCAGAAAACAGAAATGAAGGGGACCACGGGCTGGCGCCCGCGGCTACGCGGTGAGGCTGATCCAGCCGCCTTTGTTTTGGAGTCCGCTGCCTTCCTGGGCGACGGCGGCTTTGATGTCGGCGGCGGGGACGCCGAGGGTGGTGGCGAGGGTGGTGGCCTGGGCTTTGCCGTTGGCTGTGATTTCGGAGATGAGGCGGGCCAGGAGTGGAAGAGGGGAGGAGGGGACGGGGACTCTCGGGTCGGTGACCTCCTTGACTGGGTTGGAGATTTGCGATGGATCAGAAGGGCTGACGCCAGGGCGGAGATCGACGTTGGGTGCTCGGGTGAGGGTGCTGTCGATCTCGGATTTGGGATCTGAGATTTGGCCGAGACTGACTTTGAGGACGGTGTAGTTTGCTTCGGGGCGGTCTTCGGCAGTCAGGGACAATACTTTGCCTGGCTGCTCAGGGACGGACTGGCCGTGGTAGGCGTTGATGCAGGCCTGGCATTCAGGGTCGCGCAGGAAGCTGTGATCCGCGGTGAATTGGCCGTTGAAGTGGAGGATGATACCTTCTGGGTGTTCTTGGAGTTCGGCGAGCACCTTGGTCATGATGTCCTTGACTGGGCTGGGCTTGCTGATGGCTGCCTGGGCGGCGGCGAGGTCGGAGGGGCGGAGGATGATCTCGTCGCCTTTGAGCTTCATGCGGGTGTGAGTTTCGGGGTCGAAGAGTTCGACCACGGTGAAGAGCTGCTGGGCGCTTTGGTGGGCGGCGGCGGACTGCATGAGCTCGAGCATGACGTCGTAGCTGGTCTGGGTGCCTTTGGGCTGGCAGACATAGGTGTTGAACTGCGGGTGGAAGTCGTCCTGCTTGGTGCGCTGGCCCCGGTAGTCCTTGTGGCAGAAGATGTGGGGGGACAGCTTGCGGGGGGAGGCGATGAGGAAGCGGAGGACGAACATGGGGTGGGGGGGGTTGGAATGAAGAAGAGGAGACTTTGAGACTGGGAGAAGAGGAGACGGGGAGACTCCATGAAGAAGCCGGGGGACTTGTGATCCCCCGGCTTGGATTGTGCCTCAGTTTGACGTGGCGTCAAACCTATTGCAGCGGTCAGAGCGACGGGATGTCGGTGGGCGCGCCATCGGGGTTCCAGGCGACCGTCGCCTGGAGGATGCCGCTGTAGAGACCGTTGGCGTCGCGGACGCCAGAGATGCCCCACTGCTCTTCAAAGCCGATTTCCTTGAAGCGCTGATGGTCGTCGTCGTTGTTGATGGTGCGGCGTCCCATGGCGATGCCTTCGATGGCACCCCAGCCTTGCGTGAACGCGTGCTGGCCCATGGCCTCGATGTCCACGAAGCACTGGCCTTTGTCGTTGCAGGGCCAGATCGGGGAACCAATGGTGAGGGCCTGGCTGTCGCAGTCCAGCAGTTTGCCGTTCCAGGCCGTGGAGACGGCGTTGGAGGTGCTGTTGTAGGTGACGGCACCGAGGGTGGTGACGTTGGTGCCTGCGGCTGCGGCAGCGAGCTTCGACACGCCGGTGATGGTGTTGCCGTTCGTGGTCGTGTAGGACATGAAGGCAAACTTCCCGGTGGTGATGTCACGCGCGAGCAGGTATTTGGTCGCCGAGGTTTCCTGGGCGATCTTGGTCTGCTCGAACATAGTGAAGGCTGCGCCTGGGAAGAACAGGAAGTAGAGCCTGTCGGTCAGCGCTGCGGCGGTCGCATTGCCACCACCTTTGACGGTGAAGGCAGCGGTGCCAGCGGCGATGGCTTCGCCGAGGTAGGCCACGGGGGAGCTGAAGCTGCCCTGGGGTCCATCTGCGGTGGTCGTCTGCACCTGCCAAGGCACGATGCACGAGCCTGCCCATTCTGGCATTTCGCCGGTGAACAGGTAGTTGTCGGAGCCGCGCACGCCGGACTGGGAGAGCAGGGTCTGCCAGGCACCTGTGGCGTGGAGGTCTTGCAGCGCCTTCGACGGGGCGAGTTGCAGGAACTTCTGGATCTCCTGGTTGTTCTTCTTGGCGACGGCGAACGGCATGGCCTGGTTCTCGGTCAGCTTCTCGCTGATTTTGCGGAACAGGTTCTGGTCCGCGGTATCCGCCCCACCGAGGTCGTTGGTGCTGATGCGGCCACCACCCCAGAGGCGGAGGCGTGCGGCGTTGGTGGCGGCGTTGGCGCGCAGTTCGGCCTGGGTCATCCACGCATGAGCCTGGGAGAACCACGGCTTCAACTTGTCGCGGACGTTCAAGTCGAAGCTACCGAGTCCCATGATGGTCTGGGCGGCCGTGATGTTGTTCTGGCTGATGCCGTTCCAGTGGTTGCCAAGCGACACGGAGAACACGTAGCGCTTGATGTTTTCACCATAACCGGAACGAGCCTGGCCGGAGCCTTGACGGCCTGGGCCACCGAGGGGAGCCTCGACGGTGATGTTGACGGTTTGACCACGAAGGTTTTTGAACTCGCCATGGGTCATGATGGGCATGCCGCCCATCATGCCTCCAGAGAGGCGGGTGTAGGGGTTTTGAGCGAGGGCGCCGGCAACAACGTTGCGGGTCCAGGCTTGTTCCTGGGAGTTGGCTCCGAGGGATGAGACGATCTGTGCGGTCGTCGGGGCTGAGGGATTAGCCATATAGGTGGGGTGTGGGTGTGCGCGGGGCGCGGGTAGTGGTGTGCCTGGGGTGCAGGCGGGTGGGTGCGCAGCCGGAGAGAGCCTGACGTGCAGGCGCGCGGCGTGAGCGGGTAGCTTGTGGAGTCAGACCGCTTGTGTGGGCGGTCGGGTCGCGTCTTGGGTTGGACTCAGGTCAGAGTGTCCTGGGGGAACTGGCGATTGCCTAGTTACCGCCGGAATAGCTGATCCCGATGATGCCGCCGGGGTAGGCTTTCTGGGGCTGATTGCCTCCAGAGGCCATGATGCCGCTCAGACGTTCCATGCCTTCGAAGTCGTTAGCGGCGACTGCCTGCTGGTATTCGAGTTGGACGTTGGCGAGCGGATTTGCCGGCTGAGTGGTGACGCGATCCGCGCTGGTGTGCTGCGTGCCGCTGATGGCCGGCATGGCGGCGACCGGCGCGAGGCCTGGCTGCTGCATGGTGGGCTGGGCGGGACGCTGCGCAGGCGCGGCGGTGGGTGCAGGGGCCTGTGCACCGGGCGACGTGGCCACGGGTGCGGGTTGGCGCGATGCGGGCAGGATACCGTGCTGCTGCGCAATGCTGGAGGCCACGAGGGACTCGTAGTCGGGGGCACTGAGCAGCGGCGAACCGGATGCCTGGTCTTGGCGGTATCGTGCGGCAAATGCCTGCGCGAAGGGGTCCGTGATGGCGGAAAGGGGTTGCTGTGGGTCTTCGATGATGGCGAAGACGGCGGGCGTGATCTGCGGGTAGGACTGCGAGACCTCCGACCGCGTCTGGGCGATGAAGGCGTCGGTCTGCTGGTCCTCGGTCAGTTGCTGCTGGGCCTGCTGGATCTGCAAGGTGGGCAACTGGCGGGTGAGCTTGTTGTGCTCAAGGTTGAGCTTCTTCCACTCGTTGGCATCGACCACGGGGTCGAGGGTTTCGAGCTGGGCACCGATCTCGTCGAGGCGGGTGTTGACGGCATCGAAGGAGGGCAGTTCGCGGTGCTCGGTTCTCGGTTCGCTGTTGGGTTGCGCCTGCGGCGCGGGAGTCTGAGTCGTGGTCCGGCCAAGCTGGGTGTTGGCGGCGGCCAGGATGGCGTCCATGCCGAGTCCTGGGTTGGCGTCGATGAGACCGAGGAGAAGTTTGTTCTCCGGCGTCATGCCTGCATGAGTATAGACGCGGCGCGGGGTGCTGTCGGGGATGTGGACGGGCGGTTCGCGGTTCTCGGTTCCTGGTTCGCTGTTGGGAACCGGGGCAGCGGGGACTTCGGGGGCGGGTGCTGTGGGAACTTCAGGAACCGGGGCGGCAGGTGCCACAGGCGGGACGTATTCCGGGTAGGGCTGGAGGTCCGTGGTGCTGGTCTGGGATTCGGTGGTGGACAGTAGGGAGCCATCCAGCGCGAGGGTGACATTGACCGTGGTGCCTGGAACGGGCTCGGGCATGTGAACAGGTGCCGCGGCGGGTGCGGTCGTCATCGCAGCGGCGGACGATTGTTCCATGGCGGCAAGTTCAGCAAGGAGGTCACTCATAAGTTGGGGGAAGGCGGGGGAGAGTATGACGCCACGTCAAACCTGACAAGGGAAAAGTTTAAGCGATGCCGCAGAGTTTCAAGATGCTGGCGGGTCGGACGAAGCCGCGCGTGTGGAGATCGCCGGCGCCGGTGCGGTTGCGGATGCGCTGGGTGATCCAGTCGCCTTCACGGTTCTGGGCACCACTGGCGTTGGGGTCGGCGCTGGTGTTGGCTTCGATAGTGATCATCTGGACCACGGATTCGGTGCGGACGACGATGCCGGCGTGGCCTTGGTCGGTCTGGCCGTGCTGGGCGAGCCACAAGCTGCCTGGAGAGGGCGTGTCGTGGATGAGTCCGCGCTCTTTAAACGCACGGTAGCTGGTCATGCTCGGCGGTGGCTCCACATTGCTCCAGGCCTGCCACGATCATGCCTTCGGCGAAAGCGGCACAGTAGGCCCAACCTTCCTGCCAGGGGGCTTTCCGCATGCGGTCGCGCAGTTCCTTGACAAGATCGAGGTCGGCGCCGGCGGTGGCGGGGTTGTCCCACTGCGCATTGGGTTTGACCTCTTTGAGTCCGACAAAGCGGCGGGCGTTGCCAAGGATGGCGAGGGTAAGGGTGTCGGCGGTCAGGAGTCCGCCTGTCTGCGGCAGGATGACGGTGGGAGGCTCAGTGGGCACCAGAGGTGGCAGGCGTTTGTCGAGCGCGGCGAGGGTTTGTGGACCGGGGGCACCGTCTGGGGTGACACCGAGGCGGCGTTGGACTTCTTGGGTAAAGGCGA
>ERZ869925.1208-NODE-1208-length-12507-cov-10.453983_pt1 | contig 12507 bp, 16 predicted proteins | sample MGYA00579311_ERZ869925 | MGnify/ENA primary metagenome ERZ869925 (study PRJEB32216, sample SAMN09231817) | wastewater metagenome | place: USA: Maryland | collected 2016-07-30 | study: EMG produced TPA metagenomics assembly of the PRJNA472060 data set (Reclaimed...
TTAACCCAGTTCTTCTCCAGGGCCTATTGGTATCTCCAACTCAAAATTATTTGGGTTTGTTATACTAGGTGGTAAACTACTTTCAATAACCTTAATCAATTCTACTTCTGTTAAACTATTACTATTTGGGTTATAGTCTATAATTCTATTAAGAATATATAATCCACCCTCCCCATTAATATTAATAAAAATTAAATCTCTAGGATCTAAAGTGTAGATATCCAAACTACTTAAATTTATTCTCATTGTAATAATTTTAATTCGATTTGAATTATCAAACAGGGTAGAATAAAACTTGCGATATAACCCGTTAAATTCTTGATTTAAACCATCAACTACCTTTAGGTTATTAAAGGTTAAGGCAAACTGATTACCATCGTTAAAAACGCTAGAAAAAGGTGATAGAGTAGGTAGTCTATTAATAGTATTTTGTCTTAAAACATCCTCATACAAACCAATATTAATAAAAGTATCAGCTGTCATATTTGATAGTCCATTATTAAATAAAAACCTTGGTTTTTCAATAATAATCGGTTCAACACTTTCACTATCAATAACTTGAATATTATCTGTAATATTGTTTGCATTAAAATAATAAGGTTGTCTGAATATAATACTACCAGTAGAACCAGATACTCTAAAAAACTCTGGTAATCCTGATAAATTAAATCTAGTTTGACCACATTCCAAATTAAAATCTACTTCATTTCTACTATCATCAATAATTTTTGTATAGTTATAAGTAAAAGGTTCTATTGCTGGTGTATTAACTATATTATTAACCAATGGTGTATAATAATCACTTTCAAAATCTTGTAATGTAAAATTAAAAGTACCAGATTGCAAATAATTAATATTTATATCTGAAGATACATCTACTTTATTACTCCAATCTACAATATTATTCCTATAAAAACTATCTCTTGGTTCAACAAATACCCTTCTTGTTTTAAAATCAAAACTAAAATATAAGTTAAACATCTTAGCAATATCCAAAATAAAATCTTTTTGGGTATAAATTTCCAAATTTGGTAATAGTTTTTTATAGTTATAAACTATATTTCTATTGTTATTATCTAATAATTGTGCACTATAAACTGGTCCAGGTAATGCTACAACACTTTGTTCAAAAGAATAACTTTGGGTAGGATCTGGTAAATATATTCTATTACCATCCACTAATTCTAATAAATCTGTATCACCAAAGTTTTTAACAGTATAAGCCTCAGCATTAAATGGTGTGTTATTTTGTAGTGCAACCCAACCTGGGCCTGATGCGTAATTAACCTCTGTAATGTAATAAGTATATCCTGATGGTATTGTATAATTAAATATTAAACTGGTTGTAAATCCAGTTGATGTAGCTATAATAATACCTGTTAAATCTTCTTCTGATGTGTAAGCTTTTATTCTTAACTGCGTTGGTAAACCAACACTAATATCAGTACCCAACCTACCTCTTAAATTTAACCAAGTATGTTTTGTATTTGTTGAAAAAGAATTAAGTGAAAAGTTTGGTGTTCCGTATTTCCAAACAAACAATAATCTCTTAAAATAATCTTCATCTATAAAGTTTGATATTAATTCCCAGTTATTTTCTTTAAATATCTTTTCAAATATTACCTTAGCATAAGGGAATGGGAATAAATTATAATTAATAAATAATCCATTATTTGGGTATTCATTTGCTAAACCACTTCTATTAAGAACACCAGTAGAACCTGAATAAGATAATATACCCCAATCAACCATACCATAACAAACATTATGTGTATCAGATGTTCCTGAAAAAGATGATTGAACAAATGCGGTTGTTGCACTGTGCTCTAATATTGATAAATCCAATTCATCCAAACCTTTTGTTTCAATACTCTCAAAAAAAGATAATTCGTTTGTAAAAAAATTGCAATTATATATAATATTACCTTTTGTTTTTGTTATTGATGTAATTTCCAATAATCCTTCGTATTGAATAATATTATCAATTTCCAAGCGAGCATTAAATCTTCTTAAAGTATTTTCCGAATTTAAATTCTCCTCAAAATTAAACGCAATTCTATTATTTTTTGTTGATGGGATTGAAAAGGTTTTTGAATAATTTATAATTACAGATTCGGGATTAAATATATCATTTGTTCCGAACTGCAAGTTTAAATCTTCATCCTCAAATAAATCCAAATATCTATTGTTAACTACTAATGATAATTTTTGCATTATATTAAATCTTTTGCGTATGATAATTCTAGTGCTAATTGATATAAAGTATTAGCCTCTTTAACTTTTTGTGTTACACTATCGTTATTTACTGTTACTGATATAAGTTCACTACCATTAACAATAAATACATTATTTGAATAAACAATTTCAGATAACCATTTAACATTTTGTTTATCCAAAAAGTCTGATACAACTGTCATTGTTTTTTGTACTTTTCTATAATATTGCTCCCTACCTCTTGTTTGACTATTATAAGGATTTGATAATTGCCTATCAAATAATCCTCTTTCAATTTGAAGTTGTTCACCAATTTTTGCAATAAAAGTTTTTGTATCATATCCACCAAGAGCATTTTCCCAAACCAGTGTTATATTTTGCAAATCAGATAAACAATCTCTACATTCTGTATAATTATAAGTATCTGATAGTGGTGTAAATGTTGCAGTAATACCAGTTGGTGTTGCTGATGTTATAGGATTTTGTGTTAATCTATACATAGCTACAGAATAGGATGGTAAAACAGAATATTTTAATTCTTTTGCATCACCATAAGAAAATAATCCTGATGTTCTACCTGTTGCAATCGGGTAAGTATCTCTTAAGATATTATTATTTGAAATCCCCATTCTTAATTGTGAAGTTTGAACTGTTGCAAATAATGAATTTAATTCTACTCTAATTACTGATGGATCTGGTGATGGTGATTGAATAAAATCTTCAAATCTAATAGCATAGTTTGAATAAATATTTGTTAATGTAAATGATGTAGCTGATGTTCTATAAGTTATTCCTGAAAATAAAGAATAATTTATTACACCTATTTTAATCCAGTTATTATCTGATACTCTTCTACCCCAAATTGAAAGTTCTGGATTTGGAGTATCAAAAATATCTAATTCAAATTCAAAATTAGCATTAATATTTAATCTATCTCCAACATTATTTTGAAACCTATGATATACATAAGTGTTAACACCACTTTGAAAAAAAGTTAAATTATCTGTAGCTAATAATGGTGTATCAAAAGTTAAAGAATTATTAGGTGCAACAATTTCATAAACACCATTACCAACATTTTCCCAATCAAAAGGTTCAAATAATATATTTTCATTAACCCACTGGTCATATCTTGTAATTGATCTAATATCTAAGTTTGTTGTAGTATTACCTGATGCGTAGTAGTATAACCAATTATAAGGTTCTCTACATAATGTTGTAGGTTTGTTTGTAAAGAATTTTGATGTTGTTCCTCCAGTTGTGAATATATAATCGTTTGAATTATAAGATGGATATTGATCTGATGTTATAACCCCATTAAAATATTGTGTTGTACTACCAGTAGCTGTCTCAAACATAGTAGAAGTTAATCCACTATAACCTTTAAATTCAATATAAAAATCCCTAACATTATTTCTATTAGCAAATATTGTTGTAATAGGATCTATTGAAGGTACTAATGTCTCAATATAAGGCTCTAAGATGCTTCCTACGTTAATAACTGTGGTCGATGATATACCTGATGGGGTTGGTGAATAGAAAAGTTCTGTAATCTTAGTAAAAGAGGTATCTGAAATAGATTTTTCAAAGACGTTAATACCGAACTTATATAATGGTTGTCCTTTATCTGTCGAATTTATTGTATAATATAACCCATTATTAACTGGTGATAATTGTTCTGGTGAATCTAAAATTAATATCATTATATTTTTAATTTAAATATAATATATATAGGTTTTTTTGTTTATAACTTAATATCAATTGTAGCATCTACTATTAAAGCTTCAGCAATTTGTTTTTCTATTTGTTCAGTGTAGCCAGATCCTAATATTTCTTGCATTTGTTGTTGTGTTATTGCAATACTTTCTGATATAAAATTTGTTGCTGGAATTCCAAATTTTTGAATATTTTTTGCAACACCCCAAACACTATCTTCTGGTAATCCTTTTAATCTAACCCATTCTCTTAAACTTTGAACTGGAGGCATCTTACCACCAGGTCTTCTACCTTTATCAACAAAAGTTGCGTAATCAGCCATTAATATATCCAATCTACTTTGATTTTCTTGTACTACAACAGTAGAAGCTACACTACTAAGTAAATCACCACTAGCAACCTTACCTTTTTGTCTTAATACTTTTTTAATATTTTCAACTAACTTATCACCTAATTGTTCTAATGATATTTTTTCCATAATTATATAGCATAAAGATGTGCATCCATCCAAAATCTATTATTATTACCATCTGGTCTTGTTTCAAACCAAGTTGTACCGTTTAAAGAAGCATAAATTCTTGTTCTATTAGCAGCAATAAATTTACTACCATTAGTAGCTACATCTCTCCATTCCAAATCTGTTGCAGTTCCTGTAGGAGCAACTTCAGTCCATCCTGTTTGATTACCACCAGTTGTATTAATAAACACTCTACCAGTGTTTATTGCTGCATCACTACCTCTAGCAGTAATTACAGTTGTAGCAGTGGGATCTGTATCTATTCTAGTATAAACATAACTTACATTATTTGCGTCTAAATAGAATTCACTTCTATTTGCACCAAAGTTTGTCCATTTATTAAATCTTCCATTTGGTGAATTAGCAAATTGTGCACTAAAGTAGGTACTACCATCTCTACTTGCAGCTACAGGGTCTACCGAAGCTACGCTAGGTGTTCCTGGTACGTTAATATAATTAACCCCAAAGTCAGAACTAATAAATAAGTTTCTTAAAACGCTAGTTGTAGCATAAATATATCTACCATTAGGAGAACAACTTAATCTACCTGTTGCAAATCCAAAATTGTTTGTATTAAATGTTGCACCATAATCGGAAGAATAATAAATATTTGCATTAAAACCCCAAGTATAAACATATCTACCATCTTCACTACAAATAACTTGTGTTGCTAAATTTTCTTGAATAACTGTCCAAGTAGCTCCAAAATCTTCAGACTTATGAATTCTTGGTGTTGATCCACCACCTCCAGTTGCTACATAAATATATTTACCAAATATACTACCAACTCTGGAAGCATCTATTGAGTTATATTGACCTAAAACATTTGGGATATTTAAGGAATTCCAATTAACTAAGTTTTCATCAGTACTTAAATAGGCTCCACCAGTATGAACAGCTAATGCTAAAGTATTAACAGCATTTATTTGATAGGTTCTTTCAGTAATTGTTGAAGGATTATATTGATCTGCAATAACAATAGCTTTAACATTAAAGGTACCGGCACTTAGTTGGAATGCTCCAGTATATAATGTAGAATTTTCATCTGGAGTTGAACCATCTGTTGTATAATAAATAGGTAGATCTTGAGAACTATCCATTGTTATTGATAATGGTTGTGTATAAGAACCATTATTAGGACTAATTGTTGGAGCTTGAGCTTGTGGGAATGTAAAGTCGTAAGTTGAACTAACAACATCTGAACTTAATTCATTATAACCCACCGCAATAACTTTAACAGTAATTGTTCCTTGCTCTGTTATTGTAAAAGGTCCAGAATATAGTGTTGAATTTAATGTTGGTGTTGATCCATCTACTGTATAATAAAATCCTACAAAATTTTGATCTGATTCAAAACTAATTTGTTGCAAATCTGTTCTATAAGAACCTTCAACTGGTAAAATCCTTGGCTCTACTGGTGGTGTGCAAGGTTGCACTGGTATAATAGGTGAAACAATAGGTAATTCACATCCTGATTGGGAGTTAAATACATTAACATTAAATGTAAAAGTTGTACCAGCCACACCATCAACTCGTCCATTAAAAAATGGTGTAACGCTTATATTGGTTAAATCTACTGATAAAAACTTTCTATTTTCATTATTTGTATAATAAATAATTTCTTCACCAATTTTATGTGTTGCATTCCAAATATTAGCAATATTACTACTATCAGATCTCATTAAATCTGATACAACAAGTGATATATTATAATTTATTTCATTTTCTGTAATAGTAGAAGAATTATATAATATATAAACATCAGTGTAGTTAACCTTTGGTCTTTCCAATAGTTGTATTAGAGTACCATAATCAGCAGTATAAACCGCTTTATGGTTTTGTGAATTTGTTTTGAATATTTCTAATACTTTAAGTAAGGCTGTATTCGACATTATAGTTTATTTTTTGTTAAAAAGTTAAGGATTGCAACAGCAAATTGTTTTGCTAATTTATTTTTATTATTATGATATATATCAACATCATTTTTATTTGATATAAAACATATCTCCAACAATAAATTAATTCCTGGTAATTGTCTTAGTACACCTATTTGTTTTCTAGCAGTATCTCTTTCTCTTTTAACCCCTCTATTTCTAAAGTGAATTGCTAAGATTGATTGAAGTGTGTTTGCTAATTCAATTTCCAATTTTGTTGCAGCGTCAGCAATAATTATTTCAGCACCATTTGCTTGTGGTGATCCAGCATTAAAATGAATATCAATAAACAAACATTTTTCTTTTAATAATGTTCTATAAAATCTAATTGTATCACCAGCAATTGTTGTATCAGGATCTGATATTGTGGATATACCCAATAATCTTAACTCATTATTAAGTATATTTCTAAACTCGTGAGTTAATTCACCTTCTACAGCAAAGGGTGAAACAGCTCCTTTATCTTTTAAATTTCTTGTATGACCTGCTGAGATATATGCGCGCATATTGATTTTAACTTAAATATATTTTTTATTTATTATTTTATAATGCGATTGCTGCAATTGTTGCAAGGATTGTTGTTCCTATAAATAATACCTTTAATTTTTTTTCTTTCTTAACATCTGATTGAAGTTGTTTATTTTCTTCTACTAACATTTCATTATTTTGTTCAAGATAATTAATGGTAAGAGCCTGGGTTGTTGTAATATCAATACAGGTGGTTTTAATTGTTTCTAAGGGGGTTATTACTGAATCAACCAAATATTCTCTTGATTTACTTTTAAGTGCTTGCTTGTCTTTAATATCTGGTAATTTAGTTTTTTGTTTTTCTAATTGATATTGTAGGTCTACATTCTTTTTTGTTAAACTATCTATCTTTACTGTATTTTCTATATATTCTATTTTATTACCCATTGTTATTTGTTTTGGTTTATTATTTAAATTATAACCTATGAGTAATCCTAATAAAAAAATTACTAAAATTATTATTGTTTGTGTTAGTGTGTTCATCGTCTTAATTTATTTTCATCAATTTTGTAAGATAGATATAATAATATCTCCCTATAAGGTTTATTTAATATTGCTTCATCAGTTAAAGGATTATCCGATATATTGCGAAGGGTCATATACCATCCCCATTTGCTTGCGAATCCTGCGTTTAAACTCCCATCTCCTTTACTTTCTCCTCCAGAGAAGATTGTAGGATATTCTTTTGCAACTCCAGATAAAAAATCGAAAAAAAAAAGGTAAAACTCTGAATCAATTCAATAGGGATTAAATCCAAATCAAAATTCTCTTCTTGTCCTGTATATTTTTCAATTGAATAATTAAGTTTTGTTGGTAGTTTTTTTCCATATTTAAAATAAGATAGAACTTTAACCTTATTCCAAAAGGATAGTTTATTAACTGGTCTATAGAAAACTTTTAGGATATTGCTCATATTATTCCAAATATCAATTTTTAAACTCTCCAAATCAATTAGTTGTCCGAAACTTAAACTATCTAATTTAGGTTCAAACCCGTATAGTTTACCTTTATAAACCAAAAATCTATAATCAATAATTGGTTTATTCATTAATAATTCAGATAGATATTTGGATTTTTCTTCTATTTCTTTAATAGTTAAATCCCTAATATCAATTCCTACCAAATCAAAAAGTTTTTCTGTTTCAACATCTTTATTTTCTGTTAGATGTTGCATTATTTTTAAATATTGGGTTGTTGTAATTTTCATATTATTAAATATTATTTTTTATTATTATTCTGTTTATTATTTGTTTTGGTGGTAGAGGTTTTGATAGATAGGGAATTTTTCCACCAAAATAAGTATTTATATAATTAATTATTATATCAATTTCTTTATTATTATATAATTCTTTTTTAAAAAAAATATATCCCCCATATTTAAAAATTAAAAAATCTTTTATTAAAACAATTCTTTGTTTTCCTGTTGCTTTATAAATATGGTAATCTTGATATTTAATAGGATTATTTAATAAATAATTTTCAAAATCAAGATTTGATTTATTACTTTTAATAATTTTGAACCAATTATCACCTGGTTTGTTTACAACTTTTATTTTACTCATAAGTATCACCCTCTTTCTTTTTTCTTAATGCGTACAATATTACATCAACTTTGCAAGATCCAAAGTCCACCATCTTCCAATAGTGCGCTTTTAATAAATAGTACTTATCATAATCAATATTAATCAAAGAGTTCTTTGATAGAATAGCAAAACAATAATCACATTCTTCCAGTGATTTATAAGCAAACTTTAATCCTTTTGTAAATGGTGGGTTAATAAAAGCAATTCTACCCTCTTTATAATCAATCTTTTCTTTTAAATAATTGCACTCTTTAATATCCTCCCTTTTTGTTTCATTATAAATATCATAAGCAATAATAGGTGTGTTTGGATATTGCTCTTTAAGATAGTCTATCATAAAGCCAGCACCAGCGCTATTCTCTAGGAATTCTGTGGGATTTGGTGCAAACTCTTTAACCAAACTATTAAGGTCTTCTAATAGAAACTTTGGTGTGTAATGTTTCTCTAATGGATTTTCTAAATTTTTATTCATATTGTTTTATTATTATTCTGTTTATTATTTGTTTTGGTGGTAGAGGTTTTGATAGATATTGAATTGAACCAAAATTATTATATATCCATTCAATAAATATATCAATATCCTCTTTAATAAATAGTTGCTTTTTAAAAAAAATATATCCACTATAATTAAAATTAAAAAAATCTTCTTTATTAACAATCCCAAATTTATTTGTTGCTTTATAGATATAATAATCATCAATATTAAAAGGATTATCTTTAAAAAATTCTTCTATTGTTATTTTTAATCTATTACTTTTAATAATTTTGAACCAATTGTCTCCTGGCCTGTTTCTATACTCTATATTCATTTTATTATTATTCTGTTTATTATTTCTTTTGGTGGAAAGGGTTTAACTAAGTACATTATTCCATTAAACTCTTTTGTTATCCAATTAATCCAATAATCAATATCTTTTATATTAACCTTATCTTTTTTAAATAATATAAAAGATGCGTATTTAAAATCTTTTAAATCTTCTATTGAAGATGGTTTTTGTTTTCTTGTTGCTTTATAGATATAATAATTATCTAGATTATATTTATTTAATTCATCCATTAACTGTTCTGATGTTAAAGTATATTTTTCACAATAACCTGTTTCAATCAATATAAACTTTTCTTTAATAGTATTAACTACCGCTTTTTTTCCCATTATCTAAAATTTCTCATATAAATTGGTTTTGATTTAGGCCCGTATATTGTAATAGTAGGCACAACCTTTGTTTGATCAAAGTACATTCTATAGGCTATTGCATCTGCGTAGTCTGGTGAACGTCCTATTATTCTTTTAATTTCTTCTTTAGGAGTTATTGATAGTTTTGTATCTGATACCCCATTTAATATTTTAACAACCTCTAACTCTGTTATAATTGCTTCTTGTGTTGTAGGATCTTGTGGCGCAATCTTAACAATACCATCTTTAATCTTTTCTGCTAACTTAAAATAATATTCTGTCTTAAGGTTTCTATAATTATCTGATTTCCCATTATTATTTAAACCATTACATTTAAGAATATCTTGCAATCCACCACCAACACCATCAGCATCAACAATAATGTGTCTTGTTAATACATTATACTTTTTCTGTATATCTTTAATATTATTTGCTAAACTAACTAAATCTATTTGATTATATTTATAAATTTTCTTAAGGTAATAATCTTCCCATAAGCAAACAATTGAACTATCATTACCAAATCTTGCAACGTCAACTGATATATATCTTGTTGGATTATCTATTGTTTGCTCATCAAATAAATCTAATAAACTATTATAATCGAATAGAGCACTTTCATTAGCAAATTCCCATTTACCATATAACAAACGATTTTTAAGGTCGCTGGAGAGTTTTTCTAGGTTCTTTAGGTATGTGGGGTCAATGAAAGGATTATCTGTTGGTAGAGCCTGTATAAATGCCCTATAATCCAATAATTCACCTTGAATGTGTGGTTTATAAAACTCTTGATATACCCAAGTCTTTGCAGGGTTGCAACTCATTAAGATTTTTGGGGTTAAATTATATTTTCTTAACTTATATCGTATACGAGAACCCAATACCTCAAAGGCTCTATAAGGTACTTCTGATACCTCATCAATAAATGCACCTGTGATTTCTAGTGAACCTAAACTATCGTAGTTAGGATCTGATGGTTGATAAGATAAATCCTTTAATAGTATTTCACTACCATTTGTAAATCTTAATACACCACTTTGCTCTTTATATTGAAAGTATCCATCAACATTTAATTGTTTTGCTAAATCAAAAAAGGTTGCTAAGGTTGTTTCTTTTAAACGTTTTCCTACAGCCCTGGCCATAACCCATCTTGTACCTGGATATTGTATTGCAGAAGATAGCAACCATAAACAACCAATAAAAGATTTCCCACCACCAGCAGCTCCGCCATAGAGTATCTCTGATATATTAGGGTCATCCAAATAATCCCAAACTTTAGCTTGCTTATGTGTTAATTCAATATTCATTTATTCAGGTTTAACAATGTTTATTGTAATAGGAATTGCTGTTTCTAAATCTACTTTTGTAATGTAAAGACCTTTTAATTTATTGATCTCTTTTGTAATGTCTAATCTTAAGCGTCTGTTTTCTGGTCCTTTAGCATCTCTTAACTGCTCTTCTAAGCGATTAATTTCAAATTGTAGGTTCTGTCTAATCGTTTCATTATTAATCTCTTGTATGCGCTCTAATGCTTTGTTATAATATATATACATTTGTTGGATAGATGTTATACCCCATTCTTTACCGAATTCATCCAAAAGGTTGTAAACATTATAACCATTAAATATTAGTTTAATTATTTCATTAATTCTTAATTCTACATCATCTTTTTTGGCCCTGGTGCGTTTCGTACTCATTTTTAAAATTGTTTAATATAAATATAAAAATCCCCTATATTTTTTTGTATAGGGGAAAATCTTTAATTTAAACAACGATTTTTGTTTAAGTGATAGTGGGATACCTTTTTATAAAGAAAGTGTCTTAAATCGCTTAAAAAGTACCTTAAACGTTAAGTTTAATTATACTCTCTTTTATTTAAAATTTGTTAATAGGTTTGAGATTACTGGAGCCTTTGTTAATATTTCAATTAAATTTAATTCAAGATTGTTAGTATATTTAAATCTTTCACTAAAATCATCATTAAATTCTTGTGCATTATAAGAAAATTTATATAATTCAAGAACATCAGATTGGTTTGAATTAAAAATTATATTATATTGTTTTCTATAATATAGTGTGCCCCATTCTTTATTTTCAATTTTTTTAATTTTTGTTTTAAATGTGGCAATAATATCAAAATTTAATTTTATAATAATTCCTTCTTTTTTTGTTTTATCTTCAATAAATAAGAATTCATTATTTATTTCACTTAATATAATATTTTGATCATTTGAAAAACGATTAATTTCTATTGTATTTTTTTTGATTGGTGTTTCAATTTTTTCTTTTCTTTTGAATAATTCGAACATTTTGTTTTTTGTTTAATTTTTGTTATTTTTATTTTATTTCCCGTTATTAATAATAATTTACTCCATTTGAGGTTAATCCTTTACCTGGAATATATTCCAATAATTGATAGTACTTAATACCTTTTGGACTATCAACTAAAATATTATTATCACTAATAATATCAATTAATTCTTCTTTTGTCTTATTAAAAGGCTCGCTGCGCTCAGTGGTTAAATTATTTTTATCTTTAACAATTGTTTCTTCTACTAACTGGAATAAAGTTTTACTTTCATTTGTTGCTATAATAAGAAAATATTTTGTGTTTAAAGGTATATTTATAGTACCATCAGAGTTTTTTTTAATTTTTAACCTTTCATCACTAAGTTTTGTTGTTTGTTCTTCAATTAATTTTTCTTTTTGTTGTTCTGTCATTTTGTTATTTTTATTTAATTTATTTTTTATTATTAAGAAAGCTAATTTTTAACCTTCTTCTATATAAATAGTTATTAATTTGATTTTATTTCAAAATTTAAAAAATAATTTTTAATTATT
>ERZ869925.1209-NODE-1209-length-12503-cov-5.660026_pt1 | contig 12503 bp, 19 predicted proteins | sample MGYA00579311_ERZ869925 | MGnify/ENA primary metagenome ERZ869925 (study PRJEB32216, sample SAMN09231817) | wastewater metagenome | place: USA: Maryland | collected 2016-07-30 | study: EMG produced TPA metagenomics assembly of the PRJNA472060 data set (Reclaimed...
CGAGTGGGTGTCGGCCTGGCCGAACATCGCCCCGCCGAACGCGGCGCTCTACGCCGGGCGCGCGAACGGCGAGTTGGGCAACGAGCCGCTCCTGGAGGTGGTCGGCGACGCGTACACCGACGGCGAGTTCGTGTGCGACGAGGGGCGCACCGATGGCCGGCTGCGGACGCGGTCCTACGACCTGATCGGCGGCTCGGTGCAGACCGGCGCCGTCGGCGACAGCTTCCTGAACTTCCGCTCGACGGAGAATTGGGCCATCGGCATCGCGTACAAGAGCGGCGTCTGGACCGGCAATGAGTCGGGGCTGATCGCCCGGGCCATCGGCGCGATCGGCTGGGAGCTAGGGCTCGACGCCGGCGGCACGCCGGTCGCGAACCTCCAGGGCGCCACGTCGTCGATCACCGTCACCGGCACGTCGCCGGGCGGCGATCCCGGCGTGGGCGTGCTGCGGATCGTCTACCTCCACCACGACGCCACCGCCGACGAGATCACGCTGATCGACGACGTCACCGCCACGGTCGAGAGCACGGCCGGGGTCGGCGAGTTCCGCACCACGTCGCCGACGCAGGTCATCGTCGGATCATCGCTGTCGGGCAACTTCCTCCCGCTCAACGGCCAGATCGCCCGCATCTACGCGTGGCGCGGCTCCTCGACGCCGAGCGTCGCCGACCTGCAGTCGACGATCACCTACGCGACCAACCCGACGGGCGTCACCGACGGCAACCCGCGCACCGGCTACGTGATCACGGTCGACGGCAGCGACGCCGACGGGCTCGTGGCCCGCGGCTGGCCGCTCGCGGTGCTGCCGCACGTGCTCGACGAGGAGCTTGGCGGCGTGGGCATCCTGAGCTGCCCGAGCTGCGCCAACCTCACCTTCCCCGACTTCACGGCGTGGACCACGGTGGGCACGCCGGCGATCGAGGTGATCGCCGATCCGCTGCTCGGCCTGCGCCAGGGTCGCGCGATCGCCAGCGCGTCGGGCGACGGCCTGCGCTCGCCGACGATCGCGTTCGGCGGCGCGGCCACGGTGTACTTCACGGTGGCCTACGCGTCACCCGACGGCACCGCGACCTTCCACCTCGAGAACAACAGCGGCACGTCGGTCGCGTCCTACACGCTGCCCCAGCTCGCGACGCCGACGGTTGTCCACTTCTCTCTGAACTGGACCGGTGCCACCTCGGGCAACGGCAAGCTGCGGATCACCTCGGGCAGCACGGGGCGCGCGGTGCGCTGCTCGTCGGTGATGTACGCGGGGCTCACCGAGCCGATGCGCCGGACCATCCCGATCGGCACGCCGGGCGCGATCTGCCCGTCGGTGCTGGTGTCGCCGACGACGCTCTACAACGCCGAGGGGGAGCTGTACGTCGACCTCGCGTTCGCGTCGCAGGGCACGGCGACGATCGCGCGCGCGTGGAACGCGACGAACGGGAACGACAACCGGCAGCTGCGGCTCGTCGTCGGAAACGTCGTCGGCAAGCACAGCACCGGGGCCGGCACCAACACCGACGCGACCACCTCGACGGCGATCGACACCGCGGTCCGCTACCAGGCGCGGCTGCGGTGGCAGCGCGTCGGGCTGCGCGACGGCACGGCGACGGAGTACACGAGCGCGCGCGCCGAACAGGGCGCGAGCGTCAACACCGCCACCGGCCGCACCGCTGACTGGACGCCGAGCGCGACGGCGCTGCAAGTCGTCGACCTCGGCCACGACGACGGCTCGGACGTAGCCGCCGGGGTGATCGGGCGGGTGCGGCTGCGGGCGCGCGAGCCGCGGCTCTAGTCGGCGAGCGGCAGGGGGATCTGCTCGACGGGCCAGTCGGGCGACCGGGGGACGATCGTGATCCGCGGCTCGGCTGACCGTTGCGCGAGCTCGCCGCGCAGCTCGTCGAACCCGGCCCGCATGCGCTCGATCGCCGCCGCGCGCTGGGCCTCAGCAGTCCGCCGGTGCTCGTCGCGCTGGCGGACTGCCGCACGCCGCGCCGCCGCCTTCACCGCCGCCAGCCGGGCCGCCTCTGTGGCGTCGATCGCTCCGGCCGCGGCCGCTGCGACGTTGGTCCTGCGCGCTGCCGCCAGCTTGCGCGATCGGCGCGCGGACCTCGCCAGCCGGTCCGAGACGACGCCGGCCAGGCGCTCGAGTTCATCGGCGGTGAGCTCGCCGATGGCCTCCATGGCGGCGGCCCACCGGCTGGCAGCGTCGGGCGGCGGCTGGCTTCGGAGCGCGTGGCGGCCGCCGGCCGTCGCCCGCCACTTCTCGGGCTGGCGCTCGAACTCCCAGCGCGTCACCACTCGCCTCCGAAGATCTCGTCGGCGGTTGGCTCGCGCGGCGGCGGCGCGTCGCGCTCGATCCGCCGGATGCGCGGCGGCGGCGAGGTGTCGGTCAGCAGCACGCGTTCCACGACCGCGACCAGATCCTCGCCGATCGGCACCTCGCTGCCCAAGTACTCGAGCACGCGGCGGGCCCGCGTGCGGAGGTCGTCGTCGGAGGCCAGCGCGCGGCGGCCGTCGACCTGGGCGAGCAGCGCCGCGATTCGGGCGCCGTCGCCGGGGAGCGGCTGGCCGTTGACCAGCTTGACCCCGATCTTGTCGCAGGCACTCAGCGTGTACAGCCGAACCTCTTCGACCGACACGCCCATCGAGCGTGCGATCTCCTGCACCTGCATCGCCTCGGCGTGGTTCGCTCTGGCCTCGTCGGTGGTCCAGTTGATCAGACGGCCGTCCTCGTCGACGGTGCCATCGTGTGCGCTCACCCGCTGCTGGACCTCGACCGAGCAGGTATCAGGCACCTCATCGAGCCGCTCCAGGGCCTCGAGCCCGAACGCGTCGATCTCGCCGTCGGTCGGCACCGCCGGCAGCGCGGGCCGCCTGCCCATCGTGGCGGGGAGGCCGGCGCGGTTCAGCATCAGCTCGGCGTAGCGCCGGCCGCTGATCTCGATCGGCGCGCCAGAGTCGATCAGCAAGTGCCGCGGGCAGGTCACGAACGGGCACGGGCCCAGCGTGCCGTCCTCGAGGCGGCGCCACCGCTCGACCGCGGTGCACACGCCGTCGGCCCCGAAGCGCGGCCGCTCGTGGCCGAGCTCCTCGCGCCAGCCCTGGATCTCGGGCGGGTCGACCGACACCGCCAGCGACCCCTGCGCAGCCAGCATCTCGCGCTCGGCGCTGACCTTGCGCGCCGGCCGCACCAGCGTCTCCGCCAGCTTGTCGGCCTCGGCGACCAGCGCCAGGTTGTCGCCGGTGGCGTCGAACCCCGGCAGCAACCCGAGCTGCACCCTAGGCGGCGGCCCGCTCACCGACGCCCCCGGGTGTGGATCGTACGATCCATCGGCCTGGCGCCGGTTGCGGCAGCGAGCTGCTCGGCGTGCAGGGTGGCGCAGGCTGGGTGCAGGCCCATCGACGGCTCCAGGCACACCCCGCAGCGCGGGGTGGCGATGGCCACCAGCCGCTCGAGCAGATCGCGTAGCTCGGGCGTGACGGTCCCCGCCGGCGCCAGCGCGCGCACGCGCTCGACCGCGAGCTGGTAGCCGCCGGGCACGGGCCCGATCACCGCGGCGATCAGCGCGACCACGCGCCCGCGGCGGTTCTGCGCATCGAGGTTCTCGCCGATGTCGATCATGGCGCCCTCGAGATCTGGCGTGCCACCCACGCCCAGCGGCTCGGCGACCGCACGGGATCGTCGGCCAGGCGGTAGGCCCACCACTTCTTCTTGCTCGCCCGCGCGATCGCCTTCGCGGCGTCGTCCTGTGGGTAGGCCCGGATGGTGCGGACGCGGCACCCGGCCGGGACGACGGGGATCATCTCCTCGTAGCGCGGCATCAGGACACCGCCTTGCAGGACAAGCCCTGGCGCAGGTAGCTGGCGCGCGCACCGGCGGCCCAGATGTAGCCCGGGCACGTCGGATCGCTGGCGGCAGCACAGGCGGCGCAGTGCCACACCGCGGCCTGCGGGTACATCAGGCACCCGTCGCTGAGCGCGGCGCGGGTCACGGCCTCCACGAGCAGCGGGGGATCTTTGGCCAGCGCGATCGCGGTCGCGTAGACGACGACGCGGGCGCAGCGGCTGCACTTGACCCAGCTCAGGTGGACGCGGTTGGTGACCGCCGCGGCGAGCGTCAGCGGGGCCATCGGAGGGGGATTCACGCGGACCTCGGGACACGCAGGCCGGCGGCGCGATCACGGCACGCGTGGCAGGTGTGGCGGACGCCACCGGGGCCGGTCGACGTGATCAGCCAGCGCAGCTTGAGCGCGAGGACGTGCAGCGACTCGGCCATCGCCTGAGCCACCTCCTTGGCGCGCTCGCCGCGCACGCCCTCGCCGTGGGCGCGCAGCTCGAGCTGGTCGCCGCACTCGTCGCAGGTGAGCGAGCAGCCGCGCACGTTGCGGCCGGTGTCGTGCTTCGGTGGCACGCGATAGGTCCTCATGGTGACTTCCTCGCCGGCGCGGCCGGCTCGATCGTGATGTGCGCGCCGGGCGCGCGGTTGTCGGCAAACCACCGTTCACCAGCCCACGACACGACCTGGCCGTCGTCGACGAAGGCCAGGTCGGTCAGCGCGTCCCAGGTGCAGCGCTCGAGCTTGTCGCCGTCGCGCTTCTGGGTCGGTCGGTCGCCGGCGTCGCCCTTGCGGCGCGGCAACCAGAAGTTGATCACCACCCGCACGGGCCCGGTCAGCGGCGGCTGGCCGCGCATGGCGAGCTTGCAGGCCCACCCGACCGCGTTGGCCCACGACGCCTGGTCGCGCGCGTTCTTCGGCGACGCGGCCAGCACCACCGGGAGGCCGGTGCTGCGACTGATCACCGCGCGCGAGCTGCCCTTCGTGGCCGGCACGCCTTCCACGTGGAACGCGATCACGACGGGACCTCGGTCGGCGGCAGTTCGATCGCGGTGCACGCCACGACCAGGTGGCCGCGCAGCCACGCGCGACCGGTGACTCGCGCGGGGCCATACCCGACCAGCAGCACGTCGAGGATGCGGTCGCCTACCGCAGGCTCGCCGCTGGCGAACGTGTACGACATCTCGGTCGACGCCGAGCCGGGAGCCGGGTTGAGCTCGTGCTCGAGCACGCCGTCCGGGCGCCGCACGAGGCGCAGCCGGTCGATCTTGAGCGTCGCGGCGATCACGCTGCCCTCGCTTCCCGCGACCGCTCGCGCTCGGCCCGCTTCGCGCGGCACGCCGCGCACCAAGCCAGCGCCGACTCGCGCGGGCCGCCGCACTTCGGGCAGGCGCCGGCCGCCTTGAGAGCGTCGTAGCGATCCATGCTGGCGGTCGAGTTGGCGACGATGTGGTCGCGGCATCGCGGCGACCCGGGCTCGCGCGGCTGCGGGCACTCGAGGCAGGTCATCGTCACCGCGGTGATCGCGGCGCGAGCGGCGTAGCGACGGGCGTAGAAGCCGGGCTGCGCGCGGCGCGCGCGGTCAGCCGCCGCGACCTCGTCAAGGCAGGTCGGGCAGTGGACGGTCGTCCACTCGGGGAGCATCGACCCGCGGCAGCGTGGGCAGAGGCCAGCGTCGATGGCTGCCTGGTAGCTGGTGGTGTTCAAGCTGCACCTCCGAACAGCCCGAGTTGCCCGGGCTCGAGGTAGGGCGGTGCGCTGGGCACGATCACCGCGCCAGGGATCCGCGACAGCGCGAGGTTCACGGCGTCGACCGACAGGTCGTTGCCTGCGAACGCGCGGCCGCACTCCACCGCGGCGACTCCGGCCGAGCCCGAGCCCATGAACGCGTCGATCACCAGCTCGCCGGGCCGCGTGCTCTGCTCGATCAGCGTCCGGTGGACGTCGACGGGCTTCTCGGTGGGGTAGCCGCCGACGATGCGCTTCGACGTCAGGATGTTGGCGACCCCGAGGTCAGCGAGCCGGCGGGCGCCCTTCTCGACGAACAGGATGAACTCGTGCCGGCACCGGTAGTGGTAGCCCATCCCGATCGCCTGCTTGTCCCAGACCAGCGGGGCCCACCACTTGAACCCGGCCGCCTCGAGCAGCGGCCGCGCCACGAACATCGTCTCCTGGTCGCACCAGAAGTACATGTGGCGGTCGTCGCGCAGCACCCGGTAGCACTCCGCGAACAGCTCCGGGAACCGCTCGTTGCGGAAGATCTCGAACCACGTCTTTGTGAGCCGCGTGGTCGTGCCCTTGGCGCGATGCTTCTCGAGGCTCTCGTACGCCACGTCGATGTCGATCAGGTCCACCGACCTCGACCGCAGCGAGCGCAGCCACGTCACCGCGTCGCCCTGGTGCAAGGTCGCGGTCACGCCGCCCTCGCCTCCGCGCGGAGGTGTACGGCAACCTTCTCGGCCTCGAGGTGCGCTGCGCATGTCGCACGCCCTGGAACCGCCGGGGCGCCGCAGGCCAGCCGGCACAGGCCGGCGGCGATGTTCCGCTCGTAGCGCCGCGCCAGCCGCGCGCGCTCGGTCTTCCGGCCCTTGGCCGAGCGCTGGTAGCGCCGGCGGGCCTTGCGGTGGCGCTCCTCGCAGCGGTCGCAGCGCTCTCGCTCGCCGGGCACCCGCGGCTTGCCGCACGGCACGCACAGCCCGGCGGCCAGCCGCTGCTCGCGCACCGCGCGGCGGTGTTCGGCGGTCCAGCTCATGGGCGACCTCGCAGCGACGGCGCCGACGACGCCACCCACCGCCCGCACTCCCGGAGCCGGTCCGCGACGCGCTCGCCGTAGCGGTCCGCAAAGGTCGGCGCGTCGGCGGCCACCGACGGATCGGCCTGGCGCGCCTGGTCGCGCTGCCGCGCGCTCGCGTACGCGATGTTGGTGGTGATCACCAGGATCCGCTTGTCGGCGTAGAACCGGTCAAGCAACTCGTCGAAGTCGACGCAGTAGCTACCGGCTGCGTCGGCGAATTCGGCGCCCAGGTCGTCGAGCACGAGCGCGGGCTCGCGGAGCAGCTGATCGCGGGCGATCGGTGGCGCCTCGCCGGCGTCCTTGTCGCCGCGGCTGTAGCGCGAGCTGCGGAAGAACTCGGCGGCGCGCAGGAACCGGGCCGCCTCGGGGCGGCGCGTGTAGCACCAGCGCGCCGCGGCCGCGGTCTTGCCGCAGCCCTTCTCGCCGGCAAGCAGGGCGATGCCACCTTCGCCGTTGTCGATGGAGCGCAGCGCCACCAGGTACTTGTCGACGCCGGCCCGGGTCTCGTCGTACGCGCGCTCGGCGCGCCCGGTCACGAGGTCGAGCGGGCGGCGCTCCCAGCCCTTGCTGGCCATCGCCTTCGCGCGTCGGGCCAGCCGGTCGGCGCGCTCCTGGGCCGCGGCGTCGACCGGGGACGCATCGTCGACGACGGTCACGCGGGCGGTCAGCCGCGAGAGCGCTTCGTTGAAGTCGATGTCGGTGCTCATATCGGAATCTCTCCGTCGAGGACGTGGGGTCCGGTGGTGGTGACCTGGCCGCGATTGGCGGCTTGCTGGCGCGGCGGATGCCGTCGGCCGGTCGCCGGGCTGGCGCGCGCGCGCACCTCTTCGGCCGTCTGCGCGAGGTCGCGGTCGATGTTGTCGAGGGACCAGAAGACGGGCGCGGCCCAGAACTTGACCGTCCGTTCCCGCTCCGCGATGGCCTCGCGCGTTGCCACCAGCGCCGACCAGCGCTCGTCGACGACGTCACGCAGCTCGCGGTCCTCGGCCTGCGCCTCCGACGCCCAGCGGGCGACGACGACGCGGATCAGCGCCAGGTGGCGGCTGTCGGGTAGCGAGGTCCCGACCTTCGCGGTCGACCCGACCCTCGGCGACAGCGCCCGACCTGCGGCGGTCCATCGGTCGTGGAGCTCCAGGGCCATGGCCGCGTGGGCGTCCACGGGCCCACCGCCCGCGCGCGCGGTGTGTGTGTTCTCTGGATCTTGAGACTGGAGATCAGAGACTGGAGAGCTTGGTGGCCGTTCGGTTGCTCGTTGGACGTCCGTTGGTCCGCCGTTGGTCCGCCGTTGGTCCGCCGTTGGTCCGCCGGCGGGCAGCCGGTCCAGTCGGCCATCGCTGCCGCGCGGGTCGCCGGCCTTCTTGCGGCGCTCGCTGCTCGCGAGTCCAGCCGCGCTGCGCTGCTGCTGGCCGCGCCAGAACCAGTCGATTCGGCTCTCGCCCTTGTCGTTCTTGCCACCGCGGATGCGGAACGTGCCGTCCGGCATCGCCTCGGCCAGCCCAGCCGCCACCATCGCCTCGGGACCGTCGCGGTGCTCGAGCGCCCCGACGATCACGGCCCGGGGGACGCAGTAGGTCGGCCGCTCGTCCGTGTAGTGCTCGGTCTGCCACTGCCAGATGTCGGCGACGGCGATCAGCGCGTGCCGGGCGCGCGCCATGCCCAGCTCGATCGCGAGCGCCTGGTACCGCGGGTCGGTCCAGGCCTTGGCCTCGATGCGGACGGGGATCGCCATCTAGGCCGCCTTCCTCGGATACAGGCATCCGCGGTCGAGCCGCACACCCTCGACCACGCCCTTGTCGATCCAGGTGCGCAGCGACGAGATCGCCGACCTCACGCTGGCGTAGTGGTGATCGGTCGCGGCGACCGCGTCCTTGATGCTGATACCTGGCTGCGCCTCGACCACATCGCGCAAGGCGCGGCAGGTCGCCGCGAACGGGGTGTAGCGACCGCCAGCTCCTGGCGCGCCGGCCTTCGCGTGGGTCTTGTGCTCAGGACGCAGCCGGCGCTTGAGGTCGGCGCCATGGCGCCGGTCGCCCGAGACACGGCCGGCGTGGAACCTGGCGGCGATACGCGCCTCGATGACGTAGCGCCCCATCCGCTCCTCGGGGGTCACGACCAGCACGCCGATCCCGAACTCGGCGAACAGGATGCTGTGGTCGGCCTTGCTGTGCGGGACGGCGGCCCAGACCCGGTGCGCGATGCGGCGCCGCGACACGCACTGCTCGAGCAGGTCGAGCGACCATCCGGTCTTCACCTCGACCACCGACACCTCTCGCTGACGCGGACCGGACAGGGTCACGATGTCGGCGACGCCGCCGATGCACTCGACCTCCTGGTACACGTCGTGGCCGCAGTCCTCAAGCCACGCCACGACGGTGGCGGCGATGTCCTGCTCGCGGGCCTTCATGCTGCCCTCCGGCGGCCGCGGCGGTGCGTCGCGGCCGCCGGCACCGCCCACGCCATCTCGAGTTGACCGGACGCCGTCATGGTCACGGTTGCGTCTGCCGTCGCCGGCGGCGCGGCTGGCGCCGTCTCGGTGGCACCGTCGGCGCCGCCAGCGACCGCGGCGGCCAGTTCGTGGAGCGCGTCCACGACGTGGCGCTCACCGCGCAGGCGCCGCGACCAACCGCCCAGCACGTGCGCGGGCGTGTACCAGTGCGCGCCCTGGCCGGGCGAGCGCAGCGTGTCGCCGACGATGACGATCGCTGGCACGTGCAACAGCGACAGCTGCACGTAGGCCATGTGCGCGGCGCGGGCGTCGACGTCCTGGCCAGTGACGTGCAGCTTCTGCTGGTAGTTGATGCCGCGGTCCCGCAGCTCGACGGCCAGCGCGATCAACGTGGCGCCGGCGCCGACCGCGGGGTCGTTGGCGGTGACGTGGCCGCGCCGCTGAATCACCTCGGCCAGGTCGTCGACCTGCACCGCGGCCATCAGGCGGCACAGCGAGAACGGGGTGAAGAACTGCCCGGCCCACTTGGAGCCCAACTCGAGCGCCATGAACGTCTCGCCGAGCACGTCGGATGGCTCGGCATCCAGCGCCAGCGCGAGCGCGCCGAGCGCCTGGCCGAACCGCTCGAGCTGCTCGGGCTTGTACCGGCCGGCGATCGCGAGGTAGCGCGCCTCGCGCTGCTCGGCCGCGCGCAGGTCGACGCGGTTGGAGATCGCGATCGCCGCCATCTCCACGAAGTCGGCCCACACCGTCCACAGCTGGTGCTGGTCGGCGTTCTTGCGCAGTAGGTCGACGAGCGCCTTCCGGTGCCCGGCCGCGGTCGACGGCGGCGATGGAGCGCGCTTGGTCACCGCGTCGGCTCCTGGAGGGGCCGCGCGCGCCCGCGCAGCAGCTCACCACAGCGTGCGCGGCACGCGCTGGCCAGGCGGGCGCCCCACTCCGACAGCGGGTTGACCCACGCGCGGACCGCGGCTCCGCCGGTGGGCAGCTCGTAGCGGCAGGCGATCACGGCCGGCTCGCAGAGGATCGCGTCGGTCAAGCAGCGCATCAGGCCACCCGCGCTTCCGCGGTCGGGGCCACCCAGACCGCCTCAGCCGACAGGGCGAACACGCCAAGGTCGGAGCGCAGGAGCGCGACCAGGAACTGCTCGCCGATCGGCGTCGCCGCGTCGACCGGGACCATGTTCCCGATCGCCATGCGCCACCGGGTGTGGCTGGTGCCGTCAAGCACCACCGGCCGGCCGTCGGCGTCGTGCAGCGGGCCGCTCTGCAGTGCCCACAGCTCGAACGTGGTCAGCGGCCGGTGCCAGGTGCCGTCGGCGGCGATGATGATCGGGATGAACGGCGGCGACCGGTCCGGGTGCGCCTCGGCCTCGGCGATCTCCTCGGCCGTGGCCCAGCGGATCGCGTACGGGATGCGAGGGTCGGCGACCGCCGCCGGGCCGTTGTCGATCGACAGCGCGCCGGTGACCGTGCCCGTTGCCTGGTCCCAGCGTAGGACGCGGTAGGCGCCGGCACGCGGCGAGCACAGGAACGGCCGCGGGTCCGCGACCTGGAACGCACCGGCGTGGATCTTCGCGCCGGCGGTGACGGTCGGCGCCGCCTGGTCCCACGGCGTGACGCCGGCGACGCGCTGCCACCAGCCCGGCGTGCGCGGGTCGGCCACCGAGTTGCGGCCGGTCGACGGGTAGGCCTCGCCGGTCACCGTGCCGGCGGCGTCGCCGAACTCGAGGACGCCCATCGATCCACCGAACCTGGCGTCAGCGACCGACAGCGCGCCAGACCCGACGCGAGACGCGCCCACGACAGAGCGCGACGCGTCGTCCCAGCCGGTGACGACCATGATGTTGCTGTAGGGGCGCGGATCGGCGATGGCGCCGACGGCGTGACCGCCGGGGCCGGTGATCGCCGGCGTGGGCTCGGCGAACGACTGCACCGCGTGGCGCCGGTGCACGTCGCGCCGCTGCAGGCCATCGCCGACGACTCCCTCGAGGTCGCGCCAGTCGCCACCGGCCGGGATCGCCGCCAGCCGCTTCCAGTTCTTCCACGACAGCTTCGGGATGGCGTGCATGGCCCCGCCCGCCTCGACGTCGCCGGGCATCGGCATCGGGCTGATCACCTCGCCGCAGGCGCGCACGCGCTGCTTCCGCGGTTGGTAGACGACGTGCGGCATCGCCGCCGGCAGGCGGAACACGGCGAACCACCGCGGCCGGTGCTGGGCCAGTCCGCCGATCTCGCCGCAGTCGTGCGTGCCCATGTCGACGACGTAGCCGTGGGCGTGCGCCGCCTTCACGCACCGGTCGACCATCGCCTTGGAGCGCGACGTGATGCCGGGGACGTTCTCGACGAAGATCAGCGGCGGCAGCTCGGCCCAGGTCGACCAGCACAGCAGGAGCGCGCGCTCCATCAGCGCGTTCATCTCGACGTACTTGGGCTCGGCGGCGCGCTTCGCCGAGAGCAGCCGCGAGTTTCCCTTGCAGGGCGGCGACATGAACACGGCGTCGGGACGGCGCGCGCCGGCGAACCGCGCCAGCTCGGCGGGCTCGAGCTTGTGCACGTCGGCGCACAGCGCGCGGCCGCCGGCGATGCGCTCGTAGTCGCGGCACGCCTGGGCGTCGAAGTCGATGCCGCCGAGCGCCTCGAACCTCGCCGAGGCGTCGCCGACCAGGGCCCGGGCCTTCGCCTCGCCCATCTTGGTCCCGCCGACGCCGCAGAAGAAGTGCAGGCTGGTGTAGACGTGCTCAGCCACGGCCGGCCCCCTTCCCCGCCGCGCGGTCGAGCTGGATCACCGCCGCCGCCAGGTAGTTGATCGCGCCCAGGAGCTCGGCCCGGGCGCGGTCGTGAGGCAGCCGCGTCGACTCGATCGCCTTCTTGCACGCCTGGCCCACTGCGAACGCAGTCGAGTCGAGCCACTCGCCGAGCTGCACGATCTGCTGGTCCTGGTACGGCTCACCGGCAAGGGCGTGGCGCTCGGCGCCCTTGCCGGCCTGGGCCTGCTCGAGAGCGAGGTCGAGGACGGCGGCGAGCGCCTCGTAGCCGGGGTTGGCGGCGACGCGCAGCGGCCAGGGAAGCGGCGCGATCGCGGCGGCGCCGGTCACAGCACACCGCCGGTCGCGACGCAGCGGCAGAGCATCAGGCCCGCGGCGAGCACGAGCAGGACCAGGAACGCCAGCGCGGGCTTGTCGATCGGATCGCGCGGCGGCGGCGGGTTGGGCCTCGGGCGCGCCATCTCAGAACCCCCGCCGGCGGCGCCGCGCCATGCGCACCTTGCGGGAGGCGCGCTTCTCGTCGACGCGCAGCAGCCGACACTGCGCGCGGTCGACCTCGCTCATGTCACGGTCGCCGCACGCGTTCATGGCGTTGGTTCGGCGCTGCCATCGATCGATCTGCGGCGCCTCGGCCTTGAGGGCGGCCTCGATGCGGTCGGCGGTCGGCTGGACG
>ERZ869925.1210-NODE-1210-length-12502-cov-14.411505_pt1 | contig 12502 bp, 15 predicted proteins | sample MGYA00579311_ERZ869925 | MGnify/ENA primary metagenome ERZ869925 (study PRJEB32216, sample SAMN09231817) | wastewater metagenome | place: USA: Maryland | collected 2016-07-30 | study: EMG produced TPA metagenomics assembly of the PRJNA472060 data set (Reclaimed...
CCCAAGCCCCGCCTATGGCCGCGCTACGCGGTAGGTCCCGAGGGCAACCGGGCGCGGTTCGACTGCATGGGCGATGTGCCGTCCGGCTGGACGCTGACGGAGCCGCTACCGGGCCATCCTGTTGCGGTGGAGATGGACGAGGTGCGCGCGTTCGCCGCCGCCAACGAAGCCTATCTCGCGCCGCAGGTGAAGGCGCTCGACGGTCTAGTCAAGCGCAAGCCCGGCCGCCCGCGCAAGGTCGAGGTGCCCGATGCCGAACGTTGAGCATATCGAGGTAGACGCGGGCGAGGATCGCACCGTCACCCTCCACGCGCGCAACGCGGACAACGATGCGGTGAGCCTTGCCGGCAAGACGGTGCTCGTCAGCATCGGGCGTGATCCGCAGTATCCCTACAGCCCCGATGCCATCGTCACCCTGGAAGGCACGTTGAGCGACGCTGCGGCGGGCGAGTTCACCATTACGGTCCCGGCTGAGGTCACGCGCAACGCGGGAGGCGACTACGAGTACGTGGCGCGCTCCTACAATGGCAGCGGAAGCCTCATCTCGACGGTCTGTCGTGGCCGGTTCCGCGTCGTTCCAGCGCTGGTGTGATTTGATGGCAACCGCAACCGACATCATCAACCGGGCAGGCAAGCGGGCAACCGTTCTGGCCGATGAGGGCACGTTCACGGCATCGGAGGCGGTAGACGCGCTCCAGATCATGAACGACATGATGCACGGCTTCGGCCCGATGGGGATTTACTACGCGCACGCGACGCTTTCGGCCACCGATACGGTCAACATGCCGGACGAGCAGTTGCGCAACCTCGTGCTGATGCTGTCAAAGGAATTGGCGATAGAGTTCGGGCTGGGCATCGACCCCGGCTTGGCGTTGGAGATCGAAAACGCCCGCGCCCAGCTACAGGCGGCCTACTGGATGCAGCGGCCGGGCATCACCGACCCGATGCTCCTTCCTCGCAGGTTCGTCTAGGTGCCCCGCGCCGCCATCGCGTTCGGGTCGGCAGAGCAGCGCAGCCGCGCTCTCGACGGCGCGACGCTCATCAACCTGTACCCCGAGATTCCGCCCATCGGCGCTCGAGCACCCGCGCTCGTGATCGGGCAGAACAACCCATTGAAGGCCGTGCTGTACGGCACGCCGGGCTTGAAGCGGACCTACAGGGCAGGGACGGGCCGCATCCGCGCCGTGCGTGAGGCGCTCGGCTATCTGTGGGTCCTGAGTGGGCAGCAGCTCTGGCGCGTCGCATCGGACGGGACCAAGGTTCTCTGCACGGGCGACGTGATCGAGCCATCCGGCGACGCGATGATGTCCGACAACGGGCGACAACTCGCGATCCTGGCGAACGGCAAGACGTATATCGTCGGCACGACCTACGCGCGGGCGTCCTTCAAAATCACGGGCGGCACGTTCGAGGCCGGCACGAACGAGATTTCCGACATTACGGTCAACTCGGTTTCGATCCTGACCAACCCGGTGAATTGGGCCGTCTCTAATGCGTCTACGGCGGCCGACGTGGTGGAGGAGATCAACGACACGCAGACCGACTACCTCGCGAGTTCGGAAGGCAACGTCATATCGCTGCAAGCGACGATGGGCGGCGTCAATCCCAACGGCTACGTGGTGGCGGTCACTGTGGCCGGCGATGTCCGGGTCAATCGGGCGTCTACCGTCATGGATGGCGGCGAGACGGTTGAGACGACCGTTACGCTGGTTGAGTCCGGCTATCCCGACGACGGGGCAACATCGATCGATTATTCGGACGGCTACTTCGTCTGGAGCCAAGCCGACTCGGCGCAATTCTTCCTGTGCGACCTCTACAACGGGACGGTGATCGATCCGCTCGACTTCGCGACGGCGGAAAGCGACCCGTCCGACCTGTTGCGGGTGATCGTGTCCCACCGCGAGCTCGTGCTGCTCAAGAAAACCCGGATCGAGGTATGGGCGAATACGGGCGCGTTTCCGTTCCCCTACGAGCGCATCCCCGGTGCGGTGATCGAGCGCGGGACGGCAGCGGGCTTGAGTGCGGCCAAACTGGATTCGTCCGTGTTCTGGCTGGGTGATGACCGCATCGTCTATCGGTCGCAGGGCTACCAGCCCATCCGCATCAGCGAGCATTGGCTTGAGGAGGCGATCAGGACCGGCGACGTGAGCGACGCCTTCGGCATGACCTACAGTCAAGGCGGGCACACGTTCTACATTTTGACGTTCCCGACGCTCGGCTTCACCGTGGCCTATGATGCCGTCACGACCAAGTGGCACCATCGGCAGTCCGGGACATCGCTCGACAAGGCCGTATGGCGGGTCAACTGCCTTGCGGTCGCCTTCGGCAAGGTATTTGCCGGGACGGACAACGGCCACGTCTGCGAAGTCGATATGGACACCTACGTCGAGGCTGGCGACGCCATCCGCCGCGTCGGGCGCACGCCGCCGCTATTCGGCGAGGGCAAGCGGGTCCGCATGACGGAGGTCGAGCTTGAGTGTGAGCTTGGCGTAGGCCGGACAAGCGGGCAGGGGCTCGCCCCCGAGGTCGTGCTGCGCTGGTCGGACGATGGCGGCAAGAGCTGGGGCAACGAACGCCGGGCGGACCTTGGCGCTACGGGCCAGACGGGCAGCAGGGCGTTGTTTCGCCGGCTCGGGTCCTTCCGCCAGCGGACGCTAGAGTTCGCGTCCAGCGACCCTGTAAAACAGGCGTGGTACGGCTTCCGCGTGGAGATCGGCCCATGATGCCGAATCCATCCGTTGCCCTGGTGGACGCCGCTGGCCGTCCGACACCCGCATTGCTCGGCGTTTTGCCCGGCCTGTTGGCGACCGATCCGGTGGTGGGCGCGGGCGGCAAGGCAACGCCCCGGTTTCGTCGCGAACTGCAGGCGCGAGGCGCGCGGATCATTCCGAACGGAGAGGCGCAACTGGTCAACGATGACGGCACGCCCACGCGCCTGATGACGGCGCTCCTGATGGTGCTTCGATGATCCGCCTCGCCGTTCCAGACGACGGCCCGGTCTTGATGGCGCTCGGCTCGCAGTTCCATGACGAGGCGGGCTACGGCGCTCAGTTCCCGTTCGACCCGGTGAGCTTCGCCCATACCGTTGCCGCGCTCGGCCCTCGAGGTCTCGTGCTGGTGGCGGAAATGGACGGCCGCATCATCGGCATGGCGGCGGCCGACGTGGCGCCGATGATCTCCAATCATAGCGTGATGATGGCGCGCGAAGTCTTCTGGTACGTCCTGCCTCCGTTTCGTAAAGGCATTGGCCGAAAGATGTTTTCTGCGCTAGAATTACTCGTCTCTGAACACGGCGCCGTCATGTTCGACGCGGTAGCCGAAGAAGGGAAGCGAAGCGAAGCTCTGGCCCGGCTCTACCGGGCGGCTGGTTTCAGCCCTGCCGAGAGGACTTTCCGTAAGGTCCTCACGCAAGGAGCGGAACCGTGCCTGCAGCATCAATCATCGGCGGCCTAATCTCGAAAGGCGGATCGGACGCAGCAGCCGGCCTCGCTGGGCAGGCGGCAGGCAATGCCGATTTCATCCGCCATCGCAACGAGGCGAACCTTTCCTCGTGGTTCCAGACCGGGCAGGGCGCACAGGATCTCATCGGCCAGCTTCTCGGCTTGGGCAAGCTCGTGCAGGACGGGCAGGGCTACGGTGGGCTCCGTCTCGACGGGAGCAACTGGCAGGGCGACCAGCAGAACGCATTCTCGCGGTTCCAGACCACGCCGGACTATCAATTTCGCCTGCAGCAGGGACAGAAGGCGCTCGACCAGTCGGCCGCAGCACGTGGCAACCTGTTGAGCGGCAAGCAGGTCAAGGCATCGCAGGAGTTCGGCGGCAATCTCGCGAGCGGCGAATACAACAACTGGTTCAACAAGCTCGCGGGCGTGAGCGGGCAGGGCCAAGCCGCAGCAATGGGCGAGAACAGCAGCAACCTTGCCGCGACAGGGATGCAGAATAACGCGCTGATTGCTCAGGGCGGCTTCCAACAGGCGGGCGCCAATGCGCTCGGGTCTGGCATTGGGCAAGGCTTCCAGAACGCGCTTTCGTTGCTCACCTACGGCGGCGGCGGTGGCAAGTTCGGCATTCCGGGGTGGGCGTAATGGCCGCCCTAATTGCAGATCGTGAAGTTCCCTACGTGGGAGCAAATGATGGTCGGCTGGTAGGCTGGCCGCGCGGGCGGAGGTGGCGTCCAGCCGCTCATGATGAGGGGCGGGCCCGTGTAGGGCGCGCTCGGAGTGGCGCTCTGAGGTTCCTTCGCGCAGCCCTCCAGGAGAATCGCTATCGCCAGTATGTACCGCATACCGCCATCCTGACGGCAAAGCGCGGCGCCCGTCAATGTTTCACGGGGAACGCCTGATGTCCGAGCTGCAGTTCCCGAACGTCGGTAACGCCCTCCTTGCGGGCTCGAGCGCGGCCTATCAGCAAGGCCGCAGCCGGCGCGAGGCCGACGCCGAACGGCGCCGACAGGAATCTCAGCAGTACATCGAGCCGGCGCTGCGTGGCGACCAGGGCGCCTTCGGGAAGCTGGCGGCCAATGCGCCCGAAACCGCCGCGTCGATTGCCACCATGCTCGGTAGGATGGACGGCGCGCAGCGGGCCAAGGCGAAGGACGCGGCCGAATACACGGCACAGGCGGCAAACGCCATCCTGCAGGCCGACCCGGCATCGCGTCCCGGTATTTACCGCCAGATGCGCGAGGATGGCATCAGGCGCGGATTCAATCTCGACTCCCTGCCGCCCGAATACAACCCCGGCCTTGACGGGATGCTGCGCTCGCAGCGCTCCATGGCGATTCCGATCCTCGAGCAGATGAAGATCGAGGAGAACCGACCCACGCCGCTTGGCGCTGCGCCATCTGGTGGCGGCGGCGCCGCTCCCAACCGTGAGGCGTTCATTCAGACGATGACGCCGCATGCGCTAGAAGTGGCAAAGGCGACTGGGCTGGACCCGCGCCTCGTGATTGCGCAGTCGGCATTGGAAACGGGCTACGGCGCGTCCGCTCCGGGCAACAATTACTTCGGCGTCAAGTCGCACGGCAGGGCGGGCGGCCAAGTTCTGCCCACGCAGGAAGCCGGCGCGGGCGGTGGCCTCTATCAGACGCAGGATTCTTTCCGCACCTACGCCGACCCCGGCGCATCGGCGCGCGATTATGCGGAGTTTTTGAAGACCAATTCGCGCTATGCCCCCGTCTTGCAGGCTCAAGGGCTGGATGCGCAGATCGAGGCCATGGGCCGCTCGGGCTATGCGACCGACCCCAATTACACGGCGAAGCTCCGTCAGATCGTAAGCAGCCTTCCGCCCGTGGGAATGCCGAATGGGCCAGCCGGACTCGTGCCGAACGGTCCGGCCATGGCGCAGATGCCAGGCCCGCCGCAGGCGCTATTCCCGGCAGGCAACCCGCCTCCCGTGCCGATGCCGCAGGCTGGCGGCCCGTCTCGTGGCGTCCCCGGCCCCATCGCCCAAGGCGACACACCACAGGCAGACGGCAGCGGCACGCCTGTTGCGCCCGGTGGCGTGAGGGTCACGCCCGAAAGCCAACTCTCTCCCGAGGTTCGCTCGGTTCGCGAGATCGTCCGGCAGGTCCGCCCCGGCTTCCGCGTGATGATTACGCCCAAAACCGGCCTGCCGATCTACGACAGCCAGGGCCGGCTCTATGTTCAGGGGCCGAACGGCGAGCCGGATTATCTGGAAATCCAGAAGGTGCAGCAGCCGCCATCCGGCTATCGCCCCCGCGCAGACGGTAGCCTTGAGCCGATCCCAGGCGGTCCAGCCGACAAACCACAAGGTTCCGGCCCGTTCCCCGGTCAAAGCGTAGAGGCGAATGCGCTCAACATGCTGATTGCAAATGGCACGTTGACGCCGCAGCAGGCGGCCGAACTGGCGGCGGGCAAGACAGTGGTGAACCCAGCAGACGGGTCTATCGTGTTCATGACGCCTTCGGGCATCTTCGGGAAGCCGCAAGGCGGCGAGGTGCAGCCATTGACACCTCCTCCGACGGCCCCCGCATCGCCGCCAACTGCAGTCAAGATACCCGGCGCGGCTCCATCTCCTTCTGCGCCTACTCAATCGCCCGCGCCGACCGCCCAGCCGGGCATGATTCCTATTACGCCACCCAAACCGCAAAACATGACGGAAGGGCAAGCCAACGCCGCGCTTTATGCCGACCGCATGCGCAAGGCCGACGCTATCATTCAGAACGTCGGTAGCGCGGGGCTCGACGCAAAAGGCAAGTTGCTTGAGAAAATCCCGTTCGGCGCCGGAAATTACCTGCAGGATGACAAGTACCAGCTTTATGAGCAGGCGCGGCGCGACTTCATCAACGCCGTGCTACGGCGTGAATCGGGCGCGGTCATTTCAGATACGGAGTTTGAGAACGCCGAAAAGCAGTATTTCCCGCGTCCTGGAGATTCGCCGGTTGTTCTGAAGCAGAAAGCCGAAAATCGGGTGACTGCAATTGATGGCATTTCACGAGCGGCTGGAAACTCCTACAAGCCGCCCGGCGCGTCTGGCGGCGATTATCCACAACAGGCGGTTGACCGCCTGAAGGCCAACCCCGGCGAGCGCGCGATGTTCGATGAGATATTCGGCCCCGGCGCGGCGGCCAAGGTACTGGGGCGCTAGATGGCGAACCCATACGCCGAATACGCACCGAAAGCCGACAATCCGTACGCCAAGTACGCACTGCCGGACAAGCCGCAGCCCATGACCTACGATCCGGCTGGTGGCGCTGGCGTGCAGGATTGGGAGCCTCGCCAATTCACGGACGGTGAGAAGGCAGGGCGTGTCGTGGGCGCTGGCGCTCAAGGCGTCAGCGACGCATTGTACGGCGCCGCGCTCGCCCCGTTGGATATTTCGGGATGGGCAGCCAAGAAGCTCGGGATCGTCAGCCAGGACGCGGAAGCGCCCAGCCGGCAGGTGACGAACTTCCTCGCGAGCATCCCCGGCAAGCTCGGCATTACGAGCGCGGATGGACCGACCCGCGTTGAGCCTGCCTCGCGCGCAGAGAAGATCGCTCAGGGCCTCGGTGAGGGCGTCGGCAATGCCCTGTCGATCATCGCCCCGGCTTCCATCGTCGCCAATACGGCTCGCGCTGGCACGGCTACGCAGGGCGTAGCGAGCACGCTCGCAGCCCAGCCGGTCATGCAGACCGTCGCGGGTGGCGTTGGCGGCGCCGTGACGGGCGCGACGGACAATCCGTGGCTCGGCTTGGCGGCCAGCGCGGCGGTGCCTGTAGCGGCTTCCGTGGGCCGTGGCGCTCTCATGTCGCCATTCCAGAACCAGTTGACGCCGCAGGAACAGCGCCTCGCGACGGCGGCCGGGAATGAAGGCATCCCGCTCACGCCAGCGCAGCGCACTGGCAGCCCGGCGCTGCGTTCGTTCGAGGATGTCATGGCGAAGACGCCCGGATCTTCCGCGCGCATGGGCAACATGATTACGGAGCAGCGCCAGCAGTTCAATCGCGCCGCGCTGGAGCGCGCTGGCGTCAACGCGACCGACGCATCGCCGGATACAATTGATCAAGCGTTCCGCACGCTCGGAAACCAGTTCGACACGCTTGCGCAGCAGACGACGATTAACGTCGATCGGCAGTTTGCACAGGATATTCTCGGCGTCGCCAACGACTACGGCCGACGCCTTCCGACCGATGTCTCAAGGGTGTTCAACTCTTACGTTGACGACCTCCTGCCGTTGATGCAGCAGACGGCGGCCGGCGCAAATCCGCAGATTGCGGGCGAAGTCTACCAGCGCATCCGCTCCGATATAGGTCGGCGCATTCGCACGGCGGGCAAGAACCCCGACCTTCAGGAAGCCTTGGGCGCTCTTCAGACTGCGCTTGACGATGCGGCCACCCGCAGCACGTCGGGACCGCTACAGCAGGCTTGGCAGGAGGTGCGTCGTCAGTATCAAGCGCTCGTGACCATCGACAAGGCGATGGGCGGCGGCACTCAGGCCGACAGGGCGGCCGGCAACATCCCGCTCGGGGCGCTCAAGGGCGCGGTGAAGCAGGCAGACCCTCAAGGATACGGACGAGGGCGCGGGCAACTCAACGAATTGTCCCGCATCGGCGACAGCATCGGACAGCGCGTGCCCGATTCAGGCACGGCGACGCGCCAGCTCGCCCTCAATCCTCTCGAGTGGCCGATGATCGGCGTCATGAACTTACTGTCCCGCGCCTACACGTCGCCAACTGGTCAGGCATACCTCACGAACAACATGGTGGGGAATACCGACTTCACCGCCTACGCGGCCGGCGAACTCGCCCGGCAAGCCTCAGAAGAAGCCCGAGGCGGCCAGAACGCGCTGAGTCGGCGAGGCGCACCGTGATGACCGTGAACAACCACGCCGCGCCAAATCCGACGATCAGGATGCACAGCAACCATGACTGCATTGTCGGGAGCGGGGCGCTCGCCTGCCAGCGATCAAAGGCGAAGGCGGCGGCAATGGAAACCGCGCACTGCAAATACTGCATGAAGGCACCATAGCACATGGCCGTCCTGTTTGACCCCTTCTTCCAGGCTATCGACGGTAACGGCGATCCGATTGCCGGCGCGAAGCTGTATTTCTACACCACCGGCACGACGACGCTGCAGAACACCTACGCGCAGTCGGACCTTAGCGCGGGGAGCTTGAACACCAACCCGGTCGTGGCCGACAGCGCCGGCCGGTTCGGGGCGATCTACTTGGGCACGACCGACTACAAGGTGGTCTACAAGACCGCTGCGAACGTGACTATTGCGACCCGTGATCCGCTGCTGGTCCCCACCACCACGATCATCACGACCGAAGGCGACCTCATCATCGGCGACGCAGACGGTGAAGAGTCCCGCCTTGCGATAGGAGCGGCGGATCGTGTCCTGCTCAGTAGCGGCACGACGGCTTCGTGGGAACAGATCGACATCGAAACATCAGGCGTCCTGACCGGCGTGCTGGGCAAGGACAGGGGCGGCGCCGGGTCTGTTCTGGCGGCTCCGGTGCGCTCGGTCTTGACCGCCTACTCGACCGATACCGGGATGATCATCCCGTATGACGACACGATCCCGCAGGTTGGCGAGGGCAAGCAAATCTTCTCGCAGGCGTTCACGGTCGGGACGGCGGGCAACCGCATCCGCATTACCGTCAACGGGTCAATCGAGGTCGGCAACGACGCCGGGTGCATCGCCCTGTTCGTTGATGGCGCGGCCAATGCGGTCGCGGCGCACGGTTTCACGACCAACGCCGACAACCCATACGGCCAGACAGCCATCTGGGAATACACGCCTTCGGCCGGCGCGCACACCTACACGATCCGCGTGGGCTCGGCAGCCGGCGCCGTCACGATCAACGGCATCTCGGGTGGCCGGAAGTACGGCGGCGTCAACCAGACAACCCTCATCATCGAGGAGCTTCCGACCACATGAGCGAATCCGTAATCCAGAACCTACAGGCGTTCACGCCGTATGCTGGCGGCGCCGGTGCGCGCATCTCGGTCACTGGCACAACCGGATCGGCGCCCATCCCCGGCCTCGAGGGCGGAATGACCGATCCTCGCAGCCGCGTCGTCGTCAGTAATAGCGGGTCGTCGTCGGCTTATGTTCGGTTCGGCAAGTCCGGCGTGGTCGCTACGAATGCGAGCTACGAAATCCTTGCCGGCACGAAGGAAGTCCTGACGCCGCCCTTCGTCGGCCCGGCGCCGATGTACGTGGCCGCGATCTGCGCCGGAAGCACGACCACCACCATCAACGTTTGCGCCGGCATCGGCACGTAGGAGAAGAAAATGGCCACTGAATCCGATAGCGAGCGCCTGCAATACGAGACTGTTGCGGCTGGGCAGACGGCACAGGTGATCGGCGGCAACGGCGCGGTAGGCGACTACCTCTCGCATGTTGTTCTGCAGCCTGCGGCGGTCGCGGCCGGAACAACGACCATCCTGGACGGCTCGACGGTGATTTTCACCTACACGGCAGGCACGTTGAGCGACCTTGGGCCGCGCACGGTGCCCATCGGCGCGAGAAGCGTCAGCGGACCGTGGAAAATCACCACGGGCGCCAACATGGCAGCAATCGCGTTCGGAAAGTTCACCACCTGATGAACTTCCACGACATCCTGATGGCGGCGGCCGGCACGGCGCGCGGCGTTTCGACCAAGGTCGCCGTGCTGACGGCCGGAACGACGACGTGGGCCGTGCCCGCCAACGTCTCAACCCTGCTGCAGGTGTCGGCGCTTGGGCCGGGCGGCTCAGGCGGTAATGGCGTCGCGAATACGCGGACGGGCGGTGGAGGCGGCGGCGGTGCCTACGCCGAGAAGCTGAATGTTGCCGTGACGCCGGGCTCTACCATCAATGTGCAGATCGGTGCTGGTGGGTCTGGGAACGCAACGTTCCTCAAGGACAGCAGCGATGTAACCCAGGTATCGGCGGCGGCCGGCGGCAATACCACGACGGCAACGGCCGGCGCGGCCGGCGCATCTGGCTCGAGCACGGGGACGACGCTTCGCAGCGGCGCCGCTGGCGGTGCCGGCACGACTAACACCGGCAATCGAGGCGGCGGCGGTGGCGGCGGCGCGGCCAATACGGCGACCCTGGGCGGCGCAAATAACGGCGGCAAGGCGGGCCAGACTGGCGGTGGAAACGGCGGCGCAGGCGGCGGCGCGCATGGTGGCGGCGTCACGAACGCAACGGCCGCGACCTCTGGCGTGGGTGGTGTCGGTGGAACAAACCTGTCCGATACCGGAGGTGGTTCTGGCGGAACGGCGGGCGTCGCGGCTGGCGCCGGTTCGGGCGGCGGCGGTGGTGGCGGCGGACTCAGTGGGACCGGCATCAATGGCGCCAATGGATCGACCTCGACGTGGAGCTATTCCGGTGTCGCGGGAACCTTCAACGGTGCGGGCGGTGGCGGCGGTGGCGGCGGCTTCGCGGGGAATGGTGGCATCGGCGGTCTCGGTGCCGGCGGTGGTGGCGGCGGCTCTTCCGCTGGCGCTGCAGGAACAGGCGGTGCCGGTGGCGACGGTATCCTGATCATCGTCTACGTGGGATAGGGCGATGACGAAAAGCTGGAACGAGTTCGTCACGCTCGACGGCCCAACCCCTGCCATCGGGCCGAAGGCGATCTATACGAACGACGCCGTGCCGTTCTTCACGAAGTTCAGCACCGCGAGCATGGGAGCCGTTCCGGTTGCCGGCCACTTTCTGGACGACACCGAGAAGTCGCAACTTGAAAAGGGCGTCTCGGCGGTTGGCGTCGGGACAGACAATCGCAAGGTTGACGTATCGAAGCAAAAGCAGGTCTCAACGGTCGCGTGCAACGGCATTGCCCAAGGCGTCGGCGTCACTGGGCAGGCTTATGTGGACCGCGCCTTGCTCGCGATCCGTGGCGGCCTTGCCTATCGCAATAGCATGACGATTGCCGGCGTCATCTACGATGAAGCCTATATCGAGCCGGTCGGCGGTGATCCGTATCTGCCAGATGGCGCCTTCCCGGCGCACAAGTTCGGGACCAGCGACAGCAATCACAAGCTGCACAACAAGATGATGTTCTGTGAGCATGCCGCTCACGCGCTGCGGATGATCAAGGACAGCGCCTTCTACACTGGCGCGACCGCGACCGAGGTGGACGCCCTCGTGGTGCAAATCGGCGAGGTTGCCGCATGGCTGATCGCCGCCGTGAGTGGAACCGATGACGATTTTTATAAGTTCTATCGCAACACCGAGAATTGCAATCAGCTCTTCCGCGTCGCCGTCGGCTTGCACGAGATCGGCCTGCTGACCGGCAATGCAACCTATGTTTCCACGGCTCAGACTCGTATGGAGGAGATATTCAGCGCGACGGTGCAGCCCGGCCAGACCTCGCGCCACGTCAGCCCCGGCGGCATCTTCAAGGAGAAGCGCGACACACAAGGCGACGTGGTGGAGGCCGGTTTCGACATCGGCTACCAAACCGTCAGCCTTGAAATCCTTTCGACCTACTGGATGTCTCTGTCCCCTGGCACATGGGCCGATACCGTGTTCGGCTTCATCGTGCGCGGCGTGGCCCGCTGGCTGCAGGTAATGCGTTTCGGCTCAGGTGAGAAGCGGCGCGGCTTCAACCGGGTGGCATCACGCCTGCGGCCGATCATTCCCGGAGGCTTGCTGGACGACGCCAACTCAACGCGAACGCGAGTCACGGCTTACGTCCCAAGTTCCGTGCCGGTGGATTGGGACCGCGACGTTCTCGGGTTGCGCGTGCATATGTGGCACTATCTCGGCGTGTCGGACGAGCTCAATCTTCCGCTCGACCAGTTCGCTGATCGCATCATGCTCGCCGGCCCGTCCATCGGCCATCGCAGCGACGACAACAGCGACGATGACGACCTCTGAACAGGCCGGCCCGGAGTAGACCATGCTGACACCTTACGTCCCTGCGTACCTGACTGCCAACTCCACCACCACGCGGGGGGAGACTTCCAGTTGCTCCTGCACCTATTGTCTCGAGGACTTCGGCCCTATCGACACGGCGGCGAACGTCACGGAGACGATCCTGGCGGCGGCGGCAGAAGTCGGCGC
>ERZ869925.1212-NODE-1212-length-12483-cov-3.708964_pt1 | contig 12483 bp, 15 predicted proteins | sample MGYA00579311_ERZ869925 | MGnify/ENA primary metagenome ERZ869925 (study PRJEB32216, sample SAMN09231817) | wastewater metagenome | place: USA: Maryland | collected 2016-07-30 | study: EMG produced TPA metagenomics assembly of the PRJNA472060 data set (Reclaimed...
CATCGGAGACGCGAAATTCGCTCCCATACGTGCATTCATCAAGGACAATCCTGAGAATGCCGTAGTGAAGTCGCTGCGGTACGTGCTTGAGGACGCCCTATCTGATCTTATCGACATTACAAACATCGATCTGAATGGAAACGTCGGACTTCAAACCGCATCGCGCCGAAAAGCGTACGACACAGTGAGTGACTTATTCGCCAGAATTGGGATGGGAGTTGCAGCGTCTCCATCCCAAAGTAAGAAATCATTCCGTTAACCTATTTATGAAGAATTCAAAAGGTAAGGTGGGCAGCAAATCTTCCATAGCCTCACGCTCCGGCGCCGACGCCCGCATGACGACCGCAAAAACCATGATGCCGATGATCGGCAAGAAGTCTGGCATGTCCCATGACAAGCAAGACGCTAAGAACACCCGCTGCTAAGCGAGCGTTCTTTCATTTTCAACCCCGGGACTAAACCCACCAAAAGACTATTCAACACCACCACAAAAGGTGCATAAACAATGACTATGTTAGACGAAGACAAGAAGCCTGAAGAAGAAATCGACGAGGAGACTGACCCCTCAACAGAAGAAGACGATGATCTAGAGCTCGATGATATCGACCTCGAAGATGATGAACTTCTCGACAACGAGGACGCAGATGACGATTCCGACAAAGGCGACCAAGACAAAGACAAGGACAAAGCGGAGGATGAGGATACCGAAGCTTTGAAGAAAAAACTGAAGCAGGTTGACGCCCAGCGCAAGCATTGGCGTGAACGTGCCAAGAAACTTGAGCTGGAGGGCAAAAGCCAAAAGCCAGACGCCCCCGCGCCCAAGAAAGAACCAGCCGCAAAAACCTCTGAACGCACCGATTTCCGTTTCGATCACCCAGAACTCTCTACCAGAATGGTGGAAGAGGTCGAAACGTATGCCAAGGTTAAAGGATGTTCTCTTGAAGAAGCCTTAAAAACACCCGTCATCCGGATCTATATCGCGCGCGAGAACAAACGCCGCGAGATAACAAAAGCGTCCCCTACTTCCCGCCATCAACCGATCTCCAAAAAGAAACAGGTCGACTGGTCGAAAGCCTCCAACGAGGAACTGGAAGCAGAGTCCGCTCGCATCAAGATGCAGGGTCGTAAATAGAACTTTGGCATACGTCTAACTTTTCGTATGCCTACACAAACTTCTACAACCATCACCCACTTGCGCTCGTTCTACGATCGCAAAATGTTGTCACGTGCCTTGCCTCACCTCGTTCACACCTGGTTTGGTCAAATCCGCGACATCCCTCAGAACAGCACGAACATCATCAAATTCCGCCGCTATAACAGCTTGACGGTTTCGACCGTTGCGTTGACAGCAGGTGTCACCCCATCAACCGCGAGCATGACGACCACCGATGTGACGGCTACCGCCCTCCAATACGGGAACGTCATCGAAGCGTCTGATGAACTCTTGCTCACGACGGAAGATCCTTACACGGTCGAAGTCATGGAATTGCTCGGTGAAAACGCCGGTCAAACCCTCGACCAAATCGCCCGTGAAGCCCTTGTTCTCGGTACCACCGTTCAATACGCGTCCAGCGCCACCACTCGTGCGACTGTCACCGCCGCGATGAAACTCACCGCCGCCGAAGTCCGCGAAGTTGTCCGCACGCTGAAGAACAACAACGCTCGCAAGATCACCTCGATGATCAACCCTTCTACGGGTATCGACACGATTCCAGTGAACTCCGCGTTCATCGCAATCGTCCATCCAAACACGACTTTCGACTTGAAGTCTGACGCCTCGTTCGTCCCTGTCGAAAACTACGCATCCCAAGCCGGTGTTATGCCAGGTGAAGTTGGTAAGCTTGATGAAGTCCGCTTCATTGAATCTACCTACGCCAAGGTATTCACCGCCGCAGGTGCAGCCGGTGTGGATGTCTACGCGACATTGGTGTTTGCAGCCGACGCCTTCGGTGTCACCCGCGTGAGCGGCCAAGCCATGGAGATCATCGACAAACCATTAGGTTCCGGTGGTACTTCCGATCCGTTGAATCAACGCGCAACCCACGGTTGGAAAGCCTGGTTCGTCGCCAAGATTCTCAACGAATCATTCATGGCCCGCATCGAGCACGGTGTTACCGCCTAATCCGTTCGCATGTAACAATGGGAAGGGGCACGTGCTCCTTCCCATCTCCCAAACCATATGAGTGCCAACAAAAACAACATGCAAAAACCAGAAGTCGCTAAGTCAGAAGAATTCTTCTCCGACGAAGTGGCTGAAAAGACAGAACAAACTTCTGAAAAGACAGAACAAACTTCCGTCAAAGAAGAGCTTCTGGAAGAAGAAGTGAAAACTTCTGATCCTGTAAACGCTCCTAAAACGCCATCGGGTTTCGGTGACGCCGTTGTCGACATGTCCCGCCCCCTGGTAGACAAAGGTCGTGCGACCTACGCCACCTTGATGGCGGAAGAAAATGTGCCAATCTTCGTTCCTCTTGATGACAGTGACGCACCAACACGTGACTGGAACATCAATGGGGTACGCTTTACCGTTCCAACCAACCGGATCATCTTGGTGCCAAAGTCTCTTGCCCAAGCGATCGATAACTCTATCAACCCTGTTCGTTAATTTCTCCTATGTCTCTCCCAAACCCAGGCGCAGGTCTTGCCAACAAAGATCTTATCGGCCTGCTCAAAACCGTCACTTGCCGTGGCATCTCTAGCGCCGGTATCGTCATCGGTACTGGCTCCGCCGCTAAAGTGAAGTGGGGTTCCTCCATCGTCGCTTCTGTGAACGGCCTCATCGTGACTGTCACGACCAATGAAGTCGCCTTCACCGCTACTACGGACGACATCGCCGCTTCCGCCTCTGTTGTTCGTGAAGCCATCTATCTCGTCGTTGTAGACGCAGCCGGTACCGTCTCCTTGTTCAAAGGTGACGAAGCCTCCGGTGCCGGCGGCGCCGCATGGCCAGCCTGTCCAACCGACAAAGCGTGTGTTGGTGCCGTCCGCGTAGCTGTAGCTGCCGGCTCCACCCCATTCGACGCGTCGACGGATCTCTTGTCTGCCGCTCACATCACCGATACGTATTACAACTTGACGTGCTCCCCAGCCGACATCGACCAGACGCTCGCCTAACGTGGTATCATATACGGGAAGAATTTTCTTCCCGTAAATTGATCTCAAGTTATGACTCTCACCACCCTTCGCGCCAGCGCGCGCCGGAAGATATCCTTCCAATCAACTGCCAGCCAAAAGTATTTGGACGCGGATTTGGATGCGAACTTAAATGAGTGGTACCGAACGATCGTCGGTTGGGCCATGGCGGCTGCTGGCATTTGGGAATACAACGGGGAGGTTTATGAAGGTGATTTGGTAAGCGGCCAAGCAGAGTATGTACTCCCAACCTCATTCGTCTTGGTCAATCGTGTTGAGATTAAGTATTCCGGTTCCGATGACTATGTCGTAGCGACACGCATTGACGACAAACAGGTGAGTGATGCATTCGGAAACGGGGAGCTTTCCGTAGGATCCACAGGGGCTCCCGTCTTTCGTTTACTCGACAATTCCCTATTCCTCTATCCAATCCCTACTGCGAACAATACGGATGGGATTCGTATTGAAGTACTGGATGAGATCACCGATCTTTCATCTGGAAGTGATGTGCCAAACTTAAACCCACTCTGCCATAAAGCGATTGCGATTGGTGCAGCGTATGAGTATTGCCAGACGCTCGAACAATTCCGCAAGGCATCTAGCCTATGGAACCAACTTCATGGTCGACCAGGAGGTTCACCAGAAGAAGGGCTGAAGCATCAAATTGAAACGCTTGCCTCGATGCGTGATCGCACCGTCAAGCAGCGTATTATTCCCCGCGTCTCGAACTATCGCTAATCCTATGCTCACTTCTTTTTTATACAACATCAAGCAACGCTTGCTTGCGTTCATCGCCAAGAAATTCGACTTCCTGCATTGTGTCGGAAAATATACGTTCATCGTCCATGACTCCGAAGGGAACCTTAAGCAAAGGCTGGAAGTCTACAATCTCGTCACGACTGTAGGTAAAGCGCTTATCGCCGGACGTTTGTCTGCTGTAGGAGCTCCAGCCGCCGCTCTCTATATCGCGGTAGGTACGGGTGCGACTGCTGCAGCTGCAGGTGATACCGCTCTCCAAGCGGAAATTGTTGATTCTGGGCTCGAACGTGTGCTGGGCACGGGATCGCTTACCACGACAACCACCACGAACGACACCTTTCATTTGACAACAACATTCACTGTTACCGGCATAAAGGCTGTTACGGAAGTCGGGATTTTGAACGCCTCATCCTCTGGAACGCTTCTTTCTCGTCGCGTCGCTTCAGCCGTTAATGTGGCAAGTGGTGATTCTTTGACGGTTAATTACGATCTCCAATTTACTTAAGCCAATATGGCTATTGCCTTTGACGCACTAGGCAGCGGAAATGGGGCTGGCTCGATCAACATTTCCCATACTGTTTCAGGATCCGATCGGATCCTAGTTGTTTGCGTTACTAACCTCAGTGCTGCCACGAACCCTGTTGACGGGGACCTCACCTACAATGGAACCGTAATGGCGCTGCAAAACTCGGTGACGGTAGGTACGCGCTGGGTTGGGATCTATACACTTATTGCCCCAGACACGGGGGCTAACAGCATCAATGCAACCGTTATCGGCTCTACGAACTGGTCGGTTATCTCCGCTTCTTACACGGGTGTCGCGCAGACAGGAAATCCAGAGAGCTCTACCACGAACAGTGACGGAACTGCCGGCACTACGTTTTCTATTACAGACACGTCAACAACGGATAACGGCTGGCATGTCGCAAGCTTTCAAGCGCAGAACACAATTGATGCTGGCGCGTCCACCACAAAGCGCGGGGAACAGGGGCCATTTTCGGGCAGCGTTCTGACGGGGATGTTTGATACGAATGCGGCCATCACTCCTGCTGGTTCAAATACCTTAAACTTTACCTGTGCGAATAGCGTCCGTTCGGCTGTCTCTGTTATTATCAAGCCTTCAAGCTCGGCTTCAGAAATAAATATCTCAGAGACATCGACACTTGCAGAATCTGTTCACTTCGCGATCACAAAGCTTTTTCAAGAATCTGTGACGACATCGGAACTCGTTTCTGTCGCTCGTCTCGTCATCATCTCGATTGTCGAGACGATCTCCTGGGTAGAATCCTTTGTCGTAAGGCTGCTTTGGACGCGACGTACACCGCCTTCGACATCCTGGAGTGGTCGCACACAGCCCTCAACGCTCTGGGATGATCGCACGCAACCCTCGACGACGTGGACACCTAGGACTCCACCTTCGTGATGTGCTATAATTATTCCGAACTAACATTTTTTTATGAATCGAAATCCCACTACTAACAACCTCATCGTAGAGATCTCCGACGGAACCGTTGGGAGCGCAGCACCTGGCGTGAGCACTTCCGGCAGCGACGCAGAAAGCAATACCTCAAACCGTGGCAAAGTTGTCTCATGGCTCATGGGCTTTAACGGGACAACTTGGGATCGTATCAAGGCCGGGATCGTAACCGTTACCGCAACGCTCACAGGGTTCTTGAACACCTTGCCTTGGGCAATTTATCACACAACGGCTGCCACTCGCACCAACAATCAAGGCGGGCCTCTTGAAGCGGATAACCTAGGAAGCCTAAAGATCGTTGAACAGAGTGCCCCTGTCTATGAAAACAACACGACTGGCAAAGCGGTAGTAGAAGAAAACTACACCAATGCCACCGTAACCGCTGATGGTCAAGTGAAAGCATCGGGTGGGTTTATCCGCAGTATTACGTTCTCTGCCACAGCAGCTGTAACAGCAGGTCTCATCACGATTTACGACAATACCGCCGAATCTGGAACCGTTATCTGGTCGGGTATCGTTCAGGTTGCCGCCAACCCAATCACCATTTTCTTGAATGTGCCTACTGCAACCGGCATCTACATCGGTTACGACGGGACGATCGCTAACGTCCGCACTCAAATGTCTTACCGCTAATATGAAACACATAATCAATTCCGCCGAAGGACGCAAGGTCAACGTCACGTTTACCTTTGACGACGGTTCCACGCTTGTAAAAAACATGGACTTGCAGCCCTACTCACGCAGCGCGTTTGACGATAAGGGCCGTGAGTATCTTGTGTTCACTGATCCTCTCGACGATGTGAATGCGTACATGAAGGCATGGATGGAGGCGTACGAACGTGGAAAAGCCGCTGAAGCGAAAACTGTTGACGCCGCACTGGTAGGCAAAACGGTCACTGTCGCTAAAAAGGTTCAGCCAGAAATTATTGATGTTGTTTAAAAGCTAATATGGCCTCCAAATATTGGGTGGGTGGTACCGGCACTTTAGATGGGGTGGACACCACCCATATTTCGGATACCTCGGGGGGTGCGGGTGGAGCGGCTTATCCAGCAACAACAGATGATCTCATCTTTGACGGCTCTTCGGGCGGCGGAACAGTAACGTTGGGCTATAGTCCAACCTTGAAATCAATCACCATGGGTGCGTTTACGGGCACGCTTGATGCGGCTACATTCAGCCCCACGTTACAAACATTCAGCAACTCAGGAACAGGAACACGCACCCTTGTTCAAGGTTCAGGTACCTGGACAATTACGGGCAACAACACCACTATTTGGGATTGGACAACGGTTACTAATCTCACGTTCACCAAGGGGACAAATCCGTTTCGGTTTACGTATTCAGGTGCAACAGGCACACGTGCTATCGTCTCCGCTTCTCTAGCTGCCGCTGGGGCACTTGCTGCACATCCAGATTTCAGCATCACAGCTGGAACGGATACGGTTACCATCAATAACTCCCGCTGCGGACATCTTGTTTTTACAGGCTTTTCGGGGACGCTCGGAAGCGGTATCCGTGTCATCTACGGGAATCTTACGGTCTCTGCAACCATGACCTGGTCAAGCGGGACGTCTACAACCACCTTTGGGGGAACGACGGGTACGCAGGTCATCACAACAAACGGTGTCGCCTTGAATTCTCCGTTCACCGTTGCAGGCGTAGGCGGAACGGTACAGTTTGCAGATAATTTTAGTATGGCTGGAGCCTCGGATCGTACGCTTACGCTTACAGACGGGACTCTTGACGCAAACAATAAAAACGTCACCTGTGGCGCCTTTTCTTCAAGCAATTCAAGCGTTCGCACGCTCACGATGGGTTCTGGAACATGGACGATTACAGGTAATGCGGCAACGATTTGGGATACAGCAACGTCCACTAATCTTACAATTACAGGCGGTAATATCGTCTTTAATTATAGTGGATCAACTGGTACTCGTACGATCAATACAGGATCAGTCACGACGACGGGTACAAGTAACATGCGTTTTACGGCCGGTAGCGATACGCTCTCCTTAACATCTGGCTCATCTTTCCGCTGTAATGACCTGGATTTTACAGGCTTTTCCGGTTCATGGACGAATGCGACTTCTACCATCTTTGGGAGCGTGACGCTTTCTCCAACTATGACGCTTGGAAGCAGTGCGAGTACTGTCACGATGGGAGCCACTACAACAGGGAAAACCATTACGACAAATGGTAAGGCTTGGAACTCCCCTATCACCTTCAGTGGGGTTGGTGGTAGCTGGACTCTGACGGATAATCTCGACATGTCTGGTGCGTCTTTGCGCACATTGACGTTGACTAGTGGTACGTTTGACGCCAACAACAAGAACGTCACATGTGGCTCATTCGCTTCAAGTAACACAAACACCCGCACCCTGACGATGGGAAGCGGGACGTGGACGTTTACGGGCACAGGGACAGTTTGGAATATTGGGACGACAACCAATCTCACCTTCAGTGGGGCTTCTTCGACAATTGTTATTGCCGACATCTCCGCCAGCTCAAAAACGTTCCAAACGGGTGGAGTACCGGTGAATTACGGGACAATCACCGTCATGCCTGGAGGCGCTGGCCAAGTTATTTTTACGCAATCAGCAAACATGGTGGTTAGTACGTTTAATGTAACTGGGCCAAAAAGTATCCAGTTTACCAGCTCACGCACCTACACGGTTACGAACTGGAACGTGAACGGGTTCAATGGGGCTCCGGTGACCATCACTTCCTCAACGCCTGCCACGGCTCACACCATCTCAGTTGCTTCTGGAACCGTTGCCTCCCACTACCTCTCCATTCAAGACTCAACCGCAACCGGTGGAGCAACCTTCTATGCTTATGGTTCTACGAACGTGTCTGGTAACACGGGCTGGAACTTCGTCGTAGGAAGAGCACGGGTATCTAACCGCGTAGCCATCCAAAATATTCCCTACTCCCTCGATCTTGATGGGTCGACGGGCTATATCAGCTACGGCACACACGCTGCTTATGCGCTTGGCCTGGGTGGCGGGATGAGCATTCGTTTCAATCTGAGCGCACAACAAATCGATACCAACACCGCCAACTCTCGGTTCCTTGCAACGCTTGCAGATGGCACTCTTAACAACTTCATTACCTTTGTTGTGCAAAACGCAGCGCCGTTTGCATTTGTTGCTGATATTCGCTCTGGAGGTGTATCGAACACCATCACCTCCTCCCCTGCTGTCACCAACTTGCTCGACAGTCAATGGCATGACGCAGCCGTCATCTGGGGGCCAGGCGGTAAGAGCTTGATCTTGGACGGTGTGCTTGTCGCATTCGATACAACACCGTCGACCGTCCCTTCACTCGGAGCCACACCAAATCTTGTGAGTGGTCGCTTGAATTCCGGTATCAACGCTCGCTACCTTACTGGCAACCTGCAAGGCTTACGCTTATTCTCAGCTGGGACGACAGTTGCTCAGATCCAAGACCTTCACTTCCGTGGTATCACCCCATCTACCCAAGTTTCATACTGGCCAGGCACAGAGGGTTCTGGCACGAACCTGGCTGTTGTGGGATCCGGTAACGCGGGTACGCTCGTCGGAGGCGTTACATGGTCAACAGACACACCACAGATGGCGCGAGTCGCAGCAACCGGCCGTGTCGCCAACTCAGGGCGCGTTGCTATTGCTTAGTATGAGTGTCACGTTTGAACAGGTTCAATTTGTTGCAACCATCATCGCGCTTGGCGGGATGATTTGGAAAGCATCTGGCAAATTCACTCATCTTGAAGAGCGTCTTGGGAGTATGGAGTCGGAATTTAAGAATGACGAGGGGTTGCGCCGGAGGATTGACGAACGCTTAGACAACCGTCTTTCATCTCTCGACCAGCGCGTGCAGAGCGTAGAATCAAAAGTCGTTGGCGTCGAAGTAAAAATCGACGCGATCAAAGAGAGCATCACCGACTTAAAAAAATCGGTGATCGCTCTGGCAAATTCTAAATAATGAGATAAAGTTTTATTAAAACATTATGCAAATCATGAATCAATTAGATCCTGAATCGAAAATCAAAATTCTTAAAGGCATGGTCATCGCTCTCTCGGGCGCCCTCGCCGTCTTCGCGCTGCTCCTAGCCTTTGGAGTTGGCGTAGACAAGGCCACGCTTACGATGTTTGTCGCTTGGGCCATTCCAGTTGCGATAAATGCGTATCACCAATACTTAAAAGGTGATCCAGACAAAGGGGAGACAGGCATCTTCTAAGATGTTCGTGGTATACTTATTCCGTAACATTTAATTTTTCAATTTTGCAATATGCAACCTATTCGTCTACGTGAGGTTATTCTTACTCTTTTGGCCGCCGGTGGCGCCTTCGTCTTAGGATCTACAACCGACCCAATCACAAGCGTTGATTCGACTACCGTTCGCGCGACGACGGTTCAAACCGCAACCCAGCGCGTGGGCGGTTCAAACGGCGCGACCATGGATGGTCTCTTCCGTGCGACCAGCGTCATTGACGCCGCTTCGATCGGTCCAGGTTTAACCAGCTCTTCCGCAGCAATTGCTGTAACAGGTGCCGGTGTAAATGACCACTGCAACGTCGATTTAGTAGGGAATGAAACCGGTGCAACATCCAGTATGCGCCTTTCTTGTACTGTCACAGCCGCTGATGCTGCTACGATTTATTTCTACAACTCATCCGGAACTGCTATCGATTTGACTAGCGCGGTCTACAGTCTTCTTGTCCACTCCTTCTAATCTCTATGGTAAACCGAATAAAGATCTGTCTTGAGTCCTCTCTCGGGAACGAGCGGGTCATTTCGGTTAACGCAGGAGAGACGGTAGCCGAAGGAAAAGCCGCTTACGCGATACTGCGTAAGCGGTATGAGCAAGTGAATGGAAAAGTGACGGATGAAGTTTTTGAGACACTAATCATTAAAGAAACTTATGAGCCAAAAACAGACAGGTCTCCTACTCGATCATCCGGCGGTACTGGAAAGCTTACCTAATTTTGAAGCCTTGTTCGGCGAGGGTTTAATGGGGGGTGCGTTGACATGGAAAGATGCGATGCCAGCTTTCCGCAATCAAGGCTCCTCTTATTGGTGTACAGCGTTCGCGATGTGCAGTATCGGCTCCAGCTTTCATGCCGCCGAAGTCACGAGAGATAAGAGCGAGATCTTTTCTCCGTATGAACTCTTCTACCGTTCCGGCGGAAGTGAATGGGGAAATACGCTCGTAGCCGCCGCCGGCGCCGCGAAAGAAGGCTTCTGCCTTGAACGCGACAAGCCGACGCCTATGCCTAATAGCTGGGGTGTGAGCGTGAATAAGGCGTATCAAGCGAAGGCAAAAGTTGATCCATTTTTCATTAAGAGTGAGTTCGCAATTAAGTCGATGGCCTTCGTGACGCCTACAAAGATGATGTTGAAGGCAGCACTCAAACAAAGCCCGCTCATGATTGCGATTGGGATTGGCTCTAACTACTGGGCAAATCCAGCGCCACGCCAAACAAAATACTCCGCCTATCATGCCGTTGTCCTTGTTGACATTTTGGAAGACGGCTCCTATCTCATCTTTGATTCTTTGGCTGGAACTGCCAACTTCGACGGGTTCCACCGTCTCGCGTCGGATTATGAAATCTTGTACGCGCTTTCCTTTGTCGACCTTCCAAACGATTGGCAGGACGTCCAGAATGTGAAGAAGCTCGAACAGTTCGCTAATGCGCTAATGCATTACGGCAAGCGTCGCGACCTGCAAACGGAAGTAGCGAAAGCAGAGCAATTCCGCAATATCTTGAAGTCACACCCCACCTTACAGGCTGGCGCTGCCACCGTGTGGACCGTGCTTGTGAACGCACTCGCCTACGGAGGCTATAGCCCCCAAGATCTCTTGAATCACCTCACCTCATTACGCCGTACCAACTCACCAATCTTCGATCTCGACAAAGCTCGTTTCTAAATATGCCTCGCATTTCCCTCGATGCTTCTCAATGGTTCAAAGGCGCCTCTACGACAAATGAATTGTCGGATGGGGGCTTTTCGCCAAATTCAAAACCGATAAACCTTTACTCCGTTCCAGGGGTTGCTCGGCCGAACTCGGGGGTTGCGTCCGCGTCGTCGCAGTTTCTAGCAAATGGGGTGTTTGGGTGGGCAACGCCTCCTGGCGCTGCGACGACTCAGTATGGGTTATCATCCAACGCCTCTCTCGACGGAACGGTTTACTCAATGAGCGCCAGTTCAATCGGTTCTGTGTCGACAGTATACGGTCCAGACACAGGACGTGATTACGCCGCCGGCTATTCTGACCTCATCTACTACAAGGGTAGCTATTTCTATACTTCGAAAACCGACATCGCTAAAGATGGGGACTTCGACTGGTGGACGGCAACGCTTGGGCTGACAGCATTGGGGAGCACTGACTATCATCTTTTGTTCGTGTATGGGGATATCCTCTACATCACCGATGGTCGGTACGTCCACTCATGGGATGGCTCAGCCGGTGTCTACAATGCGCTCGACCTCCCACAGGACTTCCGTATCACTGCTGGAACTGTCTTTGATGATTCAATCTATCTAGCCGCCGATCTCTTCCAGGATAACTCAGCCGGGTCACGCACAGGTACGGCCCGTATCTATACATGGGATGGTTTCTCGCCTTCATGGATCTCAGAGGAAAAGATCGATGAACATGTTTCTGTTCTTCACCCGTATGGTGGAACGTTGTTCTTAGCGACAGGCACCCACTTTGGCTACTTCAATGGGAAGGCCGTTGTCCCGCTCCGGTTGTTGACGAGTGTGGTATTGAAACACCAGATCACCACCGTTCGCGATGTCATTTTAATCGTACAGGGTTCTGATATTCTTGCTTATGGCAACCCAATCCCTGGCCGGCAACGTTTCTTCAGCTTCCCATGCCAGGCAGACTCAACGGTTCAAGGAATCCACGCGCTTCTGTCGACGGGAGTATTTAGTGGGTCGATGGGGTCAACGCAAGTTCGATTCGATCTATTAGGTTCAGCCACCACCACGGTGAGCAGTCCGTTTGAAACGAACAAAATCAACTTGGGTGAGTACGCTTACATCAAGAAGATTACGATCGAACTCTACAATGCGGTCGCTTCGGGAGAAGCCATCGCCATCACCTATACCGATTCAGCAGGAG
>ERZ869925.1213-NODE-1213-length-12470-cov-12.391704_pt1 | contig 12470 bp, 15 predicted proteins | sample MGYA00579311_ERZ869925 | MGnify/ENA primary metagenome ERZ869925 (study PRJEB32216, sample SAMN09231817) | wastewater metagenome | place: USA: Maryland | collected 2016-07-30 | study: EMG produced TPA metagenomics assembly of the PRJNA472060 data set (Reclaimed...
TTTTAAATCCTGTAATTCTTGTTCGCTTAATTTTGCCATTTTTAGAAGTTTTTAATTTCCCAAATTTACAAATTAATTCCACTCAATATGAGAAATTACTAAATCTAATTCAATAGGAATTGATGTATCACCGGTAGCACTTCCAACTTTGTTATTTTTAAATTGGCAGTTTCGCAACTTGTGAACCACGGTAATAAGTGAAGGGTCGGTAAAAGTCACAACAATATCAAATGCCGGCACCTCATACAATCTGCCATTAGGGGACGCCGATACAATATTCATTACCTCCTCCATTAATAGCGTAATCTTTGCTGCCGGTTCTACTGTTCCAAATGCACGACTAACAGGAAATCTACCTGTTGCGTAAATGTTTTCAGTATTAGCCGTTTCGCCATACTCAATTGCCGTGGTGCCGATAATCGGAATACCAAGCACAAGCAATGTTACATCTGCAAATTCATAACTCTTGCCGTTAATCAACGGAATTATATTTTGTGCCATTATTATACTGATTTAACGAACCCTACATTTACTTTGATAATTCGAGCAACCCCTAAAGGTACATTCTGCAATGTAATTTCAAGTGTCGAAGTAGCTAGTACATTTTGGGCCGGATTAATAATTATTTTATGTGCGCTTAATTCATTGTCTGCCTCCATTTGTGTTAATGGGTTTTGGCACAATGTTTCAAAGTAACCAATTGTTGCGGCCGTTAGCGTTCCGTCCGCATTTACCTTTAACGGTGAACTCAAAGAAGGAAGCAAAGCAGCACGAACAACCCTAGTTATCTTTTGGTAAACTCGATTATTTTCGATTGTGCAATAGTCCGATGTTGGAGTAACGGCAGTTAGTGAATTGCTCCAATAAGAACCGGTAATGCCAATCTGTTTCAACAAAAAAGTGTAAGCATAGTTATTTAGGCTTTCAAATTGACCATCGCTTAAAGCGGTGTATAGTTGACCGTTACCAAAAGCAATCGTATCTAGTTCGGTTCCGTTGCTCATTTGGAATTTTTGAATCCAAGCAATTGAATCTGAAACAGCCGCTAAAGAAACTGCACCTAACATTGCACCTACCGTTCCGATTGTCTTTCCTGTTGCTTTCCAAAGTTTGTACCCTGCGGCGTAGCCATCCTGCGCAATCGATACGCTTACATTTGGAGCAGTTAAAGTAGTTAAGTCAGAAAGCGAAGCCACCGAAGCGGTACCGCTAAATTCAGCACCTAATATAAACTGCAAAGGTTTGTAAACTGCTGTATTCGCATCTGAAATAACTTGCAAGGCAGTACACATCCCTGTGGTGAAGGCTACGTTTTGTTCGTAGATAGCAAGTTGTTTTATTTCACCGTTTGCGAAGTTTTGCATTGTTGTTACATCCGCAAAAGCATAAGTACTTTCTTGGGCGTAAAACCCTACATAAAGTTCCCCTTTTGGTTGGATTCGGAAATACTCGCTAATGTGATACCAAGCAATGTCGATAAACGAAGCGGTACCAGCAACTACATTTTGAGTTAAAGTTCCTGCTAATGTTCCTACAATTGTAGCCACATAAGGAGTCCCGCTATTCAGGAAAATACCCTCTGTTTTTGGTGCTGTGATTGTAACGGTTGCGGTTGAAGATAAAGCGGTAAAGCCGTGTAAGTTTGTTCCTGCGTTTATTTCTGATGCTAGTCTTGTTGCTGCGGTTGTAGTTGTTGAAATATCCGCAGTTACTTGCGTGTAACTTGCTAGTGTAACCGGAACCCCTAATTTAGCACCCTCGATAGTGTTACAAGTCAACTTCATTGTGTCACCTACGGCACCTTTATTTGTAACTAGAAATGTAGCTGTTGACGCTGTTGCTCCCAATCCGGTATTTGTAATACCCAATGCCTCGGCATCGTCAATTGAAAAAATCTTTTTAATTCGGTCGGTAGATGTAAAACCACTTGGCAAAGTTCCGGTATAGTAATGAATGTAACCACTTATATAGTCGGTACCTGTCAATGGTCTACCAAGTCCTGATGTGCTTTGAATAAACTGAATATTTGGTAATGCCATTTCGTTTTTTGTTTTAAAAAAAGCCTACCTAAATGCTTAGATAGGCTTTCCTTGATTAATTTATGAATCGGATTAAGAAACCCAATCTTGTACTAATGCTGCAACACCTTTCATGTCTGCTCTCAAAATTGCAGAACCTAACATTACTTCCATGTTGAAAATAGAACCTAAATATTCAGGCTTACCGTTACCGTTTGAACCGGCATCGTACAATGGTGTCATTGAACCTAATGCACGAGCAACGGTAGATGAATGGAAGGCAATACAAGCCAAATTATCGGTTGTTGCTGTTGCTGCTCCGTATGCCTTTGGCGAAGTTGCGCCATCTGCGAAAACTGAAACCACCGGACGAATCATAATATCAAAACCAAATAATTGTGCAACTGCTCCGGTTTGTAATACGTTAGTTTGGAATCCGTTGTAAGAAGCACGAAGCACGTCAGAAATTGACATTAATTGCCAAAACATACCTGTTGACATTAATAGCTTTCGACCTCCTCTGTCCACATTGTCCAAATCAAGTTTTTGCGCTAAATATGCAATATCCTCAAGGGTTACTGCTTTTCGTGTACCTGTTGCGCCGGGGGCAAGTGCTGAACCTGACGCAGAACCGGTAGTATCTCGCAAGTTTGCGGCACCTGTTGCAGTCCAAGTAATTGCAACCTCGTCACCAATTCTTTGTGTCAAAGTGGTAATTTGTTGCCCCAATACTGATTGACGCTTATCGTAGCTAATTTGCAATTCATCCAAATTGGTAATCAAAGTTGGAGTTAATGCAAATTGGTTAAGAGAGTAAGTCCTATCGGTATCAGTTCGCTCTGAAATAGTAAGCGGAAACGTAGCCGGATTTTTTAATATTGTTGGATTTGCTCCGGATTGCGGAATGTGAACCGTTCCATAAGCAATGTATGCTGAATGGTCGATTGAGTACGGTAGAAAGTCCGCATTTCTGTTTAATGCTTCCTGAACATCTGCTACCCAAATTTCTTTAATTAGTGCCATTTCTTTTTATTTTTTAGTTGTTGTTAATTAGTCGATTTGAATTTTTGCTCCTGATGGTAAAAAGATTGTTCCGTCATACCAAAAAGACTGACACCATGTTTTACCCGCTACACCTGTTACTACCGGTGCGTCGATACCTGTTCCGAAGGTGAATGTTTCGGTGGCTGTTGTCTTTACTTTTAGGTGCAATTGTGCGCCTGCCACTAACTCTGAACTTAATGTTAAGTCAAGTGTTGCGTTTCCTGTAAGAGTAGGCAAAGAGGAAACATAAGTAACCTGATTGCTAATAGTTGCGGCTGTTGTGCCTGTTGCAGTTATGGCAAGTGTGCCTGCTGCGCCAAAGGGTGAATTTATTGCCATTTTTATGATTGTTTTTTAGTTGTTGATTTTTTTTCTTCCTTTTCTTCTACCGGTCGATTTACAGTTGTAAATTCTTTGCCTGTTTCGTTTCTGTAAGACAATGCTAATCCCGATGTGGTAAAGCAGTTGCCATCTTCAAAACAATACAAAACATTAACCTCCGAATTTGCTTTCCAAATTGCTTCCATGTTTAGAATTTTTTATCGTTTTCAGGTGTGTAGTTTACCGACAATTGAGAAGGCAATCCTTTTACAAGGTTTTCAAAATCGTGCGGTGCTGCGTCACGCATTTCTGCTAATCCTTTCGGGTCTTTCTTACTCCAATCGTTGAAAGTCCATTTGCTTCTGTCTTCGCCGTTTCCGTTTCCGCCTACTGTGGTGGCTGTTGCTGCATTAAATACCGGAGTGAATGGAACTTTAATTGCCCCAAACAAGTCAGTTAATTCGGCAGCAGTCATTGTAGAATTAACAAAATAATCCTTTTTGCTTGCGTCGGCTTTCTTTTCTTTGATAGCGTTTTCTACAACCGCAACTTTAGCCGCAGTTTCTTTTTCTTTTTCAGCATCTTCAAACGCCGATAGTTTTACCTTGGCTTCCGATAATTCTTTTTCAAGATTGGTAACTTTTTCGGTTAAGGAAACTTTTTCAGTTTCGATTTTAGATATTGATTCAACAATAGCCTCCTCGGAAGCATCGTTAGAAAGTTTCAAAAGGTTGGTAACTTTTATCATTGGTTTTTTGTTTAATAATTGATTGTAAAAATTGTGTAATTCTGATATGTTTTTTGCCGTTGGTTTTTTGTTGGTGGTGGAAATAATTTCATCAATTAATCCCATCTTCAAACATTCTTTTGCATCCATCCACGTTTCCTTTGCCATCAAACTTTTGCAAGTAGTAATATTTAAAGCCGTTGTGCGCTCAAATATCTTAGCCAAAGAATTAGTAATTAGATTTAGAACATCCTCATCATTTCCTCCTGCTGCATTGTGCATCATAAATGTTCCATAATCTACCATCTTCTTCTTGCTGCCACACATCGCTATTACCCCTGCCATTGAGTAAGCCATTCCATCTATAATAGTAGTTACAGGTTTTTCGGAGTTAAGAATTGCAGAACAAATTGAAAGCCCCTCTGAAACGGAACCGCCTACGCTGTTAATTCTAACTTCTATTTCTGAACATTCAGAATATTGATTAAGCCAAAGAACTTCATTTGCAAAACTATTACCATCTATTCCCGCACCAATTTGCTCATCGTTTCCGATGTGCTTGTAACAAAGCATCGTTGCTTTGCCGTTACTCATGTTGGTAAAATTTAATTTCACAATACAAAATTAATTGCTAAGTTTGCGAAACAATATTTTTGTAACTTTTTCATATTATTTTGTAACTTTTATTTCATGGCTAAAAATGCAGATGCAAAATTAAAGGCGTTCAAATCTCGTGTAACAGTTGAGTTAATTGGGGAAACAAAGAATAAGTTTTTTCAAGATGTCATAAAAAAGGACACAACAGAATCCAAGTTGGCACGTAGAATAATCTCTGATTATTACAGCAGTCACATGAAATTTTAAAGAGCAATCTCAATTACCAAGAATCCTCTGTTATACGATGTTGAGTCGTAAGAAGTGTTGTCGAAAAAACCACCGGCAAGTCTGCTAATCGCACAAGTAAACCCAATCGTACCATCAAAGCCGCCATTAACAACCGCACCGTTAAAGTTATCCAAAGGAACACGAGATGTATTAGAATCGTCCCTAATTATTACTTGCGCACCAACAACTTTCAACACCTCTGTTGCTGTTAGTCCTGTTGTTACTGTTATTCCTGCCGTTGAATCCATGTTCCAATCCCCCAATTGAACAACTCTTTTTATTGTTCCACTTTGATAAGCAAGGTTGGCAAAATCAATATCACCGGTTCCTGCCGTTGCATCACTCCAAACAATTGTTTTTACTTGGTGAACACTATAACTATTCCCATCGCTAAACAAAACAGGGTCGCCAGCATCGTAAGCGGTTGTTATTGTTCCTACAATAGCGTTAGTTATTGCGCCATCCACAAACGCAGGACACAAATAAATTTCACCATTGTAAAATATTGCACCTGCTGTGATGTTCGCATTTGGTGAAGCTGAATTTACGCAGCCATACAAAACAACAAAGTTTGAATTAGTGCCTACCAATCCTTTTCCTAAAGCGTTTACCGCTTCATCAATCATTGCGTTATACCATTCGTGCGTTACCTTTGTGTAAGGCTGTCTAACATCTACTGCGATGTTGTTACTTAATACGTGCTTTCCCATTTTTTAAATTTTAATATCCTTGTACTTTTGCTATAATGCCTGCAAATATGTATTTGTAAGCGTAAAATAAAACTGTTTTTTGTGCATTTGGATAAGGTGCTACCTCTGTTCCTTGGCTTATTGCGTCAAGTGTTGCGTCCGGCACCATTATAACCAAACTCTCCGTATCGTATGTATAAGAAATTCCCACAAATTGCTCTGCGTTTTGTCCGCTAATAGCTGCATAACTGCTTTGTGTTCCATCAATACCCGCCACAAAATAATTAGTATCTATTTCAATCCCTCCCACATAAATATCGCTTGTTCCTATTGCGGGCTGTCTGAATGTAGTTCCGTAGTGTTTATTCAGCACCCATTCCAATAATAACTTTTGTCCTGTTACATTTGCTCTTTGTCTAAGCCCCACGCTATCGCTAACAAAAGTCCAATAGTCCGTATCGGTACATGGTGTATTTATTGGCACATCTTGTATTGCGATATAAAGCTGATAGTCTAGGTAAAAAACAACATCGTTTTTACTGTAAGTGCTGACTGAATCCCAAACAAAATCATATTCGCCATTGGCGTAATTATTAAAGAATAAATCATGCACATATTGAATCGGATATAATAATACATTTATCCAACTTTTATACCTAGCTAAACGCTTATGCGTAGGCAAAAACTGCTCCCCAAATATTGATGTAGTTAAATCGTAAATGCTCATTATACTACGGTGTAAGTAATTTTATCAGCCCATGTTTCGCCTGCTGTGTCCTCCTCAACTGCATAACCCGCATAAGGAACCGCCGAAATAATAACAAGTGTAAATGTGTCAATCATTTTAAATGCGTTTGCCAAAGGAATTGAGTTAGCCCTTAACCAAACATTCTCTAACTTAATGTCGATAACTCCTGTTGCGCTACGTATGGCGTTTTCTAAGTCACTTATCTTTATTAACCCATCAAAATCGATAGAAGATAAGTAGGCGTTAATTGCATCCGGTACGATTGTTTCTATTGTGGCAGAATACATACCATCATAAAAAACCTCTCCCTCAATGTATAGCTTATCACTTACAGCATTTACGATTTGCCAATAAACACCCGCAGGAACCAACTCACTAAAATACGCTTGTAGTGCTACCGGCTCCGCTCCAACTAATTGTGTAGGCGGTTCGCCCTTGGCTACTTTTATAGTTACCCTCTTATTTAGGTCTGTTGATACGCTTGCTCGAGTTACAATCCTTAGTGAAGGGTCGATAACAGGAAATGCAATTTTTGTATTGTCTGTAATTTCAAGCACTTGCGGATTTACTGCCGAATACTGAAATTCTAAGCACTTTTGTCTTATCCATTTTGCGGTACCTACATAGTTATTTTCTACGGTTGTTTCTATCTCAACCTTAAATTTGTCGATTAATTGCTCAAATACATTTATGCAGGCAGCAACTATAAATATCCACAATCTCCAAATTGAGGTTTGAGAAGTGCTAGTTAGCCCAGATAAATTACTATCGGCTGCTTTTGCGTCTAACATTTGTTGTGAAATTGTGCTTATACTTCGTGCTGCCATTATTCTAAAAGTCTAAATGAATTGTTTTCTAAAAGTCTGTAACTGCCATCCTCTAGCAATCTAAAATTACCTAGCGGTGGAGGCATTAATTGTTCGTTGATAACCAGCGTATCAATTTGAGCCGGTACCAAATCATCAATAAAGTAATCTTTACCGCTTGTTTCGTAGCTTAAAATATACTCCTGCACATTATCGTGGTCGAAGTTCTGAACCTCTCCCCTTCGCAATAACTTACTGTTAAAGTCGGATTGAAACGTATGTACTACTTGGTGTAAGTCCTGCTTTAGTTGTAAAATGTCGATGTCCTCTGTTTCTAAACTTTTGAAGCCAAGGTGAAAGTTTACGATCATATCGTATTTCTGAACTCCTTTCAAATAGTCCATGTAAACAATATCTGTGAACTCAATCCAACAACAAGGGTAATTAAAAGAAACATTCACGCTCTCACGCTCAAATTGGTTATCCCACAAACCCACTTTTTTAAGTGCTGTAAGTGTTTCAACCTTTGCTTTTAGCGCTATGTAGTATTCTAATTGCATTATTTAAACGCTTTGTTTAAGTTCGTTACTAAAATCTTTTTTACCTTTTCGTTGAGGTTCCAACTATCCCCTATAAACTGTCTTTTAGGCATTTTAAACGGTGTTTTGCCCCAAGCCTTACCCATTAACCCTTCATTGTGAATCTTAGAGTAAGGCAAATCACTTGCAATTCTTACGCTTAGATTATTCTTATTTACCGTATCAAATCGAATCGACCTGCGCAAATCTCCCGACTTAACCAATATCGCCCTGCCTGCTCTTTTATCGGCTTTTTTTCTTGGCTGCCATTTCGTTACATTCTTATCATCAAAACCCTGCTTTCTAAAATTATCATAAAAGAATGTTTTAGCCGTTCTACCCATAAGCACAAGCGAAGCCTCAAGTTGTGTTCTAACTTGCTTCTCAACCTTACCCATGTCAAACTTATTCGCCATTAATTCAAATTCAATACAAATATCCTTTCCTTATAACTCACAAAACACAAAAACAAATACGTGCTAGTTAGTTTTATCTTCATTTTGGTATCGGAAATCCAAAGTTATTTTTAGCGTACTCTTTATCTCCCTTTGCCACATCAAAATAGGGATGCTTGTCTTTTCCTTTTGTTTTAAAAATGTATTTATCCATTCCGCTATTCATCATAAACTCCGGCGGTACATCATCCGGCTTCAACCATCCTTGCAAATTAGTTACCGTTCCTTCCTCGGCGGTTATTTGCCTTACGGAGCATCTACACCGCCATCCGTTAGGGGGATAGTAATTAGTCCAAAACTTGTCATTAACTGGTCTGCATATCTTATCGAGTGCAGCGTGTGTTGGTCTTACTCTCCCATCTCCAACGGTATCGTATTCTAACAAGGGTAATAAATCAGCATCAGCAACAATTCTATTCCATTCCGCAGCCATTCGCGAACTCGCTAAACTTGTTTGGTATTCGGCTTGCAAATAGTCCACATTGTAATCGCTAAACACTTTTAATGCCTCGTCCTTAAACTTATAAAAAGAACTCTTTAATTCCGGCTGCGCCAACAAATCACTCATTGCTCTTACATTTTGATAGGTCTTAGCACCCGAAAAAATGTAAATATTTTCTGTCAAGTCCTGTAACATTAGCAAGTCAGGACTGTTAAACTCAACACTTATCAACTCCGCCTTTAACCCTTGCTCAAATCCTTTCTTTACTCCATCATTCAAATATCCCGCAGTTTTGTAATACATCGATGGCGGTAAGTTTGTTGTTGTTACCTGGCCTATCCAAATTTCGTTAATTACCCTGTTTGCGTCGTTTTCATCAAACGGAACAGGCGGCTCCTCCTCTTTTGCTATATTTGAAAATCCACATACTAAGCACATTACTTGTATAGGTTTTTTAACTTCTTATCCACTTTGGTGGCTGTGTTATCTTCAACCTCACCATCTAACTCAACTCCGTAAGTCTTTTCTAAATACTCTTTGTTGAACTTAAAGTAAGGCATGAATGAAGCGTCAATTTTAGCCTTATCAACCAATGAAACACTTTCCGATAAATCAAACTCAAACGAATAGCCCGACAAATCAAATCCCAACTTTATCATCATTGGAAACAATTGGTCGTTAATCCAAAATTGAGCGTTTAGAATGTCCTGTTTTGAAATTATCTTACTTACATCTTCGTGAACCTTTGACGAACCGGAATAAGCCTTTTCGTCTGTTGTTCCTGTTTGACCTAGGATAATTTTAGAAATTTCAGTATTACACCTTTCGACTAATTCGTCAAATACTTGGTAAGCGTCCGTATTGCTTGCTTGCGCTAGGTCGATTTCATCCTCCAAATCCATTACCGCCCATGTTGCTACGCTCATATTCTTCAGCGCGTTTTCCATGTTCTTGCGGGTTTGTTCGTCCCTAACATTTGTTTTGCCTAATCGTATCGGAGAACCGAATATTTCTGCAAACTCACTCCACGCAAACATTGCGTTTTTCTTCCAAATAACGTAAGGAGCAAGTTTCATTAATATGCCTAGGTTGGTAGTCTGTCCTATGCCTAAGCACCAATTTGAGTAAGGTAGTTCGTTATAGTGAACCCCATCTGTTACGGTAGCGGTGTTGTTTCTTACTATTCCCTTTTCCGGCACAACGTATATTCGTGGCACCAATGTAACCGATTCAAATTTATCGTTTACAACATCCGAAAACTGAATTAATGAATAACCCCAAAATATAGAGTCGAGTCCTAGATTCATGAAGTCGTAAAACCATTTCTGATTCAACAGTTTAGTTTTATCAACATCAATTTCACCGGCTGCGTTTAGTACATTGAACTTTTGCGCAAGTACTTTTGATTTTCTTTGCAGCATCCCCGCTTCAACTTGACCATCTAAAACAATTTGTTGGTAAACTTGGCATAATAAAAACCTATTAGGATACATTGGGCTTTCTGCTGCCTGTAATGCAATTTGGAACTTTTGAGCATCAGCACGAACACGCTGTAACTGCTGCGGTATCTCAATGTACTTAGTTACATTGGCTGCCTTTGGCTTTGTTTTGTCAAAATTTAAAAACTCCGGTAAATAATCTTTCCAAGCCATTACATGAAATTGTTAGTTTGCTTTTCAGAACTTGCGCCCCAAATAATAGAAACGCCTTGACCTTCGGGTGATAACACATTCAATACCTCTGCGGTGTCTGTTCCGCTTGCCCATCTATCCAATTGGTCGAGTGCTTCTCTGTTTCTTTCTATTCGTAAGTCCGGTATATTTCTTGGGTTTATTCTTGAAAAAGCATTAAATAAAGCCATATCCATCGCCAATTCAATAAACATTGGATAGCGGTTGTCTGCATTAACCCAATAAGTAGTGTTGGTGTTAATTACATTAATCATTGGTTCCCAAAAATCGGTATCGGTTAATTCTTTGGAAGTGTTATCGGCTGTGCAAGTGTAAACGTAGTAATCTGTGTCCGTCACAATATCCCCAATTACATAAGCCTTGGTTTTGTCCCAAACTTTGAACGTGGTTTTTACGTGGTAAATAGTGGTGCTTAAAATTCGTTCACCTAATCGGTAATGCTTCGATGCTGAATAAGCGTCATTTCCGGCCAACTCAATATCAACAACATATCGCTGAACTAATTTGGTGCGCATACGGCTTATTGCCTTAACCTCTGAATCAATTAAATTCTGATTGTTGCTTTCAGTTAATTGGTCTAGGTCTATGTCTTGAATTATACTTTCGTAATCTGTATTGAAAAGGAATCTACCCATACCCGCAAAATTACTTTGCTTTGAGGTAAGTTAATTAATTTTGTAACTAAATTTTAGAATCTTTCTTTGGAATCTACGTTTCGACCTGTTGCCACATTTCCAATAAAGTTATTGGACTGATAAAGCGCAAACTCATGCGAAAAAGCAGAACACATTACATAGTCGAATAAGTCCGTGAAGTGTCCGTATTTTTGATACCTTACTTTTGTTTTCGGGTCGGTATCCATTTCTTTATTCTTTGTTCCGTCGGCTGCTTCCTTTAATAAAATAAGGTCGTTAATTGCTAATCTACAATGCTCACCTATTACAACTCTCACACCGCCTAATTGCTTTTCTAGGACTGTGTTAATCCAATTACCCCGCATTACTACGGATGGATTGCTTTTTAGAACTCGGCTTACCGGTCGGAATTGCGCTAGGTAGTCAAGTATTATCTTGTAAAAATTGTGTCCCTTCTCTAGCTTTGTGTCCTCTTTTTGGGCTGTTGCATCGCCATACACAAACATTCCGGAGGTATGGGTGTTATACTTTCGTACTATTTCAGCACAAACATCTTTTACTGTGTTGTTTGGGTTTATACCTGCAATTTCGTCAATCATTCTAATTTCCTTTCCTTCAATCTGAAATATCCCGCAAGGTAAATAAGGATTTACGTTATCGTCCCAACTAATGTGTAGTGGCAGTTCCGGTTTGTACTTCACCGGTGCTACGTGCTGTTCTAACTCAAAACACTTGTAAAACTCGCCTCCAACCTTTAGCGATATGTCCCAATTACCTAACACAAAAACCTCGTATTGATAGCGAGGCATATTATTAAGGTTGTCGATGTACGCTTGTGGAAGGTGTGGGTTATCGGTTATCTTAGCGGGAACATAATTCCACGTATCGGGCAAAGTTTTGGTTTTCCATTTGTCGTAAATAACTTTCTTTACCCATCCGAAAGTAGGATTGCACGTTGCTAGTATAATTGGTTTAGGCTGTTCTTCAATCTTTATTCCGTCAATTATCCACGCTCCTGCACGCTCAAAAGCCTTGTAAAATGTTTGTTCTTGGCACTCGTTTATCTCCTCGAACAAAAAGCCGTTTACCTCCAATCCTTTCATCCAATCTAAATCCTTGTCCCTGTCGTAGCTTTCTGACTTAAATAGAATAACTGAACCGTTTGGGTGGGTGTATTCGTATGGGGATTGTTTTAGTACTCCGCTTGGCTGTAATTTATTGAAAGATGGAATAGTGGTAGTTCTTATCTTTTCCATATCCTCACGAATAATACACCATCTGGACTTAGGGTAGATTGTACAAAGAACTAATAAAGCGGATAGCCCCCAAACTGATTTACCGCCTCGGATTGCGCCACCGTAAAGAATGAAATTGAATTTACCCGATTCTAGCAAGTCCATTGCCTCGGATTGCTTGGGTGTTAGTTGCATT
>ERZ869925.1215-NODE-1215-length-12460-cov-11.035470_pt1 | contig 12460 bp, 20 predicted proteins | sample MGYA00579311_ERZ869925 | MGnify/ENA primary metagenome ERZ869925 (study PRJEB32216, sample SAMN09231817) | wastewater metagenome | place: USA: Maryland | collected 2016-07-30 | study: EMG produced TPA metagenomics assembly of the PRJNA472060 data set (Reclaimed...
CTGTGACTGCGATCCCGGCGGAGTTGATGCGGATGCGTTCTGCGCCAGCCGTTGCAAACCCGACCTGATTGACGGCGGGGAGAAATTGTCCGGCTTGGTTGCTGGTGGTGAAAGCTTCTGCGGGTGCTGACGCTGAACCGTTGGGCAGGAACATCCGGGTGCCGATTGTGAAATCGCCTGCGGTTGTGTCGCCCGCTTTCTTGAGCTGCGCGTCGTTAGTAACATTACTTAGTCCAACATCTGACTTATCTAGAGTAACTGATCCGGTCTTACTTGCTACCGATGTTACTAAAGTATCAGAATCTTTTTTATAAAAATTATCATAGTCAGCCTCAGACCAAACAATATTTATGGGGGTTCCGGAAGGATGATCCTTTACAAGCGCTGTTGAAAGATAGAGAGTAGGATCGCCTTCTATAACCATACAATCAACTATTTCTTGATTTTCTGGCGTATCTCCAATATTTATAGAGAAATAAATATTATCTAATATAGACAGTGGAAATTCAAGATCTTCTGGATTCTGGGGAAGTTCAATTAAATAATCGCCAACATGAACGTCAGAAGACACGGTTGTAGTAGGGTCTTTTAACGAGTTTTTAGTACCTCTTGGCAAGTTAATTCAACCTTAATCTAGAATTCTTGTAAACTTGATAATCTTGTGTGACGCAAAATATCTACATTCATTATACCTAAATGGAAGAATTTTACAGAGAGAACAAAGCTAAGATAGAGAATTGTCCAAGGTGTAACGCTAAGACAAAATTTCCTTTGCTGATTCGCCCAAATGAATCAGGTACATATGATATAGTGGCTAGGTGCAAATCTTGTAGGTATGAAATTTTAATCAGGAAGATTACAGAGAAAGAAGCAATACGATTTGCGCGCAATAAGAATTGAAACTAGAAAAACTGGTACAAGTAAGAATATTTCAGATGCGCATTTCTGTAATTACGAGAATTGCTACAAGCCAGCAAAACACACAATGACTTTTCTGGACTACTTATGGGACCAGATGAAATTATGCGACAAACATCAAAAAGAAATGAAAGAGATTTTAGGTAGAATTTATGGTGAACCACCTATCGAACCAACTGATGGTTAACGAATTTCACGAATCTTTCGGGATAGATCGGGAAGAACGTCAGCAGCTTTCTCTGGCGCTTATTTATGAGGAATTTATTGAAGTATCAGACGAATTGTACACAAAAGTAGATCTTAGTTCGCTCCCGCCAACTTTGCCAAAGCCTAAGTCTTATAAAGAGATTGATAGAGAGGCTCTTGCTAAAGAATTAGCAGACTTACTTTATGTTACCTATGGCACAGCAGATGTGTTTGGTATTGATCTAGATGAAGCATATCGCGCAGTTCACGAATCTAACATGACTAAGCTTGATGATAATGGCAAGCCTGTTCTGCGTGAAGATGGTAAGGTATTAAAGAGCGAGAACTACAAGGAACCGGATCTTGCGTCAGCAGTACAGAGATAAGGAAGAAATAGATTGCGCCCTTTGCAGCGCTTCTAATTTCAGAAAGTGTAAATGTCCTTGGCATTTGCCTTTTGAACACTGGCCGAAGGCTTTAAAAGCAAAACTAACTAAGAGAGATAAGGACGAAGAATAATCAGAATTCTACAATACATACGAGAAGGCGGTAGCTGGGGCGGAATTTCGCCCACAGTGATGAATGAAAAAGGTCTAGGCGGTAGAGAAACTGCCTTAGTACAGCTTTCTGAGAATTGGGCTAAGATGGGTCACGAAGTAATTAATTTCGTCCCTACAGAAGAAGCCGAAATTTTCGATTATGGCGCAGGCTCATCTAGGTATATTCCTAAAGAAGATATTATTCCTTACTGCCGTAATTTTGGTGCAGACGTAATCATTTCTTGGGAAGAAGCAGGCATTTCTGATGTCCCTGAAATCGTAGATAATGTTGCGCTTAAGATTGTAGAAATGCAGGTAGCTCATCTTGCTCAGGACGAAGCAGGCGATAAAAATATTGATTACTACGCTGTATTATCTGATTGGGCAGGCGAATTCATCCAACAACAGCATAAATACATTGATCCTGAAAAGATTGTAGTTTTTAAAAACTGCATTGATCCTGTGCGATACTCAGTGAAGCCTAAGCGACGCAAAGAGAATCGAGACTTCTTTTACTCTAGCTCGCCGGACAGAGGTCTAGTAAACGTACTGCGAATGTGGCCTAAGATTAAGGAACGCTATCCAGAGGCTAACCTTCATGTGATGTATGGAGTTGAAAACTGGGTTGAGGCAATGAAGTGGAGCCATAATATTCAGGCGGAAATTGCCCTTAATATTGAAGAAGGGCTAAAACAAGATGGGATTATTTACCACGGCAAAGTAGGGCAGGATGAACTTGCCGAGATTCAGCGTGGTTGTGTAGCTATGCTATACCCGTGCGAAACTTTTTCGCCTACCGAAACCGGCTGTATTTCTGTTGTAGAGGCTTGTGCTGCTGGGGCTATTCCATTCATCACTGATGAGGATTGTCTAGGCCCAGAGTATTGTGATGTATTGCCGCACGTTAATTTGCCGCTAAACGATAATGATTATTTAGAAATGCTATTTTCTGTGTTGGAAACAGAGTATTCATATGATGCGTATTTTGAGAACGCTTTATACTTAGCTTCCACCAGACTTTGGCCGGATGAGGCGGGTAAGTGGATCGAATTCTTTGAGCAAGAGCTTTATATCACCGGAAAAGATTTTATATACGGCGCTGATATAGCTTTGGTTGCGTAACTCATTGGTATAATCCAACAAGGTAATCGTAAATTACAGGAGAAAAATTTGTCAGATCGACCAACAAATAAAGAATTACTAAGACTCTACGCTGACGCCGACTATAACGCGGCTGAATTATCTAGGATGCTAGACCGCGCCCCATCAACTATTAAGGGTTGGCTAGAGGAAGCAAAAGAAGAAGAACTAGTAACAAACATTGAAGTAGACGGAACTGTTTTTGAATCGCTTGATGCCGCTGGCCTAAATGCCAATGAATTTGAGATTATATCTGGAACAGTAGACACTCAGAGTGGAAGAATCTGGGGTAAATTTCGTCGCAAGCTATCAACTCTAGCGGCGCGAGCAGAGGGATGGACAATCCCTACCCCTATCAAAGCTAAGGATAGCGGTGATAGAACTTGGTTGCTTATTAGTGACTTACATGCGCCGCTCACAGATTGGGAATGGTTTAACAGGATCATTTCTCTTGCGGCAGATTTTCAGCCCGATAACATTCTCGTAAATGGAGATTTGTTAGAAAACGCAGATATTTCAAGATGGGAGGATCGCCCCGGTGAGCCTACAGTTAAAGAGTCAATCGACACAGGGTACTATATCCTACTTGCCCTCAGAAAAACTTGCCCCGACGCAAGGATCGTACTTATTGACGGGAACCACGACGAAAAACGCATCAATTCATACGTTTATGGAAATGCGCAGAAGATCCACGGAGTCGCAAGAGCAGAAGAAGAAACCCCTGTACTATCACTACCCTATTTACTACGTCTAGACGAACTAGGAGTAGAATACATTGGAAATTACCCGTTAGGCAAGATCAAGATTTCCGAGAAGTTTATTGCCTTCCACGGAAGTACCGTCAAGAAGGGGAGCGGAAGTTCCGCCCTAGCTAACTTAGAGAAGCGCGGAACATCTACGGCCAGCGGCCACACGCACAGAGCGGGTATTGTCTACAAGACCGTTTATGACGCAGACGATAATCCCGAAACACATGTTGCTGTAGAGCTAGGGTGTGGCGTTAAGCTAGAGCCTAAGTCTTATGACGAGGCTCCTGACTGGCAGAATTTCGCAGCTACGGTTACGGTTTATGAGGACGAATGTTTCCATGTAGAGCCTGCCGTATTTGCTGGCGGAAGTCTGTTCTGGCGAGATAAGAGATACTAATTCTCGCAAATTGCGACCTTTGTGATTAACAAAAAAATAAAGGTCGCAAAAATAAAATTACCGAGGTAGAATACCCTTACCTCTTTTAACAATTTAACTCTTAATAAGGATTAAGGTGAAGCGTGTGGCAGCAGTCGCGGCGGGATTGGCTATCCCTGAAACAGCTAATTTTGAACTGGAAGAATCTCCCGCAACTGTTGAAATGAGTAGTTTCGCAGAATCAGTCTATAAGTCTAAATATAGTTTTGAAGGCGCAGAAGAATGGTCTGATACCGCTAGGCGAGTAACCGAGAATGTTCTGGGCGCGCTTGGCTATACCGAAGACGACTACGAGTTCAATAAGGTGTATGAGCTAATTAGGGACCGTAAGGTAATGCCTGCCGGTAGATACCTACACGCAGCCGGTAGAGAGGTTCACCAAACTCAGAACTGTTTCCTCTGTAGGGCAGAGGATAATCGAGAAGGCTGGGCTGAACTAGGCAAGAAAGCCTTTATGATTCTACAGACTGGTGGCGGATTCGGCGCAGACTATTCTGATATTCGCCCTGCCGGTACACCTATCAAGAAAACTGGTGGAACCGCATCAGGGCCACTACCACTAATGTCTGTTATTAACGAGATTGGTCGCGGGGTTATGTCGGGTGGCTCTAGGCGCAGCGCAATCATCGCTACACTTAATTGGAAGCATGGTGATATTTTCGAGTTCATCCGTATTAAGGATTGGCCTGAATGGCTACGCGAGGCCAAGGCCGACGATATGACGGTTGCCGCCCCAATGGATATGACTAACATTTCTGTAGGTCTTGACGACGAATTCTTTGAAGCATTTGACGACATAAATCATCCACTACACGCACACGCTAGATTAGTATACGAAAAGGTTTGCGACAAGATGCTCACAACAGCAGAACCGGGATTTACGGTAGACGTTGGAGATAATGCGGGCGAGAATTTGAGAAATCCATGTATCACTAAGGAAAACCGTGTTCTGACTGCTGGCGGATACCGTACAGTAGAAGAATTGCTAGGCGAGAAAAACGTTATTTGGACTGGTAAGCAATGGGCATCAGATGTTGTCTTTGAGAAGACTAAAAGTGATGTTCCGATCTTGAAGGTTGATATGGGCGGCGGAAGAATTATCCGCTCAGACGAAACACACGAGTTTTTCATTGAGCGTTGGTCAGGTAAGGGTGAACGTCGCAAGCTAAATAAAATTGAAAAAGTACCAGCGTCAGAACTACAGGTAGGGGATACGCTTCATATTTCTGCACCGCTAGAAGATATTGAAGTCGAGCTAAACGAAGAAGGTTACACGCTAGGTTGGCTTTACGGCGATGGATCATTCGCTAAGGCAGGCGGCGCAGAGCTATCGTTATGTTCCGATGAATCAAAAGACTGCGCCAGTAACATTGTTGGTTATAACTCAATAAACGAAAACGATGCTCGCGGACATACAAGAATATATTTCTCAGTGAGTGATTATTTTGATGGTCGTTCAAAAGAGGAATTCCCAGAAGACTTGTACAACCGTACCGAAAACTTCGGGCTTTCGTTTATCGCTGGTCTTTTTGATGCAGACGGTAATTGCGATGAATCTCGCTATTCTGTGAGACTAGCTAATAAGTCGCCAGAGTTCCTGCGCGGCGTAGCTAGACTGCTAGAACAGTATGGTATTTACGCCAACGTAAGCAAGAACGGCAAGGACGGAAGAAACCATAAACAGCAGTATCAACTGCTATTAGAGCAAGGGTCTGTAACTAGATTCTTAGAACTTGTTCCGGCAAACCGAGTGACCATGCCGATTGATTATTCATACATTCCATATCGTGATTGGAAATCCAAAGTAGTATCCGTTACCCCGGATGGTGTAGAAGACGTATACTGTGCTAACGTAATGGTGGAAGAACACTCTTTCATGTGTGAAGGTGTGATTATTTCTAATTGCGGCGAAGTTTCGTCCGCAGACGATTCAGATGTTTGCAACCTAGCATCCCTCAACATGGGGCGTATCGAAACGATTGAAGAATTTGAAGAGGCTATCCGTTATCTAGCTCTCTTTATGATTGCCGGTACTGTTTACTCAGATCTACCTTATGACAAGGTTGCGGAAGTCCGCTCTAAGAATCGCAGGCTTGGTATGGGTATTATGGGCCTGCATGAATGGCTGGTAAAGCGTGGTTACAAATACGAGCCTAACGATGAACTAGCTGAGTGGATGGAAGTCTACCGCGATGTTTCTAGGGAAGCAGCCGATAAGATTTCACTTAAGCATTGCCTTAGCAATCCTGTTAAGGTTAGAGCAATCGCGCCCACAGGAACTATCTCAATTGTCGCGGAAACTACATCTGGTATCGAGCCTATCTTCTCAGTTGCGTATAAGCGCCGCGTAAGAGTTACAGATGCTATCAACGGTGACAGAGTTCAATATGAATATGTAGTTGACCCTACAGCTAAGAGACTAATTGAAGCTGGCGCAGACCCAAACAACATTGAAGATGCTTATACCCTAGCTTATATCTACGAGAAGCGTATTCAGATGCAGGCTTTTCTACAGAAGTATGTGGATCATGCAATCTCTGTTACAGTAAATCTACCTTACCCGATTACAGATGATGCGGAACAGAAGGACTTTAGAGATTGTCTCTATGAGTATCTTCCCGACTTGCGCGGATTCACAGCATACCCCTCTGGCGCAAGAGGCGGTCAGCCGATCACAGCGGTTCCCTATGCGGTTGCAGCAGAGAAGGAAGGGGTTAGGTTTGAGGAATCAGAAGAACGGTGCGTAGGAGGTATCTGCGGCAGTTAACGGACTCTTTATTGTGCTATAATTGTTCTATGAAAAGAATTACACTAGAACAAGCAATATCTGAGGGTTGGTACAGGCCCAATCTAAAAAATGGCTTATGTCATTGTGGGTGCGGGAAACAAACAAAAATATCTACAATGAGTAGCCGTAAAAAGGGAAGTTTGAAAGGACACCATAATAGGTTTGTATTAGGGCATGGGTCTGAACATCTTAATAGAGGTAATCCTAATCCGCCAAGTGGCGAGGATCACCCAAATTGGAAAGGCGGGATTAGAAAAAGCAGAGGATATGTCGAGGTCTTTATAAGAAAAGATCACCCTATGTCATGTATGCGTTCTAAGGCTGGCTACATAAGAGAACATAGGCTTGTTATGGCAGAATTTTTAGGTAGACCATTAACTAGCGATGAAGTAGTACACCACAAGAATAAAATTAAAGATGATAATAGAATTGAAAATTTAGAAATATTGACTAAAGAAAAGCACACGGAATTGCATAACAAAGAATATAGAAAAGCAATCATCTTACTGAGAGAAATAGAACGACGAGGCTTAAGCGTCGATGATGTTCTCGTTGCCGTCTGCGGCTCGTAGGGCGCATCCCCGAATATTAAGAACGTGTTAATGTAGTCACACCCTCCCGTCAGGTGTGCTACATTACACAAGTCGAGGGTTTCGTTACCTTGCCCTCGGCTGGCGGGAGCGGGAGTCCGGTGATTACTCTCCTGTCGCGCCCGGTACTCTCTCGCCGGAGCAGCGCCCCGCCAAACAATTTCGCAGGTATAATTTAGGCATATGATACGGATTATCAAACATGAGTATGGGCCTAGAGTATACGTTGGAAGGTATAGAATACATCATGGAATCGTAGGTTCTGGGATGGTAGTAGTAGGGTTAGTATTAGCTTACCATGATAGGAGAGATTTCCCTTGGCCCTTGAAGGACTTGATAACTTAATCAAATATTACAAAGAATATCCAAATTCAGATTTTCTGAAATTAAAAGAACTAGATATAGAAATTGACCGCCTTACGGGGCGGATTTTTGTTAAAGAAGGTAGCAACCTTATGCATTACATAAAAGACGGAAAGGTATGGGTAACAAAATGCCACTAACAAGTTGGATTCCTACAGAAAATAGAATTCTCATCAAGGTAGATGAATCAGTAACACAGACAGCATCAGGACTTACTATCCCGACAGATAGTGAAAACCCTAGGCTCGACACTGGGGAAATTATTTCTATCGGTCAGGTTCCATCTGAGGGACTAGAGAACCGACATGCTGAGATTAAGGTTGGTCGCCGCGCAGCTTTCTTCAAGGAAAGCGGGATGCCGATATATTTAACAGAAGATACAGAGAACCTTTATGTAGTCTTAAACATCAATGATATATACTTTGTGTCCGATGATGAAGAAGCAACTCTAAGGCAGTATTAGGGGAGATAATGAGTGAAGAACTTTACGTAGGAGTCTTCATCTATTATGAAGGAACTGATGATGAAGAAGCCGATGATCTTACGGTCGTTAGCGCTGAATCAATCGAAGAAGCTGTTAGTCTAGTCGGCACAGCAGAAGACGCGGACGGTAATACGGTTTACCCAAGAGTAGGTAAACTAAGCTCGATGAAAAAGTATAAGCTAAATTTCACGATAGAGGAAGTGTAATGGAAAAGAGATACAGTGATACACTAGACGCCTTTATTTTCCGTACTACTAGCGGAGAAGATTGGGTCGGATATGAAACAGCCGACAAGACTAAACATGGAACAACTACACTCCATAAGTGGAATAGTATGCCTACCGAGCCTGAGAATCTAATCCCTGACGAAGAGTGGCCCTACCCGCAGGAGGGATAATGGAAGTTCTAGTTGCAAAATCTTTCAATGGGAGAGAAGAAGACGCAATACACATTGTTGATTATTGTGATATGTTAGGCGATGTGGAAATTCACCTTAAGAAAGATATTTACCAAAACGTCAAAAAGGCAGCATCCCACCTAGGTTGGGAGACAGAAGATGAGTAGGATGTATATACATGATTTTGGATCAAGATATATTGATTTCTATTTCACCACAAAATCCGGGCGCATTACCGGAGAATCCGTGATAGATAGAGAAGATTGGGAAACACTCAAAGAAATAGCCGTAAAAATCGGCTGGGAAAAAGAAGAAGAAAATCTACAAATTACTGACTGAAAGGTAATAAATGAAATATAGAGACTCATACGGTAAAGAAAAGACTATTGCGGTTTGGCCGATTGCGGCGGCAGTAATTGTCCTTTTCGCTATTCTTTTTGGCGGGTGCGCAGCAACCCTGTCAAAGCCAGAAGCAGGTTATATTGGTGTTGTACGCAACGGAGGTCCATTCGATAGTAAGAATATTCGCTCTATCGCGGAGCCATATTCGGGACTAAAATATTATGGTCAGTTTAGTAGTATTCACTGGTATCCAATCAGCCAGAGAAACTACATTATCGCTGCGAATAGTTCAGACACTCCGGGTGCAGACGAGTTTAAGACCCCCACCAAGGACTCTGTGAATGTCGGAATTGACGCTCAGGTTTATTTCAAACTAAACAAGAACGTCGAATCGCTTAAATCATTCGACAATAACTATGGAACTAGAACTAACCTGTGGGGCGGTAAACGATACTACCCTTATCAGGGTGATGATGGGTGGAACGCGCTTCTTGCTGCCTACCTAAAGCCAGTTATTCATAACGCGCTACGAGAAGAAGTGGCTCAGTTCAATTGTGCAGAACTAAACGCTCAGTGTGCGCTACTGAAAACTAGCGGGAATATCAAGACAACTAGCTCAGACGTAACCAATGTTAACTTCAATAAGATTCAGGACGCTCTAAAGAAGTCATTACAGGGCGACCTAAACAATACTCTGGGCGGAGATTATTTTGAAATTCAGAAGGTTAATCTGATTGGAATTAAGCTACCTGACGAGTCTCAGTCAGCGGTCGATGAAGCTAACGCCGCCAAGGCGCAGGTTTCAACAGAGAAGCAGAAGGCGCTACAGGCTAAGTATAAGGCACAGGCAACTCAGGCGCAGGCTAAGGCTAACAAGGCTAACCCTTGGAATGGTTTACGCGACGTATGTGTAGCAAGCAAGAACTGTATTATCAATATGGGTAGCGGGGGCGGACTAAACCTCGGCTTCAACAAGTAAGGAATAACTATGGAAAATATAGGAAGAGTAATTGGAGTTGTTCTAGCAGGTATTGTAATTTCAGTCCTGCCGGGGCTTGTGTTTTGGCTACTGTACAACGTTACCGGATTCGCTAACAGTTTCGACCTTACCGAAGTTAATCTATGGCAGTCTGTTGTCGGATGCTGGATTGTAGCTCTAGTTGGGGCGCTGTGGAATGGTACTTCCGCTACGGCGTAGAGACTTTAACATTGGAGACATTGTTGTTAAGAGTGATTATTACTCTATCAACAATGTCCCGGTGTTTAAATATAAAATTATTAGATTAGGATGGTTTAAGGCTGAACTAGAGAGAATTAATTATCCAGCGCTTTATGGGCGTAGAACAAAAAGAGAAATGTACCATAGGTTAAGGAAGTCTGATGTTTAACCAAGATAGATATTGGCCTAGGTATGCAGTTTATTCTGACGGAATTCTACACGGTGCGTATTTAACAACAGAACACGCGCAAGAAGTATGTGACCGATTAGAAAAGAAAGGCAAAAGAACGCAAATTACCGATCAAGCGTTGGAATGGTACATTGAACTCCCAAAAGAGGACGAAAAGAAGGTAAAATGAACAAATTATTCCATGACGACATAAGATTACCACCCAATTCTGGTTGGATTTGGGCAAGAACTAACGCAGAAGCTATCAAAATATTACAAAAATGCGACATTTTTGAGGCATCTTTAGACCACGATTTAGGCTGTCATAATTGGAATCCGCAAGACATCGAACAAGCAGAACTTAGTGAAGACTGGTGTAACGGTGAAAATGGAGTAGATTTAGCTAAAAAAATGGTCGAAATGAGCTTAGTTCCGCAAGTAATTACGTTACATTCAAGTAATCTTGACGGCGTTGAAGCTATGTATAAGATATTAGAGCCACACGCAGAACTAATTATTGTGTCAGAAATGCTATGAGCAAATACGAATTAGAAATACTAGAACAGATTAAGTCAACTAAGCAAGATACAAACACCCTTTTTAAAGATAGATTCATTACATACAAAGATCTATCAGGCGTAGAATGTCTTATCTATGATAGGGAAGAAGAAAATACATTACAAGGGTGTACAGATCTAGGTGCAATTGAAATTTGTGCTTTACTGAATATATTGGAGAAGAAAGCAAATGGCAGCAATACCACACAAGACTAAGTTTGGGGTGCGTTATGAAACTTCTGGGTCTGGATTTCACGCACCTGCTAAATATGGTAAAGATGAGCGTCGTGCTGAAAAAGAAGAAATTGAAAACGACACACCTAATTGTATTGAATGTAATGATACTGGTGAAGTAGAAGTTATATTTATGGGAGATTTTGCTTTTACTGATTGCCCCTCATGTAAAAATAAATTGGAGTAATTTTAATGAAAGAAATCATCGAAGAAATTGAAGTAGTACATGATTTAGAAATAGAAAATAATAAATATTCATGGATAAGATATGGTGGATATGTTATTAGGACTAACAATCAAATCATAAAAATTATCATTGATAATGAACAAAATTGCTGCGAAAATTGGGGATATATAGCATCGGAGCAAGATTTCAAAAAGTTTATTGGAGCGGAATATCATAACATTAGGAAGACTGATGTTAGTGATATTAATATTGGTGAATTTGATAGATATCTCGATGAGGGCGACTGCATTTTCATAGACGTAATTACCTCAAAAGGTAATTTACAATTCGTTGTGTATAACAGTCACAATGGATACTACGGCCACAGAGTAATTGTTGAATCAAAACTGCTTAATATTGATGAGTACATCTAAATGCCTTGCATAATAAAATTTATAGGAGGGTCTAAAAATGGAGACTCTGAAGAATATCCATCAGAGAATCCCCCGCTGGAGCTTAGATATATGAACTTCGATGATGGAATAAATATTACTTGCAGCGAACCTACGGCAGCTTCATATACCACAGAAATATATAAGTGCGTACTGACTGAAACCCTTCGCTTTGGGGGAGATAGGAGAGCTATTTATAAGCTATTTTCTACGTTACCGGAAATTCCACTTAATAAACCTTCGCATCGCCTTAATCTTTTCTAAATATTTGATCTGATATAGTTCCACGACCTTACAAAAGCCGCCCAAATAAGGTGGCCACACGAAAGAGAGACAAATGCTAAATAATATGGATGAAGATGAAGCATGGGCAATGATGATAATTTTTACTGCGATTTGTGCAGTCCTCCTAGCGATACAATTTTTAATTTCTCTAGTTGGCGGAATTGTTAATTTTCTATTAATTTTAATCACATTAATCACACTATATGCGGTTTTAGCGTATAGAAAAAGTAGGAGTAAAAAATGACAAGACAAGAAGCAGCAGATGTACTATTGAGATTTTCTTTTTGTGAAGACTTAAATTACTTAACCATGCAAGCGCGTGAATTTGCTGTAGAGCATGATATACCATTTTTTTTAGGCGATTGTAACGGGGAATATATTACCGAAGTTTTAGAGAGGATAGCTAGTGAATAATCTATCGTATGCCGACACCAACGCAGAAATCG
>ERZ869925.1216-NODE-1216-length-12454-cov-7.207113_pt1 | contig 12454 bp, 18 predicted proteins | sample MGYA00579311_ERZ869925 | MGnify/ENA primary metagenome ERZ869925 (study PRJEB32216, sample SAMN09231817) | wastewater metagenome | place: USA: Maryland | collected 2016-07-30 | study: EMG produced TPA metagenomics assembly of the PRJNA472060 data set (Reclaimed...
GCCATGATGATGTTGTATAGGCGGTCTGTGTGGTTAGATCTAATGCAGTCTGTAACACCTAACTCCCAGAGTAGATCTACAGCCTCATTGCGGTCATCGTCTAGGGTCTGCGCATAACTGCCCATGCGACCCTCTTCCCACTTGGAAATCTGTGGAAGATCGATCTCATCGCCAATTGTAACGACTTGGTCTGGCTTGAACTTTTTTATAAATGAAGCAAGGTTGCGCGTGGCAACCTTGTCATGGTACGGAACTTGAAGATCACTGACTACAATTATTCTAATCATCGTCCTCATCCTCATAATTCCCGAACTTCTCAGGATCGATTGGGTCTGGCAAGATCCAATGCGGATAGGACTGAGTGTCAGTAATCATGAATAGAGCAATGCCTTCTGTAAAGCCAGCCTTACGCAATGACTTCCAATACTCATGCAGCCCAATGCAGTAAGCATCAAGCTTTGAGTAGCCCTGTTCTTCTAATGCCTTAGATGCTTTTCTTGCCATAGCAAAATTATCGCTTCTCTAATAGTGAGATGATGGTATCGACACGCGCTTCTAATCTATTTACTTGGTCGCGCATTGAAGATCCACTATTGGGCTTTAACTCAGCAAGGTAATGCTTGACTAGCCAACGCACTGCCATGGCGAATGAACCCACAACAGTAGTCACCGCAGCAATGATCGCTGCGATGTCCTGCGCTTGCATTACTTCTTATCGACTTCGTCTATTGCCGCTTCTAGCGCATCGACAATGATGTCTGCTGCTGACTTGCGAGCGCGGTATGACTTAATAGCTGTGCGGATTGCTGGAAGGATTGCAACACCTGCAACGCCAGCGATAATGAGAAGTAGATTATCCATTTGATGCTCCTAACATAGGTACTTGAAAAAAAGCACCATCATTGTCAGCCTCTTTCTTAAAGCTAACATGAATGTGCTTAGTGTGTTTGTTAGCCCCTGTGTACTTGCGCCACTTCCAGTTAAGGATGCTAGAGCAGATTCGTCCATCGAAAATGATGTAACTAATACGCTTGTCTGCTTTTGACTTGGATAAGGTGCGTAGCTGATCAGCAAGATCTCCCATGACATCTGGCTTTCCGCCTTTGTGGAGATCTTTGTCAACATCAATGGCACGAACCCAGCCCTGCTCATCTGGATTATGATCAGACTTGCGAGCAGCGTGTCGGGTATCACCGATCCAACCATCCGATGTGCGGTCACGATCTGGGAACGAGTCATCGAACTGCTCCCTTAACTGAACAGCAGCCTTAGAGAGCTTGGGCTTCATTAGCCTTTAACTCATCGTATGCTGCTTTAGTCATTGACTGCATTGATCCATTTTCATCTGTCCAGATTACGCACTCAATGCCATCTGTGTTTAGATAGATTTCCATTTATAGCTCGCATCCTGTGAATAGAAGTGTTGAATTGGCGTTTAATCCTCTAAAGATTGCATTCGCGCCAGCAACAGCTGTTGGAGTGCCTAGTGTGTGAGTCGTAGAAATAGTTGCCGAGCTAACTCCGCCAAAGTTCCAAGCAATAGCTGTAGGATTGCCAGAAGCAAAACCTGTGTTTAACAATTGAAAGTCTGTCACTGCGCTTGCACCGAGTGAAACTCCAGTCGGTGCGACTCTTGCTTCGACATTAAAAGGCAATACAAAATAGCCGCCAGTAGTAGAAGTCCACCAACCTGTTGCAGTGCTAAAGCCGCCCTTAAAACTAGGCAAGTATCTCTGGCACATAGCCAATTCAGCCTCTGGGCTTCCGCCACCTGCTAATTGAAAGGGAGTTGCCTTCGAGCCGTACTCTGCCTGAACTCCCCAGATGTCGAAGGTATTTGATTGAATACCGAGAGAGCTGGTACGAGCATTAAAGCTAGATCCAGCAGATAACCAAATAACTACTTGCAAGGAATCATTTGCTGTTCCGACAGTTTTACCTGAGATTGAAGGTACTGTGCCAGTCCAGCTGTATCTTGCCCAGCCAGTAGTAATTGCTTGCTTTGTAGCAATAATGCCAGTAACAGAGGCAGATCCACCGCTACCAAAAGTTTGCAAAAGCTCTACCGCAATACTTGGAGTGCCAGTTGCAGCCTTAGCCCAAAATGAAATAGTTACTGGCTGACCCGCAAAGCTTCGCACATTTTCAATTTTCTGGATAATTCGTGCTTCTGCTGTTGTAAGTGTCTGTCCAGTTGTTACACAGCGTAAAAAGTTGGTTGATTCATAACCTGCTACTGGAGCAGCACCAGCTGTAAATACCTGAGGTGTATAAGTGACAGTACCATCTGCCAAAGTTGTAAGCCAGCGGTCAAAAGTGTATGTCGTGGTAGTTGTAACAGATGTAAAAGCTCTTTGGTTGATTGAGAAATCACCATTGATCAATTTATTCTTTGCAGCTTGACCAAAGCCAGACGACCAGAGCGAGTCATCAACAGAGTCGCCAAGTGTCTCAATGGCTGTCGCGCCATTCTTTACTAGGTCGCTGGATGTTGGAACTGTCCAGCCATAGTTAGGGGTGGTAGTTGCCATTAGGTTAAAGCTCCGATCGCGTTAGTCCAAGTTAGTATAGCATTTACGCCAGTCCATTGAAGTGAGGCTGGCAATACTGTTTCCCATTGGGTCGTGCTAAGTGAGAAGTCTGTTGCTGATACATAGAGAGTAATCTCTGTAAAGCTAGGGGTAGCGCGAAGGGCTACATTCTCTACAAAGCCATCGAATTGCCCACCTAGCAGATTGCTTGGCAGATTGCTAATAAGCACAGGCTCACCAAAGAAGATGCCGATTAAGTCATTACGCATAGCATCTGGCATGTTGGGATTGTCGAGTCTAAAGGTAATCGCTCCCAATGAGCCGCGTGGAGTCTTACGCAGAGCAAGCTCTCTAGAGGCGATGTCGGTGATGTCTGCAAGGTTCTTGATGTTGGACTCAACCGAACGCTCAAAGAGCCCGTAAGAGGCTATAGAGTCCGCGTCAGAGGTGCTGTAGGTGCTGGCGTATCCTGTGCCGTACTTGTAGATAAGGCTGTTACGGATACGAGCAATCTGAGTTTGTGAAGTGATAGATGATGGGGTTGCATACGACCCATCAAGGTTAGTAAATCCATTTGCTGCGAGGTAGTTAGATCTGTGATCGGCGTCTGCATAAGAAACATCTCCGTCTTTCTCTTCGTACATCTGACCAAGGGCAGAAGTAGCAATCTGATCTGCTAAAGTCTGACTCTTAGCCGTAGGGCTTGCAGCTTGGCTGATCATTGTGTAGAAGCCAGAGTCCACTTCACCAATGTAAGTCTCAGCATTAGCCCAAGTTACATCGGCTGGATAGGTTGCCCATGTGACAGTCGGTGTTACTTCATTCCAGTTAAGGTTAAGGGCAGAACCTAGAATGGCTGCTATCTGTGCTCCGTCTAAGCCTTCTGCAAGGGCTGTGTTATAGACAACCTTGGTCAGCTTAGCCAGTGCGCCAATGCCTAGGATCTTGCCTGTGGTGATGTAGCCAGATTCCTCAGGGCTACGAACTCCAATGTTGAAGTCTGAGACCTCGCCACCGAATACAGTGACATAAGTGCCAGATGAGTTTTTCAGCTCTAAAGTGATTGGCTCTGTGACATTGATGGTAAATGGTGAGTTATCTGTGTTGATGATCTCTACTTGGCAGTAACCCGCAGTAGCCTGACGATCAATGTCTAAACGACCAGATGCAAAGGAAACAGAGGTGACAGTCGTATAGACATCATCACCTACTGTAACTCGCCACTCTGGAAGCCATGTCATACCGCGTAAGCACCGCCTCGTAGCGTGCCACGCTGGACTGCGTCAATGAGTACCTGATCAATAGCCTCAGCGATAGCGTTAGGGTCGCCAATGCCTGTGTTCACAATGATTGTGTTACCAGAGCCATAACCCGCGCCTGTGTTCATGCTTGGGCTGTAACCGCCTAGATCACCAACTGTGCGCTGGTAATCAATCAAGCCTAAATAATCTGCATAATTCTGTTGTTCCTGCAACATGGCGAAAGCGTTAGCGCGTTCTGTTGCCGCATCTGCGTATTCTAAAATAGCCGCAATAGAACCCTTAGCTGCAATCTCCTTAGAGATAGGCTCGATGTAATCACCGACAGGAATACCAGAACCCAAGTCTCCAGATGTAGGCAATTTCTGTGTGGCATCGAAAGTCATTTTAGACAGTAAGCCCATCATCTCCTTGATCTTGCGCAAAGCTTCGTCAAGGTTTTCCTGATTAATTAAATCTTTAGGCTTTAGGCTATCAAGGATAGATTTAATGTCTGCCATCTTGACATTCTGACCAGATAGTGCGCCTAAGATTTTAAGGTCTGCGTTTAACTTCTCGGTTGCCTTGATGATAGCTGCCTCATCCTTAGCAGCAATAGCATCTTCAAGGTCAAGGATCGACTTCTTGACATTCAGGCGTGCTGTGTCGTTGGCAATCTGTAGCAATTGAGCAGATGAGGTTGCCTTGCCTAATTGCTCAGCCTGAGAGGTAAGAGCTGCTGCAATCTGTATCTTGTCCATGTCAAAGACTTCAGAGCCCTTATTAAGGGCAAGGTTAGCCTTGTCGATGGCTGCTGATAATTTCTTATCTTTAACAATCTTGAATTGTGCTGCCGCTTGCTCTTTAGTGAGCTTGGTTATCTGGGCTTGATTCTTCTTAGCAATAGCATCTGCACGCTGAGTATCTTGTGAGGATACTGTCATTGAGATGTTGCCCATGCCCTTGCCATCTCCAAATAAGCCGCCAGAAGGCGCAAAGAAACTAAGGTTCTTGAAATCAAATAATGATTTGGTAATTCTAATAAACTCGCCAGTTTCGCGCACAAAGTTGGCAATAGAGTTTGCTGCTGAGTCAATCTTAGTAATGAGATCATCAACAGAAGATGAGTTGCTAATCGTCACAAAGGCATCAACTAAGCCTTTACCTATTGTCTCTTTAGCATTGTTTCCTGCGACATTTAATCTGGCAAGTGCACCCGCATAGGTATCGGCTGCCGTTGCCGCCTGACCTGCAAAGAGTGTTGCCAATCTTGCTTGGATTTCTTCAAATGTTGAGGATGTTAATTCTGCCTTTGTAAGTCCAACACCTAAGCGACCTAATGCCTGAGTTTGTCCTAAGTACGCCTTCTGTAGGCTCTGTGATACCTGAGTAAGGCTTTTACCTGTACCCGCACTAATGTCTAAGGCTAAGCCTAGTAACTCCTGAGACTTGGTGACATCACCTGTAGCGCGTAGCAGACGATCCATCGCTGGGCGTAGCTCGTCATCAAGTACGCCAGTCTGCATTTCAAGTCTAGAGATAAAGCCATTGACTGTGCCTACATTTGATCCATAGGCAAGTCCTAGATTTTTAAGCGTAGTGCCTAATGAAGCTGCTGCCTTCTCATCCTCAGCAAATGCCTTAACAGAAGCCTTGCTGAATGAATAAAGCTTCTGCACGCTATAAACGGCTAATAGACTTTTAGCAAGTCCCTTGACATTCTTGGTCAGTTTGTCGGTTGATGTCTGAGCTTCCTTAAACGCTTTCTTGCCCTTGAACTCGGCGGCGATGTTAATGTTCACATTACTCATGCGGCTCTCCTTACATCTACCATCGCTGTCCGACGATTAAACTTAGTTGTGGTGTTTTCAATAGCCTTAAACACAGAAGCATTAGCACGACCCTGAGTCTTAGCCCAAGCCCTAAAGATTAAGCGTCCCATCATGCGATGATCGCCTCGACGGCTTGATCCGTATAACTGACCCAAGTTAGAAATAAACTGATTGCCAGCATAAGGATTAACGGAGCGAGATACACCCTTCGATGCTCCACCTGCCTTAGCACCTACCCAATCTTGACCCTGACCATTCTTACGACCAGCAGTCTCATAGATTGCACCGGTCATAGACTTATTCTGAATACGCACAGTATTAACAAAACCTGCTGCATTTGGCTTGGATGGTGTTGTTTTATAGATGATGCCTTTACGGATTTCCAGAGCATCATACTTGGGAAACCTTGCACCCCTAGATGTTTCACGCTTAGCCCAACCAGACATGGGAGATGCGATAGGCACATAAGACCTAGCCTCATTAACAATAGGCTTTAAGATGTTTCCTAATTCCTTTGTTAATTCTTTGGCTAGATCAGGTGCGTATTGATTAAGGGCTTTACGAAGCTCGACCGCGCCTACTACCTCGGTTGGCATCGCTTACCTCTTTCGCTTCATCCTTTAGCCCTTGCACAAGTGCATCGAGCATTGTCTTATCTAAATCCAATAACTGCTGTGGCGAGATCCCCAACCTGATGCTCAACCGAGCAATCAAGTAGGTGAATGGAAGATCCCGCTTTAAGCTAAAGGGTCGGAGTCAAGCACCTCGACACTTTTAAGTGTCTCAATGAAATCCATCCCGAAAGGCTTAACAGACTCACCTGACCTGCGTGTTACTTCCCATGCTAACCAATAGACATCGCTTTGCTTTTCTTCATCGCGGAACGCCTTATGGAAGCCCTTTTTAGCGTACTGCTCGAACGCGTATTCCACCGCTGGGGTGATCTCGCCTTCTAGTACGCTTCCATCGTTACGAACTATCTTTAGTTTTGCCATGAGTTTTGCCCCTTTATTTAATTGATTAGAATGTGCCTGTTGTGGCTACTGCAACTGTTGAGTTAGCAGTAAATGTGATTGACTGAGTGCCAATGTCTCCAACAGCACCATTGATGTCTGTTGTGTTATTGACTAGAAGCGAGACAGTATAAAGAGGGTTAGTCGCTGAGACTGCTGTTCCCTTTGTCTGTAGGAATACAGCTGTGACTGTTGTTCCCCATGCTGCCTGTAGTGTTGCCAATACATTCGCTGATGCTGTGTCGTTGAGGAAATCAATTGTCACAGTTGATGACTCTAATCCCTTAACGAACTTGTGTGATGAGTCACCCATAGCGGTTACTTCTAGCTCATCAAATGCGCGGTTAATTGTTACTGCTGTTACATGGTCTGAAAGATCAACAGAGTTAATCTTCACGCCCACATTGTTATTTAGAAATACAGCCATGAGATTATTCCTCTTCTTTCTTAATTACTGGCTTAGGTGATGATGGTGCTACCTGCCCGATCTTGATCAGGAAGGCTTCGTTCTCTTTTTCCCACTCGGACATTTTAGCTCCAACTCGTAAGGATTGATACGGACATCTCACACGACAGCAACTCTCCAGATGCTGCGTTGAGAATACTTGGTGCGCTTATTGCGCTTACATTATAGGTCAAAGAAGATGCTGCGAGCTTGTTAAACACTCCCACAACTACATCCTCAATGCCGTTAAGGTTTCCCTCGTTATCAAATAGAGGAACAGTCATAATAATCTTAAAGTTAGCCGTAGGGCTAATGGTGATGTGCTGATTGTTGTTAGGTGTCAGATAAGGATCATCTGGTGACACGATCACAGAGTTAGCAAGCACTGTTGCAGGCGGAAAGGCAAAGGTCTGCCACTTAGCGTTATCGACTAGGGCGGTTGCTAATGTGGTGCGAAGTGTCGTGATGGCAACTGGCATTATCCCACCATTGAGTTAGGGCTCAACGCATGAGCGATCAAACCACGCACCTTAGCGAGCAGCTGAGCTGACATTCGATAAGGGCTGGGCTGGAAATCGACAGCATTAGAACCTGAAAGGGTAGCGGTTCGTGCTTGCCAGATTTCAACAGCGATCATCAAAGCTGCGTTCTGAACTGCTGTATCTAAAGTGTAATCAACATAAGTATCGGCTGATACTGTGCCGAAAGGTTGGACTGGATGCTCTACTGCTGGAGTGTTGTTGTTGCCTGTGATGTTGTAAGTGATTGAGTAATCGCCTACTCCAGTGAGAGTTTTATTTCCATTGTGTTTTGAGCCGTTGCCAGTGATAACCACTGTCTGACCGACATAAAAGACTTTTTCTACTTTGTCTTGAAAGTAAAGTGTGCCTGTTGTCGCTGTGTTGCTATGAGAAATGTTGAAAGTGACATTAGTCCAAAGCATAGGAAGTAGGACTGCATCTGATGCGTCGCACACTTCTTGAAGGGTCGCGTCAGGATAGAGCGTACCGACTCCGAGAGTGGAGCGAAGCTCTGCAACTGTTGTGAGTGCCATCCTGATCCTTTCTAAAGACTCTAGGGAGTCAGAGGGCTACTGACCCCCTAGAGTGTACTTAGTTACCTGTTTTTATTAAGTTAGGTTGAACTTACGAACACCCTTACCTGACTTAGCAAGATAGATTGCCAAGTATCCGTAAAGGTTGATTTCGATCTCGCCAGATGTTAGAACATTGACGCGAAGTTGTGTTGTTGGTGACTCCCAGACATACACAGATGATGGTGCAACAAGGAACGCTGAGTTATCAATTACGCCAGATGCAGCGATGTTGTGATCAACGATCAAGTCTGTACCAAGTACATTTCCACGAACAGATGAAGCAACTGCTGTACCTGCTGCGTTGTATGTTGCGCCTTGTGCTGAGTAAAGTGCACGACCTGTTGTGTCTGCGTATCCTGTGATTGCTGCCCACTGGTCAGTGCTTGCAACTAGCTTGTTAGCAAAGTCTCCGCCTGTACCCTTGTATGCTGCCGCACCTTCTACAGAGATAAATGACTGTAGTCCTGCTGCTGTTGCTGCTGTTGTCGCTGCTGTTGTTCCAGATGCGATGAAAGCGTTTAGAAGTGCTGTATCTGTTGCCTTCTCATACGCCTTGCGTAATTCGACCATCATCAATTCCATAAATTGTGGCTGGCTGCGGTCTACGAGCTCAAATGAGACGCGTTGCAAACCTGAGAACTTATTTACATCAACTGTGTCGTATGCAGATGTCATTCCTGTTTCAGATGGTGCTGAACCTTCATTTGTATCTGCAACTGTTGGTGCTACATCTGGTGATGCCGCATTGGTATAAAGGCGTGGAACTGTGAAGCTCATGCCCTCTGCCATAAGTGCTGCGCGTGTTGATGCCTCAAATGCTGGGCGACCTGTGAAGGTATCTGTGATGAATGTGTTTAGGTGTGGTGCAAGTGTCAAGCCTGTGTTTGTTGATGTTGAGTCATCTGCTGCGCGAACAACACGACGAGCCTCATCATCACCAAGTGCTGCCTTGATGTTTGCTTCTAGGTACTGTGCGCCTGTGATAGGTGCTACGCGCTCGCGCACGAATGTAGTTGCTGTCACTACAGTTGGGCGAGCAGCTTCAACCGCTGCTGCTTCTACTGCTGGTGCTGCAACTGTCTCTGGAGTATTCTCCACAGCTGTCTCGCTTTCTGTTGGTGTGATTTCTTCTTCTACGACCTCTGGAGTTTCCTCAGCCGCTACATCAATGACCTGAGCAGACTTAAATGCTGGCTCTGTCACTAATGAAACCTCTAAAAGTCGAGCAGCTGAAACATGCATTATGCCGCCCTTAACTTTTGATGTGATTACTTCTACGCCTACGCTAAGACCTGAAACCAAGCCTTCTTCAGCCATAATTAAACTTTGAGTACCTTTGTCACTCTTACTTACAGAGAAGGTTGCATAAATACCATCGTTAGCAACTTCGTTAAAGAATGTTGCGCGACCGCGTGGGTCTTTTGTGTTATGTTGATTTAGAAGTTTTACCTTCTTTGGATCTTCTGGCAATTGGATACTATTGTTCTGAAACACAACGCGCCCTGCTGAAGTGTTGCCGATTTCTCCAGTGCCTACTGGAACAATCTTTCCAGAGATAGTGCGCTCTTCGACATTTGCCGTCAAGTCTGCTGAAAAGGTAAGGATTTGGTTTTCCATTATTCTATTCCTTCGCTGCCGTTAGGTGTTAAATCTTCCATCTCCATCGCTTGCTCAACTGTGATCAAGCCTAGAGATAACATTTTTTCAATAACTAGCAATCTTTCCATTGGCTCAGTTGCTAAGAATGATGAGTCAAGGTCAAACTTCACCGCGTTGCCGCGTGCTGTGATGTCATCCATTGACAGGCGATCTTCAATAGCACAAACATAAGGTGCAAGGCTGAGAGAATAGAATTGCTTGCGCTCATCCAATACATTTGCATAAGTCATAGAGTTATTAGCTTCAGCCGATACCATGTAAGCGGGGATGTTGCATAGACGAGCAATCTCAGTTGCTAGGAATTGTTGCGCTTCGTCGTACATCATGTCTTTAGGTGAGAATGATGTTGGCTGGTATTCCAATGTCGATGTTAAGTAAGCTGTGCTGCGATTTTGACGAGCGTTTTTCCATGCTGCAAGTAATCCAGCAATTTCTTTTGGATCAAGGTCTGCGCCATTGTTACGAAGCACACCAGATGGCATTGGAGTCGATGCTGCTAATACTGCTGCCTTGCGAAGATCAATTGCAGCTCTGATTGTCTCTGATCCGCGCTCTAGGATACCTTCATCAAATGCTTGGAATGTTACAAGTGATCCAAGTCCTGACATTGGAACTGCAACAGCATCTACAAAGTATTGTGTTACTGTCATGCCATAAAGATCAGTTGTGAATGTAACCTTTGTATTAGGTATCCATTGAAAGCGAGATGGACGACCATCTTCAGCATACAACTCAGTTACTTGCCAATACGCCACGCCGTACATCATTAAACTATCTACAGTCCATGCCATTGTGACAGAGCGTGGTTGATTAAGTGCTGGCTGATCTACCCATACTGGATTGCCAAGCTCTTCACCTGTGGACTTGCGATACAAGTTAAGTGGCAGTCCACCGATAACACCAGAGATTAAATTGCGGCAACGAGCAACAGATGGAACTGACATAGCTTCGTTCCGATTGACTCGCGGCAGTATGTAGTTATAAAGGGTGTTTAAGTTTTCACCCATAATGCTAGGGGCGTATTGCGCTAAAAGCGATGAACGCTTATCGTCATTAGAGATTGCTTCAGTTTTGCGGAATAGACCCATAGTCATAAAGTGTAGCATTTGTCAAGTAATTAGACAACACGCCGCGGGCGTGTCTAACCATAAATCTGTGGCTTAGGTTGTGGGATCATTAGCTTGCTAACTGCCATAGCAATTCCGATAGGTGCGCTAATGTCTCCAGCGCTTTTACGCTTGATGATACGCCACGCTGAGTCATTGACTTTAGCTGCACAGTTATTCATCTGCTGGATAAACTCCGCTTGCCCATTGTGGACTACGCGATGATTGACCAAGCCTTCTAGCAAGTCTCCACAAGCCTTGTAGAACTGTTGCCCTGATACATCCTCGACAATAACCCCAGAGTTATGAAGGCGATCAGCAATCGTCTGGGTTGCGTATTTATCAAAGCACACAAGTCTAGGCTTATAGATGTCACACCATCCCTTTATGCTGGCTGCCATCTTTAACTCATCGATTGCTACCTGTGAGCTGTAAGTCTCTAGGATGCCAATGCCGATCCTGCCATCTGGCAACAATTGACCAGCTACAAGTGAGCCGTTACGCCTTGAAGGGCTAACATCAAAGCCAAAGACTGTGTAAGCACCGACAGACATCTCCAGAGTTGCATCGCTGGTTTCCTCTAAGACTCCATGCGGCCACGGACTACTTAGGGAGTCGATCCACTGACAAAGAGTTTCCGTACGCGTGTTTTCAATCGGCGAAGTAGCAATCGCCTCTTCAATCGCCTCTTCTGTGATGGTGTATCCCAAAGAGGGGTTAGCCAGAGCCCATGCATTTCGATCAGTTATTTTGCAGTATTGGGGAGCTGAGTATTCATAGAAACCAAAGGTCTTGGGCGGGTAATCAATGGCTCGCTCTCGTAAGTCGTTGAGTACAGTGCTGAAAGCGTCTCCTGCATTAGAGGTAAGAAGCGTCTGAGAGTTTGGGTGAGCTCTAGTAGTTGGAGTTGCAGCTCTAAATCCATCTTCTGTGATCTCTCGGATTTCATCGACATAGAGTAAGCCGTTGACACTTCTGCCTCTAGAGCCGTCTCTAGTTGCTGCCACAACATCAAGCCTTGCTCCAGATAACATCTCAATTGACTCTGTGCCGTTTGCGTGTCTGATCTGTTTAACGAACCCTTTAAGGTGGTCATTTGTCTCCAATAGGCTAGTGATTTGTCTGAAAGTGTCCAGAGCCATGCTTCTGTTAGAGGACATGATCAGGACATTGGTATTCCACTTTATCAAATGCGCCAGTATCAACATTCTGGCTAAATGGGTCTTGCCATTCTGTCTGGCTACGAGAATGAGGTTTGTCTTGCGTATCCACATCCCTTTTTTATCCACAGTGAGCATGTCTTTGAGTACGAACTCTTGCCACGGCAATAAAGGGATCTTTACAATCTCACAGAGGTCTTTTACATCTTGGAGCTTGTTTTCGCCCTTCAGAAGTGGGCTGTGCAAGCGTGGTTTCGTTGCCCCTCGGAGCTTCTTGGATCGTTTGGGTGAGTTTGTCATTGACTCGGATTAGGTCGGGTCTTAAAGGGACTATCCAGCATCGGCTCGGACTGCATCGGGGAGACATTGGTCGA
>ERZ869925.1218-NODE-1218-length-12416-cov-5.301594_pt1 | contig 12416 bp, 18 predicted proteins | sample MGYA00579311_ERZ869925 | MGnify/ENA primary metagenome ERZ869925 (study PRJEB32216, sample SAMN09231817) | wastewater metagenome | place: USA: Maryland | collected 2016-07-30 | study: EMG produced TPA metagenomics assembly of the PRJNA472060 data set (Reclaimed...
AACCAAGGTAGACTCTGAGTTCCAGAACATCGTTACCTGGCTTAATACCGGTAACATCTCTTCGGTCAACATCGATGCCGAGGGAGTGGAGACGGTAAACCTGGCAGATGGCTCTGTTACTTCGCAGAAGCTTGGAGCCTTGAACATCACCATTTCTAATGCCTCTTCCTACTTTTCGACAAATTCTACGTCAAACCAGGATGTAACAAACTTATCTCGAACGATTACCTCGTATGGAAGACCGATAAAGATTGAATTGCAGTCTACGGCTACGGTGTATCCTTATGATGATGGCGCTGGAAACCTGACTACACTTTCATCGTGGGTAGAAGCCCCCACCGGGGATAACGGCAGGGTTCTTATCATCAAGGGCTCGTCTACTTTAGTTGACAACCGGATTGAGGCTGGCAGAAGCCCCTGCTCTGAGTTTTCGTATATCGACCAGGTGCCAGCAGGGACTTATACTTATAAGGTAGCCGCTCGTGTGGATACTGGTGGCGGATCGCTAGAGATTTCAGGCTGTAGGTTGGTAGTTAGGGAGCTTTAATGGAAGTACGAGTCTTTACGGAAGAAGACATCGACGAGATAAACGACTGGTTCGACGACAGAAACGAGGCAGGAATTTCTGCCCGCGTACTTTCTAGAACTGGTCTTATTGCGCCAGGAGTGGCGTGCGGCTTCCTATTCGCTACTGATTCTAGAATCTGCTTCTTAGACTTTTACATATCCAATCCCCTTGCCCCCAAGGAAGAGCGCGCAGCGGCCTTTGATGAGATAACTCGCCGACTCATCGAGATAGCTAAAGAGCGCGATTACTCCCTTATTTTTGGGGCTTCTTCTCATAAATCAATTCAAGAGCGCTGCGTGAAGTTCGGTTTTACGCACCAGGGCTCGCAAGAGGTGTACACCATGGAGATTAAGAAATGAGTAAGGTTCTACAAGGCGCAAAGCAGGTGGCTGCTGGATTTGGTTTCGGTGGTGGCGCGGGAGAGGCGAAAGACTACGCTTCTGACCCGCTTGCCTACCAGGAGCTTTACAATGAGGCTCTGGCTGGTGTTAAGGGCGCTGGCAAGGATGAGGCCTCCCTTAAGAACAGGAAGGCGATTGAGGGCATCCTAGGCGGCCAGCTTGGTGACCTAGAGAACCAGGCCGAGGGCCGTAAGCAGAACTTCATGGAAGACATGAGCAGGGGGTTTCAAGCCGATACCCAGAGCTTGGCTCGTGCTCGTGGTGGAACTGGTACTCTTGCGCAAGCCATGCGTCCTTCTGGCGAGATGTATGACGCTCAAGCGAGAGCGACTTCTCGCGGGCTCAACGACCTTTACTCTCAGGCCAACAAAGACCTTTCCGGCCTTCAAGGCGTTCAGGGTGAGCTTTATGGCCAGGATATGGGTAAGGCTACGACCCTCGCTAACGTCTATGGTAGGGAGCTTGATTCTCGTCGTGGAACGCAGACACAGAACCTTGAGAACCAGTGGAACGCGCAGCAGGGCATGTATGGTCGCCAGCAGAAGACTGCGGAGCTTATTGCTAACACTGCCAAGAAGACGCAGGCTGCTCAGGGAGTGGGGGGCTAATGGCCTGGCAGTTTAATAGCGAAGGGTTTGGCTCTGCGATCAATCGCGGGCTAAAAGACGCGGAAGAATACAACTTCAAGGAGAAGGAGCGCCTTCGCCAGCAGGCTCTTGACGACCTGGCGGGAGCCGATAAGTACAAGAAGAGAAAAGTAGATGCTTCCGGGAATACCATTGGCTATGAGTCTGACGAAGATGCCAGAGCTAAGGCCATTGACTTCGTTCGTAAGCGCCTGCCCGGTTACACAAAGCCCGCACCAGCCACTACGATTAAACCATATCAGCAGGTGATGCAGGAGCAGGGGATTAGTCCTGTGACTGGAGAGCCCTCCGTTCCGCAAGGTCCATCTCCACTTCTTGAAAATCCAAATAAGACAAAACTTGAGCAGGAAGCCGCAGACCGCGAGCTTGATATGAGCAAGGGCGTGATGGCTAGTGAAGAGGCCGATAAGAGTCGCCAACATGAAATCGCTAAGGCCGTTGCCACAGAGAAAGTTAAGTCTGCCGCCTCTGCCCTAGCCGACAGGGCCAAGCCAAATCTTTCCTATAAAGAAGAAGTTGGTGATGCAGTTCCCACTGGTCAGCTAGATGCTCAAGGGAACCCAATAAAGGTGCAGCCAGTTAACCAGGGCGTTAGTTTTGAAGAGGCTTCTGTAACCGGAGAGGCGCCACCAAAGCAGATGGGCGTAGACCCATCTATGGTTAATAGCACGATGCCTCCACCTATTGAAGTTCCCGCAGAAGAGGTGGACCCACTTAACGTGGACGATTACACGCTTCGTCGTCTTGTAGACCAAGTAACATCCCCCACGACAACCAAGGACGGAGCCACACCAGCGGGAGCATGGTCTGATAGCCTAGATCCTGAGCTTCAGAAGCGTCTTGGAGTTCAAGGACAAAGTATCTTTCTTCCATTCAGCTTTATTGCTCGTGGAATCCAGGGGCAACAAGGAGAGCGCACACAGGCTGATAAGTCGATTGGAGCAGAGACTTACGACGCCATTGCTGAGTTAGAGTCTGGCGTACCCTACAGCGTGGTAGCTCGTAAGCTATCAGAAGCGTGGGGCGGTAAGATTCCTCCGCAAGTAGCGTCAGAGCTTAGAAGCGCAAGAGCCGCAATCGCTGGTGAGGGCCAAAGAAAAGTCGTTAATCAGGCGAGAGAAGAGAGCAGAAACGACAAGACCGTAGAAAAGCAAGACAGGGCCCTTGAGCGCTTCCAAAAGTCGTATGCAAACACTGGAATCCTGGACGCCATTGCCCCTCTTGAAATCCTAGAAAAAGAAACCGGTGTCATTTCCGGAAACATTAATAGGAATAAACTACCCGGCCAGGGAACAAACGCGCTTAGAGCCGTTCCTCTTGTTGGTAATGCTCTTGCCACTGGTGCCGCCAAATCATACGGTGGAGAGGCCGCACAGCAGGCGCTTCAATCTCTATTGAACGTAAAGATTAGAACAACATCTGGACAGGCTGTTACTAAATACGAAGAGGGTAGGGTCTTAGTAGAAGCTGGCATGGGCCCAGGTGGTAACGAGGACGATGTAGCCCGCGGCGTTCGCTTGATGGTTCAGGGCCTTAAAGAGGCTGGACAATCAGTCAAGGCGGCATTCCCTCCCGAGGTAATAAACACCTATACGGAGCAGGGTGGACCTCTTCCAGAGCTTGCATTTGGGACGATTAAACCGTCTGGTGGAAAAAGTAAAAAGCCAAATTCTACCGACGCTTATTCTCAAGACTTAGAAAAGGCTCAAAATCTTTTCTCCCAATACAGAAATCAGATTCAAGAGCAGATGGCTAAAGAGGGCCTGGGTGCCGCATGGGCTGCTCGTCAAATTAATGACAGACGCGCAAAGGTAGAGGCGTACTTTAAGGAAAAACACAAAAAGCCTTTCGAGGAGCCCCGTGAGTAAAGAGCTTGATGACATCTTTGAAAGCGAAGAGCCAAAGAAGGTTCCGGTTAAGCTGCGTGTGCAGACAGGAAGACCGCAGGCGATAGAGGATATTTTTGGCTCTGTTCCGCAATCGCAGCCACGCGAATTCTCCAAAGAAGAGATAGCCAAGAGCCGAAAGAGCATTGAGCCAATTGGATCTTTTTTGGGTGGTGCCGCTAGCGGCGCTACCATGGGATATTCGGATAGGCTGCTTCCTGAGGGAGCAAAGAAGATTGTAGAGGGAAGCCCCATCTCTAGGGGTGCCGGGTATCTTGCGGGCTCCCTGATTCCAGGGGCTGCCATCTCTAAGGGGCTTGGGGCACTATCGAAGATTCCTGGGCTTGCCTCGCTTGCGTCTAGCGGCATAAGGCAGGGAATGGCTTCTGGAGCTATTGAGGGCGTTCTGTCTGACCCGGGTGATGGTGGAAGCCGTATAACCAGGGGAATCGGTGGGGCGGCGATGGGCGGCTCTCTTGGTGGTATTGGTGGGGCCGCCTCCAAGCTTGGTGAGCAGTACGACATTTATGGGAAGCTTCAAAAGTCTGGATTTGCCGATGAAGTTCGTGGCGAGATTGAAGGCGCTCTTTCTAAGCTAATGAATAAGGCCGTAACCCCAAGGAAGAAAGAGCTTAACAATATTCTTTCCGAGTCAGACAAGACCATCTCGATTAACCCAGAATATCTTAAGGGGTTTAAGAGGGATGCCATTCTAGGGAAAGACAGGAAAAAGGGCGGCCTTGATAAGCTTGCTGAGATATTAGCAAAGCGCTCGGTTGACGGGCAGGCGCAGTTAAATCCAAAGCAAGCCCAGCGCCTTAAGCAATACTTTGATAGCGTTTCTGGATACAAGAAACAGAAGCCATATGGAAAAGACGTTAATCCTAAAGAGATTGGCGCTTATACGATGGCCTCCAAGTTTAGAAAAGACCTGGCAGACGTTGACCCAAGAGTAGGTCAATTAAATGAGAAGATGTCTGATGCCTTGGGGCTAAGAGACACCATTCGCTCTAGGGCTGATACGAGCCCAATCTCTACGATAACAAAAGACCCCATAACGAACCCAGATAGGGCACAGGAGATTCTTGATCTTGATGCGCTTGCCGGTTCGGAACTGGCTAAGCGCGGTAAAATGATATCCAAAGCGCAAGACATGAAGAGCGGAGACACGGCGTTTAGTCGTTCTGGAATACTGCGTGACATCTTCAAGGGCTCTCAGCGCGGGATTGGTGCGCTTGCGTCTAATGCTTCTAAGGTTCCTCAAGGAACTAAGGAATCTATTTTGGCTAAAATCCTAGACTCTGCAAAGAGACCCTACTCGGAGGAAGAATGACCAGCGCAGGAAACCTCGACATAAATATCGACCAGGGAGCGACTTTTGTTCTCCCCTTCCAGCTCTTAGATTTAGACGGAAATCCGGTCTCTCTTTCTCTCGCAACGATTGCGGGCTCGATTAGACAGATACCATCGTCTACGGTTGTTGCGACCTTTACCGGAACCGTAACGGGCGGCCCGGATGGCGAGGGGCAGGCTTCTCTTACGGCAGTGCAAACGGCGGCGATTCCTGCCGATCCATCGCTTCCTAATGACCGAGTTTTAACCGATTACATGTACGATATCGAGGTAACCTTCTCTGACGGAACCGTGCAGCGGGTACTCCAGGGATATGCCTACTTAAGTCCTGAGGTAAACCATGCCTAGTTATCCTCCTGTAGCGCAGGTCAGAGTTTTAACAAATCGTGTAGTGACCGTGGTTATTTCGCGGACCAACCAGATTTATGCGCGCTCTGGAATCATCGACATTGGTGCGGGCGAGATTGAGGTAGAGGTAGAGTTCCCGACGCCGCTTCCATCGACTGATTACACTGTTCCGGCTCTCCAGGTGAACAGCCAAGACCTTCCTGACCCATTTATCACCGCTCGTGTCAGCTCCATTTTGAGTCAGACTGGGTTCACGGTAAGATTATCGTCGCCCACGCTTTCTGCCTCAATGAAATTGCACTGGGCAATCGCGGAGCTATATAACCCATGAAGATAATTAATCTCGTAGTCTTAGTATTCCTCTTCACCATCCAGGTGGGGGTTTCGGCTTGGTATAACCAAAATCAGGGTGAAGTAAACCAGTATACGAATATCGTCAAAAACGGGACGATTACGAGCCTCGTTACGACCTCTAACCAGGGATATTACCTAACTGGCGCCGCGACCCAAGTAATTAAGCTCCCCGACGCTACAACGCTTCCGCAAGACTGGTGGTATTCGGTAGTAAATACCTCTTCTGGAACCGTTACGATTCGCGACTACCAGGACAATAATATCGCTACCATTGAGGCGGGCCGATCTAGTACGCTTCTTTTGAGAACGAAGTCCACTGGAGCAGGAACTTGGTATCAGGTGAGCAACGCCGTTGCGGGGTCGTCTTCGGCGATTGATTACAACTCGTTTTCCGCTACTGCTCCGCTTACCTATAACGGGAGTGGTGTGTATGGAATCCCCGTGGCCTCTGGCTCTTCGGATGGATACCTCTCTGCCGCCGACTGGAATACCTTCAACAACATCCCGTCAACATTCAGTGCTACGGCTCCGCTGGTCTATAACGGTGCGGGATTATACTCCATGCCTCAGGCGAGTGGAACGACTGACGGATATCTTTCCGCTGCCGACTGGACGATGTTTAACAACTCTGCAACGGGTAACTTCATCACAGACCTGACTGGTGATGTTACAGCCACTGGTCCAAACTCTGCCGTTGCCACTATTGCCAATAACGCCGTTACTGACGGTAAGTTTCGTCAGTCTGCTGGCCTGTCTGTTGTTGGCCGTTCGTCAAACTCAACAGGAGACGTAGCCGATATTACTGCGGCGGCTGATGGTGATGTTTTGCGTAGAAGCGGAACAACCTTGGATTTTGGAGATGTCACATACGCATCGCTTCCACAACTTTCTGCCTATAGGGTGTTTGGCAATCCTACTGGGTCTACGGCTGATGCGCAGGATTCCACTCTTACCTCTTTGTTTGATGGAGCTTTCTCTTCTTCTGTTGGGAGCATTCTCTATCGAGGAGCTGCAACCTGGGATGCACTGGCTCCTGGAACTGCTGGTAGGGCGCTTGTTTCTGGCGGGTCCGGTGCTCCTTCCTATTACACGCCAACGGTTGGATCTGTTCTATTTGCCGGAACTGGTGGAGTTCTATCCGAGAGAAACAATAGTTTTTTTTGGGATGATACAAATTTAAGATTGGGAATAGGATCAAATTCTCCTACTGCAATTTTACATGTTGCTGGCTCTAGAACTGGAACACCAAGCACAAACGGATCTCAGTTCCTATCTGCAACAAATACTTTTACAGACAGTGCCACCGCAGTTAGTGGAACAGCAGCAGCGTATGTTGGTCATTCGATTGGCACAAGCACACTCACGGCGTCAAACACGAGTGTTACGACAACATCGGCGCAAACTCTAAGAGTTTCTGGGCCCGTAGTGGCGGGTACAAACGAGACCATCACCAGCAGTTACGGAATTTATATGCCAGCTGCAAGTGTAGTTACTACTGGAGCCGTGACCAACGCTTACGGGCTTTCTATCACTTCTCCCACGGGGGCAACAAACAACTACGCCGCCACATTCACTGGTGGAAACGTAGGTATGGGGACCGCTGCTCCAACGGCAAACATTCACTCAGATCGAGGAAATGCTACCGCCTCTGCCTTGAAATTCACCGCAGGCACCACGACAGGAACGACATCAACCGATGGATACGAGGCGGGAATTGATACAAGTGGAAACGGTGAAATCAGACAGAGGGAAAACCTAGACATCAATATTTTCACAAACAACTCACAGGTGATGAAAATAGAAAATACGGGAGAGGTCGGTGTTGCCACTACATCTCCTGGGTCTACATTTCACGTCGCAGGGTCTTTCCAAACAAAGGTTAACTCTGTCTCGGCAAATACAACGCTAGACGCCACATACCAGGTAGTTCTTGTGGATGATTCTGGTGCGACTCGCACAATTTCACTTCCAGCATGTGCTTCGGCAATGTTTGGTCGTGAATACAGAATAAAGAAAATGAGCGCATCAAATACGACGGTGATCGATCCAAACGGAGCGGAAACAATTGACGGTGCCGCCACTCTAACGCTTTCAACTCAATATGATTCCAGGGATGTGATTTGCACCTCTGCTGGAGCATGGAACGTATTTTAAGGAGATATGCATGAACCCCCTAGCGTGGACTGAAGAAAAAGAATTAGAGACTGGCGTTGTTGTGGCCTATTGGGTTTTAGACAGAATGCTGGTGAATATGAAAAACGGTAAGGCCGTAGTTTCTTTTGAGGGATACCTAGACCAGCAGGCGTTTTGCGACGGTAAGTCAAAGATTTTAGAAAAAAGCGTAGAGATTGATTTCGCTGCCTTTGATCCAAACGGGCAAATCACTGCTGGCGTGATCGCCATGGTGCAGGCAGCGGAGGGCGCATGACTCACGTCGTACTAGCATTATTTTTCCTCTCTCATGTGGCGCTGGCTGCATATGTGCCACTAAATACAGTAAGCATGGGAGGAACTGGCCTTACCACATTGACCGCCAATAACGTGATTCTTGGAAACGGAACCTCTGCGGTACAATTCGTGGCGCCAGGAACGTCTGGAAACGTGCTTACATCAAACGGAACTACATGGACTAGCTCCGCTGCCTCTGGCGGTGGCGCACCTGTTTTTGCGGTGGTTCATGGGAATGCTGGAGCAACGGCATCTAATTCCCCAATTATCTGGCCCAGTGAAATTTCAGACGCCAATAATATTTATAACACAAGCACCGGAGAGTTTACCGTTCCCTCTGGAAAGACATTCTGCTCAGTGCGCTGGTATACAACCGGAGATTCAACAAACAGAACAATTTCTCCATATAAAAACGGATCTCAATATTTGCCAGGATCTAACAACGATACCACTGGGGCTGGTGTGCAAAACGGAACGATGTTTATGAATGTCACTGCGGGGGACGTTATTACTATCAGGGCTAACAACACGATGACTGGAAACGTTGACGCAAACGCGGGTTTATCGTGTTGGTAATAGCGAAATATAGTATATTTGTATTTGTTTAATATTATTACCATGGAGTGGTGATGGAAGCTTGGTTGAGGCACTTTCAGGGTTACGTTGCGTTTTCCGCAATCGCTATTGGCGCAGTTTTGTGGGTGTTTTCTACTTTCGCCACCTTGAATGAGGCAAAAGCCATCAAGGAGGAGGTCGTACAAAAAGAGGCAAGCGTTCGTCAGTATGTAGACCAGCGCCACGACCAGGTAAATAAAGAACTCGGAAATATTCATACCACCCTAGAAAAGCTTGATCGCCGCTCTTTTGAAATGCTGATGATTCTAAAAAAGTAGGGGGCTAATAATGTCCAAGCTAAAGCCTGCTATTGATTACCTAAACGGTCTGGCAGCGGAGTTTGGAATTATGCTTATCGCGCTTCTTATTGGATACTTAAGGCGCAGGCTAAGAAGGCGTGCTGTTGAAGGATTGATGGTTGAAACACTAACTAAGGAGAGTGAAATGGAAAAGAATATTGGTCTTGGTAAGGAAGCCGGTCTTAAGATTGAACTTGTAGATGGAAAGCTAAAGCTCGCTGTAACCCTTGATACTGCTGGAGTGGACGCAGAGCTTGCTGTGCTTGTTGAGCCCCAGTACTTCGCTGACAAGCTAAAGGCCGCCATTGGTGGACAAGTTGATGACGTTATCATCGACATCCTCATGGGCGCCTTGAAGAAAGCATAGATGGCTGCGGGGCCAGCAGACAAAGCGCTAGATACGTTTAAGACGCTGGTCTTTGACCCCATGGTGAATGTCGTCGTGGGAAAGGTAATTGGGCTTGCGGGCTGGTTGGCTTGGGGCCCGATTTCTTTTCTAGTTACTAAGGTAATCGTTTACGTGGCTGATGTTATCTACGCCGAGCTAAGGGGTGTGATTAACTTCAACTACATCATGCTCCTAAACGAGAAGCATCATGCGGCCTATGTGGACGCCCACCTAGAGCTAAAGGGAATCGCGAAATCAAAGGGGATAGACTCCCCAGAATTCAAGGTGGCTCGTGAACGCAGGAAAAAGGCTTTGGCTGAGTTTGTGCGTTACGGCGCCACTCGTTAGCTGCACCCATGTGCAAGTGCCCTGCATGGACGTGTATTCCATCGCGGGGATCATCCAGGCTGGAGCTGACAAGGTTTCAACCTGTAGTGATGAAACCTCGGAAGTCTCTATGTCTAAGATTTTTGAAATCTTGGAAGACGGAGCGATCATCATCCCCTCGGAAGATTTTAAGCGAAACAAGACCGCTACGGAACAGGCTTGCTACGCTCTAGGGAGTGCGTGCTCCTACGAGGTTCGCCAAGCCATCCAGGACTTCAATCGACGTACAGAGTTTAAGAAGTAGGCTTTAATTTTTGAACGTTTTGCTGTTGTGGGCTATACAGCCCCAATGGAAGAAATTTGGAAGCCAATACCTGGTCACCCCAACTATGAAGCGTCTAGCATGGGGCGCGTGCGGTCTATCGACATGACCATTGTGATAAAAAATAGATATGGGTCTTTGAATACATACAAGCAGCCCGGGAGAATTCTTTCCGCTGGAAAGGCCGTTAATAGCGGCGGATATCGTGGCTACCACCTTGGAATAAAAAATTCGGTTATGGCTCACCGTGTGATAGCTAGCGCATTTTTTGGAGAAATCCCGAAGGGCATGGTTGTTAACCATAAAAACGGGGTCAGGACTGATAACAGGATTGATAACTTAGAAATAGTTTCCCAGAGAGACAACATTCTCCACGCCAGAAAAATTGGGAATCACAAAAAAACAAGCAATGGTAAGCCTTTCCTTTCTGTCGAAGAAGTTACTGCCATTAGGTTTTTTTGGGTTCGCGGTAAAAGACGGTGCCCCGAGAACAACGCCTTGTGCGTTATTTTCAATAGATCACATACTACTCTTTATAATTTAGTTAATGGCGGATTTTATACCCACATACGTTAATCGGAAGATCCAGATGCCCATTTTACATGCCTAATTACTGGGTCTTGTGCAGACTTGGCGTGTTCTGCGAGAAGTTCTCTATATTTTTCGCCATATTCTTCCAGCTCGGGCCTCGGAAGAAAGAGGTAAGTTCTTGGGTGCCTAGGAAAGCGAACTGGGTCATCCATTACAATATTCAGGCAGTCTTTCTCAGTAAACGCCACCCCGGAAATGCACCCATGCTTATGGGCCCTCAATAGGAATTCTTTTTGGGCGTCTGTAATTTTTACGGAAAATATAAGTTTCTTTTTCTTATCTACATCTGAGGAAGTTCGCTTTACCTCTATGTATACGGCTCTTCCGTTTTTATTCCACCCAACGATATCGCTCACCGCTACGAGTTCCGCGTTTTTCCTAAAAGTTTTCCTGGTTGGATCCCATTGCCCGCCATTTCGAACGCGATAAAAGAACCCAATATTTAGGCCGTTAAGGAAGCGAATCATTTCTTTTTGAAGAATTGATTCCTGTTGCCGCTTGGGAACCTTCTTTTTAGCGGGGTATGCGGCCCGGAGAGCAAGATACTCTTGGGCCGACATGCGTTTTCTCACTCTTTAGGGCTCCAGCGCCCAGGGGTGGGAACTTCAGAGAACATAATTCCCTGTTTTCCATCGATCAATACGCCAGGTTGTCCAAAGATGATTAGGTCCACAGCAAAATCAGAGTCTTGAAAATTACTTGTCTTGGGTGGGAATCCAATGATCTTAGCCAGGAAGCTTCTTGTAGAGCTTCCCGACTGGGATGCGATGGACTTAGTGAACAGTACCTCGTCTCCAAGTTTTGGTCGCATGGAGGCAGCCTTTTCCTGTTCTTTTTCTACTTTGCTCGATTCTTCTTTCTTCTTCATGAATATCTCCTTGGTGGAGATTGAATCATGGTGGAAGAGAAAAGGGAATGGCGGTTAGCGAATTGCCATAGAGAAGAGTATTAGGCTTAAAAAAGCCATGGCTGCGAAGGTTAGGTGTAGTAAGTCATCGATCATTGTCTTCGTATTCATTGGTATTTCTTTCTATTTCAGTTTGGTTAATGGCTTCTTTTTCTAAATATCGTTGGAGAGCAAAAATTGCCGAAATGGCGATTATTAGAGAGATAATAAATCTAACTTGTTCACTCTTCATCATTGTTTCCTCCTGGGGCGGCTCTCATGCTGTGGGGTAGGAGTACGGAGAAGGACTTTCCATTGAGTCGAATGCGGGACTCAACCCCATCTTTTGGCCAGACTGCGATTGCGGCCTCGACGATTAGGTTGTCTCCCACTTGAACTTGTCTCTCTACGGCGTCAGCGGTTTTTCCGAAGAAGCCAATGGAAACCCAATCTTCCGATTTTATCCATTCGCCTTCTTTTTTACTGTAAAATGACTCTTTGTGGCAGAGTCTTATAAAGACGCCATATTCTTTTCTTTCTACGCGGCCAATGCTTCCGTCCAAGTATACAGAATTCATTTTTTTTCCCAATCAACGCTTCGCCAATAACGACCAAGCAGTATCTGTTTTATGTTCGCCTGTGTAACGCTAAATAAAAATGCTATGTCTCGCTGCGAAAGTCCGTAATTCGCGTAAAGTCGCTTAATGCTTTCAACTTTCTCTCTATTAAGCTTTGTTGTATTAACATCCTCGCTTTTTGGGCCACGCCCTCTTCCTTTTCTTATTTTGTCATGGTTGTTTTCTGCCGGTGTTCCCAGGAATAGATGGTCTGGGTTTACGCATCCGGGGGTGTCGCATTTATGACAAACGAGAAGGCCGACCGGTATCTCGCCATTGTGTATTAACCAAGAGTATCTATGGGCCTTGACCATCTTTTCTTTAAAGTGAAATTGGCCATACCCATCTCTGGTGGTGCACCGAGTC
>ERZ869925.1219-NODE-1219-length-12412-cov-4.813142_pt1 | contig 12412 bp, 23 predicted proteins | sample MGYA00579311_ERZ869925 | MGnify/ENA primary metagenome ERZ869925 (study PRJEB32216, sample SAMN09231817) | wastewater metagenome | place: USA: Maryland | collected 2016-07-30 | study: EMG produced TPA metagenomics assembly of the PRJNA472060 data set (Reclaimed...
ACAGGCTGCGGTAAGACGGCGCGAGTTCGTCAACTTGCAGCGACCATGGGACGGCGCTTAGTGAGTCCACCCCTTACACAGGGCCTTCCTGAGGACTTCACAGGACTTCCGCGTGTGACTGCCAGTGGCTATAGCTGGCATCTCCCACCATGGGCCTTACACGCTATAAAAGAACCGTCACTTGTATTCTTGGATGAAATCGACAAGGCTTGTGAAGATCACCAGAAGATCCTCTTGCCCTTGCTTCATGAGCTGGAACTGCATGGAGTCCCACTTCACCCGGAGACCGTCTTTATATGCGCCATGAATCAACCCTCGGCCTCATGGCAGCGTACGGAGACAGGAAAGGCGTTGCTCGCACGTGTGGTGGTCGTCCCCGTGGCACCATCAATTGACTGGCTAAGCGAAAAACATAAGATTGATTTGTCGGGCGTGTCGTTCAGTTCGACCTGTGAGTACACACCGCAACCGCCCTCGATGCGTATGGTTGACTGGTTGCTCGGGTTCTACACGTCGCATAGCCAGCACGCGGACCTGTGTAAGCATGTGGGTGCATTGGCGCTCGGCGCGACTATAGCGGACAACCTCTATCAACGCTACACTGAAACGTTGCGCCTGTCCCCGCAAAATGTGTGCGAAGCGTTGAATAGCGACGTGGAACTTTTAACCCGTATGACTGTTCGCGAAGTGGTCAACCTGGCAGCGTCCGCGTGTCGCTGGTGTGAAGGTCCGGCCTACAAAGCAGTCCTCAAAAAAGTGATACTGGAAGGCACGGTCGAGGATGGTGAAGAATTCTTTCGTGTCCAAAACGAGTATGTCAGTACCGCCCTGGCTGCGTCGCCAGCAGGTATTAATCTGTTCGGGGACGCGTCAGAAAGCGACATGATGAAAGCGTTGCGGGAGGCGGCGGAGGATATCGCGGCTGTCTGGCAAGCCGCCTCAAAGTGAGGGGACACATGTTTGCAAGTCGTTTAAAATCGAACGTTGTATTTATTTCGGTTGGAATTGGAGTTCGCGTGCCTTTGGTTCCGAGGTGGGTTTGGATTGAAACAACCAAAATTCGACTAATGTCGTCACAAGGCGACGTTGTACGGCCCATCGCGAGGTGAGGGTAGATATGGTTTATAAAAAATCGAGCACATTTTGGGTTGGTCATCGTGAGTTATTTGTTCGAGGCCTCTTGGATTCTAGTTATACGTGGATAAGTGTGCTAAACGGTCGTCCGGCATTTGAGTACTATCCTATATCACGACCGACCAAAGAAAGGACCCACCATGGAACGTGATTGGATTGCCTTACGTGACAACATACTCGCGGTGATGGAGTGGGCGAAAATAAAATTTGTACACACCGCCGAGTACCCTCGACCTTGCGTGTACTGGCGTGAAGGCGCGTTCACCATTGACGGCGGGCAAGCCTGGGGCACCTACACGCCCGCTGAACAATACTTTGTCCTCTTACACGAGTACGCGCATGTGACACGTGGGGACCTGCGTATGAAGAAGGTCGATCATCGGCGCTGGAATATCGCCGCCGACGCAGTGATTAACTATAGTTTGCAAGGTCTTACCGAGGGGACACTGTGGGAAACTGTCATAACCTATGACAAGCTCCGAGAACAATACCCCGCATTACCTGTCACGATCCCGACAACCCGCGCTATCTATGAGGCGTTACAGGCGGACGCCGATCAGAGCCCCGATGACTACAAGCCTTGTGGGGGTGACGGGCAAGACGACAAGGCAATCATACAAGCCACCTTCCGGGCAATCCTCGGCGCGAAGCAGTTACCCGACGGCGCAAAGGTCTGTATAGAAGGCTCTGGGTGGTCCCTGTCTGACGGTCCGGCACGTGCTCTCGCGTTGCCTGACGTTGAAGCGTGTACACAGCTCATGGAAATCCTACGCTTGATCCGTAGTAAACCAGTCGGGTACAAACAAACGCGGTCATATATGCGCGAAGGCCGCGTAGCGTCGTTACGGGGGGTTCAAAGGGTCCCTCGTCCGTCCGTTGCCGTCGCCTTGGATGTGTCAGGGTCCGTGAGTGACGGAGATATCCAGCGTGCCCGTAATATTGCGGAGTACTTACACGAGAACGGGTACACAGTCCGGTATGTGGTGTGGGCGTCCAGTGCATCTGTCTGGCCTGGGATCGGTCCGTTACCAGAGGTCGGTAGTGGGACCGACATGCGCCCGGCCCTTGAGTTGACGCAGGACGATGAAGTCGTGGTGTGGTTAAGTGATGGCTTGTGCGCGTCGAACCCGGTCGAAGGCCAGCGTCATATTTGGGTAGGTCCCGCGAGTATCACTCAGCAACCGGGCGAACACGTGGAATGGGCACGAGGGTGAGATGACATACTGTAAACGGAGTTCAACAGTCTTTATAGAATCGTACGGCGTTATCTTAGTTTTTACTCGCGTGATGTCAGGAGTCGTATGTATCAATATGACGTGGACAGTCAGGCCTTTTGATACCAAACCTGTCCGTACACATGACCAGCGTGAGGCGTCACGTGGTGTATAAGGCTAATTTCCCGTCGGTTAGGCTCACACATACGGGGGTATTTTGGTCGGGTATATGGAACGGCTTGTTGGCCGGTTACGTGATGCGCGCCAGTTTCATTCAGCCCAGACCTACAAGGACTGAGAAATGACCTATACAGCGAACCATACAACAACGCGGCTTACAAGCACATTCGTACGGGTACTTACTCGAGGCCATTATCGTGGCTTCGTTTCCGTGTATACTGTTCGATCGTTCGACCGTTCTGTTTATCGCCCAAACTGTTAACATTCACCATAAGGAGGTTCTATGCGTTGCCCACGTTGCCAAGGTTTACTCGTCCGTGACTCATTCAACGATGTTCGCTTAGAAGACGCGCAGGTACACGCTGCCGTCCGGTGTGTCAACTGCGGATTCCTTGCCGACCAACTCATACTCGCGCGATGGCTGAGTTACCGGCAACAAGCGTCCGCCGAGGTGCCTGTATCCGAAGTGTCACATGCGTAAGGCCGAACCAAGCCGCCCGAATACGCTTGAAGAATGGTACCTGGACGCGTTGGCGTTTCTCTATCAGCGATACCGATATGAAAACGACGTGTTCCTTGACGACGTAGCCGGGCGGTTCGCGGTTCGTGCGACCTGTGCATGGAAACGCTTTGACCCAAGCAGAGGCAAAGCCTTCACGTTCCTGTGTTGGATCGCACGCGCGGCTTACAGTGACGCTGTTACGCACAGAAAACGGGGCCGTGACCTCATGGGGGGTCTACACCGCGAACGGATGACCGAGGAATGGTTACATCAATGTGTTGGCAGTGAATGAGCCGGAAAGGAACCATATGACGTATAACCCACTCCGTCTTATCATCGCTGTCACAGGCCGTGGTATTTGGTTCGATCCCCCAAGGTATCGACTAGTTATTCACGCAAACGAGGTGTTAAGTGAATTTCAAAGGACGCCCGTGCGTCGTCCGTGTGACCAGGCGAACGTAGGTGGCACATGACCTACCGCTGTTACCATCGTTGGTTTACCGATACTGGGATGTACGTGTCCATCGAGAAAGAAGGTGGTTTACATAGTATTGCCTCGTTTAACGTGCGTTATGGGCATAGTCGCTACGCACTTCGGGTTGAGCCTAAAAAAAGCGTGAGGTGATATGAGGTACGCAAGTGGCAGGAGATTAGCAATTGGTTCGCTTGGGGTATTTAGTTATTCATACAACATTTTGGTGACAGTTACACAGGTGTCTCATGGAAAAGACGGCTACAAGGCACACAAACGCCCGGCACAGGAGGCCGCCTCGAAATGACGTACACCACGGAGTATAAGCGTACAGGGCCTATTATTATAGGCGTTAGTGGTATCTACGTAAACCAACTATGCGATTTATCTAAAACGATATACATATATGCCTGTGGAATGCGTACCTTAATCAAAGTGGGTCATCAGTATGTTTGGGGACCGAGGGAGGGGGATGATGTTATATAAGTACAATCGACGGGTTTTCATCGGTGTCGCCGGTCTGATAACGTATCCACAGTCCTGCGCCATCCCCCATTTCGCGTGTAACCGCGTCTGTTTTCACTCGGTACGGTTGGCGGAGGTGGGGCAAATAGAACGGCCTATGTGCGGGCGAGACCGGAGTAAACGATGATATACCACATGAAGTCGCCCATTATGACCAGCACCAAGGGCGTACGTGTACTGACCCGAGTGCGCGGTTGTACAGTCCTTCTTGAGGCTCCTTGTGTGTTTTGTGCTGGAATGTATGTTGTGGTTCGCCCTGGTACTCGGAAAAAGTTTACACCATGAAATATATACAAGGTTTTATTCACCTGGGAGTCGCGGGGGTACACGTGAGGACTGTACCTGGTATGACTAACATGTCGTTCTTGCATAGCGTTGGCGTGCACTATGTACGGGTTGGGCGTAACGACATGGTTTTACGCTATTCCGATCGCGACGACTTCGACGGAGACCAAACCCATGACTTATACTAGTAAGACCGTCTATATTGACCAAGGCGGGTTGTTTACCACGTTCATAAGCGTCAGGGTGCAGCTTGTCAGAAAACGAGAGAGGTACCTGTATCGACCTGACCCAAAGCCGCTTACGTCGCCGCGCTCGTAAGGTCCGGCAGAACCCACAATCCATTATTCCGCGAACCCCGTAACATGACTTGATCGGCGAATCTCGGTATCGTGTACAGGTTGTTATCCATGAGGCACCAAATTGTCTCCGCCTTCCCGGTCAAGTAGCTCGAACCTCGCGCTAGGTCAATCACGCGAATCTCTTCCTTATTGGAGATCTTGACGGTGTGATGTATACCGATGACCGCGCTTGAACCGGTGACACCAAGGACCTTATCGAGTACGGTTTTCATTTCAGTCGAGGATTCTTCCTTTTGTGAGTGAAGCTCGCGCAGTACGTCAATGATAATAAGGTCGGGCTTGAGCGTGGAGATCGCATCTCTGAACGACCGTTGCACATTATCTGCCATGATATTGCAGGGGCGTATTTCGTCTTCGGGGTGTACGAAATGAATACGATCTTGTAGGACAAACCCATTGTGCTTCATGGAGTGCAAGCGTAGGTTCCAACTGTCGTCCGCAGCGTCCAGGTTCAGGTAAAGCACCGAGGATCCAGCTTGACACTGGCGACCGAGAAAGGTACCCCCTGACGCAACGGCGTTGGCGAGCTGAAGCGCGAAGTAGCTTTTGCCCGCTTTGGGCTCCCCGATGAGCAACGCGAAGGAACCAGCAGGGAGAAAACCGTCAATTAACCAGGGCTTCTGTGGTCGTTCCAAGGCCATGTACTCTGTAGCGGATAGCAAGCGCATAGTGAAGTCTCCTATAGACTACGGCCATTATACCGTAGTAACCACGGTATAATACAGGCGAAAGGAACGGTGACACGCCATGCCTAAAGTCTATTCGCCTTCCCAGACCGTCATTTTCAGTGAGTGCCCGTTTAAGTGGTATACCCAATGTGTCCTTCGATACTCCCATGAGAGCGGTCAGACAGAGCCTCAACGTCTAGGTCAGGCCGTTGCATCCGCGATGGAGCATTTTAACAACGTGTGGAAGGACTCGGGCGTTAAACCAAGCGGTCCTGACGTGATCGCCGCCGCACTGAGCAAAGCGGAGATCCCTGAGCTTGTGGATAGCCCGGCCTACAATGCGATGCGGAAAGTACTGACAAAGCACCTCTCTGCTGAGCCGACCCCGGATAGCTGGCTACCTATAGCCGTAGAGACTCCGCGCCCTGACCACGGGAACTGCCGCGCGGATGTTGTGTACCAGACCCCGAGCGGGCGTGTAGTACGCGACTACAAGTACACCACGTCCTGTGAGTCTCGGTATGTGGTCGGGCGCTTGCAGGGGTACGGCGACCACCCGCAACGGTACCACTACGCGTGGTCAGAGGACGCTTCATTGTTTCAGATTGTACTCATCAGTGGTCAACCCGTCAAAGTGCATGAGCAGGTATGGAGCTGTGATCCGGCTGACGTGACACGCTGGCTTACGTCACAGCAGGGCAAGTGGGCCGTCATGGAACAAATGGAGCGTGGTGAGATCGCGCCGTGGCTCTCTGACCTCCATAGCACCAAGTACGGCCCGTGTTCTCTGTATGATTGGTGTCAGAACCACAAAGGCGATCACACATTACTTCCGATGCTCGGGTATGTGCAACGTCCAAAGTCCGATGCAACCACCTCACTATAAAAAAGGAGACAAACATATGCTCGCACCGTTAGACCTCGCAAATAATGAGTCCGCGTGGGACGCTATGAGGGCACGTATCTTGCTCGTGGGCGGTCCTAACACTGGCAAGACCGCGTCGCTCTCTACGTTCTGTCTAGAGGGGGAACGTATGGCGTACATTCAGTTACCGGGAGAGCAGGGCTCCGGTTCGTTTCCGGCAAAGGCCCTTGGTGATCGTGTAGTTGTGTTCGTGGATCAGGGGGACGGCGGGGCCTCCAACACGATCGACTACGCGAAGGAGCTTGCCACCATCAAGACTGTAGTGTTTGACGTTATCGCCGGTAAGTACGGGAAGATTGATGTGATTGCCTTGGATGGCCTCCACAAAGGCTACGATATCTTCCTTGCGAAAGTCACAGGCGGCGTGTCGGCGCGTACCTTGGAGTTCGACGCCAAGCTGTACGAAGACGCGCGTAAGGAGTTCCTAGGGTTCCTTCAGATCATTTTCAGGGCGGTAGCAGCGGGAAAGTTGAAACGAGTCGTCGCAACCATATGGGACGGACGCGAAAAGGATGACCCTGACGACAAGAGCAAGAACGCAGCTTCCCACCTGTTTCCTGAACTACCCGGCAAGCTCGCCAAAGGGATCGTAGGCGAGTTCGGGGTGGTGCTCGCCACCAAAACGCAGGGCATGGGGAATGGGATGAAGTACACGTGGCTGACTCGCCCGTTTGGCAAGATCGCAGGTGTCGGTGTCAAAGCCCCAATCGATGTCATGACCTCGGTTCCAATGGAAGTTGAGCAATCGTGGGCAAAGCTCGCGCCCTTGCTCAATAAGTAGCGTGCGGTATAATGCGGGCATAGTCACTTTTTTAAACCTTTTTGTTTGGAGGATTGTATGTCAAATTCACCTTGGGCCGCAGAAGAAGTGATGACGGAAGAGAACGTGCGTGAGATCAGCGCAACGGACCTGATCCCGGCTGGCAATTACGAGGGCCAGATCATGCCGTTGACAGACGAGAGCTTCCGCGTGGTCCAGACGGACAACGGCACGCACCCTCTTGAAGGCAAGACCACAGTACGTTTGCATGTGGTCCTGTACACGGACGCGGGTGAGCGACACCTCTTCACCGACGCGTTCCCCGGTACCGTCAAGGCGGTCAGCAAGAAAGGCAACGAGTACGTCCGGCCTGAATCGCGTATTGCGTCGATGCTCTACAAGGCAACCGGCATGTTCGGTCAGGACTTCTTGGCCGTGTGCGAGTTCGCCGCAGCCAATCGGTTGAAGTACCGAATCACCGTGAGCAAGGAAAAGGTTGACGCGGAAACTGGCAAGGTGTATGAGGCTCAAAACAAGATAGGAGGTATCACCGCTATCTAGTCCGTGTCAGCAGTTCACATGCGGGGGTCTTCTACGGCCCCCGCTCACCCCCTTCGAGGTTTTCCCCAATGCTACAGACCAGACCAAAACCCGCGACATGTGCCGCGTGTCCTGCCGCGAAATTAGGTACACCCTTTATCACGATCGATCAACAAGATCCTCATGCTGTCGCCACAGTCGTCCATTTTACCCCGATCGCGATTCACGCGGGTCTTGAGGCGATGTATAAAAAGCAGGTGGCACCCACTACCGCTGTCAATCATGCGTGTCTCTTAAGGTGTGCGGGTGCGGCGGGACTCAAAGGGACTACTCGAGATGCCGCCGTCCATGCGTGTCGTCAGTATGACCACTGGACGACCAAGCTTGTAATGATTGCCGGTCGTGACGCCTGGGGGTCGCTCCACGCCTCACATGTCAGGTACAATGATTGGCTTGGCTATGTATCCCCGAATGTGCTCAACGGGCGTGCCATGCTTGCGACTATTGAAACGCGCGACTTGTATGATACCGACCGCATTGTAGAAGCCCGCGCTCACCTTCGCCGCGCCCTCTCATGGGTTGCGGGAACTTGGCCCGAGCAGCTCCCAGAAAGCACACGGCAGCACACCGCGTTGCAAGACCTACACGCCCTGATACACGCGGAGCCCTGTACTATCGCGATTGACACGGAGTTTAACTGGTCGAAGGATGCTGTACCCGGCCACCACCCTTTGACCTTGCTTGGCCTTGGATGGCGTTCACAGACCGGTGTGCATCTCACCCAGTTCACTCCTGATGATGACTGGTCAGTTGTCCTCCCTCTACTCGCCCGTGTCGTCGGTCGCCATACCATAGTCTTTCAGAATGCAGCGGCGGACGTGCCTGTCCTTGCGTTCAATGGGGGGCCGGTATGGGAACAATACACGCACGTTGAGGACCTCATGTTGGCACACGCGACGCTGTACGCCGGGTGGCCGCATGACCTCGGCTACTTGCGGTCGATCGGTGGACACCTCAATATGCCGAAGACCTTCCGAGAAGCACACGAGGGCGGGGCGGCGTCATTCGCCAAGTACAACGCGGGCGACGTGTATGAGACGCTGTGCCTCTGGGAAGATATGAGCCCACAAGTGTTCAAAGACAAAGGGCTCACACACACATACCGCACCCTTGTCAAGTTGGTACCGGTGCACACTCGAGCTACACAACAAGGTGTAGCGGTCTACAAGCCCGCTGTCGTGAAGGCCCTGGATGAATTACTCGCGGATGTCACGGAGTCCTTGCGTATTGTCGAAGCGTACACGGGTACCCCACTCCCGATGACCGGAAAGCCGTTTGTCACCTGGCTTGTATGCGTGGAAGGGGTCAAACCTGTGATTCACAAGATAAAAAAGCGTGTCACCTGGGACAAGGATGCACTTGTGACATTGCGGTCGCGCTACTTGTCTGTGGACGCGGAGTTCGAAGAACGTAACCCACTCACAACCGAAACAGTACTGGCCCGTATCGAGCAAGGCGCACACCCCATGTTAGAGGCACGCGCCCTCTATAACCGGGCGTTCCAAGCCTTCACGCACTATGTTCTGCCGCTTGTAAAAGGAGACTCAAACGATGGCGACGCTCAAGACACTGACGGAACTGAAGGCGAGACTGGATCGTGACGGTGAGAGCTTGTGTAAGGACGTCGTACACCCGCGCCACGGCACCCACGCCCAGGCTACATTGCGCTGGTCTACGACGGACCCCCCAATGGCGCAAATTCCCGGCGCAATGGAAGGTATGTTCGGCCCGGCAGACGGCTACGGGTTCTTCCGCTATGACTGGTCCGCGTTGCATCTCTGGCTGACCGCCGCGTACGCCGACGATACCAAGCTACTCACATTGCTCCGTACGGGGGCCGACCTCCACACGGTCAACTGTTGTGACCTGTTCGGTTTACCTTACCCCTCGAACCTCGTCAACCCCCACACGTCCCCCGAGTGTGCTGAGTGGCGGACACTCGTCAAGTGGGAAAAGAAGGATGACCCTCGGAGGACGTTCGCCAAGCGGTTCCTGTATCGGGTGCTCAAGGGAGGCGACGTGAACAGCCCGCCCGCCGGTATCCCGATGACGCTGTTTGGTGGTTCTGCAACCGGTTTCATCAAGGCCAGTCGTGCTTGGGCGTTGGCAAACGCGAAGGTCATGCAATGGCAGAACAACATCAAGGCACAAGTGCTCCGTGATGGCTGTGTACGTACAGCCTGGGGGAAGATACGCCGGTTCAGTAAGCGAGACGCAAAGGCACAACGGGGCGGGATTGACTTCTTGTGCCAAGGGACGGAAGCAGAGATCTTGAACGAGACGGTCCTGCTCACAACTGCTGCATTTGACCCGGCCCATGTACGCTTTGTGTACAGCCGTCATGATTGTATCATTTGGGAAGTCGCGCACTCGGTGTGGTCCCCAGCGTTCCTTCAGAAGATCGCGGACATTGCGACCCGGCCTATCACTATCTATCAACACACGTTCAATCTGGAAGCGTCCTTCCATACACGGTATAATGCTGCTACAAAGAAACAAGATTGGACTCCCACGCAAGCCTAGAAAGGGACCCCTCATGATTATCACCCATACAGAAGTGCCCTTGTCGCGTAACCAAAAGCTGATCGTGGTACCGATCGGCGACATCCATTACAACGCGAGTAGCTGTGACCAAGACCGCTTTGCTGAGACGATCAAGTGGATCGCGGAGACGAGCAAGCGACCTGACCGTAAAGTGGTCACTATCCTCATGGGGGACTACCTTGACACGTTCAGCCGAAGTGAACGCGCCCGCTTGTCCTTCGGCACCGGCCTTCATGAGAGCACCCATGAATGGTTCGAGAAGCAAGTACAGACGAACATTCTTGAACTCTACAACGCGATCAAGCCAATTAAGCATACGATTGGATGCGTGCTTGCGGGCAACCACACATACAAGTTCCAAGAACGCGCGATGAAGACCCTCGTTGGTAAGACCTCAGACATGTACCTGGCTGAGCTGTTAGAGGCCCCGTTCATGGGTATGTGTGGGGTGTATGTGTTGAACCTCGCGTCGGGCTCTGCACGGTTCCCCTTCAAGATCTTCATGCACCATGGGTTCGGGTCCAGCAGCAGCAAGCCTTCGTCAGTCAAGCAACTCCTTGACTTGCGGGCCAAGTTCCCCGCGATGAACCTGTATATCATGGGACATAATCACGTCAAGATCTGTACGACGCAGGAAGGAATCGACGTACGTTTCAATAACAAGAGCGGTGAATGGCGTATGGTATCGCTGGTACAAGGGTTCTTGCGTTCTGCGTCGTTCCTCAAGGGGTATGTCGAAGGCGAAGTGGTAGACGGCTACAGCGGGTCCTATGCAGAGGAAAAATGTCTCGCGCCCGCTTCACTCGGCGTTGTGTCCGCGAACATCCGCTTGAAGGTCAACAAGGACACCAACCAGGCTGACGGTTATGTGCTCCACGTTCAAGAGTAAGGGGGATACCATGGCGAAGAAACCAGCACGAGTCATGCGGTTAGTCGCGACTGATGGCGCAACCTATCTCATGCTTCAACGGCTTCCGAACCAAGCACATTACGAGATCACGTTACAGGCGGTCCCTGGTGAACCTGACATGATCCTCGGTGCGAATTGTTATCGGACGTACCCCGAACTGGAAACGTACACACAACAACTCATCCGCAACAAAAAGGAGGACCTCGCATGAAACAGTCGAAGCCCGCGTTCCCAGCAACCCCCACACCCATGCAACGGTTCATTCAGGAGGAAGCGGACCTCCACGCTCGCAAGGCTGCTGACTATAGCGGCGGGAAGGACCCTCTCGGGAACTTCAAACGCGTGTCAGCCCTCTTCGCCTTGTACCCCGGCCTCAACCCAACGGACCCACGTTTTGTCGCCATCGCGTACATGATGAAGCAGTTTGACGCGTACCTGTTCACAGTCGCCAACGGGCATCAACTCAAGGTCGAAGGGGTACATGAGCGCCTGAAGGACGTGAGTATCTACGCCAAGCTGCTCCGGGCCATTGAAGAGGAGATGAGCCTGTCATGAGAACATTCGGTGTGTTACTGGTGATTGCCGCACTCCTGTTCATCGTGTGGGACATGTGTCAATGTGATAAGAAATAGGGGGTGTTATGGGGTGGGAATTTGTACACATAATTCTCGATATCGCAGTTATCTACATGTTAGTCGTTGTGTATCGGGCGACCTATCACTAACAGGAGGTGTTCTATGACGGTTGTAGAGTTACGGGAGAAGTTGGCAGATTGTGCGCCTGGTGCTACGGTGTTCTTTGGTACCGAGCACCTAGACGAAACGGAAGTTCAAACGGTACTCTCACATGAGGTCGAGGACGAAGCAGGAGAACCGACGCAGATTGTTTCGTTGTACTAGACAGGTATCAACACTCGGGGCTCACGGTTTGACGTGGTGGGCTCCGAGTGACGCAATTGCCACCCACGCTGCCCCTAGCACCCACTTCAAATAGTTCACTGCGGTATGCGCTTCAACAGCCTTATCTAGCTTCTTATCAATGTTCGCAAGGAGCCTGTCTTGGTTCGCGAGTACCGCGTCTTGCCGGGCCAGGCGTACCAGTATCTCAGTCACGTCCGGCATGTTACTTCCCTACCTTTGCAATGTTCTCTTGGCCTCTGGTCCACGCGGCTACACCCAGCACCGCCATAATCATAATCCAAACTTCAGAGGGTACCTCGATAGGGACAATCCCCACGGGTTTCAAATACGGCAGGAGAATGTAGTTATTGACCAGCACGCCACAGGCGGTAAAACCAAAGCAGGGTCGCCAGCTCCATTGCATCCAGTGCTGAG
>ERZ869925.1220-NODE-1220-length-12405-cov-6.380810_pt1 | contig 12405 bp, 22 predicted proteins | sample MGYA00579311_ERZ869925 | MGnify/ENA primary metagenome ERZ869925 (study PRJEB32216, sample SAMN09231817) | wastewater metagenome | place: USA: Maryland | collected 2016-07-30 | study: EMG produced TPA metagenomics assembly of the PRJNA472060 data set (Reclaimed...
AGCAGTCGCTGCGCCTCGATCGCCAGCGACCGACCGTGACCGTTCCCGTTCCTGTGACGATCCCGCATCCGGGCCGTCCACTCGTCCCACTCCTGTGGCGTGTACGCCGCCCCCATGTCGTTCACCGCCGGGGTGGGCAGCAGGTGCTCCACCTCGTCCGCCAGCGTCGGGCCGTGCCCACCCGCCCTCCGCTTGTCCGGGTGCTGCGAGCCGCCATTCACGGCCAGCTGTGCTGTCGGCGTCTTGAGCAGCGAGGAACACCCGCTCGCGGCGGTGGGGAGCGCCGACGTCGGAAGCCCGAACGCTGACCCACTGCGCGTCATACCCGAGCGCGGCCAGGTCGGTGAGGACGGCTCCGAGCCCTCCATTGGGAATGAATCCTGAGACGTTCTCCACGATGACGACTCGCGGTCGAAGTACGCGAACGGCGTCCGCCATGTAGGGCCAGAGGTGTCGGGGGTCACCGAGGGCCGCCCGCTTGCCGGCGACGGAGAAGGGCTGGCACGGGATGCCTCCGATGAGCAGGTCGACGGGTTCGACGGTCCGCCAGTCCACGGCGGTGAGGTCGCGCAGGTTGGGCACGTCGGGCCAGTGGTGGGCGAGCACCTTGGATGGGGCGGGGTCGAACTCGGCGAACCACGCCGGGGTGGCGCCGTAGTGGGCTTCGACGGCCATGTCGAGACCTCCGTATGTAGCCCGAGCACAGGGAACCGATCCGAAGCTCAGACATCTCCACCACCTCCTCGGCGGGGAGACGTGCGCTCCCCCGTCAGGCGGCGGCGGGCCGCGTCGAACTTCCGGTGACACGGAACGCACATGCGCGCGTAGTCCGCAGTGTTGGCGTAGTCGCCGGTGAGGTTGGCCCACTCGTAGCGGGTTCCGTCGTCGGTGCGCCCGCAGGTTGAGCACTCAGACGGAGTCCCGCGCTCTGTGGCTACTCTGAGGTGAAGCGCCTGATATCCGGCCGCTGTGCCCCTCCACGAGGCATTGGCCTCGCCTACTTGGTTTCTCTTGATTGCGGGCCGCGCAACAATGCCGTTGCGCGGCATGAGCCGCTGAAGCACCTTGGCTGTCGTTCCGACGATCTCCGCAGTCTCGGCGATGCTGTGACCGCTCTCGTAGACCTCGCGGACCCGCGCGACTAGTTCGGGTGGATACACGGCACGAGGCGGTGGCCGCCACGCCGACGCGGCGCGGTCGTAGATACCCTTAGGCATCAGACACACACCCCCCGGCGCAGGAGCTGCCACCCGGCCCACGTCATGGCGACGCAGCCGATGACGACGCCCGCGAGCGCGGCCGTGAGGACGATGAGGTCGTCGCTGGTGGGGCTCACGTCGTCGCTCCGTGCATCGTGGCCAGCGCGGCGATGTCGGCGCGGTACGTGTTGAGCCACTTCCCGCCGTTGCCGCCGCGCGTGTCGGTGTTGATCGTCGGGTCGGCCACGGTGAGCGCCCCGGCGAGACGGAGCACGCGGTAGGCGCCGGACAGCATCCGGGGCTTGACCATGAGGTCACCTGCCATGTCCCGCAGCGATTCCCGGACGCGGTTGGGATCGACGTGGCCGTCGTGCGCGCGGGCGTCGCTGAGGATGGCGCCGAGGATGAGGCGGCGGTCCGTGTCGCGCAGCGGGGTCGGGTCGGTGAAGGCCAACTGCCCGACCTCGGGGCCGTGGGTGGTGGTCATCGCTGCCACTTCCGGCGGAGTCGGCGCGACACGTGGCCGCCCTTGACTGTGACCTGCTGCCGCAGCGCCTGGGCGAGCGGCGTTGGCTTGAAGCACTGGTGCTCGCGGCGGAACGCGGCGAGATCGCTGGTCCAGTTCGACTCGGTGGAGGCGCCACATCCGCACGTCTCGTGCATCACGACGCCCTCCGCTTCGACGCCTCGCCAGCCGCGCGGTTGTTGGCGCGCCGGCGGCCCTCGGGGTCGGGGCGGCGCTCGGACAGGGAGCCGACGCGGACGGCGGCGACGGCGATGACGACGGAGCCGACGGCGACAGCGGCGAGGAGGGCGAGGAGGGCCTGTTCGAAGGTCATCGCTGACCCTCCCCGAGCAGCACGGCGCAGCCGAGGCAGACGAGGACGGAGAGGGCGGCGCCGAGCGATGACAGCGTCGCGCCCTTCGCCCACAGCGTCGCCGCGAGCACGACGTTCGCGCCCGCGAGAGCGGCGAAGAACAGCGCCATCCACGTGAACCGAGCGCGCCTCACGACGTCGCCTCCCGCGTCTGCGCGGGCAGGACGAGCACGGCGTCGTCGGGGACGTCGTGATCGGCTAGGCCCCCGAACTCGTTCCACCACAGGAACATCTCGCCCTCGCCCCCGTAGAACCACCACCGGTGCCCGCCCCACTCGGCCACGTCGCCGACCTGCGGCGGCCACCACTTGTCGCGCTCGGTGGGGGCGCGGTGGATGAGGTAGAGGGTGCAGTCGGGACTGTCGACGTAGACCCCGCCCTTAACGGCGGCCACGAACAGCCGGCCGCGATAGAGGATGCTCTGCATCACCAGCCCCTCGACGACCCGTGGCGTCCCGTCGTGCTCCAGCCGCACCACGTCGCCCTCGCGCACGTCATCCGGCGCGATCGGCGTGCGGTGGCGGTCGTCGGGGATGAGGTCGGCCGGGTCGACGTGGTGCACCGTGCCGCGGTCCGCCACGATGACGACGCTGCCGGACGGACCGGAGCCGTCCACCCGCGCCCGCAGCAGCACCCTGTCTCCGCGCTCGTGCTCACTCATCGCGTCCTCCTCTGTCGTTGGCTGCCCACACTTCGCCCACGGTCAGTCGTCGCCCCGGCACGATCCGCGTGGGCAGCGGCATCACGGGGGCCAGTGGCACGGGCCGGTCGGCGAGGACGCCAGCGAGGACGTCCATGGCGAGGACCATCGCCTCAGCGAGCCTGCGTGCCCCGTCGCACGCGGTCTGGTCGTCGGCGACGTGGCGGGCGTGGTCGGTGACGATCGCGACCTGCGCGAGTGCGACCTCGGCGGTCACGACGCGCACCCCAGGCACTGAGCGGCGGTCACGACGCGGCCCCCTCGTCCACGACCTCGGCGTCGACGGGCTCGTCGGCAATGCTGAGAAACAGCAGCGAGTCAATGACCCGCGACGCCTCGTCCTTCGTCAGATCCTTGCGGGAGTCGACCTGGCGGCCGATGACCTCGGCGACGTAGGCGAGGGCGTCGGCGCGGTCGGTGATGCCCTGCTTGTTCATCGACGCCGCGAGCATCTTCACCTGCGCGTCAGTGATGGGCTCGGAGTATGGGATGTCGAGTGGTGCGCCCTCATCGAGACTCGGCTCGGGCGGCTCGATCGCGGCCGGCTTCGCCTTACGCTGCGCGGTGCGCTTCACCGGCTCGGCGGGCGTCTCGCGCTGCACGGTCACCGTGGCGGGCTCGGCGAGCTCGAGCTCCTCCACGGAGTAGCTGATGCCAGCGAGCGCGTCCGGGGCGATCTGCCTGCACACGTCGGACAGGGCCCGCGCGTAGAGCATCGCGGCCGGGTCCGACTCGTACTTCTTGTTGCTCAGGTAGCCCGCGCGCTTGGCACGCGCCGTCGTCCACTTCTCCTCGATCGTGTGGTTCGAGCCGCGACGGCGTCCCGCGACGACGACCTCGGCGTCGGTCTTGGACACGGTCCACACCTCGTGCCCAGCAGCCATGACGACTGCGGCCATGGTGCGGGCGTAGAGCGCGGGGCGACCGCTGATGACGTAGACGCCCTGCAGCGACTGCGTGGGCGACAGGCCGATCTCGTCGCCGTAGAGGATCGCGGCGGCGGCCTCCTCCGGCTTGCCCCGGAAGTCCTTCGGCACGAACGACGTCCCGCACAGGGCGGTGCCGATCTGGTGCGCGGCGGACAGGCCCGCGGCCCAGGCGACGAGCCTGCCACCAGTCGGGTCGGACGGGCGCACGTCGACGTCGGCGCCGCCCTCATAGGTCTGGATGGTCATGCTGTCCCCTCGGTGATCGGTCGCAGGTAGGTCTTGATGCGCCCCTCGGCGCGCTGAATCCACGCGGCGTGCAGGAAGTCACGGAAGGCGGCGTCGAGGTCGGTGACCTCGTGCCACTCGGTGGCGCCGTCGCCGATGTGCACGACCACGGCGCCGTCGACGGCGGGCATCGGCTGCTCGCGCCAGTCCTGATCGACGTAGTCCTCGGCGTTGGCGTAGGCGCCGACCTGGCAGGCCATCTCGCCGTAGACGCCGCTGGACGTCTTCCAGTCGGCGAGCAGGAGGCGGCCGTCGACGCGGATGAGTGCGTCGGCGGTGCCCGCGTACCAGTGCTGCCGGTTGATGATCGGCCGCTCGGTCCACTCGACCTCGGGCTGGACCCGGTCCAGCCACGCCACGTAGCCCTCGACGTAGCCGGCCAGGTGCTCGGGGACCTCAACGGCGTCGCCGTGGATGAGTCGCTCGGCCAGGGCGTGCACGTCGGTGCCGCGCACGGCGGCCTTGTCGCGGGCCTCCCACGGCACGCCCTTGAGTGCGTTGACCATCGGGGCGCGGCCCATGTCGCGCAGCTGCTCGACCTTGTCGGGGTTGTCGGCGACGTACTCCGCGACGGCCTTGGCCGACCAGTAGACGAGCGCCGGCTTGGGGATGCCCTTGAGCAGCGTGGTCACACCTGGGATCGGGCGCCCGTCGAGGTGGTAGCGGTGGGCCTTCTCGCTGAACTTGAGCGACGAGGGGGCCGGGGCGCCCGAGCCTTCCCCTGCGTCGAGCGCCCCGGGGGTCGTGGTGGTGCTCATGCGGACTCCCCTGCGTCCGCGTCGAAGAGCGTCGGGCCGGTCATCTCGGCCTCCAGCTCGGTCAGGTTGTTGACGGCCGTGCGCCAGTACGACGGCTTGAGTTCGATGCCGAGGCCTCGCCGGCCGAGCTTGACGGCGGTGTAGACCTCGGAACCGATGCCCGCGAACGGGGTGAGGACGGTTTCGCCGACGTTCGACCACAGCCGGACGACGCGCTCGATGAAGTCGAGCTGGAGCGGGCAGATGTGTCGCTCGTCGGCGTCGTCTCGCGCGACTCGCGCGTTGAGGGTGCGTGTCTCGCGGATGTCGAGCCAGACGGGCCGTGCCCACTGGATCCACTCGTCGTTACTGACGTCGTTCTTGATCTGGACGGCATTCTCGCCGGGCTTGCGGAAGAGGAGGAGGTAGTCGGCGAGGGCGGGGCGGGTCATGCTGCTGTCGCGGTTCTTCGTGACAAACATGAGCGCCTGTGCCTTGGTGCGGATCGCCTGTGCCTGGGGGTCCTTGTCGATGGTGACCTCGCCGTGGAAGATCCACCCGGCCTCGATGTACGCGGCGATGATCTCGCCGCGAAAGTCCGTCACCCCGATCACGCCATGGCCAGCCATCGTCGTCGTGAGTTGCTGGCAGTGGACGGCACAGATGCGGCCAGGCTTCGTCACCCGGAGGTTCTCCCTGATGATGTAGCCGTAGTGCTCGAAGAACTCCGACCGGCTCGCGGAGTTGCCGAGGTCGCGGGGGCTCGGCGAGTAGGTGAACAGCGACGCGAACGGTGGCGAGTAGACCGACAGGTCGATCGACTCGTCGGGGATCTCCGCGAGCCGCTCGCACGAGTCGCCGAGCATGAGGTCCCACATGGCACCGGCCTCGCGGTCGGTGACGTACTGATCGGCGAGCGTGGTCATGCGGTCCTCCCGAGTTCTCCGGCGGCGCGCATCTCAGCGACCAGGCCGGACGTGATGAGCGAGGCGTCGCGTTCCTTGCGAGCCACGTTGACGGCGATCTGACTCTCAAGGGACGAGAGCACGATGTGAGCGATCACGACGCGGGTCTGCCCGTAGCGGTAGCACCGCCGGATCGCTTGGTAATAGGCCTCATACGAGTCCGACAGGCCGACGAAGACCATGCGCGCGCAGTGCTGCCAGTTCAGCCCGAACGCTGCGATAGACGGCTTCGTGATGAGCCGGCCGATGTCGCCGTCTGCAAAGCCGAGCAGCGCGGCGGCCTTGTCCTCGGGCGACCACGCTCCGTGGACGTTCACCGCGCCCGGGATGAGCCGGGCGAGCAGATCGGCCTCAGCGTTCAGCCCGCACCAGATGAGCCACGGCTCGTCCGGCTCGGCCATGACGAGTTCGGCGGCACGCTCGCATCGGGCTTCGAGCGTGGCCTTGCGGACGGCGGCACGCCCCCCGACGCCTCCGAGGTCGGTGGCGAACAGTTGATCGTCGGGGGTGACGTCGACGTCGAGGAGGTGGGAGTCGATCTCCAGCCCGGGCAGGTCGTATCCGTCGTCGGAGTAGCCGAGGTCGGACGGTTTGCGGAGCGCGACGGCCCACGACGTCATCCACCGGAACATGGCCTGGTGAGCGTGACCCTTGAGCCGCCACCCGTCGCTGTCGTGGACGAAGTACGCCGAGAGCATGTTGACTCGGGTGGAGACGCCGAGGAACTCGGCCTGGTTGGTCAACTCCTCGATGTCGTTCGGCGCCGGCGTCGCGGTACACGCGAGCCGGGACGGCACGTCGGCGAAGTGGTGGATCAGCCGGGTGCGGGTCTTGCCGTCGGACTGCTTGAGGATGGACGCCTCGTCGAGCACGACCGCGCCGAACGCGGCAGGGTCGAAGTGCTCGACCATCTCGTAGTTGGTGACCCATACACCAGGCCCGGTGACCTCGTCGGGGCGCCGGACGTAGGTGGCGGTGACACCGAGCTTGTCGGCTTCGCGGACGGTCTGCGCGCAGACGGCGAGAGGAGCGACGATCAGTGACGTGTCGGCGACGATGCGCGCCCATTCGATCTGCATGACGGTCTTCCCTAGGCCGGTGTCGGCCCAGATGGCGGCGCGGCCGGTGCGGGCGGCCCATGCGACGACCTCGCGCTGCCAGTCGTGGAGGTAGGCGTTGACCTCGCCGGGGGTGGTGTCGAGCCCTGCGGCGGCGACGCGCTCGAACTTGCGGGCGAGGAACGCGGCGTAGTCGGTCACAGCGCCTCCAGCCACGCGACCGCGACGGCGGCGACCTGCACGAGTTCGGTGCGGAGCCGGTCGGTGTGCTCGACGTCGAGGACGGCGCGGGCGACCTCGCCGACCTCCTCGGCCAGTACGGCGACCTTGACGGTGTAGTCGACAGCGGGCGACGAGCAGTCACCGTGTCCCCAGGGGTGGGGGCGGTCCCACTTCCGGCCCTGTGCGTCGCGCTCGTCGTCGATGGCGGCGTAGATGTCGGCCCGCCTCACGTCGTCCACCACGCGACCGGCGCGTAGTAGCCGACCAGCGCGGCGGCCAGGCACGCGGCGGCGACCAGGCCGGCGCGCAGCGGGGGCGCGGTGGCCTCGCCGGTGCCGGCGCAGTCCGGGCACGTCACGTCGGCGGGGTCGGCTTCGAGGGCGCCCTCACCGCCGCACGTCGGGCAGGATGGGGGTAGGGGGCGGGTGTTCATGAGGTCACCTCGGCCAGGAAACTCGACCGTGGCAGCGGCCCGCGCCTCGATCGCGTCCAGCCGCTCGCGGGGCGTCATGACACGTCCTCGTAGAGGTACCAGACCTCGGGGCAGCCTAGGACTGTCCGCAGGTGAACGAAGCCGTCCGGGACGTCCCGGGAGGAGCGGGTGACCACGACCGTGCGCGTCTGCTCCACGGGGGATTCGGGCTCCTCCTCAGTCCAGACGTTGAACCCTTCGAGGCCGACAGCGAAGTACACGATCCCGGCCTCGGCTCCGCGCAGGGTGATGGTCTGCGGGGCTTCCGTGGCTGCTAGGACGTGCTTCCAGACCTGGCGGCTCATGGCAGCCACCACCCGGCCGGGATGAAGCCGCCCACGATCGCAGCGCCGATGCACGCCACCGCGACCACGCCGACACGCAGCGACGCCGGGGCCTCGCCGGTGCCGTGGCACGCCGGGCACGTCACGTCGGCGGGGTCGGCTTCGAGGGCGCCCTCACCGCCGCACGTCGGGCAGGATGGGGGTAGGGGGCGGGTGTTCATGAGGTCACCTCGGCCAGGAAACTCGACCGTGGCAGCGGCCCGCGCCTCGATCGCGTCCAGCCGCTCGCGGGGCGTCATGACACGTCCTCGTAGAGGTACCAGACCTCGGGGCAGCCTAGGACTGTCCGCAGGTGAACGAAGCCGTCCGGGACGTCCCGGGAGGAGCGGGTGACCACGACCGTGCGCGTCTGCTCCACGGGGGATTCGGGCTCCTCCTCAGTCCAGACGTTGAACCCTTCGAGGCCGACAGCGAAGTACACGATCCCGGCCTCGGCTCCGCGCAGGGTGATGGTCTGCGGGGCTTCCGTGGCTGCTAGGACGTGCTTCCAGACCTGGCGGCTCATGGCAGCCACCACCCGGCCGGGATGAAGCCGCCCACGATCGCAGCGCCGATGCACGCCACCGCGACCACGCCGACACGCAGCGACGCCGGGGCCTCGCCGGTGCCGTGGCACGCCGGGCACGTCACGTCGGCGGGGTCGGCCTCGAGGGCGCCCTCACCGCCGCACGTCGGGCAGGAGGGTGGCAGGGGGCGGGTGTTCATGAGGTCGCCTTCACGGCGGCGGCCCGGGTGCGCGCGGCCGTCTCGTTGTCCTCGGCGAGGCGGCGGAAGTCCTCGGCGTCGGAGCTGCTCGTCACCTCGAGAGCGATCCAGTCCGTCCCGGTGACGCCGACGTGGACCACGCGACTGCTGCCGTCGTGTCGCCATTCCGGCCCGCTCATCTCGAGCGCGTTGGCGGCGAGGCGGCGGTCGGCGGCGTCGAGGTACGTCAGGTGGATGCGGTCGGCGTAGAGGTGGACGCCGTGCGGGACGACGCCAACGAGGTTGAGCTCGTCGAGCAGGTCACCGGCGACGCGCGCCTGTGCTGCGGTGAGGGCGGGGCGGTCTGGCATTATGGCTCCTGTCTGTTGCGGAGCCCCGGTGGCCTGGGAGTGCGGCCGGGGCTTCGTGCTGTCCGGGGCCGCCGCCGCCCGCACGGGGGACACGGGCGGCGGGGGGGTCTTAGGCCGCGTTCCCGGGGGAGGCGGGGGCGGGCGAGGTGGACGAGGTCACACCCGCCCCCGCCGTCTGTGGGGTGCGCTGCGCGACCGCAAGGTGCAGGTCGATCGCGGCGCGGGGGTAGCGGCGCTGGCCGCCGGGGGTGCGGAAGGACGGGATCTTGCCCTCGTCAGCCCACCGCACGACCGTCGAGACGTGGACGCCGTAGAGCGCGGCGACCTGCGTTCCGGTGTAGGGGGTTTCGGTGGTCATGGCAGGAAAACTAGCGCCTTGGCGGGAGTTGCCGCAACGGCCCGCCCATAGTCACTTCGGGCTATTTCCGATGGCCCGTCCGGCGCGCAGCCCCTAAACCTGTTGGTTTAGGGACTGCCGAACGTAGCCTGTTCCCCATGACGCTCGACGCCTGGGTACGACACCTGCAGGCAGCCGGATCAGCCCCCACCACGGTCCGGCTGCGACGCTCCCACGTCCGCCGAGCCCTCGCCTGGATCGGCCGGCCCGTCGCCGAGGTCACCGAAGCCGACCTCGAGGCGTTCATGGCCGCCCACCAGTGGGCCGCCGAGACCCGCAAGGGGATGCGGTCCAGCCTGCGGGCGTACTTCTCGTGGGCCGAGCAGGCCGGGCACATCGACACCGACCCCGCACGGCGGCTGCCCAGCGTCACCGTGCCGCAGGGGGCGCCCCACCCGGCGCCGTCCGACGTGTTCGACCGGGCGATGGACCAGGCGCCCCCACGCACGCGGCTCATGCTGATGCTCGCGGCCCTGGCCGGGCTGCGGCGCGCGGAGATCGCCGGGCTCCACTCCCGCGACATCATCGGCGACGTCCTGCGGATCACAGGCAAGGGCGGCCGCACACGGCTCGTGCCGATGCATCCGGACGTCGCTGCCGCGCTTGCCGGGGTGAGTGGCTACGTGTTCCCCGGGAGCGACCGGGGGCACCTGAGCCCGGACCAGGTGGGGCGGGTCCTGTCCGACGCGCTCGGTGAGGGCTGGACCGCCCACGCCCTCCGCCACCACTTCGCGACCCGGGCCTACGCGGGCCAGCGCGACATCCTCACCGTGCAGCAGCTCCTGGGGCACTCGTCGGTCGCCACGACGCAGCGGTACACGCAGCCCCCGGACGATGCGCTGCGCCTCGCCGTGATGTCGGTCCGCCCCGTGACCGAATCGTGACCCGAGAACGACGAGAGGCCCCCCTCGCTGCCGGGAGGACGCGGCAGCGAGGGGGGTGTCGGTGGTGGCGCGGGTCAGCGGTACGGGTCGGTCACGCCCCTACCCATCGGCCGTCGGTGATCCAGCCGTGCAGGCCGCAGCACTCGGGCCAGTAGAGCGACGCGACCAGGGTGAGCGGCTCGACCTGGGTCACGGTGTGCAGGCCAACGCCGGCGGCCCGCCATCCGTATCGATCACCAGGTGCCTCGGCGCCCGCGCCGAGGATGAGGCCGCAGTCGTGCCACACGAGCAGGTGTGCGGAGTCCTGCGAGCACGGCCCGTCGTGCTCCCGGTGGTACCAGTGGTCGCCGAGGGTCCACTCGTACCGCACGAGCGGCCCGACCTCGACCGAGTCATCCGCCCAGGGCGGGACGGCGCTCACGTCGCCGTCAGCCCTTGCCGGTGGAGTCGAGCGGGCGGATCGGCGCCCACGCGGGGATGCGGATCATGTCGCCACGACGAGCACGGCGGGCCAGGAGCCAGAGGTTGCGCGCGACGATGTGCCGCACCCCGATGCCGAGCGTCTGGGCGATGTCGCTCGCGGTGAGCCGGCCGGAGCCGGTGACCTTGATGCGGCGCACCCCGGTGGCGGGGATGGGTGTCACCGTGCCGTCGACCCGGATGCCCAGGCGCTTCGCGCACGCCGCGACGTCGTCCTCGGTGATGCCGCTGCGCACGAAGACGTGCATCGGGTCGTTGCTGGCGGTCTTGCGGTAGTCCCCGCCGAGCGACTCGTGGGCCCCCCAGCCGAAGATCCGGCGCCCGTCGGGCGTCTTGTACGACGCGACGATGGCGAGCATCTTGCGGGCCTTCGCGGCGCTCATGCGCGGCGGCCAGGTGTGCGCGCCGATGCCGTCGGACCAGAAGTCGCACGCCCACCCGGCGTGGTCGCTGATGCCGGAGGCCATGCGGGCGTCGCGGATCCCGATGGACCAGGTGTCGCGCTTGCGCAGCGGCTCCACCTCGCGGTCGAGGCGGGCAGCGCAGTGCAGGAACAGCGGCAGCGTGCCGCGCATGACGGTGAGCTTGACGCCCTCGGCGTTGCCGGGGACGACACCGGTGGCGAGGCGTGCGTCGTCGTAGTCGTTCGCGGCGGGGTGGCCGCTGATGGTGGTGCCCATCAGTGGTCACCCTCCACGACGGGCAGGTCGTCGATGGGGGCGTCGGCGTTGGGCACGCCGTAGACACCGCCGAACGCGACGGCGGCCGCGAGCGCGACCGCGACCCACTCGGCGGGGGTCATGGTGCCGTCGGCGAGGCCGACGCCCAGGGCGGTCAGCCCCGCGATGACGGCGCCTGTGGTGGCCTTGGCGTACTCGGTGGGCTTGGGCATGGCGGGTCCTCCTGGGGCGTGCGTGAGCGCCCGGCCCCGGCGGGGTCGGGTCGTGCGGTGCGGGTCAGGTCGGGCGGATGGTGGCGCCCGCGACGGGGCGGGGCGTGATCGTGGCCCCGGCGGCGTCGACGGTGGTGAGCGTGGTCCCGGCGCCCGGCCGCGCGGTGATGGCGGGCGCGCTGACGGCGACGGGAGTGATGGCCGGGGAGGCGACGGGGCGCGGGGTGATCGACCCCGGGGTGGTGGGTGCGGTGAGCGCGGCCGCGGTGTCGGTCTCGGTGGCGGTGCCCAGGATGCGCAGCCGGACCGCGGCGACCGACGCGGCGATGTCGGCCTCGAGGGCGGGCGCCAGGACGGTGCTGTGGCCCCCGCCGGTCAGGGCCAGTGCGGCGTCCGTCTCGGCGGCAGCGGCGAGGTCCCGCGCCCGCGCCGCGGCCAGGACCAGGGCCGTCCCGGTCTCGGTCGCGGGCGTCAGGCCTCGGGTGCTGGTCGCCGTGAGTGGCCGTGCGGCGTCGGCCTCGGTCGACGCGACCAGCGCCCGGGTCCGGACGTGGGCAGCCGTGGGGGCGGTGTCCGCCTCGACGGCCGGAGTCAGGGCCCGCGTGCGGGTGTGGCCGAGCAGCTGCGCGGCGTCGGTCTCCGTCGCCGGGGTCAGCGTGCGGGTCCGGACGTGCGCGAGCGCCTGCCCGGTGTCCGCCTCGGTCGCCGGGGCCAGCGCGGTGGCGCCGGTGCTGGTCAGCGCCACGGCAGCGTCGGCCTCGACGGCGACGGCCAGGGGGCGCGCGCGGGTCGGAATCAGCGCCGGGGCCGCGCTGGTCTCGACGACCGGGGCCAGGGCTCGGGTCCGAGTGTGGCCGGCGGCCACGGAGACGTCGGTCTCCGTGGCTGGCGCCAGGGGCTGGGACCCG
>ERZ869925.1221-NODE-1221-length-12403-cov-35.848154_pt1 | contig 12403 bp, 14 predicted proteins | sample MGYA00579311_ERZ869925 | MGnify/ENA primary metagenome ERZ869925 (study PRJEB32216, sample SAMN09231817) | wastewater metagenome | place: USA: Maryland | collected 2016-07-30 | study: EMG produced TPA metagenomics assembly of the PRJNA472060 data set (Reclaimed...
TTAGACACGCTTCGTAGATGCCTTTTATTTGCGTCAGGATGCCACGTAGTTGCGTTTTCCGGTGTTAGATAGAGCATGGCATAGGGCAGTGGTAGCAGGTAGGATATGGATAATGCACATAACCTATTGATACACATACATTTAAGCTATATTACTACCTATAATTGATATTATGTTATGTACGTATGAGACTGTGTATCATTGATCATGTTGTTGCGTGCAGTGCCAGGCATACAGCCACCAACCCCCAACGAGGGGTCTTTTATTATATAGATCGGCTCATTCTTGTGACATAAAAATTTGGTTTGACTTTATATAAATTGGTGATACAATTTATATATGGAAAATAAATGTATTGAGTGTAGTGGAAAAATAACATATTCATATTCTGGTTTTTGTTCGAAAGAATGTTATGCAAAAACATATTATCGTAGGAAACCAGTAGATAAAATATGTAGGGTGTGTGGTGTTAGTTATGTTGGGAAAAGAAATAGCTCATATTGTAGTGATGCCTGTAGGGTAAAAGGTTTTGCGTTGAATAGGAAAGAGTATAGACGTATATATAATCCAAAGCAAAAAGTTGATTTAATATGTGTTTATTGTGGAGTTTCTTTTACTAACTATGTTGGAACTAAATATTGTGGGAAAATATGTCGTGAAAGGGTCCGGCAGAAAGCAAAGTCAAAATATAAAATAGACAAAACAGGAAAGACGTGTGAATTTTGTGGATTTTCAGATACAAGAGCAATTCATGCCCACCACATAAACAGGTCAGATGGGCTTGGGGTTATGTTTTTGTGCGCGAATCACCATTATATATTCCACAGCATTGTTGGGAATGGTGTTAAAAGTGAGAATAACAGCAAAGAAGAAGTTTTAGATGTTTTAAAAAAATAATATTGAAATACAAGTTGTTGTATGATAAAGGTATACCAATGATAGTTCCTGCCAAATCCACAGAAGTTAATAAGAAAACCACAGAGAAGAAGGTAAGTAAGGCAATTTCGTTGATAAACACTTCGGCGGAGTTAGAGGCAAATCCGACGGCGATAGGTGTGATAGAGGAGTGTTGTCGTACGGCGGGAGTGACGACGGAGTTGATTTATAAGACTCTGAGGGATGGTTTAACAGCGACGGTAAAGGCAGAGCAGTTAGCAGATGGGAAGATTGTCGAGACGAGTATAGTTGATTACGGTGTCCGACACAAGTACATGTTAACTGCTCTTGAGCTTTTAAAGCATTTGAAGGACAAGAATGTGGTGGCAGTGACGGGGATATTTAATGACCCGACGATACATGAGGATGCGGCGAGGATATTAAATTTACGGCGAGATATTACAGAGGTTACGAGTGGTTAAGAAAGTGACATCGGCGGATTTGGAAGTATTCACAGCGACGAAGGAGTCGGTATATTTATTTGCTGAGTTCTTTCTTAAACCGCTATTGAAGTCGGAGTCGAGCGGATTTCATAAGGAGTTGTATAAGCTATTGCCGTCGAGTAAGAGGCTGGTGTTGGCGTCGCCAAGAGGCTTTGCTAAGTCCACTATATGCTCGGTAATATATCCGATATGGCTGGCTTTGTGGGGTAATGCGAAGGATATATGTATTATTTCAGCGTCGGAGACGTTGGCGGTTGATTGGTTGCGGAAGATAAAGTTTGAGTTGACGAATAATGCGAGGGTTATTAAATACTTTGGTGAACAGCAGAGCGATAAGTGGAGTGAGAACCATATCATCCTTAAAAACGGTGTTAATATTCGGGCGAGGGGAGCGGGCGGGCAGATACGGGGATTCAGGCCGGATACGATTATATGCGACGACCTAGAGACTGATGATAGTGTGCGTAGCGAGGAACAGCGTCGGCAGTTGAAGGAGTGGTTATTTAAGGCTTGTTTAAATACGCTTGTGCCTGAGGGACAATTTCTGGTGATAGGGACGATTATGCACCCGTTGTCGGTACTGGCAGATTTGCTAGCGACGGATAATGGCTGGACGAAGAAGAAGTACATGGCCTATCACGACGGTGTTCAGTTGGCTGGGCATGAGTTGTGGGTGGAGTTGTGGGATCACGAGCGGTTACAGGCTAGGAAGCGTGAGATAGGTTCATTTGCGTTCTCGTCGGAGTTTATGAACAGTCCGATTAGCGACGAGACAGCACCGATTAAGGAATCGCAGATACGTACGTGGCAGGAATTGCCGAAGCAGTATAATGCTGTGATAGCGGTAGACCCTGCTTACAGCGAGGATGAGACGGCGGATTATAAGACGGCATCGTTAATATTATGTGATTCGTTCTCGAATAGATATTTGGCACGAGTGATACGCAGTCACATGAAGATAGGAGAGTTTCAGGATGCGATTATTAACATGTGGTTATCACATCGGGGAGAGGTCACTGCTATTGGCGTTCCTAACAGCGGGACGGAGAAAGCGTTCTTTGAATCTTTCTTACGAAAGTGTACGGATAGACAGCTGTATCCTCCGGTCATTGAATTAAAGAATGCATTTATACAGAGCGGTTCTAATGTGTCGATAAGGAATAAGACGGCGAGAGTTATTGCTTCTTTACAGCCTTTGTTTGAGAGTGGTAAATATTATATTGGTGTTGATATGCTTGAAGCTCGTGATGAGTTAATGTCTATCGGTGTCAGTAAGCACGACGACATCGTAGATACGATGGCCTATGCGGAACAGTTGATACAACCATATTTCGGAAATACTATTGACAACAATGGTTTTAATGGTACGGTTGAACTTGTAGCGGGGTTTGGGGATAGTTATGGGTATGGAAGGTAAAAAATAATGGCAAGACCTAAAAAAAGTAAAATAGCGACGAGCAGTATTAACGACGAGTTAGCAGATCAGATTAATAAATGGCAAACGCAGTCCGAGGGGAACATCGCTACTTGGGAACAGAATCAAGTCAAGTGGCATAAAATGCGGATGCGGATTAAGAAAGTCAAGAACTTTCCGTTCGTTGGTTGCGCTAACTTGCGGATGCCGACGATAGAAACAAAAATCAGAAAGCTAAAAGCGGCACTTGTCAATGTTGTCTTTGGTGTTCGTCCAGTTGTTCAAGTCATCCCTACCCCAGCCGGAACTTTCGATAACGCAAGAAAAATTGAGAAATTCCTTGACCATTTGATTTGCGATGTCGCTGATATTAAAAACAAACTCATTATTTCTATAGACCAAGCCCTCGAGAAGGGCTTTTCTATTTTAAAGCCTCATTGGTGCTATGAAGAGATTAAAAGGATTGAGACGCTTCACATTGATGACTTCAGCATCGAGGAGATACAGGCTATACACCACCCGTCGGTAAACACCGAAATGTTGATGAAGATGTTAATTGACCACTTGCAGATAGATATTTCTGATAATGTGCGGACAGAGAATTTAAAAGAGCTTGAGCGAGTGGCGAAAGAGATACATGCTGGAGCTGAAAATGTAAAATTTACCGTATGCGACGTAACTAAAAATTATCCCGACGCTGATATTTGTATGGATGAGCGTATTTATGTCGGAACGGACTCAGGATATGACCCTCAAGGATGTCAATATATTATCCATGAATTTTTTATGCCGATGGATACAGTTAAGAAAAATGCACAGATAAAAGGATGGGATACATCATCTGTTGAGGAAGTGTGGTCGAAGAAAAATGTTAATATTAACGACAAGAATATTCAAATGTCTAAAGACTTGCGTGAAGGGATTACTCGGCTACAAAACGGAGATGAGCTTGTAAAAATTTGGGAGTGTTATTGCTGGTATGACATTAATAACGACGGAGAGAAAGAAAAATGTGTCGTTACGATGGCTGCTGATTTTCAGAAGATACTTCGTAAATCGACTCTTCCTTTCTATAACGCAAAGTGGCCGTTTATTAAATTGTTTTATGAATTGACTGACGACAGATGGTTTTCGCATCGTGGCATCCCTGAGATTATTGAAGATATTGTCAAGGAAATTGATATTCAGCATATGCAGAAGATTGACAATCAGACGATTCGCAATACTCCGATGTTTTTATATCGGGCTGGCATGGTTAATAATAAAGTTGTGCAATTTATTTTTGGTCAGGGATTGCCTGTTAGTGGCATGACACCACTACAAGATGTCATGCAACCCGTTAATAATGCTAACTCGCAGGTCGAGTTTTCGTATGAGCGTGAGCAGATGTTGTTGGAGTCTAAGATTGAAGAGTTAGTTGGCCAGGTTGACTTTACTTTGCAGTCGATGATTAATAAGCGACAACCGAGGACGCTTGGCGAAGTTCAGTTACAGACTCAGAACCAGCAGATGACGTTTTCTCTCGACGCTGATATGTTCCGTGGACAGATAGAAGAATTATTTAACTGGTTCTGGGAATTGTGGTGTCAGTACGGTGATGACGAGTACGAATTTTCCTATTTTGGTAAAGAAGGTTGGGAGAAAATAAAGTTATCACGAGAAGAGGTTCAGGGCAAATATAAGGTAACGGTACGTGGTAACGATCAGAATACAAACCCGCAGGTTAGGTTGCAGAAAGCACAAGCTATCTTAGCAGGGATGGAGAACCCGCTTTTGTTACAGATGGGCGTTGTCACGCCTCAAAACGTCGCTAATGCTCTAAAGTTAGTGTATCAAGAGCTGGATATACCTAATTGGCAGGAGCTAGTGACGTTCCCTCAGCCAGCACCTCAACAGCCTCCGCCACCTCCACCCGTTAAGATGGCTATGGACGATTTGACGCCGTTAGAACAGGCGCAGGTCAAGGCTAAGTTCGGAATACAGCCTGACGCACAGGGAATGATGTTAAAGCAACAGGAAAATTCCAATGAAGAAGGAGTTAAGCACGAGCATGAGCTGAAGAAAGCCAAGCAGAAGCATGACCAATCGCTTAGAGAGATTGCAATGCAACACGAGCATGAAAAGGATTTGGCATTATTACAGGCTATTGGTGGCCCTACTGGATTAGGAGAAGGTTCGGATGAGTAACAACGACTTTTATTTCGAGACGTTAAAAGAGACTCAGGGCGAAATGACAGATGATTTACTTTCTGGTCGTATTGCTGAGATTAATGTCATTTTAGGTCAATTAACTTCGAGTCCGGCATGGAATATTTTATTGCACGATTCCAAGCAGATGATTAAACGGCTTGATGATACGTGGCAGAATTTTCCAGACGGGGCTACACAGCTTAAAGAGGCTAGAGTTTTAAAGATGGCTTATCAACATATATTTGACTTACCGATGAAATATGCGGAAGAGTTAGATATGTTGTTAGGTGAACTTAAAAAACGACAAAACAGCGACGAGATAGTTCAGAAGGACGTGGATAATGGCTAACATGACAGGTCGAAAAGATTTGGCAGTTCGTAAGGTTCCACAGACACAAGCTGTTGAGGTAAAGCCAAGAATTAATAAGGGTCTTCACGATTATAACATTAAGCAGAAGATGTCAAAAGTTATGAAAGCAAAGGGAATGATAAAGGAGGCTGAATGAAAAACAACGGACATAAGATGGATATTTCGTGGGACGTACTTCCTTTGGGGATGCACAAGCAGGTTAATAATATGGATTTCTCGATTGGCGATAAGATGAAGCGTAGTTCTGGTCAGTCGAAGGTGTTCGATAATAACGGTTCGAGCAATAAAGGTTCGGCTGGTGGCACGATTAATAAAAATGGTGAATATTCCAGTGTTACCTACGGATTCTAATGGTTCGTGGGAGTGTATGCGTGACGGTAACTGCTGTGAGTTGTTCGCACAGTTCACGCTTGGTAGTAAATGTCCACAGTTAAAAGAAGATAAGTCGTGCGGTTGTTATTCGACTAGACCAAAGGTTTGCAGAGTGAGTGAAGTTCATGTTGATGGTTTAGATAAAGACGAGTATATGATTGCCAGATGTCATTTGATACATAAGTTGAAAGAATGGGCAGATGATGTTGGTGACAATAAATCAGTATTTTGGATTTTAGAACGCATACAAAAATCGGGGATACAATGAGCTACAACCTTACAGATGAAGAAGTAAAAATGATAGCGGCGATGTCGTATGGCGAGAATCGTGGACAGGGCGATGATGCCATGTTGCATACCTTGTCGTCGGCATATAATCGTATTGGTAAGAATGAATGGAAAAAAAAGACTGTTCCTGAGATATTGCAGGGCGGTTATTATGCGGTTAGCGATACGTCTACAAACACTGGTTATGCTGATGCAATGGCTGGAAAGTTTAAGAGCAAGGACGACGAGAACGAATATAAGCGACACTACATTAAGGCTTCTGCGATGAACAGAGGAACATTACAGCCGACTTCGACGCAGTTTTATTTTAAACAGCCAGAAATAAATAATTTAGACAAGAAATTTAAGGATAAGACTGATAAGAGCAGTGGTTTTGATTTTAGCTTGGTAGAAGAAGGCGATTCATTTATGACTAAAGTTGGCGGTAAGCCTGTAAAATTTAGGACATTTCGTTATAAGTAATGAAACCCCAAAGCCGTAGGGTTAGAGGCTAATAGGAGTATGTTATGGAAGAAAAAAAGATCGTAGATTTAAATGTGGAACCGATGCCACAAATCATCCGTGAAGTAGAACAGGCTGTAGAAGAAGTGACTCCTCAGCCGGAGTTAACAGAAGAAAACGTAGTTCCTGAAACGCCCCAACCTCCAGCCCCCCCAGTGGCTCAACTGGATGTAGACGAGTTTGGTGTGCCGTGGAAAAACAGGGCTATGGAGTATCGTCGTAAGAGTGAGGAGTTAGCCGACAGGCTTCCTCAGATTATCGACGAGAAATTAAGTAAATTAAATCAACCGCAGACACCGACGTATACGTATGAGCAGTTAGAGGCTTATAAGCTACAGAACGCTACAGACCCGAATGTTGTTGCTTGGGCTACTGGAGAGCAACGCAAGTTACAACGCGCCGAGGATGACAAGCGATTACAGGATTTGCTTGGTAGCAGGGATAGACAACGGGAATTAGAGACGGGAAGGCAGAGGGCATTTGAAGCTGTGAAGCAAAAATATCCTGACGCCTTAAATCAAAATTCTCCGATGTTTAATCTTGTTAGGGATTACATGCAGATTCCTGAGTTCGCAAATCGTCCTGATGGCTTGTTCTTTGCCGCAAAGATGGCAAAGGCAGACATGCTTGAAAGTCAAGCTCCTGTGCTACAGCAGAAGGTGCAAGCTCAAAAAGCTGAAATAAGACAGGCTCAGAAAGCGTCTTTGACGGAAGGTTCTGGTCGTCGAGTGACGCCTACAGCTACTCCGGTAAATGCGGCGGTTGATTCGTTTAGGAAAACAGGATCAATGCGTGATGCTGAAAGTGCCGTTGGAGCGATTCTTCGGCAAAAAGGCATCTTACCCGAATAGAGGAATATAATGGCAAATTTAAACATTGCAGTAACGTATGATGACGCTTCAATGCGTGAGGACTTGCTTTCTATCCTTCAAAACATCAGCCCGACAGAAACACAACTTGTTAGCGGTCTTGGTACAAGCACGGCTTCTAACATTTATCACAGCACTTTAGTTGATTCATTGGCCGCTGTTAAGGTCAATGCTCAGATTGAAGGGGCTGCGGCGACGTTCCATGAATTGACTAACCCTGAAAGAGTCTCGAATTTCTGCCAGATTTTCAAGCAGGGGTTCAAGGTGTCCGGTACGGAAAGAGCAGTAAATACTGCGGCGTTCAATGGCCGCTATCAGTATGAAGCTACCAAAGCCCTTAAACTCATCAAGAACGACATGGAATACGCTCTGATGAGAGGTTCTTTGGCTACTGGTAACGGTTCTGCTGGTGCTAGACAGCTTGCTGGTCTGAAGAACTCGTTGTCGCTCGTAACAAGCCAGTCCACAGTGTCTTTGAGCGAGAAAATCCTCAATGACCTGTTCCAGTTGGTTTGGGACAACACAGGTATTCAGGTAAATGCTGTTTATGGCAGTATGTATATGAAGCGTAAAATCAGTGGTTTTACAAGCGGTGCGACAAAGTATTTCACGCAGGATGATCGTCGTTTGATTAATGCCATCGACGTTTATCAGGCTGATGCCGCATCAATGGTCAAGTTGTTCCCGCATCGTTATGTCAATGGAGCCGCTGGACATGACATTGTTGGTATCAACGAAGACTTCTTCAAGGTTGCTTATCTTCGTAAACCGAGTGTGGAAGAGTTGGCTAAAGTCGGCGATTCTACAGACGGTCAGATCGTTGTTGAAGCTACTTTGGAGACGCAACACTACAACGCAGGATTCAAAAGCACAATGCATTCCTAAGATACGTGGGAGAGGGGTTAAAATCCCTCTCCCTTTTAGGAGATATATGGGATTCAAATTAACAACTTGTAAGGAAACAGCAATAAGGGCATTTATCCATGAGTGGATAAAAGACCAGACTTTGTACTGTAATCATTGCGGGAATATATATGTTCCGGCTCCAGAAGGATGCGTCGAGGAATCGTGTTGCGATAGGATGCAGATAGGTAAAAATTCAGACTTTTTGTATGGCTTGATAATGGAGAATAAGCGCATTAGGGAAACGAGAGCAAACAAATTTGCATCCAATAAAGACAAGACATTTCGATTAGGCATTAGCCTTACTCCACGGCTGTTACATGATTTAGAACAGTATTCTATGAATACTCTTAAAGAGCCGTTTTTGAAAGATAAAAATGAAATGGACGATTTTATGAGGTCGTTTCCAGAATTTAGAACATGTGAGGTTGTATGAAATTAAGTCTTGCAATGATTTTCAAAGATGAAGTAAAGCAGTTCGAGAGAATAATGGCGTCTTATTCTAAGTTGTTCGATGAAGTTATTATTGCGGTTGATTTTAAGATAAATGAGTTTAAAAAGATTGCTGAACTTTATCCAGATAAAAAAGTAAAAGTATTGCCCTACACTTGGCAGAATGATTTTTCACACAAGAGAAACTTTGTTGCGTATCACGTAACTGGCGATATGTACTTTCGTCTCGACGCTGATGATGCAATTAACCCGAACAGTATTGAAAAAGTTCGTGATATTGCACAGCAAGCGGTAGATAACAAAATAGATATTGTCTTTGGTTATTACAATTATTCTCGTGACCAGTGGGGCAATGTCAACGCCGCCCATTGGCGTGAAATGATTGTCAAAAACGACGCTAATTTATATTGGAACAAAAAAATCCACGAGAACATCCTTCCTAGAAACAAAGCAAAATACAAGATAGACATGAACGACGGTCTTGTTGTTGAGCATCTTACCGACGAGAATCACGCAAAAGATTCATTGCTTAGAAACATTAAGTATCTGTTGGAAGAATACAATCAGGACAAAGAAAATACTGACTCCAGAACTCTGTCGTATCTCGGAAGAATGTTGCACGGCATGGGGGAGTTTGATAAGGCAATATTTTTCCTTGAGAAGCACATACAGACATCCGGCTGGGATGAAGATAGATTCATGTCATGGTGTCAGTTGTCTGATTGTTACCGATTGAAGGGAGATAATCCGAAAGCTATATCTGCGGCGTTTGAAGCATTGTCAGAGCGTCCAGATTATCCAGACGCTTATCTTAAACTGCATGATGTTTATTTTGGCATGGAGGATTGGGATAGGGCTGAAAATTGGGGTCGTCAGGGGTTACTTAAACCAATCCCTAAGACATTTATGATGCAGGATTTGTCGGCGTATAAATGGCGGCCTATCCTGAGCATGGCGTATACTGTATTTATGCTCGGCAAGTTTGAAGAAGCATTAAAGCTATTCAACCTTGCAAAGCGTGATGTTCCTACGTTAGATTTCATCAAGCAGAACGAAAAAATGTTTGTCATGGCTGTCGATCATAAACAGTTCATGGAACGGTTTTTGTATGTTGTTAATTACCTAAAAGACAATGAAGAAGAGAACAAAATTGGTGATTTGCTGAAAGCTGTCCCTAAAGGATTGTTGGAGCATGAGGTTGTCCAAAAACTGAAGCACCACTACGACACGCCGAAACAATGGTCAGATAACAGTGTTTGTATCTTTGCCATGAATACGCTTGGTGACTGGTCGCCAAAGGCTGTAGAGGGCGGTGTAGGCGGTTCTGAAGAGGCCGTGATATATCTGTCAAAGGAATTGGTTAAGTTAGGTTTAGATGTTACAGTTTTCAACAACTGCGGTGAACAAGCTGGAGTTTATGACGGCGTTAAGTATCGTAATGTCATAGAGTTTAATCCGAACGATATTTATAACATTCTGATTAGCTGGAGAAGCAACATATTCGAGAACAGTATTTCAGCTAAGAAGCGAATTGTTTGGTTACATGATATGCCAAATATTGACTTTTCTGATGATAATATCAAGAAAATAGACAGAATTGTAATGTTAAGCAAGTACCATGCTTCGCTATTGCCTAAGAATGTACCGGAAGAAAAGGTATTTATTAGTACGAATGGGATTAATGCGGAGGATTTTGTAGGATTAGAAAAATCGGCACGTGAAACGTATCGTTGTATTTACGCATCGAGCTACAACCGTGGCCTTGAGCAACTGCTCGAAATATGGCCTTCTGTACGTTCAGAAGTGCCTGATGCAACGCTACACGTATATTACGGATGGGAAACCTATGATGCCTTCGTAAGGCAGGGACACACTAGAGACGATGGTTTTAAGGCCAAGATTGAAGCCTTAATGAAGCAAGATGGGGTGTTTCATCATGGACGTATTGGGCATAAAGAGTTGCTTAAAGAATATGCCAAAGCGGAGATTCTAGCTTATCCATGTTCATACGCTGGTGAAATAAACTGTATTGCTTTAACTAAAGCAGTTGCAACTGGTTGTATCGCTGTTACAAATGATTTTGCGGTTATGCCGGAGAGAAATCCGTATGTCGTTGTTAAAGATGAGGAGTTTAAGGATAGGCTTGTTAGGGCATTAAAAGGTGAAACACCGCCGTTGTTACATGCTCCCACATACATATCAGAAAACTCCTGGGCATCGGTTGCTAAAGACTGGCGAGACAATCTATTCAGTTTTGATGCTCCGGTAGTATATTCAGAGAGATTAAACTGGATTAGAAGCAATATTGATAAGAACGCCAAGATTGTCGATATTGGATGTAATAAGGGGCATCTGTTCTACGGTTGGGATAGGACGAACATCACATCAGTCGATATAGACGAATACGATCTTCCTAACTTTGTCAGGGCGGATGCCACTAAACCTCTTCCATTTAAAGACAATGAGTTTGACATTGCTGTCTTGGGAGAGATCGTAGAGCATACTGACAATCCATCAGAAGTGATTCAGGAAGCAATGCGCGTGTGTAAGAAGCTCGTTATTACTGTTCCGTGGGAGTCTCGGTGGACTTCTGAATTGTTGCCGTTCGCTACCATTGAAGAGCGGATGAAAATTGATAATGTTGAGAGCAGATTAGAGCTTGCGAAGAAGGGTAATCCTGAAGCGAAAGAATTTAATACAGAATATAATTTTGAGCATTTATATCACAAACAGTTTTTTAGCGTGGATTCCATGAGGAAGATACTAAAGGAAGCCAAGATTAACGATTATAAAATTGTCGAAATCAGGATGAATAATTGGGTCAATATTGGGATTGTCTGTGGCTAGATTATTGCTTACATGCCCGTCGAGAGGGCGTCCAGAATTAATAAAAGAGATGATAAAGTCTTTTGAGGACACGAAGACCGAAGAGTCCGACTTGTGTATTTATCTGGACAATAACGACCCGCATTTAAGTTATTATATTGAGAACATTGATAAGAAATATTATATAGTCGGAGAACAGATGCCTGTTGCTCAGATACATAACCACATCGTCGATATTCACCCGAGTTACGAGTATTATATGCCAGTCAATGATGACATGAAATTTATTAATAAATGTTGGGATATATTATTAATAAATGCTATAAATGAACGTGGGGATGGATGGGGAATATCCTATGGCAGAGACACAGATGGCAAAGAGTTCTTCCCGCAATTCCCGACGTTTAGCGTTGTATCTAGGAATATAATTAACACGATTGGTTATTTGTATCCAAGAGAATTAAAAATGTTGTTTGGCGATACGTTCCTTTTGGATATTGGTAGAGCAATAGGAAAATTATTTTATGTTCCGAGCGTTGTTATCTACCATAAACAACCAGTCCATCTTGACACATACGACAGAAAATCAGAGCAGTTTTATAATTCTGAAAGGGATGCTTACGCAAGATACATAGACAACAATTTAGAAAAAGACGTTGAGAAGTTATTGGAAGCAATATCGCTTCAAGGAGCAGTTCGTGAATAACTTCGGACAGATAGCATCAAATGTTGGGACAAGAGTTGGAGATACTTCTAGTTCTTTCTCGACGACAATAAAGTCTTATATCAACCAAAGATATGAGAGAATTTATAAAAGATTTAATTGGCCCACCATTAA
>ERZ869925.1222-NODE-1222-length-12398-cov-3.426882_pt1 | contig 12398 bp, 17 predicted proteins | sample MGYA00579311_ERZ869925 | MGnify/ENA primary metagenome ERZ869925 (study PRJEB32216, sample SAMN09231817) | wastewater metagenome | place: USA: Maryland | collected 2016-07-30 | study: EMG produced TPA metagenomics assembly of the PRJNA472060 data set (Reclaimed...
ACCCAGAGATGGGGCGTTCTCTAGGTCGTAGAACGCTATCCTTGGTTTTTTCAGGCGCCGCGTCCTTCTGCCTCAATAGCAGTGAACTGGACAAACGGCTTGTTCAGGTTATTCCATTTCCCGTTGTTGGCGATTGATACGACCGCGATTTCAACCACGTTGTAATAGCGCTCTCCGACCTTGATCTGCGATTTGGTGCCGCCAATTACATAGGCGACGGTAAGCACGCCACATGCATCCGGGGACTTGGCGTTTACCGCCTCGATCGCGCCTTGGTTGCCTTTCTCAGCAAACAGAGCGCCGACCTCCTCGACATGCGCCGCCGTATCGCAGACCAGCCCCGTGCCGATTTGAACGTCTTGAGCCTCAGCGCGAAAAATCAGGCAATAGCCTATCGCCCCGACCAGAAGGCCGAGCAAAGCGCGTTTCATAGAATCTCCTATTTTGGTAGACCGCTCGGAAAATACTTGACGAAAAACCCGGCCAGCGCCCCGGCCGCGCCAGCAATGCCGCCCATCCACATCTTGTGAGTGCGCATGGCGGCCATGTTTTCAATGTGGACGGTCGTTAGCTTGTCGATCTTTTCATCCAGTACCGCTTGAGATGCGGCGATCTGGTTTAGCTTTTCATCGCGGTTCAGACCGCGTTCCTCGATGCGGGCGAGGCGGGAGAGCACGTCCGTCATTGGCCCCGACAAGCGCGAACCTTGTCCCTCAACACCTGATAATCACCGATCATCTTTTTAATCGGGCTCCCGCTCGGTAAAAGTCGGTATTCTTGCAGCGCCTTGTTTAGTGTCGCCTGATCGTAAGACTTTATCGTCGGGCAAATCACTTTGACTGACGATGAAGCTACCGTTTGACATCCGGTTAGCCACATCGTCGTCAGAAGGATTGTCAGGCACTTTAGCCATGCGGTCTTGCGCATCGGCTGCTTCCTTATTCACTTGCGCTGAAATTTCATCCCGCCCGGCCTGTTTGTTCTTTTCGCCCTCTATAAACGAGGCAAGCCAACGCAACAGAGACAAGACGGACGAGATGATGGAAAGAATGCTCACTTGGGCTTGTTGGTCTTGTAGGACCAGAACGCCACGGCAATGGTCGAAAGCGCGCCGCCAACCGCGACCCATAATTCGGCATTGCCGATGCCCTTGGCCACGAAGAAGCCAGCCCCAGCAGCCACAACAGCGCGGACAATGCCGCCGATTTGTTCACCGCTCATTTCACACCTTTCAGTTTTTGGATTTCATCAACCACGAGCCGCAGCAACTTGGGGTCGGACGGCTGGCCCGTGTGGCCGTCTAACGTTATGGTCTGTTTGATTTTGTCCTTGTGGCCCGCGATGGCCTTGGGCCGGAATTTCGGAACCAACGCAAAGGCGCGGTCCCAGAAATCTAGAAGCTTGTCGCAATTTTTTCCGATGGGCGAGCAAGGCTGCCCCGCCGCGTCGTAGCAAACGACCAGATCGCAATGAACCTCGTCGGTAACATATGTGGCACTAGCGGCGCCCATGCTGTGCCCGATGACAACAGCCTTTGATCCGGGCTTAAGCGACTTGATCCGCGCAACGATGGTACGCCACTCGGTAAAGCCGCGCGTAGGGTCAACCGATACGCCGTCTATCTTGCGAAGGGATGCCGCTACGTAATCTTCAATAGCAGACGACCATATACGGCCCCCGAGGCCGTACATCGGGAATACATAGATCATCAATGTGCCTTGGATTTAGAGCGTCTTGGCGCGCGACCGGACGCGGTTCACGCGGTTCGTCCAGCCCTTGAGATACTTGTGAGCGGTCGGGAGCTTTGCGAGGTACGCAAGCCGCGCATCGCAGAGCGCATCAATCGTCGGGTGCTCGTCGGCGTATTTGTTCGCCGTGGCGATGCCGCTATTGATGGCGAAGTCAAACGTGGCGTAACGCAAGCCTGCGGGCTTGTCGGTCGCGACCACGCTCCAGAATTTCTTGCGGTAGAAATCCTTCGCGGCTTCCTTGGAAAGAAGCTTCATGTCTGCCACTGAAACGGGATACCCGAGAAATTCGGAATAAGCGGTGCGGGAGACGCCATACGTGCTGATGCCCCCCGGTTCGTCAGGCGATACCGTCGCGCCCCCTTCGTCTTCGATGACCCAGGGGAAAACCACATCATCAAAAGGGTCTTTTGCGGCCACTTTCTTTTCCTTCAGCTTCGCCAGCGTGTAGGAACCGGCAACGCCGTCCACGACGAGCCCGGCCTCTTTCTGGAATGCCCTGACAGCCTTTTCAGTGAACGGCCCGAAATCTCCGTCCGCCGTGATGCCAAGCAGCGCTTGCAATTCTTTGACAGCGGAGCCCTTACTGCCTGCCTTCAGGACTTGCGGCGCAGGGCTGACAACTTCCTTGACCGCAGCCACGACACGATCAATGACCGAAGCTTTGCCGAGCCCGATATCCCAATCCGAATCGTCATCATAAAGAGACGCGCTCTCGCTGACGGAGATATGCACATGGTGATCGTGCGGGTTCTTGTTCGGCGGGCATTTGTACGGGCGCCAAGGCTGGCCGGGATTCGCAATCCGATAATTTGAAATGATGTACCGGATGCGCTTGTCGCCCTTGACCCGCAGGTAATCCGCAAACTTGTAGCTATCGAAGCCACCATTCGGATCGTGAGTGATGTCGATCGCGCGAACTACGCCAACGCCGTTTTTATCTTTGATGTAAGGATTATGGTCGGACGTGCGGGAGGCGTGCGCGGCATCGCCGATGCTGCCGTCGCTGGATTTCGAGCGCCCCGGAACGGCGGCATTAACCTGCGCTCGCAGCCGCTCTAAAGAGCGGGCAAGTCTCCAACTCATAAATGTCTCCGGGAAATTGTGGTTTTTACGAACCGAAAAACGCAACGTAAACGGTTGTCGGCGATACAGACGTGCTACCAGGGATGCGAGTTATAATTCCGCATGTCCCGGTGGCACGAGTGCCAACATTGACCATGCGCGAATCATCGCAAACGCCGAGAACGCAGTAAGTTGCCGCAGCAAATGCGTTCGTGAAGTTTATCGTGTAGTCGCCGCCGCCGTTTACGGTAACGCTGGATACGTTATAAGAGTCCGATATCGTTCCGGTGACGCCAGCGAATGCGACCCACGCCTTTGCCATGTTCTTGGCGACCGGAACACTGCTAAACGTATTGACGCCGGACCATGTGTTTGTGCCATCAAGCAGTGGAACGTTGTTGCCCGATGTGCCGGTATTCTTTACCGCCGCCGTGCCGAGGCCGAGCGTTGTTCGCTGTGCCGATGCGTCAGCGTCGTCAACCAGAGCGCGGCCTGCGGAAGTAAAGTCAGCAACCGCCGCAGTACCGGACCCGGTAAAGTAAGGCACCTTATCCGCAGCGGACGTTACAGACGCCAGCGCGGTCAATTCCGCGTCACGTGGCTGGACGCTGCCGCCGTGAATTAGCCATTCGTCGCCGCCCGAGTCATAGGCGGCTGTATATACGGAGTTAGCAACCAGTTCGCCCGCGCCTAGCGCCGTGCTTGCGATCTTGCGCAAGGGCTTCGTCCCGAGCGAATCCACGTTAATGGTAGACGCGCCCGTGTTCGTCGCGTGACAGATGAACGCAATCTTGAACCCATCGGTAAGCGACGTTAGCGATTGGTTTGATGTGTAAGTATAAGCATCGGCAGAGCCGCCCGTTGTAATCTTGGTTCCGGATACATCATCGCGATACTTCGCGGCAGCCGCCATCATGGCGCGGGCAGAGTCGTTGACCGATGATGGGGCCTGACCTTCGGCCCAACTAATCGTGCCGTCTGCGGTGGCGTTAGATGACGCCGTTTGTGACCACTTCCAAAATGTCATTAGCTAGGCCCTAAAAGAAAGGCCCCTGCGAAGGGGCCTGAAATTCGGTTGAATGAGTGAAGCGAGGTCTTCGAAGTCGGGAGGCGCTTGCGTTTGTGCCGCCTGCGTTTGCGGGTTGCCGAGGACGCCCTGCGGCGCGGCCTGCTGCGGCGTGAAGTTACCGAGTGCGGATGGTGCTGAAGGCGCGGCTTGTGGTGCGGCCGGTTGAGGCAGAACGCCCATAGGCTGCGGTGCAGCCGGGGCGGGTTGCGGGGCGGGCGCATCAACGCCCATCTTCTTGCCGGCCCACCCGATAAGGTCGGCCGCCGTCATGTTGGCGAGGAACGGATTTGCCGCGACCACCTTGTCGCCAAGGATGCCGCCAACGGGCGCATTGGGGTCGGCCTGCAAGACCTTGATGGCGCCCTGCGGGCCCGCGAAGTGGGCTAGATAGGCAGTTCCGTCATTAACCGGGACGCCAGCCGCGCCTAGAATGCCCTGATTTTCCTTGGAATAGGCCGCCGTCATTTCCTTCGACAGCGCGGGGTCATTCCGAAGGGCCAAAATCTGGTTGCGGTCTAGCCCTTGGACCAGATCGGGCCTATATTTGCCGATGGTATTCAGCCAAGTTGAATCAATGAACTGACCCGCCCCGGTCGCGCTAGATCGCGGATTTTTTGCATAGGCATTACCTCCACTTTCAGCAGAGATAATCCGATCAACCGACATGTGGTTTATCTTTCAAGGCTCAATAGTTTTTGCTGTCATCGCTAGCAACATTGCGTGGCAATGGACGCCGAACCGGCTGATACCGGCGCTTCTTGGTTTTGGGATTGCGCTAGTCGTTACGGTCTTATTCAACCGGCTGGCGCATATTCATAAGCTGCGAGTAAACGGTCGCTTGCGCGGGTGACGGCAGCGAGCCGAGAACGCCAGGCCCTTGCATGGCGGCTTGATATCCGCCCTGCCCCGGCGCGTAGGACGGCGCACGAGAACGGACCAACGCATCCAATTGATTGAACTGCCTTTGCGCCAGACCGGCGCCGAGCCGGTTTGCGACCATACCTGCGGCAGGCATTGCAACCGCGCCAATGGGGCCGAACATGGCGGCGCCAGCAGACCCGGACGCTAGCTGCCCTAAACCGCCCCCGCCCCCAAGCACTTTGGCAATGCGTCGAATGACGCTACCGGCAACCGTGCCTCGCGCAATCTGCTGCAAAGCCTCGCGCTCGGATTGATTGAAGCCCCGAAGTTGCTTCGGGTTATTCAGGATCGTTCGCGCCGCCTTCTGCAATTCGTTCTGTAGATTGCCGCCCGAATGCGTAGCGCCTGCCGTATTGGTGGCGCGCTCCATTGCCTGCATGAGACGTTCGGAACGAAAGCCCGCCGCAGCACTTGACCGTGCTTGCGCAAGATCGCGCCCCGCCTGTCGCGCAATGGCATCATCTAACGCCGCGCCGCTCGGCGGCCGAAGTGTGAATGCGTCGATTGAACGGATAGCCCTTTGAGCCGCGCCAGCCTGCACGGGGTCGGTAACGCTGCCCGCAAGTTGGTTCAACAGCCGGCGCGTTTCGTCAAAATCCTGAATACGGTGATTCGCGCCAAACATCGGATTGCGCAACCCGTCAACGGCATCAAAAACCTGCGGCGCCTGCTTTTCGGAAATGCGCGCCTGCCGAAGTCGGTTCTGTATGTCGTCCGCCAGCGAGTTCGCGGCTTGCGGGCGATACTCTGCCTGCCTTACCGATTGCGTGTTGTATAGGTTGCGGGTCTCGGTCGCGATTTCGTCCGCGGTCGGGACCGCAGCCATTGCAGGACGCGCCATCGCACGTTCAGCACGAAGGCCGCCCGCCCCACCAACCAATGCGCCCGCAACCTTCGCATAGGGGTTTTGATCCGTCAGTTCTCCCGCCGTTTCAGCCGCCAGAGCAGGCAGCGCAACGCGGGTTGCAAGCTTGGTAGCCAACCCAGCGCCGCCGCCAATCATGTTCGGCAAGAACTCGCCGCCGGTCGTGGCTACGCGCTCTGCAAAGTTTTGAGGCTTGTAAAACTCGTAGCCAGTCTTGTTCGTGACGCCCTGCCGAATCGCCTCTGAGCCATAGGCCTTCTGGAAATCTTCCGAACCCTTCATGCCGGTAAGCGCCAGCACGTCAGCCGGAAGGCCAGCGATGTCGGCAACGCCTCCGATCGCGCCGGATAGCGCGGCCTTGCCGAGACCACCTAGCGACACATCGGATTCGCCGCCCGTGTTCATGCCCTTCACGGCGCTGTACGCAGCAGCGATGTTCGGGGCATCAACCTCGAATTGCTTTCCGCCAATATCAACGTCAAAAGTCGGCATTACTGCTTGGGCCTTATCTTCACGCCGCCGGGGAGAGTTTGCCAGCCGTCATTGCCCTTGAACCCACCCGGAGGCGGGAGGCCGGCTGTTGCGTTCAACTTGTCAACGCCGCGCTTGATTGCGCCGGAATAGTCGTCGAGGGCCGCATTGAACTCGGATTCCGATGTCGCGCGGTTCATGCGAGCAATGGCGTCGGTTGCTTTCTTGCCTTCGATTTCGGTGATCTGCCCGCCGCCCTTCAGCCCCTTAAACGCCTCCAGGAACGCGCCACCCTTGATGCCGTTCAAACGGTTTACGGCGTCGCCCGCGTCGGTGTTGCCAGGGATCGCGGAGTCGGGGAGATAGCCGCCCATCTTGCTATGCCAGAACGGATTGCCCTTGCGGCCGGGATGATTGCGGAGCGCTTCTACCTGCCGAAGATGTTCCGCGGCGTCGGCGGTAAGCCCCGGCAATTCAAGCTGGAGCGTTTCGCGGGTGTTCTGCGAATCCGCTTGTTTCTTGCCGAGTTCTTTTGCTTTTTCCAGTTCAGTAAGTGCCTGTACCCCGCCGCCGGTGCCGGGCTGATTAGCCGCGCGTTCTTCTATATTCTTGTAGCGCCCCATTCGTTCTTTCAGAACTTCAGGATTGCGTGCCGAAATAACAGCCAAAGACGCGGCCTCGTTCGGAGACATGCCCTGTGCGCGGAACACTTCATAAGCCCCGCGTGCAGTTTCGCTCTGCGCCTTGGTGGTCTCGCGTCGGTCGGCATAATCGGGACGGAAGCGGTCAAAGAACTTGAAGTATTTGTCCTCTGCCGACGATGGCGCATTGTTCAGGAGTTCGGACTGATAAGACGGCGCCTGGGCCTGCGGAGCGTTGACGGGTACCGGAGACTGCCCACGAGGACGCGCGGACAACTCATCGGAGACCGGCTGCGACTGCCCAAACGCCGGCACCATCTGGCCGCCGAAAGCATAGGTGCTGGTCGGCATGCTGAATGCCTGTTGCGCCTGTTGCGGAGGCTGCATCTGCGGCATGGGCGCCTGCTGTTGCGGCGCGGGTGGCTGCATGGCGCCAAATCGCTGGTCGAATGTGTCTGCCGTCAAAGAACCTGGGCGGCCAAGGTTTACTTGCCAGCCGCCCGGTCCCTGCCCCGCCGTGATGTCAAAAAGCGGAGTATCGGCGCGCGGGCGAATATCGCGGGCCATCTGCTCGGGGAAAAACTGAGGTAGAAGCCCAGACCCGAGCCAATCGAGAATGCCTGCCATTTTTGTTCCTAGAAGGGGCTAAACCAGTTGCCCAAAGTGCGGATACCGCCGCCGATCCCGTTGAGGCCGGACGGGATGCCGGACAAAGCTTGCATTCCTTGCGTCCCGGCCTGCGCCCATTGACCAACAGTCTGTGCCAGCGGCTGCGTGTAGCTCACTTGGCTGTTTGCAGAGCCTTGCGAAGACCCGGTAGACTGCCCACCAAGGCCCGCAAGCGGCGTGAGCAGGCTTGCAACATTGCCGATGTTCGAAAGCGGCAGATTGCGCGCCGTCGAGGCAGCATCAAGCACCGCGTTGGGCCCATAGGTCTGCGCATTAAGGCCCGCCTGTGCCGCGCCTTGCGAGTTCGCCAGCCGGGATTGGTCCAATCCAGACAGAACGCCGGCCGTCGAGTTGCCAGCATTATACAGGTTGCCCATAAGGCCAGTCTGGGTGGCAACGTTCTTGTTATATTGATCCGCGAAGATCGGCGCCGTGCCCTGCGTAATACCGCGAGCAAGAGATTGCTGATTCAAACCGGACATATCGCGGCCAGCCGCCGCAAACTGGCCATTCACGCTATTGGTGATGTCGCTTGCGGTCGTGTCGAGATACTTCTGGAACGCGGGGTTTTGATACGGGTCAAGGTAGCTTTGGGATAGATACGGCTGCGCCTGATTCTTATAATCGTTATAAGCGCCGGTTGCGTAGCCGGAATAATCCTTGCCCATGATGTCCGACGCGACGCCCTGCAAAGGCTGCGTGAACTGGCCGCTATTCTGGGCAGCCGACATCAACTGGCTAAGGGCGTTCTGCTCGTTGCCCGTGACCGCCGTGTTGCCCATCTGGCCATTAAGCTGGCCGATAAGGTTCTTCAGCGGGTCAATCGTCGGTTCCCACGGATTCTGCGTCTGCGACTGAGACTGCTGGGTTTGCGTCGACTGATTGCGCGTCCCCGTTCCAGTGCTACCCATCTAGCTTTCTTTCAAATACCGCGCCTATCTCCCGATACTTCGGATAGATGCGCTTCCAGCCCTTTCGGCCTATGAACCGGACTGCATCGCAGCCTTCCTCTTTGGCGTATTGTTCAACGCCGGAAAGCAGATGCGCCCATGTTTCGATTTTCGACCCCCCGCAAGTGAGGATCATGCAAACCTTGGAGGCTTGCGTTTTCTGGATTTGCGTCACGGCGGCGCATTGAATGGCGCTGCCATCCGAGACAATCCAAAGAAGTGCCCGCCCCGATAGTACGTCCGTATCGAGGTCAGACAGCAGCCCCAAATCCGTCTTATCTAACGCGGAGCCCGCGAGAATTCGGACATGAGGCCATAAATCAACCGCCATTGAAGGCGGGCAGCACATCAACTCAGCCGATGCAGACGAAGCCAAATGTCTTGTCCGCTTGGCCGTTGCTGGCGTGCGTAACCGTGAATGAACCTGCGGCCACGGTAGCGATGTAAGTCGTTCCAACCGCAGCCGCCGCGTTGGCCGTTTTCGGCTGGAGGACCACAACAGAACTTGCCCCGCATGTTGGCGCCGTAACCGTTGTGGTCGTGGTGCTGGTCGTTAACGTGAAATATCCGGTCGCATTGGACCGGCCTTCAGCAAGCTGCTGGATTGAAAACGCGAACTTCGTCAAGTCTTTCTCATCGCGCCCGACAATGTTGACGCTCATTGCTTGCCTTCCGGCTCAATGTCAGGTTCGACACCCGCGCAGAACGTCCATGAAGTCGCCGCCGGAATGCGGATTTTTGCCCGCGAGAGGCGGGTGTTCTTGTTGATGTCGCAGCGCCCGGTTCGGCTGTTTACCAAAATTTCGTCGGTATAGGCTTCGGTATCGCGCACCGTATCGCGATAGGACGCCGACCCGTAAACTGTGGCCGCGTCCGTAATTGGGCGGAAGCCCTTGACCCGGAAGCGTTCGCCCTTGTCGCCGTGTTGTTCGGAGGTCTCTAGTGTGGCCTCCAGATTGTCGCCACGGAAGAACCCGAGCTTGTGCGCGGAATTGAATTGCGCGATTTCCGGGATCGCCGCCGTTGCATAATCGTCCAGCGAGCTTGTGAGAGCATCGATAGACGATGAAATGCTGTCGAGGTTTTCCAGCGTCAGGCCGGTCTGCGACATGCCGAGCAGATATTCGCCTGACATGCTGATCGGGAACCAGCGGTCCAATACGCCATCGTAACAAAGAAGCTTGTTGTATAGCCCGGTCGTGCCGTTCGTTGACTTGTAGGCCCAGAAAGCGCGGTTAGACCTTGGGTCCGCCGCGCCCATAAACAATTGCAAGTTGCCCTTGTCCAGATCGGCAAAGAATGTGCGATCGACGCGCTCTTTCCCAATCGGCTCGGTAGGCCCACCCGGCGTAATGCGCTTGAAGCCCTTTGCAGAATAGAACAGAACCTGATTACCCAGCCGGACAATGCTGCCAGGACCGTAAATGCCGTAGTCTTCCGAGATGCGATCAATCTGGAACACGTAGGACGACCCGGGCGCATAGGTCATGCGGCGGATGACGCCGTCTTGGAAAATCGTCCCGTATTCGCCGCCCGCCACGCCGCGAACAATGCCGCCGTCCGGGAAGTCCTGATAATCGGACGAATTGACGCCCGTCTGTAGTCAGCGCATAAACCCGGCCGGGGCATGCGGCAGCCATCGCGCCAGAAAAGACCGTGTAGTCTTTGAACGGACCGTAGCCGTCGCCCTGTGCCAATACGTTTAGGATGTTCTGGGTCGAATTGCCGCCGTAGTCAGATACATCGGGGCGATATTCGCCAACGGGGAGAAGTGCCATTAGGCCGCCCTAGTCCAAGTTTCGGAGTCCCGCGTCCGTTCCATCCAAGTTTCGGCCTGAATAACGCGGGGATTCCAAACGCCGATCCGCTGATAAATCACATTGGTATTCGCAACAAGCGGCGCGACAAGGTATTGCTTGCCAAGGTCGAACGAATAGAACGTGTTTGTATTGACAACGAGCGGCGGCTGTATCGCAAGATTCTGGACTTGCGATTGGCCGATGGCATATTGGCCTAACGCGCCTGTTCCGATTGCCATTTATTTTGCCTTACCAGGAAGCCGCGACCATCGCGCTTCGCGAGTCGTATCCGGTTGGCGTGCAAGTAATGGAAATTGCCGAACCCGTATTGGCAGCATCATGAGCGCCGGAATGGCCTACGGCAGCGGCCGAGTTATCAAATTGCTCGGTCAGGTTTGTCCAGGTGAATGACGTGGTATTGTTGACCATGACATATGCAACGGCAACGCCGCCGGAAACCGTGGATAAGCTTGCGGTGTACGGATTTGCGCTGCTTGATTGTGTGTTTACCGGCGTGGTGCTGGAGACGCCCGTTAGCGTCCAAACGCCTATGCCGCACACGTCAACCGCGCCGGACCATGTGACAGCAATCGTTTGCACACCAGAACCGCTGGTGACATTCGCCATGTAAATGGCGGACGTACAAGTTGACGTTAGCGAGACAATCTGCGTTGCCGTAACACCGTTTATGGTGAGCGAGGAAACAGACCTCGTTCCAAGTGTACCGCCAACTCCGACAATAACATACCGGTCAGAGCTTGCCGTGCCAATATCACACGACAGACTGAAAGAAGACGCTGATACGTTGTTTCGGTCGGTGCCCTTGTACGTCAGAACTTTGGGCGCAGCCCCGCCAATCGATGCCCGCAATCCCATCAACGCCGAAGTCATGGCGTGGGCCAGTCGTGTGGTTGCCAGTTTTTCAATTCATCTGCGGTCGATATCTTGTTGATTTCGGCCTCAAGCGTATTGCTATGAGCGCGGACGGCCTTGATGTAATTCCATATCGCAGAACCGGCCAACCATTCCGACTTGTAAGGCTCCGGCAAATCAATCCCCGCCGTGCCGGGGTAAGTCAGGGCTAACTCTGCGGCGCGTGCTGTTAGGTTCGCCTGTTTGTATTGGGGACAATAAGCCAGAATGATGGAAGCGGCATTTGCTTTTACGCTGGAAACAAGTTGCCCCCGAATCGGCGCTAGATCGATTTCGCCATATACACGGGTAACGACAACTTTTTCCCCATCAAACTTGCTGGACTCCGAAACAACCGGGGGCGATCCAAACGGGGCCGGTTCGCAAATCCTTTCGACCAAAAGGCAGCCGCCAGAAAATTCAGAACCTATAATTGCGCCGGATCGATCCTCCCCGCCATGACTTATAACAGCGGGGACAGAACTCCAATTCTGTAATTCTTCCCCCGTTGAAAGATTGACGAGAGACGCGCCGATTACATTCATGTCAGGCCGGTCCCGTTGATAATCCATTCGGTCGAGGTAAGCTTAACTGCGGTTGCGATGCCATTCGCTGCGAGCGTCCTAGAACCCGTGGTCCCTGCACTAGAAAGACGCATCGTGTCGGATGTAATCGCAATAGTTACTACACCCGCGCTCGCCTGATTGATAAATGTCAGTGTGGTGCCGACCGGATACGCGACGTTGGCATTGCTATCGATTGTGAACGTTCGGGCCGTGGTGTCGGCCGAAGGGTGCAAAATTGATGTATTGGCGTCAGCCAGAACGGTTGTATACGCGGCGCTCTTGGAAGTTTGCGGCAGGTTTGAATAAAGCGAAACGCCTTCGACAGCCATCACGCCCGCCGAAGCGCGACTTAATGTCGTGTCGGAAGCGTTACCTAGTTCAATCGTTGATGCGGTATGCACCGACGAAGTAGAATTGAGCGGAACGGTGACGCCCTCGACTGCAAGAACGCCAGCAGACGCGCGCGATAGCGTCGTATCTGTAGCGTGGCCGAGTTCAATGGACCCAACGCCAAGGGCGGTTGATGTGGACGCCACGATGCCAGCAACCGGAAGCCCGGTGCAGCTTGTGAGCGTGCCGGACGATGGCGTGCCAAGCGCGCCGCCGGGCGCAACATAGTCCGTGCCAGCAGCGGCGTTAGCCAGTGCGCCGCCGGAGTTGCCCTTTAGGATTGAGGTGCCGGCGGGCGGCGCAAGATAGTCCGTGCCAGCCGTTGCAGCAGA
>ERZ869925.1223-NODE-1223-length-12389-cov-11.142209_pt1 | contig 12389 bp, 12 predicted proteins | sample MGYA00579311_ERZ869925 | MGnify/ENA primary metagenome ERZ869925 (study PRJEB32216, sample SAMN09231817) | wastewater metagenome | place: USA: Maryland | collected 2016-07-30 | study: EMG produced TPA metagenomics assembly of the PRJNA472060 data set (Reclaimed...
TTTATGCCTCCGAAACAAAAAACAACTTGGGATACAATGGTCGAGTCGGGAAAGTACGGCCCCCTAGCACCAGTTGCACCAGCACCCACCACCACTTCACCAACACCAGCGACAACCCCCGTTTCTGGTGCTATCACCCCATCTACACTAACGCCGACCACAACAATAACACCAGTAACACCACCACCACAGACCATCACCACACCATTCCTTGACCTCACTCCACAGGAGAAACAAGCAGAAACAGATGTTAGAAATCAGCAAACAGACATAACATCACTTATTGGGGACCTTGTTGGGGAGAATACTTATCGTAGAGAGGTATCACAAGAGCGTGACCTCATCGGGAAGGAATCGGCCATCACCTCCTACCAGAATCAGCTCAAAAGTCTTCAGAACGAGGCTCAGGGTATCGACCTTCAACTTGCCCAAACACTTCAATCCGACCAAGCGAAGGGGGGTATTTCCACGTTCCAACTCAGTGCAAATCAACAAGCAACTCAAAGGGTCGCAAACCAAGCGAAACTCACCAACGCAATCCAGCAGTATTCTTTGGGCGCACAACTCCAAGCGGCGCAGGGAGACTATGCCACAGCCCTTAAATATGTAGACCAGGCTGTGGCTCTCAAGTACCAAGGGAAGAAAGACCAACTAACAGCGGCGCAAGCAAACCTTGAGAACCTTCTGAAGAGTCCTGACCTTACATCGGCAGAAAAGAAACGTGCCGAGGCAATGAAAACACAAATCACAGCACAAGAAAAAGAAATAGCCAAAGAAGAAGAGAACGCAAAGACCATCCAAGGCCTTGCTCTACAGGCACAACAGAACGGAGCACCTGCGGCGATTATTGGACAGATAATGAATGCAAAAGATATTACACAAGCCCTTGTTACATCAGCGGGCTGGACGGCAAAAGAAACAGCACAGTCTATCCAAGAATATCAGTTTGCCGTTAGAAATGGATACAAGGGTTCTTTCACTCAATATCAGAACGAAGACGCGAATAGGAAAGTGGCTATCGCTCGTGCTGGAGTAAATACTTCTGGCCTTTCTGCTGGAGAAATAAATGCCTTCAATTCTATTGTTGGTAAATATAATAGTTCTCCACTCATCCAAGCGGCAGACCGTGTAATTATATTGAAAAACACGATAGACCAGATTAAGAAAGACCCATCCAATGGGGCACAGCAACTTAATCTTGTGTATTCGTATATTCAAGCACTCGACACCTACCAGTCAGCCGTTCGTGAGGGAGAGTTGGGACTTGTAAACTCTATTGACTCAAAGGTGGGACAGATAGAGGGATATGTGCAAAAGATTCAGAATGGACAAGTTGTTCGCCCAGAAGTTGCGTTGCAAATCGCTGATGCGGCGTCAAAGATTGTGGATACCATCAATGAAGCGGCAAAGACAAAAGCAAAATCTTTCGAATCTCAGGCTAATACGGTTGGTCTTGGCGACCAATGGAGTAAATATGTGTCTGGGTTTAATAGTAATTTCAATGCTCCAAAATCGGCAACGGTTCCCGTAGGAGAAACACGAACAGGAAAGGACGGTAAGACTTATAAGAAAGTAGAAGGTGGCTGGGTTCCAGCATAATATGCAACCAAAAGGATTCATTTCAGATGCAGACTTCGAGAAGAACATTGGCTTTATTTCCGATGCTGATTTTGAGCAGAACATTGGTGTTGCAGACCAGTCACCCACTATTCCTGTTGGAGGAGTGCCTGTAAATGTGGGTAACCAAGACGGATTCCTAAAGCGGGTTGGAAAGGGTCTTATCAAAAGCGAACAGCGTTTTGGTGAGTCATTGGCTGGAAGTGCGCTTGGAAAAGGATTGGATATTCTTGCACCAGGTACAAGCGCGCAAGCACAGCAAGAGAAAGCAGATATTCAGAATATCGACCTCACGAAAAATATCCTTACAGCGATTAAACAGACACGAGAAAAAGGTGGAGATACAAGTAAGTATCTCAACATGCTTCGCCAAGTACCTGGATATGAAGGCGCAAGTTCTGCGGAACAAGTGTTGGCAGATAAATCGGTCAAGCAGATTCTTGGAGAAGCTGGTGGTGTGTTGACAGATACACTAGCGTTTTCTTCTGCCCCGTCGTCATTCGGTGGAGCGGTAGCACAAGGTACAGCGATAGGAGCATCACAAGGTTTTACAGGAGGTCTTCAAGAAGACAAATCAGTTACAGAATCACTTAAACAAGGTGCTGTTGGTGGAGCAATCGGTGGTGCAACAGGAGGCATTATGTATGGTCTTGGAAAAACTCTTGAGAAGGTTGGAGAGAAGGCTTATAAGTTCTTTATTCCAAAATCTACCCGTGAAGCACAACTTGTACAATCATACAAGGCCGATGTCCCATTTGTTGACCGCCTAAAGATTGCACTTGTAGGAGGACGTGAAGCCCCAAGGACTGCGGCGGACACAGCATTTGAACAAGGATTGAAAGGAACAGAGTCCATGCTCGGAATCCAGGCAAAGCGTTCGGCAAATAGTATTTGGGATGATGTCATCAACCCCGCTCTTGAAAAAGCACCGAACAACGTAAACATGCCAAAGTTCTTTGACCAACTCCAAGAACAAATCATAAAAGAAACACCAGAACTTGGAAGACAAAAGGCACTCCTAGAAGCATTGGATGCAATGCGCGCAGATTATGCTGGTGTGGGTGAAGTACCACTGTCACAACTCCAAAAGTTCAAGGAGGGCTGGGCAGAGTTTGTTCCAGAGAAAGCATATCTTGGTAAGCCTATCGCTGGTGCATATAATGATTTGAAAGATACAGCATCAGACCTTGCACGAAAGACTCTCTATGCATCTCTTGGAAAGAATGTGAAGCAAGCATATATAGACTACGGAAACCTCCAAGGAATTATGAAACTTGGACAGACTGCTATGACTGGTGGTCGTCTCAAAGGGGGATTTGGTGGATTCTGGTCAGCCATTAAAGACATGGCACTCATTCCAGTGTCTACGGTTGGTGGACGCACAGTCTATCGTGTGGGGCAAGGAATAGAACTCATTGGAAATCCAGGGGCTAAGGTTGTGTCGGATATTTTCGACGCTAAGACGCTAAGTATCCTATCAGAAGAGACACAAGCCAAACAATCACAAGCACAATAGCGATGATACCTAGAAGGCTCATCCCCCCACCATACCACACGCCAACTAAAACACAACCAACTTATCCCCATGTCCCAGAATGATGAAAAAAATGAATCAGTATATGACTTTTTGGGAATAGACCCAGAGGAACTTCGAGGTCCCCGAGGGGAGAGAGGGCCAATCGGACCAATGGGGCCAGCAGGACCAAAAGGAGAACGAGGGGAGGATGGAAAAACCATCATTGGACCAATCGGACCCCGTGGACCAAAGGGAGACTCAATCGTCGGCCCTCAAGGTGAGCGTGGAGAACCAGGGAAGGACGGCAAGGACGGCAGGGATGGAAAGGACGGAAAAACCCCCGTGGCTGGGGTAGACTTCCCCATTCCCAAGGACGGTAAAGATGGAAAACTTGTCGTGGGCTGGGGGGCGCACCCCATACGCATCGAAGACGACGGAGCATTGATAGATAAAAACGCTCGAATACTCAACTTCACTGGTGGAACGATTACCCGTGGTGCTGATGGGAAAATACAAATCCCCCTCGGAACGCCAGCGTTCATCGACGCAATCTCCGACACAGCAACAATAAACCTCAGTGTCACAGGCACAACCCTCTCTGCAGACGTAATTCAATCAGCCCTCGACCACGGCTCAATAGGGGGCCTCTCCGATGACGACCACACCCAATACATCCTCGTAAACGGCACAAGGGCTTTTACTGGAACACAAACAACCCTCGCACTTCTTCCTGATGCAAATAGAACGAGAGACATAGGAAGCTCAACCCTCAACTACCGAGACTTCTATTTTAGAAGATTAGCAGGAAGAAATGGGACAACGGGAACATACACTCAGTCGGGACAAATGACCCATGTACTTGGGTGGACAAATCAAACAAGCACTGGGGTTGCAAAAGTGTACGGAGTATCCCTACCACCAACTGCGATTGCCCAGTCACTTATTCTTGGTGGTGCTGATGCAACAAGTACGGGGAACTCTTACGTACAAACAAATGGTGGGTATGGCTCACTGTTGTTTGGTAATACCGTAGCATCTAGTTCAGGGAACGCATTATTTGAGGGAGGTTCTGGTTCCGTAATGTTCGGGGGTGCTTTTGCTGGTGCTACAGGAAACGCTACCATGGCTTCTTCTGCTGGATTTGAAGCAAACTTTATCCACGGGAGAGCAAACTCTGGTGACTCTTATGATGCAGAGGTATCTGCACTCTTTGCTTTTGCTTCATTCACTCAAGGTTACGCATACACCTTTGATGATTTGTATGATGCAAAAATCATCTCAGGTGCTTATGGGTGTTTTACTCAAGGACTAACCTATGGTGGAACTATCTCATCAGTTGGTGATGGGGCTTTTGCACAAGGCTTCGTACAAACAGGTGGCAACATCTCTACAACATACGCAGGAGCTATTGCACGTGGCTTCGCAGAGAATGGCTACACAATCCTCGGTGGGGGACTTGGTGCTGGTGCTTTTGGTTACGCCACAACAGCGAACATCACAGCTTCGGCATCAAACGCTTTCCAATTTGGACAAGGAGTAAATGCAACAGCAAACTCTCTACAGGTTGGAGTGGGAGTAAACCTTTCGGGACTCACCACAGTACCCTCTGTGTTTTCTAATCGACTCACCCTTGCAACTGGAAGCACTACACTTCTTCCACTAAAGTTCACATCTGGGGCACTCCTTACCACGCCTGTCGTAGGGGGTGTGGAGTTTCTTACAGATAAGGCATATTTCACAATCTCCACGGGGACAGCAAGGAAGGAATTGACCCTTAATGATGTTGCTCTCACTTCAACCCGTGTTCCATTCGCCACGACAAATGGTCGCTTAACAGATGACGCAGACATGACCTTTACAGGTGGGGACACCTTGAATGTCGCTAAATTATCTGTTGGAGGTTCAACCGCAATCGCAAAGCTAGCTTCTGGAACATACACACCAACCCTTACGAACGTAACGAACATCGCCGCCTCAACCGCTTACCAGTGTCAGTATATGAGAGTGGGGAACGTCGTCACTGTATCAGGAAAGGTAGACTATGACCCAACTGCGACTGGGGCAGTTGAGCTTGGTATAAGCCTTCCTATTGCATCTAACATTAGTGCTCAGGAGAACTGTGCGGGTACTGGTGTGTGTGCGATAGCCTTAGATGACCCAGTATGGGTGGAGGGCGATGCCACTAATAACAGGGCCGCCATGAAATCAACTGCAATAAGCGTCGCAAATCATTCCCACTACTTCACATTCACATACACTATTATTTAGAGTATAATTACACAATATGGAACCAGAAATAACAAAAGAAATAGAATCAACTGCTTCATTCTTTCAAAGAATAAAACACGACACTATCACCTCCATTGAAGAAGTTCCTGCTGGGACACTCATGCGTGTAGAAAGGGATGTAAAAATCGTAACATCAGTAAACCCAAAAACAAAAGAGGAAACCACCACATCAACAGTGATTGGGGAAAAGAAAGAAGTTCTCTGGGGAAAGACGAAACAGAACATCGTAGCAGAACTTGACTCACGAAAGGCTTTGGTCGAGGCCGAGAAGACAGCAGAAGTGGAGAAACTTGAAGCATTAAAAGTAGAACTTTCTAAATAATATGGACATTAGTAAACTTACAGAGATAGAATTGAAAGCACTTGCCTACGACCAACTTGCGCTCTTAGAACAAACACAGGCAAACATTCGCGCCATCAACAAACAAATAGCAAAACTTCAAAACGAAGCAAGTAACGCAAAAGCCCCCGTGTTCAACAAAGCCAAAGAAATAGCAAAAGCACAGAAGAAAGAAGAAAAAGCATAGCATGGCCCTCAACAAGAACCTTCAAAAACTCAAGACACTTGTTTCCCTCCACGACGAGGCGAAAGAAGGAAAACAATATGCGACGAAAGCCGAGTGGACACTTGCCACACTCCAGCAGATTGTCTCCATCCTCGACCAAGGCTTGACCAAAGAAGAGTTCACCACTGCATTTAAGGCACTCAATGATTACGTGAAAAAAGTCCGAGACACACTGGTTGAGATAAACAAAAAAGACCTCGAACGCATAGAATCATCCCTCACCTCCTCAGTGAAAGGAGTGGAAACAAAAACAGGAGACGCTATTGCGAAACTCAAGTCAGAGATTGACGACATTCTTTCTAACGTGCGCCTCACTCACGAGGCAATGGTTGCCGAAGCACAGGCCAAACTCGACGCAGTGAGAGACGGAGAAGACGGAAAGGATGGAATGGACGCAGACGAGGAAGAGATTGTGAAAATGGTGCTTTCTCAAATACCAAAACCAGAGCAAACAGACCTTGTTCCCATAGAAGAAAAAATCGAAGCGTTGGACAAGAAAGTGTCGAGTATCCGCACCGCACCGCTCATCGGCCCATCCCGAGGGGTATATCTTTATATCAATGGAGTAAAGAAAGGACTGATAAACGCACTGGACATTGTAGGAAGTGGCGTAGCAACCTCCGTGGTCAATGGGCTTTTGACCATTACCATCACGGGTGGGGCAGGAAATGGTGTGAACATCGAAACCCCATCAGGGACGGTCAATGGAACCAACCTATCATTTAACGTATCGAACGAACCAAAATATATTATCGTGGATGGAGTATCGAAGTTTGTCACCACACACTATACATATAGCGGGGGAACGATTACACTCTTGGCAGACAACTCTCCCTCGCAATTTATTCGTTCCGTGTACTAACATGAAAAAAACATTTTCCCTTATTCTCGCTTTTCTTCTTCTTGCTGGTGTTGTACACGCCGCGACCACCGTTCCGCTTGGAAAAAACCAACTCACACAGTACCTCCTCCAAGTGGGAGACACCCTCGTTGTTGGGAACACCGCCACCACCACGAACAGCAAACTCGAAGTGAACGGAACCACGACGGCCCTTATTTTCAACGCTACATCCACCGCCTCATCATCCCTTCCTAAAATAACCTCAACAGGAGTATCGGCAACGTATTTTTGTCTCAATGGTGATTCTTGCCGAACCACATGGCCCACAGGTGGAAGCGGGAGCGGACTTGCATCATCTACACCTTGGACGAAGGGACAACTCGCGGTCATTGCAAGCGACAGTGCTCTTTATGGGCTGTCCACAACTACTGTCACCTGTTCAGGGACTGTTTCGTGTACATCCTTTGTTATTCCTGGTTCATCTCCCATCACACTGACTGGTTCTGGGGCAAGTGGACTTCCAAGGACATATTCATTCTTCGTCGATGCTGATGGTGGTGGAGACTTTACGACCATTCAGGGCGCACTTGACGCGTGTGGAACAGCGGGTGGAGGGTCAATCTACCTCACAGACCACTACTACTACATCGGAGGAACGGGTCTTCTTTTTAAGGGAAATGACTGTAATGTGTACGGAGTCTATGCCTCCACTACGATTGAAGTGGCTGGAGCAACGACTGCGTTCAAGACGAATAGTGCGGCCTCTGCATATGCGAACAACGGTGTCCACAACGTCGTTATTGTTGGAGATGGGAACGCTGGCTCAGTGGGTATCGACATGAGTGACATGATTCGCTCCCGCTATACAGGAATCATAATGGATAATCTCGGACGTGGCTTCCGACTCAATGACACCCAAAACGTCACCTTCTACAATACGGTCCGTGATTTTGCCATTACTACTATTCAGGTGGCTGGTATCGACGCATCTTCAACGAACCCCACGAATGACAACAAGTTCTCTGACGGTTTCATTGGTTGTGCTGTCTCGGGATGTATCAGCATCAACCTCAACAACGCACAGAACAACCTTTTTTCGGGTATTTCTCTCGAACCCGCAACAGCAGTTGGGACCATTGGGGTGAAAATCGACGTGGATGCTCGTGCCACCAACTCAGGAACCTTCGCCAACCAGTTCTATGGGCTGTATGCGGAGGCGAACAAAATCGGTGTCGCCGCTTCTTCGTCAATTTCAGCAACAAAAGCCATTCACTCAAATGGTTTTTATGGAGGGCAGATTGTCGCCAACACCACGGATACACTTGATTCATCGGGAGGAGAAAGTATTTCCTTTTTCGGAGTGAATATCAACTACAGCCAAGTGAACCAAATGTCTACGACCACATTCAAGGGAACGGTAACCATGGGACGGACATCGGTTTCCACACAGCTTACACTTCCTTATGGTTCTTCTCCTTCCCTCTCAACCAACGGAGATGTTGGAATAGACAGCACATCAAATCAATTTAAGTACCAATCAAGAAGTGCAACCCGCGTCCTTGGAAATGGAAACTTCTATCCATCATTCACCGTCTCAACATCTACCGCGTGGACAGGTTCCACCACCGTTGCTCTCGGCACAGCGTTTATCGCTGAGACATGGAACTCTGTTCAGTGCTTCACCAACGCGGGGACACTCAACGTTGTCTTTAATGACGGGACGAATAACATGAACCTCTTTAGTGGCTCCACCACCGTTGGAACCGTAGCCCTTTCTTCCAACAACACCTTCACTGCCTCAGAGAAACGCTATGTGACAATCGGAACCCCAGCGTCTTCCCCAACATCTATCTCTTGCACAATCTCGAAGTCATACACCGCAGACTAGTATGGATAAGAAAACGATTGCATCTGGGGTGATAGGAATTGTTGCCATCTCGGGTGGTGTGGATGCGTCTATCTTGAACGAAAGGCCAATCCCCCTGACGGAAGTGCACCTGAAAGAAGAAGTAGTGACCCTTGAACAAAAAGGAAATGTGATTGAGTCTCGGATGCCGTGGAAAGACCAAGTAGGCATTAAGGTGAAATACGACCTTGGAGAGCCAACGATTGCGGAGAGACTTGCTGATAAACGAGAAAAGGGGATTATCACCGAGACGGTAGACATCGACGACGGTGGGTTTAAAATTGACGTTCTCTTAAATGAAAAGCCCAACACAAACGTCTTCTGCTACACCATCGAGGGTGCGGAGAACTATGATTTTTTCTATCAGCCTCCCCTTACGGCAGAGGAGATTGCCGAAGGAGCATCCCGCCCAGAGGAAATCGTGGGTTCCTACGCTGTATATCACAAGACCCTCGCCAATCACAGGATAGGAGGAGAGAACTACGCCACAGGAAAGGTGATGCACATTCCCTTCCCCTATGTGTGGGAGGTCAACGCTTCTAGTACTACCAGACAGCGAGCGGAGAACATGACGTATGAGGACGGACAATTGTGCATCACGGTGCAACAGGACTTTCTTGATAACGCTACCTACCCCGTGCGTGTGGACCCTACTTTTGGGTATACAACCGCAGGTGCAAGCACATCTGGAGGAATTGATGTAATTGTTGCTACTACCGCCTCCCTTTCCGAGAATGGTGATGTTACAAAAATATCTGTAAATTTCACTTCTGGAACCTGGACTGCTGGAGAAGAAGTTCAAGTTGCGATATACGATTCCTCTCTTAATTATGTTGCTGATAGTGATGAAGTAACCACTGGAGGGGCAGATTTTCAAGATTTTCCAATAAGTGCAAGTTTAAATGCTGGTACGTATAGTCTTGCTGAATGGCAAGATGATGCCATCACTATTCGTGCTGATAGTGGACAGCCAGCAAATTCTCATACAACCATGACTGGACAGACGTACACACCATCAAATCCTTCATGGCCCGCCTCAATTACCAAAACGAGTACATTTATAAAATCCATCTACGCCACATACACCGCAACTGGTGGAGGAAGCACACCCCAAGGAGAAGAGGTAATCTTTTTTGAATAAAATGGTATAATTATGTCCATGCTATTAAAAATCCTCATAACTCTTGGTTTCCGCTCCCCATGCTGTGGGGCAAAGACCCGTTTCCCAATGGATGGATACGACCAAGAGTATTGTATGGGGTGTGAGAAGAGAATTATATGAACAGAGGTGAAATCTCAGCAACCGTTATATTTACACTCGCCACCACGTCTATTCTTGCGTTGGCTGGGATTGTCTATGAAGGAATTGTCACAAAGCTGGACTCCACAACAGAGCTTGTTGTTCACCACGACACTGAGATTGCGCTCGTAAAACAAACAATCGCCCCGCTTCCAGAGGAACTAAAAGAAGTAAAAGAGTCCGTGAACCTTATCTTGAAAAATCAGGCCGTCATGGGGGCCGTCCAAGGGATTAAACTCGCCACAACAACACCATGAACACTTTTAATGAAGGTTTAGAGAGGTCGGCCCAAGACGGAACAGAATATCAGTTTGGTGCTATTCAAAAAGACCTTGCAATAATTCCAGTTTTAGAACGCTCAAAGTATCTCCCCGAGGGAGTACTCCAGTTCTCTCAACTCATGGACAGTCAGGGTTGTGCAAGTCGCGCACCAATAAATGCCCTCGAAGCAAAGTTCACATATTTCCTAGACCACGGGATGCACCCCGACCTCAAACGGTGGATGGAAAAGAACGGATATATCAAAAACGGACGCGCCTTGTTTGATGACAACTATATAGAAATACTTTCTGAAACCACACAGTCGGGGAACTCGCTCAAAGCCCCACTCGAAGCAATACGCAAACATGGCCTAATCCCCAAAACCCTTTCTATGGACGGGCTGACGTGGGAAGAATATATGAACCCCGCCCGCGTAACACCCGAAATGAAAAAGTTGGGCCAAGAGTTCCTCCGTCGTTTTACGATAGGATACGAGCAGGTTCAATCTGGTCAGTTCATGGAAACCCTCAATGAAGATTTCCTTGATATGGCCGTCTTCGCATGGCCCGAACCAGTGAACAACGTCTATCCAAAAACCGAGGGAGTGTTCAATCACGCCGTCGCAGGGGTGGATAGTAGCATCCTCATCTTCGATAATTACCTTCCATTCAAGAAGACCCTCGTGAAAGACTACAACATCTTCCCGTGGGCGTATTCTCTTTCTATTACATCTCAAAACCCCTACCCAGACGAGCAGGTTGCCCTCCTAGAAGTCCTCTCCCGCTTTGGGTTGCTAAGTTTCTTTGCAGAGGCGTGGAAAAGGCTTGTAAACGCCGAGGTTGCTGATGCTGTCTTCACCACCCAACTCCCCACCGAACAGCCAGTGGAAGTAACCGAACCACCAGTCGTCCTAGACCCCCTTAAAGACCCATCCACAGCTCGCCACGCCATCCGTGTTATTGGAGATGAAATGGGACTCTCTGTGAAGGAAAAAGACCTTATTTGTGCGGTTATTCAGGCCGAAAGCGGGTTTAAGAATACGGCCAAAAACGAGAATAAAAACTCCGCAGGAAAGGTGTTGTCTACCGACCACGGGTTGTGCCAAATCAATGACTTCTATCACATCGGGGCTGGTAAGAGTTTTCCGTCTGTCCAGTATGTCTATGATAACCCCGCCGAAGTGGTGAAATGGATGATTAAACAATACAAAAAAGGGAACTTGGGGTGGTGGATTGCATATCGTTCTGGGGCATTTCAACGCTACCTGTGATATAATATATTCAGATTATTAGCAAACATTTCAATATGCTTCAAGGATTCTCAGGTGTGTTCCTCGCTTCGGCAATCTCCTTCGTTGTCCCGCAACTGATAAAGTTCGGCTTCTCGGAGGCTTGCTCAAACGAGATTGTAGCCATTGGTGTTCCATTCCTCACCATGGTTGGCCTCATGGTGTGGCGATACCTCAAGGGCGGTGTGACAGTAGTAGGAAAGAGAAAGTAACATAGCCCCCCAAGTGGGGGTTTTTGTATGGTTTTAATAAAAATTATATGGCGTGATGCCTTCGACCACGATGAGGTTGGGTGGGTATCAAAAGAACAGATGGAACACATCATCGAAACGGACTGTGTGGTTCAGTCTGTGGGCTGGCTGTATCACGAAGACGATAAATACCTCACGATTGTTGGGGACCACGAGGGGGAGACGTTTTCTCGCGCAACACGCATCCCTGTTGGCATGATTATCAGCAAAACACATCTATGAATAGAGACAAACTCTACGAGACACACAAACTCCTTTGTGAAGAAGCACTCGTTTTAATGAAACTCAAGAATCAGGACTATGCTTTTGGCGAAGACCCATTCAAAAACTTTCGCTCATCCTCTGTGGTGGGAGTAGAACCAGATAGGGCAATCCTTGTTCGACTGCTCGACAAACTTTCTCGGGCAGGGAACCTCATCAGCAAAGACCCAGCCGTTGAAGGAGAGAAGATGAGAGACACAATACTCGACATCCTCAACTACACAATACTTTTCTACGCTGTGAATAACGAAGCGAAACAGAGACAATGATAAAATTATGAAGGACAGTTCTTT
>ERZ869925.1224-NODE-1224-length-12388-cov-35.464121_pt1 | contig 12388 bp, 10 predicted proteins | sample MGYA00579311_ERZ869925 | MGnify/ENA primary metagenome ERZ869925 (study PRJEB32216, sample SAMN09231817) | wastewater metagenome | place: USA: Maryland | collected 2016-07-30 | study: EMG produced TPA metagenomics assembly of the PRJNA472060 data set (Reclaimed...
TTTTCAAAATCTTGAGGAAGTCCAGGTTGTATTGGTTCTGTTGTTGCGGCAGATAATACATCATCAGGATTTACATCTCTCCATTTTCCAGTTGCTTCATCATACATTAGAACATATTTATCATTATTTCCACTAATTTCTACATCTGTAAGTTCGTCTAATTTTATTGGCATAATTTCTATCTTTGAAGAAAGACTTACTTTATAATTGAGAGGTTGTGATAGTTTAACATTGTAAGTCATACTGATACACTCTCCTCTACAATTGCTGTACCTTTAACAACTTTTATTCTTTTATTATTAATTGTCAAAACTACATCAAAATAATTTCTTCCTGCCTTAAGATTTGCAGTTTGTTCTGAAGTTAAAGAAAGTTTAATAATTCCAGTTCCAGAAGTAATAATTTTTGTGAACTCTTGTCCGTCAGGGTCTTCTGGATACTTACGAATTGATGCATAAGTTGTTGATAACCCAGATAGGACAGCAGCAGATTGATTTGGCTCAAAAAGATTAAAGGTTGCCTCAAAGTCAGTTCCTTTTTCAATAACTATATTTGTGATTTCAGCAACTGCCATTGGTTTTAACTATTTGTGATTTTAGTATAAAGTTAACGAAGTGCTTCCAATGCCAGTAGCATTAAAAGTGAGAACCTTGCCAACTAAATTTATCTGGATTGGGGTAGTATTTGCGACACTAATAAATCCATTAGTTGCGGTAATTATTCCACTAACTGATGCGTCTCCCGCGACATAAAAAGTTGATGTTGGATTAGTAGTTCCTACACCAACCCTTCCATTTTCAGCAAATATTAAATTATCAGCAACCTCAAGACCGTTTTTTACAACAAAGTTTTTATTAACTGTCATAAGGTTCACTATCCCCTTTAAATATTATTTAGGCAATTAATTAGGTGTAACAGTTTGAGTTGTTGTAATTCTACTTTGATAAGAGGAATAATTTAGAACTAAGATTTGAGAACCAGATGAAAATGTTCCCCCAGTGCAAGTAATGATGTATCTTTTATCGGTTGGACCAGCATCCTGAAGTCCCGTTCTAAAACTAATACCAGAACTTGATGGAGTCCAAGTTGTTGATAATGGGTCTCCATAAGGGAGAGAATCGGTTATAGTTATAGTGAAAGTTATATTAGATGGAGGAGGTGGAGTGGGAGCAGAACCAGTTGTGATAGTCCATGATGTGGCGGTGTTTCCAACAAAAAGAAATACATTAATTGAAGTGTTATATGAACCAGATGAAGTTCCTCTTAAACTTATAACATCTCCATTTTGTAATTGAGGATTACTTGCACTACCAAAACTTTTTATTATTGAACCACTCCTTACTACTTGATAATTTCCATTTCCCCCAGAAACCGAAGCAAAATAAGAAATTGATGAATCTAAATTTGAAACAGTAATCCCATAACTTGTAGTATAAGTTGTATTTATTGTAGCATTAGATACATTACTATAAAAACTAGGAGAAAAAACCGGGGGCGAAGGTTGGGTTGTTATTCTCCAATTAATAGATGCGCCACTTATCGAGAAAGTAACGTCTTTTGAAGTTTTATAAGACGAAGAAGCGGTAGTTCTCAATTGAATTACATCATTATTTTGCAGACTTATATCAGATGCAGTATAATTTTTTACCACAGAACCACTTCTCGTTACCCGATATTCTCCTCCAGATATTGTTGGAATATTACTTAATACTGAATTTAATCCAGTAATTGTAATTTGATTACTTGTATAAGTTTGATTTATATTGGCATTAGAAACATCAGTAAAATCTGAAGGAGTAAAAGCAATAACAGGTTCTGAGATAGTTCTTAATTTCCAATCAGCAGAAGTATTTCCTACTATCAAAGAAGAAGTGGTCTCCGTTACATAAGAAGGCGAAGATTTTGCCCTCAAACTAATAATATCTCCATTAACAACATTAACTGCTGGTTGATTAAAGTCTTTTATTGTAGTAGAACCTCTTCTTAGTTTGTAGTCAGCATTATTTGTTGTTACAGGAAGAGATATGTTAGTATCTATTCCAGAAAGAGTAATTTCATTACTTGTAACAAAAGTATCTATATTTACATTTAAATCATCCGTAAAATCAGTTGGAGTGAAAGTAATATTTCTGTTTATTGCCTTTGTTGTTACATTCCAAGTTGTTCTTGTATCTCCAACATCAAGTGCCTGGAAAATTCTAAACACAACAGAAGTTGTGGTTAATTCGGTTAATGGGGTTTGGGGTAGAAATAATCTTATTACATCATTATTATTTACCGTTCTTCTTGCAGTATTTACACCAGAATTTACATTAAATAATCCAGTAGAACCTACAATTTCTCCAGTATAAGTTGTATTAGATGTGAGTCCAGAAACAGTATATGAAGAACTCATTACAGTTGTCCCAAATCCAACATTAGTTATGGGAGCAAAAGAAAGATTAGTAGCAGAATTTATTCTTTCGGTGGTAACTGACCAAGTGGTTTGCGCTAATCCCGCTCCATTTTGAGCGGATATTGATATAGAAACTTGTTTGGATGTTAACTGAGTTGATGCTGTTTGTGGAAGAACTAATTGTATTGTATCGCCATTAACAACAATAGAATTTGTTACATTAGACCCAGAATTTACTCTTATTCTCCCTTCATCTGATATTATTCGTGCAATATAAGTAACGTCACTTAATAATCCAGATACAGTATAAGAAGAACTGATGACTTGAGAACTTAATGGGGCATTGATTACAACAGGAAATTGTAATCCAACAGCAGATGGGATTGATGAAGTGGTTATAACCCAAGAAAAATCTAATTTACCTATTGAAATATTACTTGAATATATTTGGTTAAATAAATTTTCAGTTATTGGATTTCCATTTGCGGTTGCTTCAATAAAAAGAATTATATTCGCATTAGGTCTAATCAATGTATTGGTTGTTGTTAAACCAATATATTGATAATAAGAACTTCCATCTTCAGAAGTTTGAAAATCAAATTCATCTTCATCATAATAAACAAGTATTTTTGCTTCTCCACTATTAACTTTTATTTCAGTCTTGGCATTTATTCCTTCAATTTTTTGTGGGGTTGAGGCATAAACAAACTGTGGATAAATGTCTTCTAAATCTCCAAAGTCAACATTAAGAGGAACATTATCGTAATTTCCTCTATATGATTGATAAGAAGAGTCTCCTGTTATTCCTATTATGGGCATAATTATTGTTTATATTGTGAGAATGAACGCAATACTGTAAAATCATTTGCGATGACTCCAGTATTTGCTTTCTTTATAAGAACAAAAGTATACATATCAATACTGTTTGGATTACCTTCGGTTATTGTAAAATCACCATAGTCATAAACAGTAATTGATTGTCCTCCAATAGTAACCGCATTATTATAATAAGCGGTGCTTCCTTGAGTAGTCAGAAGTGCCACTGTTATAGTTTGTCCCGTTTCCATAAAGGAAGTGAGGGATGTAGTAGAATTATATCTAAAGTTAAAAGTCCAGTTCGCAGTAGCAGGTAATGTATAATAATGTACGTTATTATTGGCAATATCAATATTTACTGTAGATGGAGACCCTAATTGAGTCGAAGTATCTATTGTAATTTGTTCTATAATTTCTGCTACGTTTAAAATACCAGTAACTTTTACATCACCTTGACACAATAAGGAATAATTTGGGTCTGCTGAGGTTGTTGCTATACCTACGTTTCTACCAGTATGAACCCCAACAGAATCAACAATCCAAAGTTGAGGAATAGTTAAATCTCCTATAAAACTTCCATAAAAAGTCCCTGTCCAAATTCCAACGTACATTCCATCTGGATTTTGAATAGGGCCAAATTTTCTCCACTCATTTTCTTCTGTGAATACCCATCCAAGGTCTCCACCATCTTCTGGGGATGAATCAAATTTTACATCTCCAACATCCCCTAATACAACTGGAATAGTAGATGCCACTCCATAATTATTAGAAGACCCGTCGTCTCCAACAATAGAAATGGAATTTACTTCAGTATTGCTGTTTATTGTTACTTTATTATCAAAAAATACTGGACCGTTAAAGACGGATAGTGAATTTCCATTGACCTGAATAGAATCAGAGAAAATTCCCTTTTCGGTTAATACAACATCAGAAGTAGTTTCCCCAAACAGTCTTGGAATAGGAGTTCCATAAATTTTTTCTTCTCCTGTTACAGAAGATATTTTTTTATTTGCCGAATAGAAATCACCATTTTCATCCATTCCAGAATAATAAATTACCCCACCACTTCTCTTTGTAGAAAGAGCAGTGAATTTTTCTTTATCACTTATTTCTCTATCTTGGTTTTCTGGAAGAGAAGTTGAATAATTCCCGGCGCCATATCCCACATATTCAAATGTATGTCCAGACGCTCTGATTATCGAGTTTCTTCTTAATTCAACAGGTATAATATTGATTTTTCTTACTACTGAATTGAGTAAGTGGTCTTTTCTATCGGTTCCAAATTGCGCTCTGTATAGGATAACACTACTTGAAGTAACAACATTTTTAATTCTCATTATCTCGCCATTTACTTCAAGATAATCACCCTGTTTCAATCCAATAGTAGACGCAGATGTTATTGTAACGGCAGTACCATCAGCATCAGAAGCAAACAATGGACTTCCAAATGTGGTATAAATTTTATCATAATAATACCTTACTCTATTATTACTTAAGTTTGAGTCGGTATTTAATAATACTGCTACTGGAGATGTAGATGTTGTAGCAGGCGCAGTATCATTTATACCATAATTAACCTGAACAGCAGTAGAAGAATTTACATTTGTAATTAAAACATCTTTATTATAAAAAGAATTATTAAATCCAGAAATCCTTATTTTAGACCCGAGTTTAAATCCGTGATAATCTGAGAATGATACGGTAGCAATTCCACTTACATTGTTATAAGAAAGACCTGATATAGAAACAGTTTTTCCTATAAAAGTAGCAGAGGCATCTACTGATATTACTGAGGTTGAAAAATTATCTAATGCTGAAAAAGAAGATACTTCAATTTGCTTTGGATTAGTTATAGATGTTATTTTATAAACATCATTATAAGAAGAATAATCGCCAGAAACTCCAGATAAAGATATACAACTATTAGTATCATCAGATACTGAAGATACGTTCAATATAGCAGGAACAAATCCAGTGGAAGTTTGTATTCCAGTAACCAAAGGTATTTTATCTCCTACAACATATCCAGAACCTCCATTCATTATTTGAACAGAAGATACAGAGGAAGTTCCATCAATGGTTACTTTAAATGCGGCAGAAACTCCAGGAGAAGTCGTAACAACCCCAACCCCATAATAAGTTCCAGCAACATATGAACTTCCGGTGCTTACAACAGAAACCCCGGTTATTCTCGATAAGTTATGGTCTGTACTTGTATATAAAGTATGAGTATTTCCAGATACAGAAGAAACAACAGAAGTTATACCAAATCCAACATTAAAATCTGAATTTAACTTATCAAGAGTTTCTTTTGTTATTGAATTTCTTGGGTCATTAACAACAACACTTCCTATAATATTGGATTCAGCGAAAGACGTTGTTGAGTTTGGATTTGAATTTACATTATCTCTATCTTGATGTGGATAAAGATTTTCAATAGGTTGAGCAAACTTATAGTCAGTAAAAGGAGAAACTGTTGGAGAGTTAGAGCAATTTATAACGGTTAATTCATAGATACCATCTTGGATATTTTGAATGTACTTTTGTAATTCTTTAGATTTATAAATCTGGTAAATATTTTTGGTTTCTTTTCTTTTTACATAAGGAAGATTAGAATCTCTTGTTCGCGTATCACTTGAAAATGCGCCGGGGTTTGAAGATAAAGAATAAGTAAATGTCCTAGAATTTGGAACACTTACAATACTATATTCGCCATTATACCCAGATGGAGAAACATTAACGATTTCTACCTTATCTCCAACATTAAACTTATGGGGAAGTTCTGTTATTGCCGTAACAGTTCCTGAGTTCCAGGATATAGTTGAAATAAACTTTGGATTTCTTAATTCAATATCAGAAGATAATTGAGAAGTCCCAAAATATCTAGTAAATTCACTGCCACTTAAGGTAGAAGAATTACTTTCTTGTATAATGTATCCATTAACCGGAGGTCTTGCTGTAGTTGCTGTATTATTTGGTATAGAGTATATTAGTTTAAAAATTCTATTTTCATTTAATCTCTTGTCGGGAATTCTCGTAAAGAACGATTTTCCTGTCGTAGAAATGGTTAGATTTTTTATGGTAGAATAAATGTTATTGTCTATTGACCTGACATTTATATACCAGTTATTATTATCGTCGTCCCATTGAATTGGATGTCCTGGTTCACTTGGTATTTTATCTGAAACAAAACTTACTATCTTTAATACTCCACCTTTTTTATTTGGGGTAATTGAAATGTTGTTAATGGCATTACTATAAGTAGACGCCAATTTTATTTGATTTGAAGATACCCCAGAAGTAATTGTATAATAAATTTTATCTTCTATACCATCTGGTAAATGCCCATTTTGAGAAATAACCCTTACTTTTTCTCCAGTTTCAAAGTTATGAGTAGCAGTTAAAGTAATAACACCAGATACTATTGTATTTTCTGTGTTATTATTTTCTCTTTGTACTGTAAATTCTTTCTTATGAGATTCGGTTGTATTAGGCATTACAACAACCGAAGATGTCTCACTTGGACTTACAATTTGTAAAACGTCTTCTTCTTTGGCGCCTATTTTATATCCGTCAATAAAATATTGTGGAATAACATTTTCATTAGTTTCATTATACAAGTATAGTTTAGTTGTTGAGGCAGCGCCAGCAGCAACAGATGTTGTTAGACCAACGTCTATCTGTAAAAATTCTATGCTTAGAGGGTTATTATTTACTTCTTCTGGTGGAACGAATCCAACAATGTATCCATAATCATCCTGGTCAAAAGAATTATTTTTAAACCCAGAAGATATAAAGGTCTTTGCCCCAAAGTTGGAATTGGAATTAGTTATAGAATAATCTCCACCACTTTCTGTTACTATCTGAGAGGCAAATCCAATAGAAAAGATAGAGACTAACTGAGCAAATGCTTCGTTAGAAATTTTTATATGATAGTTTTCATAAGATGGTTTATATTTTGCTCTTGTATTTTTATACAAATCGGGGATACTTGTTGAATCTACATAAGACCCCGAGGTTTCGTTGTAAATTACAAAAGCATTATTATCTTTTTGTAGGGATATAGCAGTAAATTGTGCTGTTACTATACTTTTAAATCCCTCTACCTTACTCCCATCCGCGTGAATTCCACACATCCCATAAACTGACCTTAAAGAACAGTTTAAAACATAAGGGGATGCAGATTGAACAGTATCTGAAATAATATTAAGAGTTGCCCCAAAAGTAGTAGGAGACGCAACCAAAGGAACATTTGGGGTTATGTATTTAACTTGATTATTAGATGGAACTTCTGATACAACAAATTGTCCATCATAACCAAAAGAATTAACCCCAGATACTTGAATAGATGTATCAACAGAAATTTCATCAACCGGAGAATCAAGAGTTACAGTAACAACCTCAGATGGAGTGACACCATTACCTGAGGTTATACTTGAGATACCTATCTGTTCTCCACGAGGACCAACAATACGGTATTCATCAATAACAGGTTGAATATCAACCGAAACTCCTCCAGAATAATCAACGTCTTCTATTTCTCTACCAGAAGATTCCCCATAAACAAGAGATATTTTTTCGTAATATTGCTGTAAATCGGTTCTTGTTGTAGAAATATCTAAGAAAGAATCGTCAATCGAAACTTCATTAACCCCATCAACATATTCAAATGCGGTTAACTTATGATGCGAAAAATTAGGAGTGAATTTAGTTAAGGTATAATTTTTATAGCAAAATCCTCCAGGATTAGCATCTAAAATAGTAAATCCATAAAAGAAAGAAGCGCCTGTTACCCTAAAGATAGCAGAACGCTCGATGTTATTATTTTCTGGGTCTGGTACATAAAGAGGACGAATTATTGTTTTTCTTAAGTCCTCTGCTACTATAGAAGTTCCTCTTGGGACAATAAGTCCACCTTCAATAGAATTAAGTAAATATAGTTTATTATTTGGGGAGGTTATTTCTAGATTAGTGTTTAAATCAAATTGGTCGATTGTAGTTGTAGACCCACTTCTTAAGTATGGGGTACCGTCGTCTAGTATTACTGCACCAGGTCTATTATCCAAATAATGCTCCCCAGAATATAGTTTAATAGTACAGAAGTTAAAAAGATCGTTACTATTTCCTATTCTGTAGGAATATCTAGCTGCTTCTAATAATGCTCTATTAAGTGTCTTGAAGGGAGTCAGTGGAGAACTCCCTTCGTTAGCAATACTGTCCGTTGAATTGAGGTCTTCAGGATTTACGTGTAAAATTTTACCACGGGTGGAACGGAGGAAATTTTGCAACCTACTTAAAGACATTATTATTTACATTTAGTTTCTTCCTTATTTAGGTAAAAATAAGTTAGGATTGTGTTATTTGATAATCGTCAGGCATTTCTTCTGGATTATCAATCTCTAACTCAAATAATAAGGGATGTAACATCTCAGCAATAAGATAGTCAGACTTCTTAAATAAATCGTCTGCGTTAACTCCCTTATTTTGATTTGCTAATTGAATAATTTCTGGGGTAGGATTTTCTATTCTATCTAAATCAAATGGAATTTTCTCTATGTAATAAATCTTAGCAACACAATCTGGTTCTTTGGGAACTCTATACCAGTGATAAGAATTAGAAATGTTGTATCCCATAAGAACGCTTAACTCTAATCATTATTTAATTGAAAATTAGGTGGGTGCAGTTTGCAGAATTCACTGAAGATAATCTTCATTTCTTTGTTTGTAAGATTACAACTTTTTGCTGCATCAGGAAGATTTTTTCGGGTGTAGAATAAATCTTCAAGTGCTTGTTGGGTTTCAGGTCGCATTGCTTTCGATAATATTCCAAACGGTATAAATAGTATGGTAGTAATCGGGGTAACTCATCTCGGCAGTATCTTCAGGAAGAACTTCTTCGATGACTTTTGCGATAGCCTCAAACTTATCAAGACTGCTTTTTTGATTATAAGAATTGATGATTTCTTGCTTGTTAATAAATCCTCGTTGCATTTGAACTCCTTTGTTTAGGACTTTCTAATAGTAGGACAAATTTTAAGGATTTGTTGATACTGGAGACAGTTTATGAACTGGTCACTTCTCCACGAAGTTCGGCAAGTTTTGCAGTTGCAATACACTCAACAATTGTCCAATAACTCTCTCCGGAAATAAAGTATTCATCTGTAAAATATTCTGCCGTATCTTCTTGAAGGGCAAATAATTCATCGTGGGTTTCTTTTGAAATTTTCATAATTAGTAATCGTATCCTGAAATAGAAAATTGTGAGGAATCGCCGGGGTAATCTTTAGGAGTTTCTCCCTCATATTCAACAATCAATTGTTCTCCATCAATCCTCGCCGCTTTGACCTCATAGTAGCAGTCAATGGTCGTTCCGTTGTTGGATTTAATGATTATTTTTTGTCCCCATTCAATTTTATCAACAATTAAATCTTGAGTGTATCCAATTTGAGTTAAGTGAACTGTAATTGTTTCTGGGTCAATTAGACCTTTCCAATAATCTGGGAGGTTGATTATATTATTATTGGAAAGACGCCCTCTTATGTATACTGCCGCTTCTGGTCCCTCTAAACAAATATGCCTTAATCTATGATTAGGTTTATTTGGGTGTTTAATATCAAATCCTTTCCAGGACTGAACATTGATTGTTCCAGTAAAAGTAGATGCGGTTACGTTTCCGCCAACATTAACATTATTAACTACATTGATATCATCAGCAAGAATTTTTGCTTGTAATTCTGGTCTACAAACTTCCTCAAATGGATAATCAATATCTCCAGTATGAGTTCTGACAAGATAATCAAAATTTGGATATTTGTCCCACCCTAAAGGAAGGTCGCAATTTTTACCTCCTATATTTCTTGGTATAAATTCTGTCATTGTTTTACGTCGTAATGATAACCTGAAATTGAATATTCGTTATTATTCCCAGGATAACTTGCTGGAGTTTCTCCTTGATATTCTGGAATTAATTTTTCACCGTCTTTTCTTTCTGCAAAGATATGATAATAACAATTAATTGGCATTAGTCCTTTAGATTGAAGGAGAACTTTTTCTTCTGTTACTGCTTTTACTATAATATCTTGATGTGCTCCAATGGGAGTAAGAGAAACTGTTATTGATTGGATCTCAACAAAATCTTTCCAATATTCTGGAAGTAAAATTTCTGTTGAGTTTTTTATTTTACCTCTTATGTAGACATCATTGTATGGTGCCTCTGGGCAAGTGTGCCTTAGTCTCCATCCTCCTTTAGATGGGTGAGGAATATCAAAGTTTTTCTTTGCGGATAGTACGTGCTTACCGCATCGGGACATTACTTCTCCTTGTGCTATAATGTTTAACCCTGAGTGAATGTTTAAGTTTACGCTAAGGTTATCAAATATTGCCGCATCTCCAACAACTGCTAAAGAATATGGACTATAATTTGTTCCACATAAAGCTCCTGGGATAGGTAGGGTTGGTAAATCTATATTTGTATTTGGTCCCACCATAAGAGTGGCAGCGGGAATAGGAAATGCCAATGGATTCCCTATAACAGAAGGACCTTCAATGTAAGATACTCCCCTCGCTTTTACTGGTCCAGTTCTAAAAAATGGTGGAAATCCATCACCAACAAAAAACTGGTGTGAAACAGATACATCATCTTGTCTAAATGCCATTATAGATACCCCGATTGTTTTTTAAATTCTACAGTTGATTGAATTGGTATTTTTGCTGGAATTGAGGATGATCCAGCAGTCAATCCATTGATAAAATTACTTACTAAATTCATAGAAGTATTAGCAACTATATTTAATGTATGGGGGGTAAATATTCTTGCCCCAACAGTAGCAACTACATCAAATGTCCCGGTTTTTATATTTACGCTTTGATTGGAATCAATATTGATTGAACCTCTTTTATTATCTGTACCTTCTGCCCTTAGGTCGATATCCATTGCGGACATCCTTATTCTACCTCTTGGTGCCCGTATTACAATGTCACCATTTTCAGATAGAAGAAAAAATCCAAACTCATTTTGTTTAGTATCACTACCACAGAGAACTTCATAAGACCCCGGACATCTATTTAGAGTCCATCCTTTTCTGTGACCGTCAATATCCAAAGACATATAATGCCTTGAATCATATCCCTGAAGATATGCCCCAGAAGTTACTGCTGCTTCTAACTTATCGGTCTGTAAATGTAAACGACCAAACTCCAATTGTCCATCTTTTGTTCCATATTTAATAAATTCTGGATTTAGTTTTTCTCCACCAGAATCTCTTGCTTTCTTTTCCATTAAAATTTACCTACACAATCTACTACATTTATGACTTGTGCTCCAGGAGCAATTTGCATCAATTCTTCAACACTATTTACTCTTGTAAATTTAAACACAGGTCTAATTACCGCATTAAAACCAGTTTCAGATTGTATCGTTATCTGAGGGAAATCAGTAAATCCTTGACCAGGAGAAACTATTATTACATTAGTAAGTGAACCAGATTCATCAAATTCTGGTTTAAGTTCTGCTCCATTATCTGGTGTTATTGTTATCTTATCATTAGGAGAATAATTGGCACCTGGATTTAATATTACAACGTCATCAATAGATGCAACAACGGAATAATTTCCTGATGTGGATATTCCAGAAGGAGGAGAGATAATAATTTGATTTGGTGGCGGGGGAGTAGTTGCAGTTGAGGACACACATTCTGGAGTTGTAAGAGTTCCAGATGCTATTAATGATATTCCATTCATTTGCCCTCTACCACTAAGAGTTTGTACTACTTGTCCAGAACTATCAAATACTTCTACTGTTGTTCCTATAGGAAGATAAATAATTTCCCCTTGTTTAACCGAAATAACTTTTCCTGGAGAATACGCGGCATTTCCAATAATGCTATCACATTTATCTGATAGTTTATATTCATCTCCTCCGGTCATTTCACTTACAGAATTTAAATATCCAACTCCTGGGTCGATTACTGCTACTTTATCAACTTTAAATGTAGTTGTTTGAGAAGTATTTCTTACTTCTGGTATCATTATTGGTTCAAGAACAGCGCCATCGCCAAGACCACATCCATCATAAACAGATATTTTTGGTGGGGTTTTATAGCCCGAACCAGGATTAGATATATCCATCCCTAAAATATTACCAGTGACGCCGATAACAAGATTTCCTGCTAATCCACT
>ERZ869925.1225-NODE-1225-length-12387-cov-10.928154_pt1 | contig 12387 bp, 14 predicted proteins | sample MGYA00579311_ERZ869925 | MGnify/ENA primary metagenome ERZ869925 (study PRJEB32216, sample SAMN09231817) | wastewater metagenome | place: USA: Maryland | collected 2016-07-30 | study: EMG produced TPA metagenomics assembly of the PRJNA472060 data set (Reclaimed...
TGTTTAGTTAGCCAATAATAGAACGTCAGGATTAAGATGCTGAAGTTCGGATCACTACTGCTGCAGTTGGAAGACCAATTGCGATTGCGTGATCGTGAGTTGCACGAAGCGCTTTCTGGTTAGCAGCAAACACGTTCTTTCCTCCAACAGTTGCACTGTCAGATTGAGCAAGTGTCATTGTTCCCTTGTCACCGATGATCAAAGCCTTCGCCATGTTTGTGAACACACCGAATTTCGTTGAAACTGCAGTCTGTGCATTTGTAGGAAGCTGATCAGTAGTGAAGACAGGGAAGCCCCAAAGTTCACCGGCAGGCTGAATTCCCTCCTTTTTGAAGTTCATTGCAACGATGCCACCGTTTGCACCTACAACGTAGGTTCCGGCAGTGTCCTTCTTGATGCGGATCTTCGCCCATACAGTACGGTTGAAGTAGAACGCAGCGCCGTTCAATAGGCTTTCAGGCATAGACGCAATAACGTCTGATGCTTCGTCCATATCGAATGATGCGAAGGTTGTCTTTCCAGTTGCATGAGTGAATACAGTCACTTCGTTTGATCCAAGGAACCCAACGAAAGGTGATCCTGCGTAAGTTCCACCCTTGAAACCTTCCTTGTCGAGTTTTACTGCAAGACCTTCAGCAATCAAGCCGATGAGCCAGTCAGTAAGGTTCACAGATGTGTTTGAAAGCATTGTGTTTGAAACACGAAGCAACACATACCATGTTTTCGCAACAAGTTTCGCGTCAGCGAAGGTGACAGATGACTCTGTTCCTTCAGTATCTTCACCAAGGTATCCACCTTCAAGATCTGCGCCACTGTAACGTGGAACGTCCATTGATGCTGAACCCATAGGAAGACGCATTGCGTCACGAGCAACAAGTCCTGCTGATGCTGCTACACGAAGAATTCCGTTGTATAGTTCAGCCGGGATAAGGTATCCACCCGCTTCATCTGATGATGAAAGGATAGCTGCCTTTGCGCGTCCTGCTTGTAATGAGCCATTTGCGATGTTTTTGAAGTCCTCCGCAAGGGCCAACTTCTGATCGTCGTTGAGGCCTGAAGCGTCTGTCCCGTACATAGCACGTTCAAGTCGCATCTTTGCAACGATTTGCTTCACTTGCTCTGAAACCTGTCCTTCGACAACTTCAGGAAGTGACTCTTTGATTGATGCAGCAACAACGCCTTTCATTTCAGCGCGTACTGCTTCGAGTGTTTTTTCGTCCATATAATTATGTGATGATTAAAAACTTTTAATAATAAGAAGACTAGGACAATTCAATGTATTTTGAAGCGTCCTTTTTTGCATCGTGCAACACATCTGAAAAGATTGTCGCAATGTCCTGCATACCTTTGCGAAGTTTGAGGAAGTCTTCAATTGCCTCAACCTCCGTTGTCTTTACGCGCTCCGTTGGTGCTTGCTTTTCCTCATCTGTTGATGAGTCTGCAGCGAGTACCTCCTCTAACGCCAAGATTGCATCGGTGATTTTCTGCTTGTTCGCCCCTGATAAGACTCGACCTGCCTTCACGGTGACGGCATGTTTTGCCTTCACTGCGTCGAAGTCACGTTGAGCAACGAGTCGACCTTCAGTCGTTGTCCCGTTGAGTAGGGAAACGAATTCAGCGACTAGCGTGTCGTATTCCTCGACAGGTGTTTCCTCGTCGAAGTAAACGTCACAGAATGCCCAATATAACTTGTCGAGTTTCTCAAAGTTCGCCCATTTCAGCTTTCGCATGTCGTTTTCAGCGATTTCGTCGCTGATCAACCCCTTTTCTTCCTCCACTGTTTCACCTTCTGCAGGGATTTCTTCCGCAGGGACCTCGACAGGTGTTTCAACCTGTGTCGCAGTGGTGTCTTCGTCTGAGTTTTCCACAGTTTCGTCAGCTTCAAGGTCAGTTTTTACATCGTCGCCATGTTTCACCTCCTCCATGATCACGCCTTTTGCAAGGAGTTCTGCAATGTTGAAGCCTGATTTCCCAAGTGCGAGTGCATAAGGGTTCGCAGGAATTGAAACAAAGGACCATTCAAGAAGTTCTGACTTCGTGATTGTGTTTCCGTTGTACTCTTTCGGAATGAAACCGATTGAAGAAGTGTTGAGCATCTTCGCATCATAAAGCTGTCGGAGTGTTTGAGCGAATTCATGTGCTGCGAAACGTCCCTTCGCGACAGTCTGTGTCTGCGCTCCGGCATTTCGTGTGTAGATTTCATCGGTTGTCCCGACAGGGATCTGATTGTGGTTGTGACCCCATAGCACAACAGGGTTTTTCATGTACGCTGTGAAGTCAATTCCTTTCTGATCGACGATTTCGCCGTGGCGGTCAATATCATCTGTGGAAATAACAATTTCAAAGGTCCCTGTGTCAGTGACCTCTTTGAGCGCCTTCAAAGTATTTTGAAATTCTGCTGACGAAAACTTCGCAAGCATTTCGCCTGCAACTTTTTCTGTCAATTTTAGTACGCCGTCATTTTTCATATTTGTATTGTAGCACTTTTTCGAAAACAAGTGCAATGGTTAGTGAATAATTATTTTCCCAAGCGACCTTTTTGAATGTCCTCGACTACATTCAGCAATCGTTTTGGTGTCTTGAACCCAAGCTTTCCCATGTTTTCCATGATCGAGATGAATTCGGTTGCAGCAAGGAATGCGATCATGATTTCGTCAGCGCCAACATTGAAGCCGATTGATTGTTCGAGCAGGTATCCTGCCGAGATCATGGCGAAGTATGTGAGCAACTTCACCCCGGACCTGAATATCTTTGCAGACTTGATCTGTTCCTTCGTGTATTTCGCAGCACCGACACCTGTCAAAAAGTCGATTGTGATGAGTATGAACACGGCGGTCATTTCCGTACCTTTTGAAGGGTCAAACAGTATGGCAAAAGCAGCGGCAATCCATACCTTGAATATCACGTTTGAAAAGATCTTTTGCATGATAGGGTGTGCCTCCGCTAGTCTTTCAATTGCCATAAATAATGATTGATAAGGTTAATACTGTTCTAGGTGAATGAATATATTTCCTTCACCTCCTCCTGTTTTTTCAGGAAGTTCGACGCATTGCATTCCGGTGTTCGACCCACCTTCGGACAGTACGTCTGTTATTGTTCCCACGTTTCCGCGGTCCTGTTCAACGATGAAGTTTTGATTGTCTCCTTCGTTGAACACTACGTCTTGAAGTGCCATATATTATTCGCTATAGGTTGACTCACCTTCTGCAATGAAACATGCTTCGAACATCGAATATGGTTCCTTTGCAGGGTCCTCGACCTTGTAGACCGTGATGAGTTCGTTCTCGTCATACTTCCCCGAAGCACTCAATACTGCGAATTCGGGAGCGTCCTTGACTACCTGATCCTTTGTAATAGTGACCTTGATCATAGTTTTAATTTAGCGTGAGCAATGCTCGCACCTTTATGTTATCCGCAAGCGATGCGGGAGTGTACCTGATATAGGTGTTCTCGTTCGCTTTGTCGGCACTCGTCCACGCGGACCACGTCGAACCGGTGTCAGTCGATCTTTCGAATGTACCAGTCGGCGATGCCGTGTTGTCATCGACCAATAGTCCTCCTGTTTCCGCATCGTATAGACGGACGCGGAGTGCAGGGACCGTTGACCCGAATGCTGTCGAGAAGCGCCATGCAAAACGTTTCGATGATGCGCTCGACAAAGTAGCTGACGGTTGATAGTTCGATAGTGTTGAAAGGTCCTCATATACCACCGCCACCGAGAAGATGCGGGCAGGGATACAAAGTCCGATGCCGATTGTTTGGAATTCGAACATGAATTGAATTGATGTCGCTGATCCAACCCCTGACAAGTCACCGCGTTGATTGAGCAGTGTCCATGCACCGGAGTTGTCAGAAATTCCTGATGTTCGGTAGTACACGCGGAATGGTTCAGGCGCAACGTCAAGCGCGTTGATGCCGATTGTTTCAAGTTCCTGAACGTACATTCGAACGAATGATGAGCAGTTCGGCGTCAAGAATTCAGGTGTGATTGCACGCTGAAGTGATGATGCTGCGAAGTCCCAGTGTGCGCCGAAAGGTACTGCATACAGGTGATTGTTTGTCGCAAGCGTTCCACCGTATCGGATCATGTGAGTGATGCCGTTTTCTGACCAACAACTGAAGCCGAGTGAAAGTGTATTCACAGGAACGGGAATTGAGTCGTTTGACGCTGATGACTGATCAAGCTGTTTCATGTCGACACCCCATGCGTAGTCAAACGGATCACCTGAAGTCGTAGGGTACCGTGTGATGTATGAACGGACCGCAGTCGCGTTCGTTGTCGGAATAATGAAGCGGTCAATGCTGTCCATATACTCGATAGAAGCGAGAAGGGAAGACGCAGCAAACGTGTTCACTGATCCCGGCGGGACCTCTGTTCGGTTGTCTGACTGCCATGTGATGTTTCCTGCAGTGATGTTTGAAATTGCAGCGCGGTATATACGGGTTGTCGTCACGAAGTACATTGATTTCACTCCTGACCCTGCTCCGTGTGATGTTGTCGCGATACGTCCGTTGTTTGCTTGTGATGTCGTACCTGTCACGGCCTGTGTACCGGTGATCACGATGTTCGAACCTGTGAGGGTCATTTTTCCTGCTGCAATGGTATCAAGCGCACGAAGGTTGTATTTGTACACGATGAGCGATGTCGTACCGTTCAAGATATATGCGTCGTGCTGCGTAGCTGAAGCCTGCGTGTCGAGCATGAGTCCTGCCGCAACGGTGTTCGTCACTGTCGCTGCGTCCGCAAGCCAGTACACCAGTTTCAAGTTGTCGACGGTTGATGCTGATGCTGCGATTGTTGTTCCTGCAGGTGTGAAGTCGTTGAAGTTGACACCCTTTGCAACGAAAAGTCCACCGTTTGCCAGTGTCGCGTTTGTTGTTGCAAGCATAGGGCGCAATTCCTCGATGACGTATGAAGTACCTCCTGCGATTGTACCCGCTGAAGTTGAAAGTGTGATACCGGTGTCTGAACCGATTGCAGATATAACATACCAAGTCGTCACCTGTGTCGGATCTGTCGTTCCGAAACCGATGCGCGCACCGACTGCGATGCGGTCCGATGAAAAGAGTGTTGAAGTACCGGTCACGGCTGTTCCTGAAACTGCAACGGTCCCTGAAGAATGTGTGTATCGTCCCATTCTGAAGCCACGGATCGTGTGCGCTGTCGCTGTCTGAAGCGTCATTGTGATGAAGCCCTTATAGTTATATTGAGAAGTCAGCTTGTTGTATTCATATGCGACAATACGGCGTGTCGCTGATGCGGCCGCCGAGTTTTCAGGTGCGAACACCCAGTCGATAGTTGATGAAAACGTTATTGCGTGAGGATAGAGAAGGGGAATTGCCGTGCTTTCCTCCATAGGACGAGCAAGGGCAACCGGGTTCGGCCCGATGTAGTTTTGTTCAGGGTTGACACCTGACATTTGACGGATCAATGACCCAAGGGACCACTTCGCCTTGTCGTATGATGCGATTGCGACTGATGCGTCTGATGCGATTTTTTCTACTGCGATTTTTGACATATAAATTTGATGTAATTATTTTACCAGACTATGCGACGACTTCATAATCTGCTATTACCTGCACACTTCCCGAAGCGAGACTTGTGACTGTGATTGATAATGGTTGATCAGTTCCCCCTTCAAAATAATTCGGGGTGAGGTTCGTTCCGTACATACCGCCTGCCTTCACTGTTCGATACTTTTCAATTTCAGAACCGAGAGTGAATGCGATTGCGTCTGCGTTCCCGTCGAGAGTGAAGCGGAGTCCGTACACCCTGATCTTCTTTCCGCTTGCCGGTGTGATGAGTGTTCCAGTCGCTGACACTGCACCGCTGAAGCGTGAAATTGCCTTGCCAGTCGAACCTGTTGAAGATGACTGACTGCTTCTGTTTCCTCCTGTCATCTGAATGACTGCGGGACCGTGTCCTGAAAACAGGTCCTTCAGTGAAACAGGGTTCCCAGTCTTCGGGTCAGATAGCACGACGAGTTGAGGTGTCGTGTAGTGTTCCTTTGCAGGCATTACCTTGAAAGTCTTTTGAGCGTACTTGCCCAAGAAGTCGAACAGTCCCTGAAACGCAACCGATAGGACCGATCCGAACGCCACCCAATATGAAGCGTCTGTTTCAGCTTTGACCGTACCCTTCACCTCGACGACGTTTGCAACCTTCACGCTGTCCTTCGGTGCGATAGGGTCCTTGTACCACTTCGGGCGTTCAGTCTGAATGACCTCAACTTTCGAAGGGGCCTTGTGCTTCTCGATTGCCTTTGATATTTCAGCAAGCGCCTTGTCGAGGTTGTCCACTGTGACATGCTTCTCGATCTTCGTGAGCAACTGTGTCGACATTTTCTCGCTGAATACCCGGAGGACCGCGTCGAATTTCTTTTCCAAACGCACAAGATCCGCATTGCTTTCGCCGTGCGTCTTGTTCTTCTTATCCTTCAGCAACTTGATGACCTGCTCCTGCAATAGCTGCTTCTTTGATTTTGTTTCGATGTTCTTTTTCATAACTATTGCAATTCGTTCAACATTGCTTCAAGGAATTCGACGTCGTCATCGTCTGATGACTTTTCCTCTGATTGAGTATTCTCATTGTCCTTTCGTGTGACAACCGCATTCGTGAAGCATCGGCAGTTCGCATGAAGCGGAGGGTCAATGATGTCACCGAAGTTCACCTGCATTGAATTCCCGTTGCTTCCGTTCACGATTTCGCCTTCATCGAAGAATGTCTCATCGATGCCGACTGTGGTCCCGTTCATAGGTCCGCAGTATTCGCACACCATTTCATCTTCTGCAGTGTGCCACTTCACTTCCGAAACGACTCCTGACTGCTTGTAGGCTTCGCGGGCCGAAGCGTTGGCCGCAGAAAATACCGTCGTTCGCGCAACTGTTTCAGCGCGGTATTTCGACGTGAGTTCGAAGACGTCCGCAACGCGTGCTGCAAGTTTAGCCATTGACTCGCCTGCTCCCACTCCTTCAGCAAGTGTGTTGTTGAGAAGCTTCGATGTTGTTTCGGTGTATGACTGCCCTGTGAGTTTGAGCATCTGCGTCAATCGCTTCTGAATGTCCGCATTGTTAGGGTTGAAAGGTTCTGAAGTGTTCAATCGTTCAGCCTGCGCGGTCCCTTCTGTCTGCAATAGGTCCTGAATGACCGGGATTGTGAGGCCGATGAACAGTTCTTCCACTTTCGCAGCATTGAAAAGGTCCTTTGCCTGAATGTTTGTTTTTCCTCCAACGTTCTTGATAGTGTCGAGGTTCGCAAGCACTTCTTCCTTGACCTGATTGTCATGTCGGATCACCGCGTCGACGAATTGTTTTTCGAACGGTGTCACTCGTGTGATGAATTGCTTGTGGACCACCTCGTCCAACTGTTCAGGCGTCATTGATTTAGTCACCGCAAGTGTGAGCTTTTCAGCGAGGTTGTCGAGCGCGTCGTCCTTCTTCTTGAAGTCCTTGATGCGTTTCGGAATGGCCTTGTTTCCCTTGTGTTCAACTGTCTCGACTGATTTTGCAGTCTTGTCAGGTGTACCGATAGGGATTGTCGCGAATGATCCATACACTGCATCGCCGTTTGTGATAGGCGGAAGTCCGATTTCAGCACGCACTTCGTTGATTGACTGATATGACTGACCACCAAGGGCGACCTGTCGCTTTCGAAGGTCCAGTTCGTCGTTTTCCGGCACGAATTCTTCATAGTCAAAATACAGGTTTTCTGCACCGGTGAATGACGGCAAGTAGTATTCATTGAGCGCAGCAAGCATTCGTTCAACCTTCGGCTTGATAGTGAAGGCAAGGAATACATAGTTTTTCGCCTCTGCGTCTGCACGGCTTGTTCCGATTTCAGATATACCGACAACAGACTTCGGCACTCCGAATGCTGAAAGTATCTTGTCGCGGAAACGGTTGTCCGCTTCGCTGAATTCCATGTCGCGAGGGTTTGCCCCCTGATTTGCGACCTTCACGTCCTTCGGAAGGAATGCTGCCTTGTGAGCGTTTTCGGTCCCACTGTTTCGCATAGCGTATCCGAGTTTCGCAAGTTCCAAGCCTTCCTGTGTTGTTTCGTTTGTCTCGAAGAAGATTGAAGGCGATGATCCGTTCTCGAAGAAAATGCGGTTCCATTCAGTCGCAGCATTGTCGACGTCAACCCATTCTGCAATGTGTTCGAGAGTACCTGCACCCTTGAAAGGTGACGAAGGGTTCGGATATTTCAGGTGTATGATTTCATCGATTGTCTTTGTGATTGCACCGTTCTTCCCGGTGATCTTGTACCCTACCGGTTCGATACCTGCAGCGTCCATGACGATTGAAATGTTCTGCGGAGGAATAGGAAGGAGCTTTGTCGGGTTCTTCGGATTGTCCTTCAGAATGTATGCGTTCCCTGTCAATTCGAGGTATGCAACGAGCAAATACGAAAAGTCGCGACCTGTCATGTACGCGTTCGGCTTGTCGAGAAGCAGTCCTGCTTTGTGGTCAACGAGTATTTCATCGTCACCCGCTTTGTTGTATCGGCGAATGCGAAAATTGATCCCGGCTGTGGTGTCCGCGATCTTGTCCACACAAACATATACCCAGTTTTTGTTGTGGTCCATTAAGTTTGCAACTGACGTGTTGCGTGAGAGTCCCGCTGAAGCGCGGTTTGTGATCGATGACCATGAAGCATCTTCAGGGTTCAAGGCCTTTGCGATCTGTTTTCGAAGTTTTTTGAACATAAATTGTTTTGATAATAGTTTGACAGGTTGATAATGTTTTTATTATAGCAAAAAATAAATTGCAAGACGAATTTTCTAGCCCCAGATCATCTGAACGCTTCCACCTTCCGACGGTTTTTGAAACGCGAGTGCGAGTGCATCGCCGATGTTCGGTGATGAAACACCACGCGCACGCATTTCTTCCTTGCTTTCAAGTATCATCTGACCGTTCGACTTGATCTTCGTCTTCGGCTTCGCGAGTTCATACCAACCCTCGTGCTTTTCGAGGATAGCATCGCGCAGCCATAGGCGCATGAGGTCCCAACCTTCGGCACGAATGTTCGCATAATGTTCAGGATCTGTCGCAGGCTTTGCAACGTTGACGCCTTGAACGCGCTCCCGTACCTTCGGAAGTTCTCGCAACCTGTCGAATATAGGCGCACCCATTCCGATGATGTCGATGCGACCCTTCGCCTTCGGGTACTTTTCAAGCCACTGAACCATTTTCCCCGCAAGGACCATTGTGTCCGATGACGTGATTTCCTCCAATACCATTGCATAGTTTCCTTTCTTGTATACGAATGCGGCCTTGTCCTTTCCGAAACGAGCAGGGTCAAGCAGCACGAATTCTTCCTCGCCGAACATTTCCCTTTCCGCATCGATAGCCTTCTCGACCATGTCGACGCTGATGAGCGTGTCTGTTTCGTGCTTCGGGAATTCACCAAGTACGCGCACACGGTAGATGTCCGAGTCCTCGCCATACTTTGATTTCATTTCCTGCACCCAGTCCCACGTCGCAAGCCCGGTGACGAGCTGCATTCGCTTCTGAACATTCGGAACGTCGAACGCTGAAATGTGGATCTTGTTATATATCGGGTCCTTGAACGACTCCGCGAAGTCGCCGTTGTTTCGTGTAGGGTTTCCGATAAGCACCAGACGGACCGTCGCACCTCCCGCCATTGCACCTTCAATCGCTTCGAATACGCGTGTATGAACACCCGACGCCTCGTCGATGATGACAAGCATGTTCTTCGCGTGCCAACCTGCGAACGCTTCCATTGCCCCTTCGCCGTCACCGGTAGTGAAACCGAGCGCGAACCAGTCTTCGTCGATTGAAAGCCCCGTCTTCAGCAGTTTTCCGCCAAGCCTGATTTTCGCCTTGTTGTGCGCTGAACGAAGGTTTCGCCAAAACTGATTTTCAACCTGACGATGAGTAGGGGCCGTATTGATCACAACCGAGTTCGGGAACGAGAAAAGGAACCACAACGCAATTCGGGAAATGGACCACGTCTTGCCAGATGAGTTCGATGAACGGATCGTTGTTCGTCGGTGATTGATGATACTGCGTACAATTTCCAACTGCTTTGACCAAAATTCAACGCCCAAAATATCCCGGAAGAATGTTTCGGGAGTGTCGATCCATAACTGCTGCAACGCTGAAACCTCATCGTATGTGATGCGTTCGTCGTTACTTGTCGGGATTTGTAGTTGCTGAAGAAGGTTGTTTTCCATGTTGTTTGAGCGAGTTTCGCAAGATGTCTGCGAGCGTGTCGCCTACTTCGTGCTTGACGTCGAGTTTGTCCGACCACTGCTCGATGACTTTGAGGAAGTTCTCGCGGTCCTTGAACGAGGTCCCGCCTTTCGACATGGCGTTGTTATACATTGAAAACATCACGTTCTTTGTGAGCTTCTTTGCCCACACTCGAATGTCGGCCAACGTGTCGCGCTTTGCGATGTCCATGTTCCAACCGGTGAGCGTCGTTGCGTCCAAGTCAAAATGCTCTGCGAATTGCTTTTGCGTCTTGATCTTGATCAGTTCAAGAATGATCGGGTCATCGATGCGGAGTTTTTCAATCACGTCATTCACGGTCCCGGCAACGGGTGAGAGGATCATCGGCGGAAGCGACTTCCAAAGGCAATACAGTTCGAATTCACGGGTTCGCAAATGAGTGACAATGTTGTCTTTGTTCTTTGATTTCTTGTCGGGTTTTGCAGTAGGCGCTTTAGGTAGACGCTTTGTCGACGTGTTCAGCGATAAATTGTCGGTGTTCGATTTCTTCATATTAAAAATTATAGCATTCTGCAATAGATTTGAAAACAAAAAAGCACCCGGAGGCGCTTTCCTGTCAATTTATTTTTTCAAAAGTTTCTTTCTTCGCTGCTGACCACGCTTTTTGATGCACTCTTTTCGATCACATGTTGACCATGAAGGAACACTGACAGGAAGTTTGCAATACTTGCAGCGTCCGTCTTTCTTTTCCTTGTGTGCAGTGACGAGCATCTTCATGAGTCCGAAGCATTCATGATGCCCCGTGTAGTGAGCGAGACAATCTTCACATTTTTTGAATACTTCTGCCATACACTATTTATTCTTCAAGTTCTTTTGAATGAATTTCAGATAGTGAATAATGCTGTCGATTTTTTCTGAAGTATACATTGCGCTGCAACCCAAGAAGTCGACTTTTTCAAGATCAAGATCCCAAAAGAATTTTTGAATTTCTTTGTCTGTTTTCTTGATGAATGAAACTATCGTGTCAGCGTGCATTGTTTTCCCGGATTGAAGTTCACGAACAGTGTTTTCTTCCATGTTATTTTTCAAAATACTTGTTGAATAATGCGTGCGTGAGTTCGACGTCACCCAATGCGCGGTGCTGAACGATGTTTGAACGATCGATGCCGTAGTGATCGCAGCATACACCAAGGTTGAATTTGAGTCCGAAAACCTTTTGAGACATGACACGTTCTGCGAATTCGCCGAAGTTCTCGTCCGGGTATTGAACCGTTCCGAGCTTGTCGGCCTTGAAGCGTGCAGCAGTGTCGAACGCAGTCAGACGCAAGAATTCTTCAAGGTCCTTCTTCTGTTCGTCAGTGTACTTCAGCACGTCAACGACTGTCGCCACTAGGAACGGAATGTCGAATTTGACTCCGTTGTGCGTGACGTTCTTCTTTGCCCGTGTGAGGTACTTCAGAAATTCGAGCAGACATTCTTCGGGATCGCGTCCTTCCTCCACTATGATTGCAGGAGTGATGCCGGTGATCTCGATGATGTTTTGAGGGATTTCGACTTTGTTATCAAGTACCCAGTGCTTCTTTGTGACTTCGCCAATGTCATTGACGAGGAATGCGCCTATTTCTAGTATTTTGCATTCGGGAGCGACGAAGCCTGTTGTTTCGAGGTCCCATATTACCGTTTCAAGTTGACGTGTTTGTGTTGGTTCCATAAATGATTGCTACAAGATTTTTATTATTGCCCCCACTGTTTTGATAAGCACCAAAAGCACCAAGCCAATTGCTGTGAGGGCCAAAAGTATTGCGATGATTTTGTGTGTTGTGTTTTTTTGCATAGATTATTTTTCAGCGGGTTCGTGGTATATAACCACCTCGACATTTTTCCTTCCCCATTCCCATGCGTCCTTCGTTTCCGAAGTCCACACGTCGAAGAAATTTCCCTTCCTGTATCGTTCGTGCATTCTGTCGTTGCAGTGATACATTTTCCCTTCGATCTGAACGGGTGTCCCGAATTTCAACCGGGAAGGACAAGCGATCGTCCCTTCACCCACTGTGTCACCGTTTGCGGTGATGAACGGATCTGCGTCAGTCTGTCCGACTTCCGAAGAATACTTTGTCACCGTACCCGAAACGATTTCCTTTTCAAAATTAGCGTATGCCACCGTCGGTGTCCCCAGTTCCTGAAGTGTTGTCA
>ERZ869925.1226-NODE-1226-length-12375-cov-7.485552_pt1 | contig 12375 bp, 16 predicted proteins | sample MGYA00579311_ERZ869925 | MGnify/ENA primary metagenome ERZ869925 (study PRJEB32216, sample SAMN09231817) | wastewater metagenome | place: USA: Maryland | collected 2016-07-30 | study: EMG produced TPA metagenomics assembly of the PRJNA472060 data set (Reclaimed...
CGGCCTCGACGGCGTGGGTCTACACGGACGGCTCGAAGGTCTTCTACGTTCTGCGTCCTCCGGTCGGCGGTCGCGCCTTCGCCTATGACGTCGCAGAGGATGTGTGGGCCGAGCGCACGACTTACGACGCGGAAGCCTATCGCCACGGCTTCTACGCCTTCGCCTACGACAAGCACTTCGTCGCCGGCCCCGACAGCGACACGCTCTACACCATGGAGCGCGGCGTCTATGCGGACGCGGGCCAGCCGATCGAACGGGAGATGACGATCCACATTCCCGCCCCGAACGGTGCGCGGATTGACAGCATCGAGCTCGACATCAAGACCGTGGGCCAACCGCTCACGGGCCAAGGCTCCGACCCGCAAATCATGGTGAGCTATTCCAAGGACGGCGGGTCCATCGATAGCGTCGTGTGGGGCGCGGAACGCCAGGTCAGCCTCGGCGCGAACGGGCGCTACGATCTGCGTCCGTGGATGACGCGCTTTGGACAATGCGGGCCGGACGGCTTCCTGCTCAAGCTCCGCATCACGGATCCGGTGGGCTTTGCGTTTCATGGCGTGCGGGTGAACGAACCTAGACCAGTAAGGACAGTTAGAACATGAGCAAACGACGCGCAATGATACGCGCCTTGCGCCTGCTTGTGGCCAAGCCGGCCCGTCGTCAAGCAATGCTTCACGAAGAGTTGCTTGCGGAGCAACAGGCGAAAAGACACGCGGCGGATTTAGCGGCGCATGATGCAATGGAAAAGCGTATGATGCGCGAATATGGTCAACCATATCCACCGCGGCGCGATGAAATTGCGCGCGTTCGTGTCGAAACAAATTACGGAAATGAATCTCCGCGCGTTGTGCCAAGACGGAGAACACCAGAAGTGGAAGCCGATGCTGTCGGACCAGATGCTGGTTTGAGAGGCATGGGGCCCACCATCGAATACCGCGTTGGTCGCGATGGTGTGCGGCGTTGGTATAATCCAGACGGATCTGTCGCAAAGCGACGCACATGACCATCAAGATCCAGCTCCTGTCTCCAAGCAGGGCGTGGTTCGATCCAAAGACAGGCAAGCCGACGCGCGAGTTTGCGGCCTTCATTCACGATTTGCACCGTCGAACCGGAACGCAGACGCGGGATTACATCGCAGAAGCGACGGCGACGGCGAGCACGGCGGCGGCGACATCGCAGGCCAACAGCGCGGGCGTCACGGTGCCGGCGCCGGGCGGCGCGGTGGAGCTGAACCCCGCCAACCCGCTCTCTGTGGACACGACCACGATCTTCATCGCCACGCACACGCGCACCGGCGCGGGCGCTTCGATTATCGGCGGCAGCGTCACCGACGTCGCGCGCGGGCGAACCTACTACGTCTGGTACGCGGACCCGGCCGATGCGGGCGGCGCCGTCACCTTCGTGGCGGAGGAAGACCTCACGACCTTCACCGCAAACGACCGGCTCATCGGCTCGATCTTCGTGCCGCAACGCTCCGCCACATCTGGCGTGGACACTGAGTTCATTCCCTAGAGGGTCATCATGAACAGACGCTTACTCATCCGCGCCTTGCAAAAGGCGCTGCAGCCGGCTGCGCGGCGCGCAAGCCGCACACGCATTGGCAGCGCGGCCATGCGCGGCGGCCTCACGGACAAAGAGGCGCTCATCATGGGCTCCGTTCCTGCCGCCGCAGCGCCTGGCATCGCATGGGCTGCGGGAAACATCAGCCCAATGTCGAGGGCCACGCAAATGGAGACCAATTACATGGACGCAGAGGACGCGCGCATGTCCGAACTCTGGTCCGAACTCGAACGCAAGCGCCGGGGTTACTGACACATGGCGAAGCCCGGCTTTCTCGCGACCCCGCAAGGCGTCGCGCTCGCAAACACGCTCAATGGCGCGACCCTCAACGCCTATCTCGGCGGCACGACCACCGGCACGAACTTCTACAGCGACAAGGCGCTGACGACCTCGATCGGCACGTCGCTGACGGCGGACTCGACGGGTCGTTTCGCCAACTTCTTCCTTCCGTCCGACCTCGACATCAAGCTGCGTCTCATCCACGCCGCCACCTCCACGGACATCACCTTCGATTACGCGGCGCTCTCGTCGGAATCGCTGGAGGTGAACCAGGTTGCAAGCACGCTTGAAAACGTCGCGGCGCTGCGCCTGAAGGCGTGGACCGGATCTGAACGCCCGCTCGTCGTCTGCGTGCAATATGCCTTCGTGGCGGGCGATGCGGCGGGCTGGTATCGCCTCGACGCGGCGGACACGACCACCTCCGACGACGGCCTCTTCACCATCGTGGACGCGGCGAGCAATCGCTGGAAGCGCATCATCGACAGCGCGATCCCGCTGCGCGGCGCCAATGTCGCCACGGACCTTTCGGCCAATGCCGCAACCGCTTTGGCGGCGGCGCTGAATGGCTCGTCAGCGAGACCCGTTGAAATCGGCATCGGCCAGTTCCGCACGGATGCGACGATCACGATCGCCGACCACATCAATCTGCGCGGACTCAGCCCCGCCGCAGGCCCCGGCAATGTGCTCAACAGCCGCGCAAGCCAGATCGCGGCGAACTTCCTGTCCGGCAATGTGCTCTCGGTCGGTCCCGATCTCTACGGCTCGCACTTCGAGAACCTGCAATTCAACAGCAATGTCGGCCAGCGCACCGGCGGGCATGCGCTCTATCTCGACGGCTCCGGGCTTTCGTCGGCGGTCGCAAACTGGCGCATCGACGACTGCGCCTTCAACGGCCAATACTATGACATCGGCCTCTATGTCGCGACGGTCGGCTCGATCAATCGCACCTATCACCAAGCGTTCACGCTCTCGGCGATCCGCCAGCGCGGCGACGGGGTCAACGAGCCCGCAGGCGGCTGGTGGACCGAGAACTACATCTTCGGCGACACGTCCGCCTCTGTCGCCTCGACGCAGCGTCTGATCGACATTGCGCAGGGCTACACCGACATCAGCCAGAACCTCCTCCTCGGCGGCGCGGTGGCGGTCTATGCCAACATCAACGAATATCCCGCCGGCGCGCTGCGGATCACGAACAACTGGATTGAAGAACACGACATCGCGGGCGTCTATCTGCTCAACGGATCGTCGCAAACCGCGTCCATGGCGGCGATCAACTGGAACGAGTTCTCCAACGCCACGCTGTCCGCCGCGTCGCGCGCGGACTTCCTTGGCCACGTCGTCATCGTCTCCGGCGCCGCCGACTGGCTGACGCAGGCGCAGGTCATCGGCAACATCATGCGCTCGACGGCGGCGGCGGCCTCGGCGGGCTTCATCGACATTCAGTCGGGCACCCGCGTTCAGGTGTCGGGCAACAACCTGGAAGGCCTTTCCGGCAACACCGGCTACGCGATCAAGGTCGGCGCGCAGGCCGACAATCTCTCCGTCACCGACAACATGATCGGCGGCACGTTCTCGGCGGGCAAGTACAGCCTGACGAGCGAAGTCTATTTCCGCGACATGGACTCCAACCTCACGCGCGCGGACCTGCCCGGCGCGTGCAAGGACGGCTCCACCGCGCGGATCACGGACGGCAAGCGCGGCACCTCGCCCATTGTGGCGGGCTCTGCCGGCGTCATCGTCGTGCGCCGCGGCGGCCAGTGGGAAGATGAAACGTCGTATAGCGGGCGCGTTCCCCTTCTCTCGGGAACGGTGTCGTCGGCGGCCACGCTCGACATCGTGCTCGGCACGTTCGGCGCGGACTTCGACAGCTATGAGCTTGAGCTGATCTCGATGCTCCCGGCGACGGACGGCGCGTTTCCGTTGCTGCGCTTTTCCACCGATGGCGGCTCGACGTTCAACGCGGGCGCGAGCGATTACAAGTACGCGAACCGCGGCGTTGCAGATGACGCGTCGGTCGTGTCGCGGACGAGTTCGGCAAACACGGAAATCCAGTTGGGCTCTGACACGGGCGTCGGAAACGTCAGCACTGAAGGCATTTCCTCGACGGTCAAACTCATGAATGTCACGTCTTCTTCGCTGTGGACGCGCGCGCGATATGATAGCGTGTTCGTGGATTCAAACGCAGGCCAACGCCTGTGGAGCGTGCGCGGCGCGGGCGTGCGCGTCGCAGCGCAAGACACGGACGCGGTACGGTTTCTCTTCCACTCAGGCAACATCGCCTCTGGCCGCTACAAGCTCTACGGCCTGCGCTAGGAGTCACGCATGAAGATCGAGTTTCACCGCCCCATTCCGCCGCAACGTGAACCGCACCCCATCAGGAAGATCATGGACGAATTGAAGCTCGCGCCAATTGGCGCGAGCGTGGTCATTCCCGCCGCCGAGCGCCGCCGCGCCGCGCTCTACATGTCCGGCGACTGGTGCATCCGGTACGACACCGAAGACGGCGACCAGATTTTTCAAAAGGTGGCGGAGCCGTTCACGCGCGGCGACACACTTACGGCGGCTGAAGATCGTGAAGGAGATATCCATCTTCCTGAAGTCGCCGTTGACGAGACAAGCGCCGAGCCTGAAGCCCGCGTCACCACACAAGCCGACGAGGTGAAGCCAGAGGAAGGAGACATAAACCTTCCTGAAGAGATCGTGGACGAGGACATGGGCTTCCTCGACGAGCCCGAACCGCTCAGCATCGACGAACTTGTGCGCTCGGGAACGATGCTCACCGAGGACGAGCGGGCCATGCGGATCGGCATTTTGTCCGGTCGCATCGAGCAGCACGCGCAGCAGAAGATCGCTTCCAGGTACGACGCCAACGCGCGCGCCGACATGCTCCGCGACATCAAGACCTACATCGACCGTGGCGCTCTGGGCCTTGACATCACGCCCACGCAGCTTGACGCGTTTACCCGTGCGAACGCCATGAACGCATGGATCACGGCCACTGAAACCCATGCGCGCGTTCTGCGGGAAGGGCTGTCCGACCTCTCGCTTGAAATGCTGCGCGTTTACGATCTCGACGCAGCAGGCTGGCCCACATGATCGACCCGACCGACGACACCTACGCCGAGAGGGAGTTCAAGGACGGCGCGGACTTCCTCGGCTCTGACGACGCGAGCCTTGAGATGGGCGTGTGCGCCGTCGCGGCGTGGATCGTCGCGTGGCTCTTCTTCAAGGCCTTCTTCTGGCCCGTGGTGCTGCTCTCGCTGGCAATCCTCGCATGGCGTGTGTTCCGGGGGCAGACGACGCCGCAAGCGCTGTGGGCGCGGATCACGGCGCTGCCGGGGCAGCTCGACCGCTTCCGCCAGCGTCTCCACGTCAAGGTCGTCGTGAAGATGCTTCCCGAGGACGTGACGGATGCGGAAGACCTGAAGGGGAGGCTCTTCCATTCCCCGCCGCAGAACCTCGACCACCAGCATTACCGCGACACCTTCGCGGTGCTGGCGCTTGTCGATCGCACCCCGGAACAGGATCTTCAGCTCGCGCAGTATCTTCGCGGCCTCAAGGCCTACGGGGAAGACCCGATCCGAATGATGGCGTCGCAGCTTCGCCGTAAGATCGCGCCGAGCACGAAGCCCGCCGCTTCGATGCCACAGGGCTTCGCCGCGCTGCCCATTCCCGGCCTGAACTGGCTGACGCAGGCGCTGGCTGTGGCGCTTGTCCTCGTCGGCCTCTGGGGCGTCTGGGGCTGGAAGTCCAGCGACCACAACGACAAGCGCGCCGACAGGGCAGAGGAGAACGCCGCCGCATGGGAGCAGTCGGCGATCCAGAACGCCAGCCGCGCGCAGCAGGCCGACGCCATGCGTGCGCAGGAGACCGCCACGGCGCGCGCCGAACTGGAAAAGTCCCGCACCCTCGCAACCACCACTCAGGGGCGCCTCAGAAGCCTCGCAGCACGGGAGAAAAAGCGTAATGAAGAAGCTCTGTCTGGCGCTCCTGTCGATCCCGGCGAGCGCCTGCGCGACCTTGCCGATCCGGCAGCCGCCGGCGCCGCTGCCCCCGCCGCCGCCGATAGCGAACGTAGCCCCGGTTGAGTGTACCATCCCGCCGGAAGCGCCGCCCGTCTTCTTTCCCCAGCCACTTCCCCCGAAAGCCTCAGACGGCTCGGACGTGATCGCGGTGCTGCGGTCTGAGCGTGACCGTGCGCTCGCGGCGCTCAATCAAGCCGTGAGCCACGCCGACGCGATCCGCGTCTGGGGCGCCAACAAGGCCGATCGCGACGAGCGCTGCGCGGCGTGGGCGGCGGGTGTGAAATGAGCGAAGGACCGGGGCAGGGGCAGCAGTTTCAGGCGCCGTCGCCGTTCGTCACCCATCGCGAGATGGGCGAGGTCCACCAGACCATCGGCGAACTGCGGCAGGGTCAACAATCCATCATCGCCACGTACAACCATCTCCGGGGCGACATGCTCAACGGCTTCGACAAGATCGCGGCCATGATCGCGGCGGAGCGCCAGGAAAGCGCCAAGCGCGCGCTGCAACAGCCCGAACAGGGCGGCCTCAACCTCTCGGTCCGCGAGGCCTTCATCGCCTGCTTCGCCATCATGGCGGGGACGGCGCTCATCACCAACATGGCCACGACGCAGAAGCCTCCGGTGGAGACCGTGCGTCGGGCGCTGGACATCATGCCGTGAAGAACCAGCACAGGATGCGCGGTGTGCTCATCGCCATCCTGTGCATGAGCGCGCTGATCGTGCTGCTCTTCATCGCTGATTTCGTCCTCAGTATCTGGAACCCTGCATGACAGTCAGAGACCGCTTCGACGCCTTAGCGGCGCAATTCCGCTCGTCTGCGCCGGTGGAAAAGCCGGTGAAAGCCACGGACCCGCCGCACGTCACGGTCTCGCAGTCCCTTGTGGACAGCGCGAAGCTGGCGTCGTGGATCGCGTTCTTCGCCCTTGTCTACTTCCTGTGGCTCTACACCCTCGACATCGCCAAGGACCGCTCGGCCTCACTGCACATCACGCACGCCGGCCAATGGGTGGGCGACGTCGAGTTCTGGTTCCCGTACATCGTGGGCTTCGGCGCGGTGTCGGTCGGCATCCCCTATGTGGCGAAGATCGCCATCCCGGTGTTCATGTCGCTGACCTGGCGGGAGAACCTCTGGCCGAAGGCGTGGGCGCTCTTCATCGCCATGGCCGTGTCTCTCGTCGTCATCGCCGGCACCTTTACCGTGCAGGGCCATTCCATCGTGGAGAAGGGCAGGGACGCGGTTGTCGCTGAACAGGTCCGCACCGACGCCATCGCGACGCTTGAGCGCCAGAAGAAGAACGCACAGGACGAACTCGACGCCATGACCTCCGCGGCGCTGGGCTCACGCTTTCAGGCGCAGGCCGCGCGCGCGGGCGTGGAGGGGTGGAAAGCCACGGTCGCGGAAGCCGAGCGCCGCCGCGATCCGAGCGCCGGTCTCATGGCCCGCCAGATTGGCTCTGCCGTAGCCGCCGACGCGATCCGCACCCGTATCCGCGATCTCGACAACCAGATCGGCGCGGCTCCGCAGGCGGCGTCCGTGGCGGCCCGTGTGGAGACCCGGAGCACGGGATGGATTCAGGCCGTGCTCGACTGGCTGGAAGGCACGCGGGCGATCCTTCTCAGCCTCGTCATGGACGTGGTGTGCCTGCTCATGCCGTGGATCGCGCAGCGCCTTGAGCAGGCCCGCAACCGCCAGCTTGCGGGGATCGAAGACAGCATCGTGCATCCGCAAGGTGCGCGGTGGGCCGACGACGCCCACATGATCCCCGACTTCCGCGAGGAAGAGCACCCCCGCGCCAAGCCCATGGCCCCGAACACGGAGAAGGTGTTCGACGCCGAGACTGGCGAAGAGCTGGTGAAGATCAAGCCGCGTGAGTACTACCGCCGCGCCGGCAAGAAGAAGAAGGGCGAGGCGGTGGAGATGCCCGCCGACCCGATCGAACTCAAGGACGAAAGCGGTCTGGTGTTCGATTCCGATTCACGCGCTGCCCGTAGCGGCGAAACGGCCATGGCTGGCGTGGTGTTTGATGATGGCGAAGGGACGCGAAGCGGGGTAGAAGAGGGGGATGCAACAGACGACCTACGAACACCCGTATTCGAGGCTGAACCGCCTGTACCAAGCGCTGAGGGCGGAGCAGGGGAACAACCTCTTCCTTCCGCCGGAGACCCCGCGCGCGAGGAAGATCAAGCGTTTGATGCGGATGCAGTTGGATCGTCTGACACCGACGACTTCCTCGCCTCCCTCGGCCTCGACCAAGACGTAACCGAAGAGCCTGCCCCTGAAGACAAGCCCCTCGGTGCAGAGGGACGAGATGGGGTTATGGTGAGTGTGGCGGCTGAGTGAGTGCTAGGCGCGGTCGGCGCGGCGGCGTTTCCAGTATGCCTCTTCGTGATAATCGAATCGCTCCCATCCATTGCGCCCGCGGTCCAGATCACGCTCCCATCCTTCACCTTCGGGCGGGTGTTCGTCGAACGCCTTACGCGGCCCGCTGGTCGTTGCACGCTCCCATTCGTCCACCGTCTCTTCATCCGGGTAAATGGCTTTGAAGCCGATACGGGCGAGGGTGAGGAGGGTGGCGATCTCCTCGACTGAGGACATTTCGATGGTGCCGGTCGCGGGGTTTGACCAAATGCCCGCCGTCCGCAGCACTCGTTCCGCTTCCTCTTTCCCTGGAACTTGGGGGTCTGTCATGGGGTCTCCTTCGGCGGGGCGGGGAGGGGCATATAGTGTGTGATGCGATAGCCGCCGACCTCGACGGACTCCTGATTGCACGGCGAATACTTGTCGTTGTGAACCCACATTTCGACTTCGCCGATGCGCGTTCCGTCCTTGCCGCCATAGTAGTGACGTTCAACGTCCCACCACACGTCAGTCTTTCGGCCAATCGGTGAGCGCGTCACCGCGCCGGCCGGGCCTATCGAAAACTCCTCAACCCAAACGTCGATCTTCGTCCCATCCTTCGGCGCGCTCTCTATTGGGAGCCACGGCTCAGCCATTCATTTCCTCCTCAAGCATGGAGGGGCGAAAGCAGCGCGGAGTTTTACAGCGACCAGATGGGCGGCAAGGGCTAGCGTGGTATTTGGAAGACTAGAGCTCTACCATTGAGCTATACCCGCATGCCTTGTCCGCCAAGGGATCAAGGAAGACTACCCGGAAGTCGTTTTACACGGTTTTCCACTACCGCTTTACGATCCGTGCGCCAACCGTTCTTCCTCGTCAACATAGGTCGCCGTCATGGCCTCCGCCTCGGCTTCGCTCCATCCCAAACGCCGGGCGATTTCCCGGCTCGAAAGTCCTTGCGCCGCAAGATGGGTCGCCGCCGCGCGCCGGAGGCCGTGCAGGCGGCCTTCGATCTGCAGCGCGTCCAGCGCCTTGTCCAGCGATGTCGCCAGCCCCGTGGGCTTCCACGGCCGGCCACGTGAATTCGTCAGCACCGTCACGGCCTCGCCGCGCGGGCAGCGCTCGAGCGCCCAGCGCAGGGCGGGGGTCAAATCGATCACCGCGAGGCGCCGGAACTTGCGGCCCTTCGTCGTGTGCCAGCGCATGACGCCTGCGTCCCAATCGATCGCCGCCCATGTGATCGCGCAAAGGTCAGACCGCCGCAGCCCTGTGTTGAGCGCCAGCGCGACCACGCGCGACAGGTGGGGTGGAAGCCCCGCCATCGCCCGATCGATCTCAGCGCGCGTCCAAGACCGCTGCGGCGGCGCCGAATAGAGCCCCCGCATGTCGGCGGTCGGGTAGAAGTCCCGCTCGGCCTGATCTGTCTGGCGCGCCCATGTCGCCATGGCTCCGATGATGGAGCGGACCTGGTCGGCGGTGCGCGGGGTCACGGAGGTCCGCCAGTCCCGGATGCCCGCCCGGCCCACGCGGCCATTGAACTCGTCAAGGCTCATGGGCCCGAAGCGGGCCGCGATCTGGTCGAGGAAGCCATGATAGAGGCTGCGGGTCGAGGCCGCGAGCGAGGCGAACTCCGGGCTTCCGCGATAGTCCGCAACCAGACGGGCCACGGTGCCCTTGGCGGCGCGCCCGCGCACGACGTCGCGCCAGCCTTCGAATATCTCCTCGGCGGCGGCCTCCTCGGCGCCGGCCGCGCCGGCCCAGACCTGCGGACCGCCACGCCAAGCGTACCAGTACACCCGGCCCTTGGCCGCGACCCTATGAGCGCCTTGCATCACGCGCGCGCTCCCGGATCCGTTCGATAGCTTCATGGCGGCCCTCCGTATCGAGGGCCTGCACCGAGTCCGTCGCCACCGTCACATCGACCTCAATGGACCCTGCGACGATCTTGGTCTTGCAGCCTGAGAATCGCGTGCCCTTCGGGAATGCGGCCATGACGCCGCGCACCGCCTGCCGCACCTCCGCCGCCGTCACGCTTCTCTCAGTCCCGTTAGAGGTCATCGGTCGCGCTCGCTAGAACCGGCCCGCCGTCCGGCTTCGGAAAAAGCTCGTCGCTCCAGATCTTCATGAAGCCGAAAACGTCTTGGCGCTCCCATGCTTCGCACGCTTCAACTAGCCCGCCCTCGTTCTGCCATCTCCCGTCGCGCATAAGATTGCCGACGAGTTTCGCCGCGATCACAGGGCGCAGATAGTAGGCGTTCCAGCACCAGTTGCCGACCCACGACGCCATGCGTTGATATGGATACTCGTGGCGCCCTAGGCGGATCGTGCGCGGCTTCTTCTCGACGTGCGAGAAAGTGCAGTCGCCGCCGCCAAGCTCAAAGTCATGCCACACGCTGAACTTCAGCACGATGCCATAAGCATGGCGCCCCATGTTTCCATTGTCAGGGTCGTTGCAGCAGATGTGCACGGGGTAGAGGCGGTCGCTCACAGGCCCAACTCTCGAAGGAGGATAGCGGCCAATCGCGCCGCATCCGTGGGGTGCATTGCGATAGTAACGGGGTCGGACCAGATTTCGACGTTGCCCGCCTCACTGACGCGGACACAAATTGGTAGCAGCTCGCCGTTCAAGTCTTGCGCGCGCTGCGCCGTTTGGGTCACGCCAGCTACGATCTCGCCGGGGAGGCCCGGTGTAGTTAAGTCGCTCATTTCTCCACATCCTTGCTTGCGTACCAACGCACTTCAGCTTCTGGCCAGATGCGCCAGACGGTTTCGGTGTTGTCGGATGCGAGGCAACGCACGATGTATCCCGCGTGCGATGGCCGCAGACCGTTTTGCGCCATCTCGCCGCCCGCGTTTTCGTCGGCCCACTTGGCGTAGGCTTTCACGGCTGCCCACGGATCGAAAGCCACGACCTCGCGCGCGTCGTCGCTCGTCTCGCCGTAATCAGGCATCCAGCAACGATAGGTCCCGTTAGAGGTCATTGTGGGGGCTCTGGGCTGTGCGGGCGAAGAATGAAGCAGGCGATGTGGCGTCCGGTGCCGTTGCCTTCGGAGCCGTCTTCGGTTGCCAGCCACTTCACGTCGCCGAGATTGCGCACCTCGGCGCCGGCGGCGATCAGCATGAGAATCCACTTGTCGATCGGATAGACAAGCACCGACTGATTGCCGCGCTGCTGCTCCGCGATGGCCTTTCGCACCCAAGCCGTCATGCCTTTCTTGCGGCCCTCGTGCATGATCGAACCGAACGGCGGGTTCACGTAGTTCGATTGGCCCCATGGATCCGTGAGCCCGTCGAAATCGTCTGGCTTCGGAAACGGGCAGGGGTCGAACGTGAAGTTGAACTCTGCGTGCAGTGACGCATAGAGCGCCGGCGGCGTCAGCCAATAGTGCTTGCCGTCGTCGCCATTGCCGTTGTGGAATTTGTTGTCCACGGCGATTGGCGGGAGGTTGAAGAGCGTCGGGTCGTTCATTGGTCGCCACGCGCCTCGGCTTCGCCCAGCGCCTTCCGTGCCCGCGCCAGTTCTTCCGATAGGGCCGTGAGACGAGAGGCGGCGAGGCGGAGGAGCGGGGCGCGATGCTCGCCGCCGGACACCATGGCGTCCAGTTCGTCGTTTTCCACGGCAAGCGCCTCCAGCGCTTCCACGATCTCTTCTGTTGGGGGAGGGGCGTTAGTCATGGGGGCGGTCCTTCAGCTTCGCGGCGCGTCGGCGTTCGTGGCGATTGCGTGGAAGGGGCGGCGGCGTGGGAGACGGACGGCTCTGCGCCGGATAGATCGTGATCGTCACCGGCTTGCAGCAAGCGCAGTTTCTCGCCGCCGTTTGCCGGTCGCAGTACCAGGCGCCCGAATATGTTTTCTCAGGGACCATCCGTCTTCCCTTTCAGGTGCTTTGCTACTGCGAGGCCGAGAGGGGTGATGCAGTAGTAGGTATAGAGGTGATGCCCGTTGTGTTCGTCGAATGAGTCCGCAAGTTCCGACATCGGGGCGTGGTGCATCCAAACGGCAGCGGGGTAAAACTCTTCCGAGGGCAACATGCGCGCACGCGCCGCTTCCTTCAGGTCATGATATTCAATTGGCTCGCGCTTTAGCGACAACACGACTGCTATCTGCGCCTTCGTCAGCCCCCGCGCGATCTCTTCCGCCCTTTCTGGTGAGGGGTTCGCTTCACCCATGTCC
>ERZ869925.1227-NODE-1227-length-12361-cov-5.403868_pt1 | contig 12361 bp, 14 predicted proteins | sample MGYA00579311_ERZ869925 | MGnify/ENA primary metagenome ERZ869925 (study PRJEB32216, sample SAMN09231817) | wastewater metagenome | place: USA: Maryland | collected 2016-07-30 | study: EMG produced TPA metagenomics assembly of the PRJNA472060 data set (Reclaimed...
GGACCTCGGTCTCGGCATTCCTGCTGAACCGCTCTTCCGATCTGGTCGCTCGGGTTGTGTACGGGTCTGGGAGGTCCTGGGGTTCCCGAGGAGGTGAGTGACGATGGCTGGTCGTGGACCGGCGCCGAAGGACCCGTCGCTGCGGGTTCGGCGCAACAAGGTAAGTGATCGTGGTCAGCCGGTGGAGGCATCGGGTGCTGGTTGGCAGCACGGGCCGGTGCCGGATCCGCCGGAGGGGTTGATGCCGGCGAGCGTGTCGGCGTGGGTGACGTGGATGGGTGCGTGGTTCGCGGCGTTCTGGTCGCCGGCTGATCTGCCGGGGTTGCGTCAACTGGTGCGCCTGTACGACCAGGTGGAGCGTGGCGAGTTTCAGCGCGCGGGGGAGTTGCGGCTGCAGATGGACACGTACGGTGTGACGCCGAAGGGTCAGCAGGATCGCCGTTGGCGTGCCCCGCAGGCTGAGGCGAGTCAGGCCGCCGAGTCGGCTGGGGCGAAGTCTCGGTCGGGGCGGTATGGGCACTTGCAGTCGGTGGTGTGATGCCGTGGAAGCCGCAGCATCCTGACGATTTCCCGACGCTCGGGTGGGGTGTGCTTGATTGGTGGGCGGATCTGTTCCCGTCGCCGCGTGACCCGGCTGAGCCGTTCGTGTTGACGGATTCGCAGGCTCGGGGGGTGTTGGAGTGGTTCCGGTTGGATCCGTTGACGGGTCGCCGGGTGTATCGGCGTGGCTATAGCCGCCGGTCGAAGGGTCGGGGGAAGTCGCCGATCGAGGCGGGGAAGGCTGTTGCCGAGTTCGCTGGGCCGGTGCGGTTTGGTGGGTGGGATGCTGCCGGGCAGCCGGTGGGTGTGCCGTGGGGTGGTCCGGGTGATCCGTTGCCGTGGGTGCAGGTTGCTGCGGTGTCGGAGGGTCAGACGGACAACACGTGGTCGGTGGTGTACTACTTCTTGACCGAGAACGACGGCGAGTTGGCCGAGGCGTTGCGGGTCGATGCCGGGTTGACGCGGTGCTTTCTGCGGGACAAGCCGGGGGCGAAGTTGGAGCCGGTGACAGCGTCGGCGGGTAGCCGCGAGGGGCAGCCGATCACGTACGGCGTGCTCGACGAAACTCACCTGTGGACGCCACGCAATGGTGGGGTGAAGTTGGCGCGGACGATCCGCCGAAACGTCGCGAAGATGGGCGGGGCGTCGTTCGAGACGACGAACAGTTTCATCCCCGGTGAAGGGTCGGTGGCTGAGGGGTCGCATCGTTCGGTGCAGGCCGGTACGGCTGGCGTGTACGTCGATGATCGTGAGGCCCCACGTGAGGTCGGCGGGGTGCCGGTGACGTTGGATGCCCCCGATGGGGTGTTGCGGGCGGCGCTGGCCGAGGCGTACGAGGATGCCTGGTGGGTGGATCTGGACCGGCTGGTGCAGGAGATCCGCGACCCGGAAACGAAGTGGCGGGACTCGGAGCGGTTCTTCCTCAACTGGAACACGAAGGGCGGCGGGCTCGCCGTCGACGGGGAGCAGTGGGCGAAGCTCGCTGACCCGGGTCGGGTGGTGGCCGGGGCGGAGCGGGTCGGGTTGGGGTTCGACGGGTCGATCTCGGATGACACGACCGGCCTGGTCGGCTGCACCGCTGACGGGTTCTTGTGGGTGGCCGGCTGTTGGGAGCGGCCCAGGTTCGATGATGGCCGCCCTGACCGGGGGTGGACGGTGCCACGGTTGGAGGTTGGGTCGTCGGTCCGGTCGGCGTTCTCTGCGTGGACGGTGGGCCGCATGTTCGGGGACCCGCCCCGGTGGGCGACCGAGTTGGAGTCGTGGGCGGCCGAGTTCGGCGACGAGACGGTGCTGGCGTTCGATACGAACCAGCGGTCCAGGTTCGCTCGGGCGGTGGACCGGTTCTTGACGGCCGTGCGTTCCGGGACGCTCAGTCACGCTGATGACGAGCGGTTGACGGGTCACGTGTTGGCGGCGGCGTTGGAGAAGGTCCGGTCGGCTGCCGATGAGGCGGATGGGCGGACGATGTATGTGCTCGTGAAACCGGAGGATGGCCGCAAGATCGATCTTGCGGTGGCGGCGGTGCTGGCCTACGAGGCGGCGATGACGATGCCCGTCGAGCCCGTTGTCGATCCGTTGTCGCAGATCTTTTGAGAGGAGGCCCCGTGGAGTGGTTCACGACGTTGTTGGAACTGGTCGGGTTGGGGCTGGTGGTGGCTGGGGTGTCGGTGGTGTTCTGGCCCGCGGGGCTGATCGTTGCCGGGGTGGCGATGCTGATGGCGGCCCGAAACCTCACTTCTGCCGGCGGTGAGGGCGCTTCGTGAGTGTCCTGTTCAAGCGTCGCGCTGTGTCCTACCAGGACGTGTGGGGCTCGGATTCGGCCGACTGGTCCGACCTGTCGGGCCGGCTGACTTCCGTGGAGGTTGCGCTCGGTGTTGCTGCCGTGTTCTCGGCGGTGGACTTGATCTCGTCGCGTATCGCCATGATGGACTTCGCTGAGGTGACCCGCTCGGGACAGCTGGATCGCCCGGTGCCGTTGGGGCCGTTGCTGTCGGGCCCGTCGTCGTCGTTCGCGGTGGACGAGTGGATGTACCAGGCGTCGGCATCGTCGCTGCTGTTCGGTCGGATCGTTGGGCTGGTCACGGCGAGGACGTCCACGAACTGGCCGTCACGGATCGAGTGGGCGCACCCGGATCAGGTGACGGTCCGCAAAATGGGTGGCCGTCCGCAGTGGTCCCACCAGGGGCAGCCGGTCGATACCGAGGATGTGGTGATTCGTCGGCGGTCGCCGATGATCCCTGGCGATCTGATCGGGGTGTCTCCGATCGCGAAGTTGCACGTGGACATTCAGCGCGCTGTGAAGGCCGCAGCGTACGAGCGAGGGTTCTTCGAGGCGGGCGGGCTTCCGATGGCGGTGCTCGGCAACACCGACTCCACGATTGACGAGGCGCAGGCGAGGGCTGTTGCTGCCCGCTACGACGAGGTGCGCCGCACCCGGGGCCGTAAGCCGATGGTGATGGGCAAGGGCTGGAAGGTGGACGTCCTGCGGTCGTCGCCGTCGGAGTCCGGTGTCGACGAGTTGGAGGCCAGGATCAACACGAAGGTCGCCAACGTGTTCCACGTCCCGCCCGAGTGGGTGGGCGGCAAGACCGGAAGCGCGTTGACCTACAACAACCCCGAGATGAATCAGCGGCTGCTGGACGGGGTGGCGCTGCAGCCGGTGTACACGCTGATCGAGCGGCTGGTGTCCAGCCAGCTGCCGCAAAGTCGCCGGCTGGTGATCTACCCGGATTCGATCCTGCGGTCCGACCCGAAGACGTCGGCCGAGGTTGACGAACGACTGATCCGGTCCGGGATGGCGACACCGAATGAGCGTCGCCGCGCCCGCGGCCTCGATGACCTGCCCGGCGGCCAGGGCGGCACCGCCCTGTGGCCCCCGTACGCGACGTCGATCCCCAAGCCTCAAGGAGGCACACAGTGAACGATCTTTCCCCGCTGCGCCGCCGTGGCCTGTGCCGTGCCGGCGCGCACGGCCTGAAGGGCTACGCCTACCGGTCCCCTGAATGGGAGATGCGCGCCGTCCGCGACGGCGATACGATCACCATCGACGGGTACGCGGTGGTGTGGAACCGGTACTCGCAGAACCTTGGTGGCTACGTCGAGCAGTTCGCCCCCGACGCGCTCGACGACTCGCTGCGCGACGACGACCAGATCGCCTCCTACAACCACGACTACGCCGCGATCCTGGCTCGCAAGTCCGCGGCGACGCTGACCTTGGAGAAGGACAACGTCGGGCTGAGGTACACCATCGTCGGTGCAGCGTCCGACCCGGACGTGTTCCGGTGCGCCGAGAAGGTCCGCGCCGGCAGCGTCGTCGGGTCAAGCTTCACGTTCCGATCGAACGTCGACGGCGAATCGTGGAGTTGGACCGCCGAGGGATTCCCGGTGGTCACCGTGACCTCGGCCCGCCTGTACGAAGTGGCGCCGGTCGTATGGCCCGCCTATCTCGCGACCGAGGAAGACGGGCTCGCCGTCGGCTTGCGGTCGCTGGCTGACGCCCGCGGTGTGAACCTCGATGATCTTGTCGCCGCAGCCCGCGAGGACCGGCTGCGCGACTTCCTGTCGGCCGACGACCAGCGGCGAGCAACGCCGCCACCGTCGACCGATCTGCAACGCCGCCGTCTCCGGCTGGCCGAGCTAGCCGCCTGAACCGAGGGAGCAACCCGTCAGGCACCCCCACAACCCTGCTCCCAAGGAGGAGACCCGTGAAGTACCAGTCCAAGGTGCGTGACCTGCTGCAGCAGCGCGCCAACATCCACACCCAGATGACCGAGCTCGTCGATGCCGCCGAGGCACGCGACGAGGACAAGCGGTCGTTGACCGCCGAGGAGTCCGCCAAGTTCGACGAGATGTCGCAGCGGATGGACGAGCTGGACGAGCAGCGCAAGCGGCTCGAAGACCTCGACCAGCGAGAGGCCGACCTGGCCGACGCCGAGAAGCGGTACGGTCCGTTGACCAGCGAGCAGCGCACCGACACCGGCCCGTCCGAGTTCGAGAAGAACTTGCGGGCGTTCCTCGCCGGTGAGCGCCGAGCCCTGACGATCACCCCCGAAGGTGACCAGCGGTTCGACGTCCGCCAGCTCCGGGCGATCGCCACCCAGTCCCGTGACCTGGCGAAGTCCCCGACGACCGCCGGTGGCCACACTGTCGGCACCGCGTTCTACGCCCAGCTCGTCGATCATCTGATCGAGGTGTCCGGCGTGATGCAGGCCGGCCCGACGGTGCTCATCACCGACAAGGGCGAGAACCTGCCGATTCCGCGGACGACCGCCCACTCGACGGCCACGAGCGAAATCGCTGAGGGTGCCGCCATCACCGAGTCCGACCCGGCGTTCAACCAGATCGTCCTCGGTGCCTACAAGTACGGGGTGCTGGTCCAGGTGAGCTACGAGCTGATCGAGGACACGTACATCGACCTGCTCGGCTACCTGGCGATGCAGGCCGGTCGTGCCGTCGGCAACGCCTTCGGTACCCGACTGGTGACCGGTACCGGTTCCAGCCAGCCTCAGGGTGTCGCCACCGCGGCGACGGTCGGTGTGACCGGCGGCGCCGGTGTGACCGGCGCGTTCACCGCCGACAACCTGATCGACCTGTACTTCTCGGTGATCGCCCCGTACCGGTCGAGCCCGGCCTGCGCCTGGCTGATGAAGGACGCCACCCTGGCCGCGGTCCGCAAACTGAAGGACACCACCAACCAGTACCTGTGGCAGCCGTCGCTCCAGCAGAACGTACCCGACACCCTGCTCGGCAAGCCGGTGTACACCGACCCGGCAGTTGCCGGCGTCGCGGTGTCGGCCCGGTCGGTGCTGTTCGGTGACTTCTCCCGCTACTTCGTGCGGCAGGTGAAGGACATCCGGTTCGAGCGGTCCGACGACTACGCGTTCAACGCCGACCTGGCCACCTTCAAGTGTGTCCTGCGCGGCGACGGTGGCCTGGCCGACCAGTCGGGCGCGATCAAGGCGTTCGTCGGCAACGCCGCCTAACCCCACTGAACCTGTGGGGTGCAGCCGGCTCAGGCTTGCTGCACCCCACACCACACCGAAGGAGACATCTGATGAACGTGACCATGAAGGTGCAGATCTCCGGGACCCGCGACGGCCAAGACTGGCCAGCTCGCGGGGCCAGCATCGACTTGCCCGACGACGAAGCCGCACAGCTGCTCGCGCTCGGGCTCGCCACCGAAGGGAGCGACGATGACCGCCAGCCCGCCACGGACGACGACAGCGACACCGACCCCACCGAGGCAGAACCCGAGGCAGGCACGGACAGCGACAGCGCCCCCGACCCCGCCCCCGACGAGGCCGCTGTAGCACCCAAGCGCGGCCGGAAGTAACGACCGGTGCAGGTCGCTGACCAGCGCGCCGTCGCCGGCGCGCCCTTCACACTCACCTGGCAACTGGTCGGGGCCGACGGGGAACCCGTCGACCCTGGCACGGTGCTGGTGACGGTCCGCGCCTCCGACGGCGCTGCGATCGCCACCAGTCAGGCGGCCACCGGGACCGGTAGCGGCCCCCGCCAGTACGCGTTGACCGGGGCGCAGACCCGGCAGGTTGATGTGTTGACGGTCGACTGGACGGTTGACGGGGACGTGTACGCGTCGCATCTGGTTGATGTGGTCGGCCGGGTGTGGTTCTCGAACGCTGAGCTGCGGGCGGCGGAGACCGCCATGGCAGCGGCGGTCAACTTCACCCCGGCGGCAGTGTCGTTGGCGCGTGAGCAGGTCGAGTCGAAGATGGAGCAGTGGTGCGGGCAGGCGTTCGTGCCCAGGTTCGCGGTGGAGACGTTCGCTGCGACGTCGGGGCCGTTGCTGGCGGCGGTGCCGACCGTTCGCCGGGTGCGGTGGGCCGAGTTCCTCGACAGCGATGGCACGGTCCTGTCTGTGTTGTCGCCGGCGGAGTGCGCGGCGATCCCGTCGTCGGATGACACGACGATCTCCCGGAGCGGCGGATGGACGGGCGGGGCCCGGGTGCGTGTCGGCTACGAGCACGGCCGCAACACGCCGCCACCCGGCCTGAAGGCTGCCGCGATGCGGCTGTGTCGTGAGGTGCTCGCCAAGGGCAAGGGTGGCGGGCTGCCGGAGAACGCGATCAGTTACTCGTCGTCGGAGCTTGGCTGGTCCGCGGTGCTGGTCACCCCCGGTGTGAGGGGTGCGCACACGACGATCCCTGAGGTGAACGAGCAGATCGACGCGAACATGTTCAGCGTGCCGGGGATCGCGTGAACGGCTCGGCTACGTTCACCGGTCTGACCGCCCTGGCCGACATGCTGGCCGGGCTGGACTGGCCGGCGCTCGCCGAGTCGTCCGGGGTTGGGGTGTGGATCGGTGACCCCGACGACGGCGATCATGCCGGGGCGGGGATGACCGAGTCGGTGGTGGTGGTGTCGCAGCCCGAGTCACCGGAGCAGGAGTGGGCGACGATGGGTGACTTTGCCCGCTACGAGCAGTTCGCTGCGGTGGTGGTGGTGACGTCGCTGATCCCTGGTCGGACGTGTCGTGAAGTGATCTGCCGGTTGCAGGAGTTGACTCTGGTCGTGGAGTGCGCGGTTCGCGAGGCGACACCACTGCTGGCCAGATCACCATCCCCCGGTCCGATCGCCGACATGGCCGCGGCCGGCCGGGTCGGCATCGGTCTCAACTCGCCCGCCTGGTCCGTGCAGCCCACCCAGGAGGGCTACGGCGGGCGGGCGGTCATCCGTGTCGGGTTCAAGGCCCGCATCTAGCGAAGGAGGGCCTCATGAGGGTCACGTATCGCGGTCCACACACCGATGGTGTGCTGACCGAGTGGGGCCTGGTCCTGCCAGGCGAATCGATCGAGGTCCCGTCCGGGACCGATCTCGGGGGCGACTTCGAGACCGACGCGCCGGCGAAGCCGGCCAAGAAGAAGGAGAGTGACTGATGCCGACCGCATCCGGAATTGACGGACAGGTGATGTACGCCAACGAGACCGTCTACGGCACCGCCGTGGCTGTCACCCGTGGCATCCCTCACGTCGACTACAGCGTGACAGAAAAAGTCGCGGCGATCGAGTCGAAGTCGGTGACCCCCGGCAAGCGGACTCCGATGGTCGCCGGTCGTGGCCAGAAGTGGGTTGAGGCCAGCATGTCGTACGAGCTAGCGCCGCAGGGCCTCGGGTTCTGGGCGGTGCCGATGCTGGGCGCGGTGTCGACGTCGGGTGCCGGTCCGTACGTTCACACGATCACGCCCGGTGACACTGAGCGGGAGAAGTCGAGGACCGTCGAGCTGCATGTGCCGTCGGTTGGCACGTCGGAGGCGTGGAAGGTCGCTGGCGCGTTCCTGACGAAGGCGTCGTTGGGGTGCAAGGTCGGCGCGCTCGCCACCGTCAAGACCGATCTGTACGGCAAGGCTGTGACCAGGGCCGCGCCGACGGCGTTCTCGGGTCCGGCTGGCTGGCAGCCGTTCACCTTCGCGAACCTGGCGGTCACGATGGACGCGGCGGCGACCGCGTTCGATGAGTTGTCGATCGACATCGAGACCGGTCTACAGACCGGCCGGTTCGTGTTCGACGGCACCGGTCTGGCCCGCGCCGCGAAGGTTGTCGACTTCCTGAAGGTGTCCGGGTCACTGTCGGGTGAGTACATCGACTCGGCGTATGTCACCAAGTACCTGTCCGGGGCAACCGCCGAGCTGGTCGCGACGTTCGACGCTGGGGCGTCGGCGAAGCTGGTGATCTCGGCGACGATCCAGTTCGGTGAGACCCGGCCGGAGGTCAAGACGGGGGCGATCACGCGGACGCAGGTGCCGTGGATGATGGTCCGGGGCTCGTCGGAGACCGACGCCCAGGCGATCACGATGGTCCTCACGAACTCCGACTCGACCCCGTGACCATGATGACCGGGCGTGATGTCGAGGTCGCCTTCGTCGGCGACGCCGTGACGGCCACGTCGGAGGTCGACTTCCTGGCCCGGCTCCACCGTGCGGCAACAGCGAAGCTCGACTCGATCGACCGTGCCTGCCTACGCGAGACCGACCCGGACAAGCTCGCCGGCCTGTTCGCGATGCGGCTCGTCATCCTGCGCGAACGCGCCGCGGTCGAGGCCGAACAATCGGGACGCGGTGCCTAACCAGATCCGCGTCGAGGGCCTGAAGGAGCTGCGACGGTCCCTCAAGGCGGTCGGTGACGTCGAGGGCTCACGGGAGTACCGGCTCGCCGGTAGAACCACGGCCGAGACGATCGTGATCCCCGGCGCCCGCGCTCGGGCCGCCGGGGTCCCACATCATCGCACCGGCCGGTCGGCGATGTTCGAGAGGGCGGCCGCAGATCTACGGCCGGCGACATTGGCCACCGGCGCTGGGGTCCGGATGGGCCGAGGATTCCCAGGGGCGCTCGGCTCCGAGTGGGGGTCGTCCGCCTTCGCCCAGTTCAACAAGCCGAACCGTGGCGGCTACTTCCTGTGGCCAACGATCGTCGAGGAAACCCCTCGGATCTTGGAGACGTACGGGCAGGCCATCGACAAGTTGTGGGACCGGGGGTGAGCCGTGGGAAGCGTGCGTGACATCCTGATCCGGTTCCTCGGTGACTCGTCCGGGCTACGGAACGCGACGAGGGACGCCGAGGGCGCTGCGGGGTCGTTCTCTGACAGGCTGGATCTGCTCGGCAAGAAGGTCGGCGCGGCCGAAGGTGTCGGCGGGAAGTTGAAGGCGGGCTGGTCGGGGCTCGGTGACGTGTTCGGGTCGACTGCCGGCAAGACGGCGGTCGCCGCGGCCGGTGTCGGCGCGCTCGCCGTGGTCGCCGGGAAGGCCGTCTCCGAGTTCGAGGACGCCACGATCGAGGTCGGTAAGTTCCGCGACGCCACCGGCACCACTTCCGAGGAAGCATCCCGGTTCGTCGAGGTGTTCAACGATCTCGGGGTCGGCGCGGAGGCTGGCGCGACGGCGATCGGGCGGATGGAGAAGGCGCTCGGGCAGAACGCTCACGCGTTCGATGAGTACGGCGTCGCGGTGGTGCGCGCCAAGGACGGCACGCTCGACGCTCAGGCGACCTTCTTGAACGCTGTCGATGCGTTGGACCGGATTCAGGACCCCGCGAAGCGGGCCGCTGCCGGTGCCGACATCTTCGGCAAGGGCTGGCAGGGGATGGCCGAGATCATCGGCTCTGGCGCTCCGGCGTTGAAGTCGGCGCTGGAGTCGGTGCAGCCGTCGAAGATCTTCACGGACGCCGACATCCAGGCGGGCCGTGACGTCCGAGACGCCTTCGACAGGCTCGCCGACGCCGGTTCGGGGCTGCTGTTGACGCTCGGCAAGGCGCTCGCCCCCGTGGTCGCCGAGCTTGCGCCGATCCTCGCTGACGTAGTCGACGCCGCCGGGCCGCTCGTGGAGACGTTGGGGACTGCGCTCGCTGGCGCGTTCAAGGTCCTCGCGCCCGTCATCTCGGCTGTGACGACCGTGCTGAAGCCGCTCATCGAGGGGCTCGGCGCGATCGGCAAAGCGGTCGAGGATGTCGTCGGTGGGATCGATGAATTCTTCACCGACATGCCCGACGGCGCTGTCGCCGAGGGCGCGTTCGACGGGCTCGCCGACAAGGTGAAGGCGCTCAAGACCGCCGAGGAGCAGGCCGCGGCGAGCGACGCCTACGAGAGGGCGATCGAGGCGAAGTCGTTGGCGCTCAAGAAGGAGGCTGACGCCGCTCTCGCTGCCGCCCGCGCTCAGGAGGAGCTGCTGTCGGCGGAGATGTCGACGATCGACACGTCGTTCCGTCTGGCTGACGCCACCGATCAGGTGGCGGCGGCGGCCGCCCGCTACAACGAGGAGGGTGGGGCGACGGCGGCCGGCGCCCGTGATGTTGGCGAAGCGATGTGGTCTCAGGCGCAGGCGGTCCTGGCGAACAAGCAAGCGTTGGCCGAGGCCGCGGGGCAGACGTTGGACGCCGGCCAGAAGCAGCAGATCTTGCGGGATGCGTTGTCCGAGTCGGCCGCGAAGTTCCCACAGTTCGCTGAGCAGGCGCGCGAGATGGCGTCCGCGTTGGACGGGATCCCGGACGGTAAGTCGGTTGACGTGTCCGCGGATGGCGCGGCCGCGGCCGCCGCGGGACTCGATGAGGTCGGTGCGGCTCAGTCGAGGATCGCGTCGACGACGTCGATCTCGACCGAGGTCCGGAATCAGGCGTTGACGTGGGGGCTGCTTGAGGCGGTCCGGTTGAAGGGTGTCGAGGTCGACCAGTTGGCCCCGACGGTTAGCGTGTCGGTGCAGGGGTACGCGACGGCGATCAGCCAGTTGCGGGAGATCGCTGCGGCAGCGGCCGCCGCGCAGTCGGCTGCTGCTCGGGCGGCGAGCGCGTCGGTGGCGTCGGCGCAGTCGGCGCAGGCGAAGATCAACCAGTTGCGGGCGGGGGCGATCATATGACGCTGGTGACGTTGCGTCCTGACAGCACCGTGTCGTCGTCCGGGCTCGCCGCGGGGAACCCGCACACGGCCCTGTCGGACAACGCTGACGGTACGACAGTCGGCGCGGCAGGCGGCCCGGCTGCTACAGCGACGATGACGTTGGGGACGTCGACTCTGCCTGCGGGGGCGGTGACCAAGAGCTTGACGGCCCGGCTTCGGGCGAAGGCGACTGGCCCGACACCGGGTGCGCACAAGATGCGGCTGACCAAGTCCGATGGGACGGTGCTGGTCGACTGGTACGACCAGTCGTGGGGGTCGTCGCTGGCCACCCGGTCGTCGTCGTCCGTGGCTTGGACCGGCACCCAGGCCGACATCGACGGGCTCAGGGCGTGGCTGCACGTCAACCCGAAGCAAACAAATCCGTACTCGATCGTGGCCGCTGAGGCCTACTGCGATCTGCGCTACGTCGCCCAGCCGACGGTGACGCTGGACTCGGCGGTGGTGACGCTGGACTCGTTGGCGGTCGGCTGGACGTACAGCCAGCCCGACAGCGATGGCGGAGCCCAGTCACAGTGGGCGGTGCGGGTGTTCACTGCCGACCAGTACGGGGCGGGCGGGTTCAACGCGGCCACATCAACCGCGCTCGCCGAGGCGTCAGGGACCGGAACGACGAACACGGCGACGATCACCGGACTGCCGGACGGGACGCTCTACAAGGTGTACGTCCGTGCCGCCGACCTGGTGAACGGAACCGCGTTGTGGTCGCCGTGGGTTGCGTCGTCGACGTTCTCGGTGACGACGACCCGCGCCCAGGTGTCGACGGTGGTGGCGACCGCCCAACCGTCCACGGCAAGCGTGAGCGTCGCCGTCGCCCGCAACACCGGGTTCGACGCGTGGACCGGTGTCGATGTGGAACGCCTGGCCGGGGTGAACCTGGTCGAGTCGATTGGCGCGATGGAGGGGGCGGCCGTCTCGGGTGTAGTCGGCGGGTTCACGTCTGGCCTGTGGAACACGCCGACATCGTGCGTGTTCTCAGCGACCACGGCCGCCGGCCGCGGGCAAGCGCAGCGGATTACCGCGACGACGACGGCGGACGCGGGCGGGTACATCGCCCCAGGGAACCGGCCGTGTGTCGCCGGTCAGCAGGTTGACATCATCGTCGACGTCAACTCGGCAGCGTGGGGCAACAATGCCCCGTTCGTCGGCGCCCTGTTCGGCAACTCGGCTGGCGGGATCATCTCGATCCCGTTCGGTCGGCCCATTCAGCCGGCAGGATGGTCGACAGCGGCCGTGTCGTTCACAGCGCCGACCGGCGCTGTCACGGTCAATCCGCTGGTGGGTGTGATCGCCGCTGCCGGCACTGCCGGTGGTGCGGTGACGGTCGATCTGGATGCCCTGACGGTGATCGTCGGTGGCCAGTGGGCGCAGGTCGCCGGGTCGCGGTTCGCGGCGTCGGGCAACTCAAAGACGGTCACCGACC
>ERZ869925.1228-NODE-1228-length-12360-cov-4.722471_pt1 | contig 12360 bp, 10 predicted proteins | sample MGYA00579311_ERZ869925 | MGnify/ENA primary metagenome ERZ869925 (study PRJEB32216, sample SAMN09231817) | wastewater metagenome | place: USA: Maryland | collected 2016-07-30 | study: EMG produced TPA metagenomics assembly of the PRJNA472060 data set (Reclaimed...
GGCATTCCTGCTGAACCGCTCTTCCGATCTATTAACTTTAATGCAAGTGTCGTATAATTATATATAAGAAACAAACAACATGGAATTTTCAATAAATAAGGACTCAACATTACCAGTTTTAAAATTAGAACTGATTCAAGATGGTAGAAATGATTTTAATCATTTTTATGAACTTATACAAAATGCTAACATTTACTTTAGTATGACTAATGTTGTTACTGGAGTAAAGAAAATTGGTAAAAAAAGAACTACTGTTGCTTTAGTCACACCTCCAAGTTGTATGGGTGACGAATATTATATTATTTATCAATTTTCAAGTAGAGATACTCGTGAAGCAGGTAGATATATTGGACAATTTGAAATCGATTTCCTTGACGGTACTGGGACTCTTTTAGTACCTATTAGAGAAACACTTTATATTAATATCTTAGATCAAGGTATAATGAAATAAATATCTGATCTTCAGGTATTTAACCACCATTTAAAATAAAAAAACCTTAAATAGTTGCCTCATTTTGATATTAATAGTATCTTTGCTTAAAAAAAGATATGGCCGATACCAAAGTAAAAGTAAGTACTGAAGATATTGAAAAATTCTTAAACGGTTCTGACCCACAAAAATATATTGTTGCTATTGAAGCCAATTATCATACCAATAAAGTAGATTTGGTAATCAATGATAAAGAAAAGGGAAAATATATTGAAACTCAAACATATAAACCTTTCTTATGGTTTAATGATGAAGTAACTGATCGCATTTATGAAGGTAAAAGATTCAAAATTAAAGAAGCTTGTGTTAAATACGGAATTAAAATAACCAAATTAAAAACAAGTGATAGTACTGGATTTACCCCTACTCGTTTAGAAGAAGGTTACAAATATTTAGCAAGTTGCTCTAAATCCTATAATGATTTAATAAACTTTTTTAAACATGGTGGTGTAGATATTTTCGATGCTGATGATCGAAAGATGTTCACTATATTCAGTCCAGCAGAACAATTTATGATTCAAACTGGTAAAAGATTATTCAAAGGGTTTGAAGATTATACTGAACTTCATAGACTTCAATTTGACTTGGAAACTGAGGGGTTATATGCATCAAGAGATGCTATATTTCAAATTGGTATTAGAGATAACCAAGAAAACCAAGTAATCCTTGAAACTATTGGTAATACAGAACAAGAGAAAAGAGATTCTGAAAGAAGAAACATTGAGAAGTTCTTTAAATCTATAGATATATTAAAACCAGATATTATTACTGGTTATAACTCTGAAAATTTTGATTGGCCTTTCTTATATGAGAGATGTGAAAGACTTTCAATTCCAATAGAGCAATTAGCAATAACTTTAGATGAATCACATAAAATAAAAAGGAAGAAATCACCTATTAAATTTGGTGGTCAGTCTGATGATTTTATGCAAACAGTAATGTATGGTTATAATATTATTGATATATCACACGCAGTACGTAGAGCAATGGCAATTAACTCTGAAATAAAGAGTTGGAGTCTTAAATATATTACTAAATATTCTGAATTAGCTAAACCTAACCGTGTTTATGTTCCTGGTGATAAGATTAACACTACATGGTCAGATACAGTTAATAAATACGCTTTTGACAATAAGAATGGTGATTGGTATAAGATCACAGAAGAAAATCCGTTAAAAGATGGATATGAAGTAGTAACGGGTGCCTTTATTATTCAAAGATATCTAATGGATGACTTATGGGAAACAGAAGAAATAGATAAAATATTTAATCAAGCATCATTTTTAATTGGTAAGATATTACCAACTACTTTTCAACGTAGTTCTACTATGGGTACTGCTGGACAATGGAAACTTATTATGGCAGCATGGTCATATGAAAATGGTTTAGCAATACCTAAAACAGAACACCAAAGAGTTTTTACTGGTGGTTTGTCACGTTTATTACAAGTAGGTTTTTCTAGGAGATTTGTTAAATTCGACTTTGCTGCACTATATCCAAAAACAGAAATAACCCATGGTATATTCCCTGATTTGGATATAAGCGGTGTAATGGAAGGTATGTTAACATATATTGTAGATACTCGTGATAAATTTAAAAACTTAGCTGGTGATGAAAAGAAAATAGTTAAACAACTACAAAAAGAAATAAAAGAAAATAAAGATACTTACACACCAGAAAAATTAAGAGAGTTAGAAGTAAAATTATTAGATCATAAGAAGAAACAAAATGAGTATGATAAGAAACAATTACCTCTTAAGATTTTAGCAAACTCATGGTTTGGTTCTTATGGTGCCTCTTATATGTTCAATTGGGGTGACTCTAATTGTGCTGAAGAAACTACATGTCGTGGTCGTCAATATCTACGCCATATGGTTAAATTCTTTAAAAACAAATATAAATTTAACCCATTGGTATTGGATACTGACGGTTGTAATTTTGAATTTCCAGAAGACATAGATTCAATAACATATGTTGCCAAAGGTAATCACTGGAAAACAGATGGTCAAAAAGATGTTTTATTAACTGGTGTTGAAGCAGCCTTAGCAGACTTCAATGAAAATGAATTACCATTAGGTAGTAGAATGGGGTTAGATATAGATGATATTGGAAATGCATCTATAAACTTTGCCAGAAAGAACTATGCTAACGATATAGATGGTAAAATTAAACTAGTTGGAAACTCAGTTAAATCAACTAAAATGTCGGTATATATTGAGGAATTCTTACAAAATGGTATCAGACTATTATTAGATGATAAGGGTTATGATTTTATTAATTATTATTATGATTATGTTGATAAAATTTATAGTTATAATATTCCGTTAGTTAAGATTGCATCTAAATCTAAAATCACCAGATCAATTGCTGAATATAGGAAGAAATGCAACGAAACAAACAAAGCAGGTAAACCTAACCCAAAACAAGCACATATGGAATTGGCGTTAAGAGAGAACTTAGAATTGAATAAGGGTGATATTTTATATTATGTTAATACTGGTGATTCTAAAACTGCTGCTGATTTAAAAACAGAAACGAATAAAGAAACTGGACTTAAAACAGTAACTCTTAATTGTAAACTAATTGATACATCCGTAATAGAAAGAGACTCAGAATTACTTAAGGAGTTAGCGGTTTTGAAAACTAATTTAAATAACCCAGACTTTCAAGGTTCTAAAGAAAAAACAGAAGAAAGAATAAATGAAATAGAAAATGCTCTTTCAACTGACAAATATAACGTTGGTAAATATCTAACAGCATTTAATAAAAAAGTTAAACCGTTATTAGTATGTTTTGACCCAGCTATTCGTAGCGAAATTCTATTAGATATAGTATCAACAAAAGATAAAAAAACTAAAATTAAAACTGAAAAATTAAAACAACGAACAATTTTCACAAAAGATCAATGTAAATTAATGTCTGGTAACCCATATAATGAAACAGACCAAGATACATATGATGATCTTATGAAAATGGAAGATAAAGAAATAAAGTTCTGGGATTCAGTAAATAAAATTCCAAATTATATGAGTCCTGAAGAATTTGATGCTTTAAGAAAAGATTATCATATCCGTAAAGAAAAAGAATTACAAGACGCTATTCAAGCAGAAAAAAATAAGTTAGAGGATATTTTTAAACATTTAGAAGTGAAAGACTTCCGTAGTATTAATAATGATGGTAAAGTACCAGCAGATATCTTTATTATGGCAGATGTAGATGGCGATAAAGAATCACCTGATTTTGGTTTTATTATTTCAAGACAATTTGGGGTTCCTTTGTGCCCATGGAAAAATATTTTTAAATATGAACGAGATGCAATGGAACGAGATAAGTATTATACTGAAAATTTAAATGAAGTTAAAGGTTTAGATAAATTTGAAAAATATGAAAAATGGTTAACATTTAAATCTAAACAACTTATAATGACTGGGGATACTGCTGAATCAACCGAAGAAGTATTGGAACTATCTCAAGATAAAATTATAGATATCTCTAAAAAGATAAAAGAAAATAATAAATTTACACCTGTTTCTAAAACAAAAAAAGTTAAAGTAGATCAAGAAGATTCTGATGATGAAGATGAAACTGATGAAGGTAATGAAGAAATATTTGTTAGTACTGATGATGGTGTAGATGAAACAATCCCTGATAAACCAGATGATTACATACCACCTGTTAAAGAAACACCTATTGTTAAAAAAATAGATGATGTTAAAATATCAGAAAAAGATGAATGGAATTTTTAATAAACCCAGAAACCCATTGGTCTATATTTCATAGCAGTATTTAATGCTGTTGCTTCTGTTGCTGCTCTTTCCAATTGAGATGTGCTGGAAAGTCTCAATAATCTAGCATCAAGTCTTTCTAATACTGCTTTTCTTTCCTCATTACCTTCAGTAAGAAGGGTATCATAATCCATAGTTCTTTCTGCTTCTGGTGGACCAACAACACCCCCAAATTTACCTCTAACTCTACCCAACGCTCTTTTAGCTTCTGCCATAAACAGTTGTCTAATAAGTGTTTTTGTTGGTTCATTAAACGTAGCGAAATCTAATCTTGATAACGGAACATCATTTGGCATTAAAATAATATCTGGATTTGCTGCTCTACAATCTGATGTCCCACCAGAAGTTGTGTCATAATAATGATACCATACTTGACATCCAGTTAGGTTAAGCACTCCAGAACCACCAATACCTTGACCAAAAGAAAAATTAGACCCAGGTGTGGATAACAAGTGTAATAATCTTGTCCCATTTGGACCTTTAGTTATTTTATAAACTAATTCACTTCTCATTATTCTATTTTTAAGGTTTATATCAGCAGCTGATAATAAAATATCAAATGCTGGTGCTATATAATAACCCATATTACCACCACCAACTCCAGCACCCATACCACCACCTACTTGTGCACCAACACCAAATCCAAACCCACCAAATCCAGAACCTAAACCACCAAAAGCAGCCATAAGTGCTTGGTTGCTTGATGGTGGTGTAATCCAAAGTACTTCGTTTACTTCACGACCAGCAGGTATAGTATAAACTTGTCTACCAGCTTCAATGTTAACATAATCTTTTTTTAACTCCCAAGGACCATTTGTTTGTAATCCAACTTGTTTTGAGTAAGCATAGGTATATTGTGACACAAAATCTTGTGATCTAACACTAAGAGCAAATGCCATATCTATAGTTGATATATTTTGACCCAATAATGACTCCCATTGAAATTCTATAAGCCATTCCTGAACATATTGAGCGTAATCCTCAATTGCTATCTCTAAAAGTGTGCATAGTTGTTCATCCTCTAATTCAATTTGACGTATAGGCGCACCCATAGAATGTCTAAACTGTCTAAATAATTTATCACGTTCTTCTGTTGATACTGCCATGGATTAAGTTTATTATATAAATATACAATAAGTTTGTTTTAACCTAAAAATTTCTTGGTTAAATCAGCAGCTTCTCTTATAGATTTAAAGGATACATTTGGTACTAATAACTGTTTACCAACCTTAATTATAGGTACATCATCACTTTTAGTTATTTCATGAAGTTTGTTATATTCACCTTGGTTCTCAGGTAACATAACATTTACGTCCTCGAATTGAACCCCTTCTTTTGTAAGAATTTCTTTAAGTTCATTACAGTAAATACATTTTGGTATAGTGTAAATTCTAATCATTGTTTTCTAATAATAATTGTTCTGCCATAATGGCTGTTATTTCTTCATCAGTGTATTTTTTTTCATTCATGATGATTGATATATTATCTTTTTTATATTTTAATGTTTCCCACATTCTAATAGATATAGTATTCTCAAATAATTGATAATACACGTTAACATCATTTACTTGACCTATACGGAATGCTCTATCTTCTGCTTGTTCATTTGCACCTGGGACCCAATCAAATGAATTAAACACAACAACTGTTGCTTCAGTTAGTGTAATTGCTACACCTGCTGATTTTATATTACCTATAAATACTTTTACTTTAGAATTTTGTTGAAATGCGTCTACAGATTTTTGCTTTTGTTTGTCTGTCATTGGTCCATTATGTTTAACACATAATTTACCAAAATGATTAGCAAGAGTCTCCAATTCTTCAGTAAAACTGGTGAAAATAATAACTTTTCTACCCATCTCTAATGCGTTTTCAACCATTTCTATTGTTTCTGGGATTGCTTGCATTGCAATAAATTGTCTTAGTAATATTAATTCAACTAAGTCTTTCTGTAATGCTCCTTTTTTACCTTCAATTCTCCTTTTCTCTAAGTAATCGTCCCAAAGCATATTATATTCTTTCCATCCTTTTTCACTTAATTGGTGATACATAGGGGTTATGACCTTATCTGGCATGTCTAAAACATCTTTTTTAAGTCTCCTTAAAATAATGTTTTTAGTTTTAACTGATAATTCTTCTAAATTGGAAGCACCATCGGTTAACCATATTTGCCTTTTTTGACCATTTTTAAGTGTTCTAAAGAACTTTTTAGCATCACAATATCTTACAGCAAAATGTTTCCAATTGTCAGCTATTGAAGACTTAATTATCTTTAATAAGTTAAAATAATCCATGGGTCTATTTGCTACTGGTGTCCCAGTCAATAACCAAACTTTTTGGATTGAGTTCTTATTTTTACCACAAAGTTCAACCATGATTTCACCACGTATACTTTTATTATTTTTTAAGTAATGTGCTTCATCAATAATACATAGATCGAAGTTGGAATTCACTATTTGCCTATTTAGAACAACTTCAATATTTTCATCTGATTTTCTATTATCTTCTAAAGTGTGGAAGTTTTTAAGTATATCATAATTAATAATTGTAAATTTTCTTTTAGACCATTTTTTACCATCAATTATAACAGTATCTTTACAAAACGTTTGAATTTCTCTTTCCCAATTTATTTTAGCAGATGATGGACAAACTACTAAAATACTATTAGCACCAGACTCTAAAGCAGCTATGATTGATTGGATTGATTTACCTAACCCCATATCATCTGCTAATATACAACCGTTTCTGGATAATAAAAATTTAATCCCTTCTTCTTGGTGTTTATAAAGTTTCTTTTTTTGTTTACTTAATATTGCATTATATTTTGAAAAATCTACATCTACCTTTATTTCCTCAAAATATGGGTCATCAGTTACTTGTGTTTTAGGTAACCAATACATTTTAGATTCTGTTTGGTTTCTTTTAAGTTTACCATATATATGATAACTTTTTTCAGTGTCGGCAAGTATAAATTCTATTAAAACCCTTTCTGGTGTAAAAGATAAGTTTTCATTTTTCTGTAATTCTTCCCCCAAATATTTAGTAATACCTACAACTCTTTGAATTAGAACAGGTTCCTTTTGGTGATTATCTATAATATATTTTGTTTGATTCTCAGTTAAAGATAGTTTTTTGTTTTTAATGTATTCATTCTTAAGTTTTAGTAGGTATGGGTTAATTCCGTGATACCCTTCAAGTAATGAAAGTGCGTTAACCCCTTTAATATCGTCTAAATTTATCATCTAAAATTCCTGGTATTTATACATAAATATACTCATAATTTTAATAATAATCAAGGGTTTTTGTATATTTATCATTATACAAATATTTATCTATAAAAGACATGGCAAATAAGAAAATAACCCCAATTACACGTATAAACAAGTTTTTTTCAGCAGAGGATTTCAACTTAGAGATCAGTATGGGTAGGGAAAGTGTTGAGGGTGATGGAAATTTCACCATTATTTTATATAAAGTTAATAGGCAACTAAGTGAAGCGGATAATGTATATGGTGAAGCAACCAAAGATGGTATTAGGTTCTATCCACCAATTGAGTTGAAGGTGGTACCAATTTTAGCAAACCCAGAAAATAAAACATATAACGCTAACGGTACAGCAAGATATCTTCAGGATGGTCAATTCACATTCGGTATTTACGATCAACAATTGGAGGATTTAAAGACTACTATTGATTATGGTGATTATATAGGTTATCCCATAAATGAAACAGATGTTAGATATTTCAGTGTTGCAAATAATGGAATTAAGAATTTTGATAACACACACACTATTATGGGTTGGAAGGGAGCATTTAAAACAGTTATTTGTGCTTCAGTAGATGCTAACGAATTTAGAGGTTTATAAGATTTATGACAAAAGACGAGAGAAAAGAATATATGAAACAATGGCGTAAAACAAATAAGGAAAAAATATATAGTTCTTATAAGAAATGGTCTTCTGTTAACAGAAAAGATAGATATGAATCTAACAAAAAATATAGAGATAAAAATAAAGAAAAATTAAAGGAGATAAATAGAAACTATAGACTTAATAACCGTGAAGAAATAGCAAAAACAAAAAGGAAATACGAAAAGAATAATAAATATATTTTTGTATGGAGAGGTGTACTTAAATGTTATTTAAAAAGATTAAACAGAGGAAAAATAGGTAAAACTATTGATCTATTAGGTTATTCCGCTTTAGACCTTAAAAACCATATTACAATACTATTTACTGATGGAATGTCTTGGGATAACTACGGTGAATGGCATATAGATCACATAAAGAGGGTTAGTGAATTTGATAAAGAAACTCACCCAAGTATAGTTAATGCATTATCTAATTTAAGACCTTTATGGGCAACTACCAGAGAGATCAATGGTGTTGTATATGAAGGTAATCTTAACAGAAGTAAAAAATAATTAAAATGGCAGTACCAAAGGGCTTTAGGACAAATATAAACGTAAATCTAGGTAAGATAGGTGTTGATAAGCGACAAGAAATTCTTGATGGGATTTCCAACAAGGGAACTTTTTTACCTCGTGGAGTTTCTGAAGAGGATATGGATATATCTTTTAAAGACTTCGTAGTTAAAGACTTGGGGATAACTATCGATGGTGTTAAAGTACCAGTATTATTCTTAACGATACAAAGATGGTCTGAATTTAGTCAAACATGGAATTTTGCAGACAAATTTAAAGATATTCAATTACCATTTATAACAATAGTTAGAAGACCAGATATACAACAAGGTCAAAATCAAGCTGGTTTATGGAATATTCCAGGTAATCGTACCTATACATACATGAAAGTTCCTACTTGGGATGGTGCCAGAAAAGGTGTTGATCTATATCAAATACCTCAACCTACATCTGTCGATATAACTTACGAAGTTAGAATGTTCACTAATAAAATGAGAGATTTGAACAAAGTTAATGGTAAAATTCAAAGATTATTTCAATCAAGACAATTTTATATAAATCCTAATGGTCATCCAATGCCTATTCATTTAGAAAATATTGGGGATGAAAGTAATATCGATGATTTTGAAAACAGAAGATTTTATGTTCAATTATTTGAAATGAAATTATTAGGGTATTTATTGGATGAGGATGATTTTAAGGTGGTTCCAACTATTAACAGAACACTAGTTGTCACAGAAGTTGAGGATGATGTATTAAACCCTACGGTCAAGTATTCACCAGTAATCGAAAATAATGAAATAACAGCAACATTTGAGTTTAGTGCTGGGTCAGTGGATGAATTTATTTTTACACAACAATTTAATGCAACGTTTACTTCTTTATTGAACGTGACCAATATTTACAGAATAACTATTGGTGTGAATCATTCAGTTGTATTTGATGGACTAGTAATTACATCACCAATAGTTATGAATACAAACGATATAATAACAATAAGAATATACAAAGACTTAAATGACACTAGTTATTTTCAATTAAAAGGGACAATACAATTATGAGCTGCAACAATGGTGGAACACATATAAATCAAACATTTATCTTAACTGGTATAACAGATGTATTTGTTACTGGTGGAACTTTAACTAACGGAACCGTTACTTTTAGAAACAATACAGGTGGCACGTTTACTGTTACTGGTTTTACAAACCCAGATTTAAATATAACTGGTGGGACAGCTGATAACTCAAACAAAACCTATATTTTTAATAATAATACAGGTGGTACGTTTACTGTTGTTGCTTTGACTGATATAACGGTAACTGGTGGAACTATTTCTACTGGTGGTACTGCTACTTTTACAAATAATACAGGTGGAACGTTCAGTGTAACTGGATTTAGTACTGGTACTAGTTTCACTATTACTAATAACGTAATACCTAAAGGGTCAGGGTCTACTATATCAAATGGTACATGGGCATTTAGTGGAACTACACTTTATCCATTGACCGATAGTTCAAATCTTGGTATGAGTGGAACTAATAGAGTAAATACTATATTTCTTGCATCTAACTTAGATTACAGCAATAATTTAATTTTTAAATCTGGTGGTACAGAAACAGCCAGATTTAGTGGTAAATTTTTAGGTATAAATTCAACTGGTACTACTGGATATATAACAATAGGTAATAATGATACACCACCACTATCATCATCAACTATTAGTGTTGGTAATGACCCTCTTGGAGTTGGTTATGATAGTTTTGATAATAGAATATACGTTGCTAATCAAACTGCTGGTTCGGTAAGTGTAATTAATTGTAACACAAATATTGTAACCAACACTCTGACAGTAGGTAATGGTCCTAGTTATATAGCTTATGATTCATTTCATAATAGAATGTATGTTGGTGACCAAGCTACTAATATTGTAACCCCAATAGATTGTTCAACCAATGTTGTTGGTGCACCTATTACAATGAGTGATTTACAATATGGTATTTTATATAACGATAATAATAAAAAAATATATGCTATAACGTTAAATGGTAGTGTTGAAGTAATCGATACTTTAACAAATACAGTAACTGGTTCAATAAGTGTTGGTAATACACCATTATTTGGTGCATATAATAATATAGATAACACAATTTATATTGCAAATAATGGTGATACAACAGTATCTGTTATTGATTGTGATACAGATATTGTTATTACCGCTATAACCACTGACTCTGGACCTTATGCTATTGCATATAATAGTTTTAATAATACAATGTATCTTACATATAGTAATGGTATAGTGAGTATAATAGATTGTGCAAGTAACACTATAACTGGGTCTACAATTTCTACAGCTATTGATGTATTGAGTATAGTTTACGAACCTATCAACAATAGAATGTATTTAACACATGTATCTGATATAATAACTGTTATTGATTGTGATACTAATTCAGTATTTAAAACATATAATTTAGCTAGTGGTGCGTTTCCTCAAACTATGGGATATAATAGTTTAAATCAAAGGATGTATATTAGTCAAACTAGTTTAGATAATGTGTTACCATTAAGTACTTTATATAATCAAAACACTTCATTAGTTATTAATAGTAGTGGTAATGATGAATTTACCAATGCCTTGACCATTAATAATTTTGACGGGGATTCTATTCTAACAGTTAGAAATGACAGGAAACTAGTTTATACTGATGGTAATGAAGGGGATAACAAGATTATGTCTTCAGACTCAAATGGTGTTATTAGTTTAGTTCATTTAAGTTCTATAACTAGTGGGTTCGTATATACTACAAAAGTAAGTGTATCTTCTGCACAATTATTAGCATTAAATGGTACACCTGTTGATTTGATTCCATCACCTGGTCCTAATAAGTTTATCGATCTTTTGAGTTGTACCGCTAGTTTAGTTTATAGTTCAACTACTTATAATTCAATTGCTTTAAATATCAAATATAGTGCTAACCAACAAGTTATTTTTAGTGTTCCAGCAGCATTTATGGCCAGAACTTCGTCTACTATGGCGAAATTAGTTACTGGTGTTTATACATCCAACTTAGGTGTTGTTCCAGATACACCAATTACATTATCAAGTGGTGGTGCGGTTACTACTGGAAATGGTAGGTTGGATATATACTTAGATTATGTTATAAGGGATGTATAAAATAATGATTTTTTCATTATTTTATTTATATTTATAGGTATGGCAAGTATATCAGATGTTCATTCAATTATAGTACCAGCTCAAAGTCCTAACTTTACAGCACACATGTATACAGAAGTATATGGTGGGTCAGCAGGTTGTACCATGGTACTTAATACTAGATTAATATCTGTTGGAGCTGGTAGAAGCATAAAAACTTGGGTCAGAACTATTTCTGGTGGTACTGGTTGTTTCCTTCTTGGAGAGAATCAAGATGTTTATCAAGGTAGTACAAGTCTTGATAATACACCTATAACACCAGACACACCAACTAGCTGTTGGATACTGACTACTGGCTCTTGGGATGATAGTTGTCCTTGGGATGATTCTAGTACATGGGTAGATTAAAATAAGATTAAAATAATATTAAACAAAAGAAACGATGAGCATAAGTAGTATTTCAAATGGTGAAAGTGGTTCAAGCGTAAGAACCAAATTAAATT
>ERZ869925.1229-NODE-1229-length-12359-cov-7.553885_pt1 | contig 12359 bp, 20 predicted proteins | sample MGYA00579311_ERZ869925 | MGnify/ENA primary metagenome ERZ869925 (study PRJEB32216, sample SAMN09231817) | wastewater metagenome | place: USA: Maryland | collected 2016-07-30 | study: EMG produced TPA metagenomics assembly of the PRJNA472060 data set (Reclaimed...
CGACCACCGAGATCTACACTCTTTCCCTACACGACGCTCTTCCGATCTGTGTCTTAGGCCTATCAAAAAACCTGCCCCCTTTGCTGCTATTGCATGATGAGCACAATACTTGCAGATTATCTAGGCTATCCGTACCACCTGCCACTCTTGGGATGATGTGGTCAACGCTGAGGTTCTCCTCGGTCCCACACATTTGGCAGCATCCATCGCGTCGTATTACTTGCTCTCTCAGTCTGCGCCAAGCAGATGTAGATCCTGATTGTTTAAGCCTTGACATAATGACTCTTATAGCAATGAACGCAGAATGCGTAATGAATACCTTGCTCATGGAACGAGCAGTATTTATGACCAAGTAACCAGCATAGTAATCCTCTAATCATTGAATATCATCCCAGCAGTTACCGCATATCCATGCTGAACCAATATGAAGTATCTCTGAATCAGGTGTGTCAGATTCGCATCGAGTGCATTTAACCATTACCTCGTCGCTCATTGCCAACCCCTTGTCTTTAAATGATGTAATGCCTTGCAATAGTCAGGTTCATCATACTTGGTTATACCGTATCTATGTTGGACATACTTCCAGTAGAAGTAGAACTGGTAATCGTATGGAGCGTCTATCAGCTTCTCATTCCTTATCTGGTAATACCCATGATGTGAGCCATTGCGAGCATCAATTCTAAATGATGATTCTCTAAAGACTATCTCGTTGTGACAATCGTATTGCTTATCAGTTAATTGGTAATCAGCTAATTCTTTGATGTTTGTATAAGGATCTATTGAGCCTATGCCTACTGCAGTACTCTGCATAGATAGAGATATCCCAATAACGATGGCTACCGAGCGGGCTATCCGCGAAGCGGCCCGCTCTGAGCCCTTGATGGGCTCTAGCCTAGAGTGTACCGACCGTGTCAACTTACATTTGACCAGGCAAAGACAAAACCGCAGGTCAGAGCCTATATTTTGTAATCCTTGCAATGAGCGTGTCGCGCTATTTATCGGTTGAGTAGAAACCAGTTCCCTTAAATTGGACACTAGGAACGCTGTAAATCTTCTGCATCGAGCTGTGGCAGAACTGACATGTGACTGAATGGGGTTCATGGATAGATAACTCCTTCTCGTACCGCAAGTTGGCCTCGCAGTCCTCGTTGGTGCATTCGAATTCATAGATTGGCATTAGATACCTTGCATGTCCGGCATGGGACGTCCTTTAGTTTCCACGATCCACATTGTGTGCATCTCTCAGGTTCTAATTCTACCGAATCTTTATTAATATCACCGTAAATCGGTAGAAGTAGCTGCACCAAGTCTGCAAACCGCATAAAGGCCAGATACTCGGAAGCATCTTCTCCTTGGCCATTCATACGGCACACCACGAAAGGTAACTCTTTGCCACCTGCCCGCTTGCTCGCTTGGCGCAGCCATTCTAATGGCTGGAACGCCGACCTAGCCTTAACCTCGACGTCGAACGGGACGCCTGTTATATCTTTTCCAGCCCCGCGACCGATTCCCGCGTAAGGCCACCATTGCTGGAGATAACTAGCAACGACGCGCTCAGTACGCAGTCCTCGGTCTTTTCTGTGTCGTGTCATGCACGCCCAGCAGAATTTACTGTGTGGCACTTATTGCAAGTCCACTCTTTCATGATCCAACGTTGGCGAATTTGTGTCCAAGTTGGAACCTCATTGCACATCTGGCAAATCAGTTTATATCCCAGTTCTTCCAAGGCTGCTGCATTGGCTCGGATATTTTCTTCTTCTTCAGCTGTAGGAAATGATTCCCATTCACCATCTTGGTTTAAGAATTGTATGTGTCCCATTAGCGCTTCACCTGTGGCTTCCATAATCCGGTTTCTTTATCAATTTCGTACCATCGAGGCTCGCACTTTTCTGTATCTGCTCCTGGCATTCCGCTAGTTACCTGATTGACGCAACGCCAATGACCCCAAGGCTTACCAGCCTTAGTAGTTCCGGTTTTCCATACTCTGGCACCATGGACACAACTCTCTTTCGGTGGCGTGCCACCAAGGACATCCTTGACCATCGCGACTGCTCCTTCCATAGTCTGAACTGGTGCTGCTACTTGCATTGTCCAAGGATCTTCCTCCTTTGGTACTGGAACGTATATTCTTGCTGTTTGGGCTAACTTTGCCTTTGTCTCAGCTAGTAAAGCCTCATTATTGACTTTGACTGCAACCTTGGTCATTTCTTCGCGAGATGCACGCTTGCCTTTAGTTGCATAGCCCGCATTAGCGAGAGCACGACCAATCGCACTTGTCTCGCAATTTTCAAGAGCCGAAGTAGCATTGACGCCGCGACCCTGGACCGTTTCTTCAGCAAGCCCAGTCGTCCAAGGTCTAGCATCAGCCTCAGTTCGAAAGATACTAGCTTCAACGATAAACCGAGAAGCAGAGTGATCCAACAATTTCGTATGAATCTGACCATCAGGATGTTCCTTCCAAAACTTAACCAGTCGTTCTTCGACTGTCTCATAATCTTCAAGATTAAACATAGAGTTCGTTCTCCTCGTTTCTCAATTGTCCTGATATAGCAACGTATGCCGCTCCGTCGATGTAATTATCGACCTTTCCAGATTCCATTGATCTAGCGACTTTGACAAGTGCAAGGCACATAGCCACTTGGTAATCTTCAATCGGCATTTCGAGGTATGCAGACCAAAGGCGTGCGGTTCTGGACATATTGTCTGTCGGGTGTCCGTAGTCCATTCCACGATCTTGAATGATTGCTCTTGCTTCGTTGAGGTAGTCACCGGCGTTCATCCGTTGACTCTCTGGAACTGCTGGATGCGGCCTTCTACTTGTCCATCGTGAAAACCTGTCTTGTACATAAGCACGGCAACTAGGCCGTGACTGGCTAACAGGATTAAATGTAAAACTGTCATTCTTATCTCCCTTACAGCTGTATTTCAGCTGATGAGAGAACCTTACATGAGCCTTATTCGGCATCCACCTTTTTTAGATAACGAAACGATAACGATTTGGCTAGGGTCCTCATCCTCCATGTAGGGGATAGCGATGCTAGCGGGCGCGTCCATAAACCTTGCCTTGGACGATAAAGGTGCCATTTTTTTCTATGTTGATTATGTCGACTTGGACTGTAGATCCATGAACGTACATGATGGCGAACGCTTGTTGCCAGTTCGCAGTCCCTCTCGTGTAACTCGCCTGACGGAAATCCATGAGATTTCCCACCTCGACACCATGTAAAACACGCCCTAAACGGCCTCCAGAGGCCTCTGTGAAGGCGCTACGGCCTGCCCTATGGGTATGACCAGAGATAACGTTCTTTCCATGCCTTCTAGCGGCTTCTAGGGCGCTTAAACCGCCCAGTTGCTTAATAGGCGTATGGTCGCCATGAACGGCAATCCAGCCGGGAGCGATAGGCATTGGGTTCTTATGAAAGGTTATGCCCAGTTCATCAAACTTCATGAACTTCTCGAATCGCAGCTCTGGCAATGACAAGAACGACGGAATCTTCTTCATGATGATGTTATATAGTCGATCTGTGTGGTTGCTTCGGATGCAGTCAGTAACACCCAACTCCCAGAGGAGTTCGACGCATCTGTCACGATCATCGCCAAGGCTCTGCTCATAGGCTTGAGGGGTTCCCTCACTCCATTTACTGATTGTTTGGAAGTCAATTTCGTCACCGATAGTAACTGTTTGGTCTGGCTTAAATTTTTGTAGGAATCTTGCTATGTTCTGAGTTACATGGACATCCTCGAAAGGAACCTGTAAATCGCTCAGAATAACGATTCGTTTCATTTAATCCTCGTCGTCGTCCTCGTAGGGGATATTGTCGATTCGATTGGGAAGGTTTGGAATAATCCAGTCTGGAAACGTTTCACGATCTGATAGCAACCAGAATGCATGAGTCTCTGTGAACCCTGCTCTTCGTAAAGACTTGTAATACTCATTAAGTGCAATGGCATAAGCATCCAAGGCGCTGTAAGTGTCTAAGTCTATGACTGGTCGTTTCCTTGCCATGGGATAAGTGTTACCTACCTAACATCTCGATTATTGTATCGACACGCGCTTCTAAACGATTAACCTGGTCTTTGATGGATGAGCCGCTATTTGGCTTTAGTTCCGCGAGGTAATGCTTTACTAACCAGCGCACTAAGCCAATAAATGAACCAATAACGGTCGTTACAGCAACTGCAACAGCCGCTATGTCCTGCGCTGTCACTTTTTTGGAGTGGCATAACCAAAGACGCCAGCGAGTATGGCCCAGAGTACTGAGCGATAATCCAATGCAAAGTTTGACGCAGCCCAAGCCGAAAGGAATGCGCCAGCAGTCAGGATGTATGGATTTTTCATGTTCATTCGGTTCCGCCTATCATCGGGATATTAAAGAACGAGCCATCTGTCTCGCCTTTTTTAGTGAAAGAAATGTGGCAATGCTTCCGATGCGGATTAGGTCCCTTGTAAGCTCTCCAACGCCAGCCCAAGATAGGCGATGCAATTCGTCCATCGAAGATGATGTATTTGATGCGTTTGTCTCGCTTTGCAGCTTGACGAATCTGATCTGCCAGATTAGGCATGAGGTCTGGCTTACCGGATTTACCTGCAAGGTCTCGGTCAACATCGATGGCACATACCCAGCCTTGAGCATTGGGGATGTGATCAGAGCGACCCGCAGCAACATGGCGGGCATCGGCAATCCACCCATCACTACTACGATCTCTATCGGGGAACGCGTCATCAATTTGCTCACGAAGTTGTTGCCCCGCTTTGCATAATTTAGGATTCATCGACGATGACCACATGGGAAGCATGACTGCATTCCCAACGTTTCAGTTCAGTTAAGGTCAATTCATCATGTCCACATTCGGGCATTGGAGCAATAAAGGCATCATCTATTGGATCATAGGTATAGCCTACACCTGCGTAGTTATAACGAATTGACGATGAATAACTGGTACGCAAACAACGTTGATTTCTAAACTTGCCATACCATGTTTCAGGATCTAAACCTTCAATTAGTTCAGTTTCGTCAATTCCCACAATTACTTCGGTAACAATATTGTTATCATCTAAAAATGCGTAATGCGCCATTAGGCCCACCTTACTGTTCCGGTACCAGCTGTAATCGTGGTGACTTTATATCCGCCAGAAGTGCTAGTAGATGCAGTTAATCCAGCGCCAATTGTAATTGTTAAAGTGTCAACGTATTTGATAGCGATAAATCCAGAACCACCATTACCGCCGGACGTTCCACCGCCGCCTCCACCGCCACCGGTGTTGACTGTTCCCGCTGTTCCGCTTTGGCTAGATAGTTCAGCACCGCCGTTACCACCACCGCCTGCTCCACCAGTTCCTGATGTGCCTACTGTGTATCGACCGCCGCCTCCACCGCCTGCGCGAGTTACTGAAGAACCTGTAATAGATGAAGCGGTGCCTGCTCCGCCGTTACTGCCTGAAGAGCCGTTAGCGCCAGTTGCGGATGCACCACCACCACCGCCTGCGCGATATGCTCCACCTGCTTCTCCGCTACCACCAGCGTTACCTTGACCTGCTGTTCCGTTAGCACCGTTCTCTCCATCGAGTGAACCACCACCAGAACCACCTACAGAACCAATGCTTTGTGCAGCACCACCACCACCACCGCCACCGGTGGATGTAATTGTTGCCATTACTGAATTAGAACCATTATCGCCACGATTTTGGCCAGAACCTGTTGGACCACCAGCACCAAGCGTAACTGTGTAATTCGTAGCGGTCATTAATGACAAACCAGTTCCAGCCTTGTAACCGCCTGCTCCACCACCGCCACCGCGGCCTGAACCGCCGCCTCCACCGCCTGCGATGACCAGATAGTCAACGGACATAGGGACGGCTAAATGACCACTAATTTGTGAAGCCATAATTCCAATGATTGGAGTCATTATGCAAGATCACCTATAACTGTAAAAGTATTTGATGCTGTGCAGATAATTGTAGCTGCTGAATATTGAACGCGTAATTTTGGAGCAGACGCTGTAGCGCCTGTAGAAGTAATTGTTACTCCAGAGCCTTGTGCAAGTGTTACCTGTCCTGCTCCGATTTGCTGAATATGAATTTGATTTCCAGCTGTAAAAACTGAAGGTGGAACGGTCAATGTAATTCCAGAAGCATTGGACAATGTTACAAATTTACCCAAATCAGCAGCGACCAATGTATAGGTAGTCCCGGTTTGTGCGTTAAATGAAAGGGTGGTGTCATCTTGTTCAATCCAAGTGAAATCCATGTCTGTGTTGGATGCCTTAGATAGTACTTGTCCAGATGTGCCGCCTTTAAGATCGACCATCGATGTGTCCACGCCGCCTAAAGCGGTGCGAATTGCGGCAGCGCCGTCTTTTACGAGGTCGGTGTCCGACGGAACGGTCCAGCCAAAGTTAGTAGTAGTGGTTGCCATGTGGTCTCCTTATCAGGCTACTATTGTAGCGTTATTCCAGTCTAAAGTTGGGCTAAGCGTGTTCCATGTTTCGCCGACTGGAACGCTGTTCCATCTGAAGGCCTGAAGCGAATAGGCAACTGGCGAAACAATAATAGTTAGATCTAATGCGTTAAAGCGAGTAGTCCAAGTCCATCCTTCAATAAAGCCTTGGTAGCGACCATTTGCGATATTTAGGGGTAAATCTTCAATATCTATCGGCAAGCCCATAAATATGCCAAAGGCTTGATCTCGGGAGGCATCTGGAATGTTTGGGTTGGCCATTGGGAAGGTCATAGATTTAAATTGATATTGAGGATAGGCTCGAATATCTAAGTAATATTCAGCCTGGCTAAGGGCATCTGCGCCGTTTTCTATACTGGTTTGAATATTCTCGGCTTGAGTGCCGTAAGTAGCAATCGACCCCGCGTCTGTGGCAGTCTGTTGTTGTCCGTTTTTATAGGTAATCGTAATCTTGTTACGCAAGTCACCAAGACGCTTTGATGAGGTGATACCTCGGGCATAGGCCCAGCCACCGTCTACATAGGCATATCCGTTAGCTTGTAAATACTGTGCTCTGTGTGTTGAATCGGCATACCCAATACGGCCTGAAGCATCTTCATAAATATAGCCCAAGCCTGATTTGGCAAGACTGCTAACTAATGAATAAACATCTGTAGTCGAAGCAGACCTATCAGTAAGTTCATAATCTCCCGGACGGTCAATTTCGCCTAATCCCGAATTTTCAGCATTTTCCCATGTTGTTGTTGCGTCGTAGGTATTCCATGTTTCAGCTGCTGGAATTTCATTCCATTGGTCAAATAAGACTTCCGATAAAATTGTGTATATCTGATCTCCGTCAAAGTCTTTTGTTAATACGCCTTCTGTTAAAACCTTTGGTAACTTAGATAAAGCCCCAAGAGCCGTAACGGTGACATTTTCAGTAATAACTGGCTCGCCTGTTGCCACGACTATATCAATATCTGATATGTCTCCACCAAATAACGGTACATAAGTACCAGAAGAATTTTTAATCTTGACCACGATTGAATCGTTAACATCAAAGTTAATAGCCGATTGATCTAGGTTTTTTATGGTAAATCGGCAATACCCAGCAACTGGCTGGGAATAGATATCGGTACGGCCTGAAGTGATTGTTAAATCTGCGAGAACAAGGTTAGTAATATCGCCCAGCCCATTTAATTCAACCGCCCAGTCTGGTGTCCAAACGGTCATACAAAGGCTGCGCTTCCTAAGGTTCCTCGAGCTGAGGAATCATTCAAAATACTAACAATCTGGCGAGCAGTAGATTCAGGATCTATAGCGCCATTGACCGTGATATTGGTAGTACCAGTTCCGGCAAAAGCACGAAGGCGGGCATCAGAATCGTCTATGGCTGATATTGATGGAGTTGAGAAGTTGGCTGTGCTGAAACTTGCTCCACCGCTTGTTGAGGCTCCGCCAAAGAAGTTACCTACCGCGCTACCTGCTCCACGGATTGCATCAATGATGCCTTTGATTGTGTTATAAATTCTGGTCAAAGTGCTTACAAATGTAGCAAAGGTATCGATAATGCTAGAGATAAAGTTGCCTAAGCCCTTAAACGCCAAGCCAAGGGTTTGCCCGATAATTGGCGCAAGAGTGTCCTTGGCAAAGGTAGCAATAATTTTCATGAAGTTATAAAAAGGCTGAAGTTCTTCATTATTTTCGGCTAGAGAATTTTTGACTTTATTAAAGGCAAAGCGTAATCCGTCTAAGATTGGTTGAAAGATTTTAATAATTGGTTGCAACTTTTCGCCTATATTGCTGGTGAAGTCCTGAATGGCCGGTACGACCTTCTGGACAATAATAGTGACTAAGGGAGTAATGGCATCAAGAATAAATGCGCCTACGGTTTCCTTGCCTTCATCAAAGGCTATTTGCAATCTTGTTAACTTACCCTGGAATGTGTCTGCCTTGGCTGAAGCCTGATTTTCAAAAGTATCAGCAAGTTTGGCGGTAATCTCATCCATGCTCATGGTTTTGAGCTGAGCGGATGTTAAGCCAATGCCTAATTTGCCAAGTGCTGCTGTATTGCCTTCGGCGGCCTTGGCCATAGCGTTAGTGACGGCTTCCAGAGATTTACCGCTACCAGCAGCAACATCGATTGCAACCGTTTGAAGTTTCTGAGCCTTTTCAAGATCACCTGTGGCTCGAGATAAACGCTCCAAAGATGGACGCAATTCGTCATCCGTAATACCCACGGCTAGAGAAGTCTTGGTTATGTAATCTTCTGTTGCGTCTATTTGAGCCTTGGTAGCCCCTGTGACGTTCTTTAAGGTGAGGGCTAACTTTGTCTGTGCAGCGGCATCTTCTATGGCTGCCTTGACCCCATCAACGGCTAATTTGCCTGCATAAGCGACAGCTGCTGCTCCTGCAGCTGCAAAGGCTAGGCCTGCCTTCTTGCCAAACTCCCCGACCTTATCGCCAAAAGTCTTGACGTCGTTATCTGCGCCTTTAAGGTTCTTAGTGAAGTTATCAACGTCAGCAAGCAGCTTAAGCGTTAACGCTCTTGTACCTGTTGCCATTTATCCCCACTCCTTCAAAATCTTAGTAAATGATTCAGTCCATCTAGCAACAATCTCAGGTTGAATCCTGCGAAGTGTTGGATAGATAAACCAACCCTTAGAGCCTCGACCTTGACGGCCTGACCACACCGGGAATTGCTTGTATTTGTTAGATCCGAATTCTGACCCGCCCCAGATATCTTTAGTGGTTGCTCCACCTGAAAACTTCTGGGAAGCAAAGCCATAAGTAATCTCACCAATACGGCTGGACTTCTTAACCCTAGAACCATCTGCGATTCTGCCTGCTACTTTCCTACTTTGTAGGGATTTAGCGGTCTGAATGACTTCTGCTCTAGCGAATTCAGCCAGAGCGCCGGACTGGCGCTTGGCCTCTTCGTTGGCTTCTTCACCCATGTTCTTAAGCGCCTTAAATACTTGGCGCAATTCAGTTTGGTCAAGTGCTACTAATTCACTTGCCATTGCGCTGCTCCAGTATCTCTATAGCTGTAAGAATATCCTCGGCAGTTTGCCAATGATCCATAGGAATCTGCGTGGCTATTGCCAGTTCAACTAAGAGTCGGCTTACGCTTCCTCTTGGATGACTTTTGGGTCGCCTTCACCTACTTCAACGTCCGCCACGGATTCCATCCAGACCTCGAGAGGCTTGGTTGGCTTTCCGCCTGCTTCACGCTTCATGGCGCTATGAGCGACATAAAGAATGTCCCACATTCCGCCAAACTGGGAGATAACCTTTTTAGTTGTTATTTCCCAGCGGGCGTAATCTGGAGGACGAACCATGTAAGTGGTTTCGGATCCATCTATATATTTAATTGTTATTTGCTGTTGCATTGTTTGCTCCCGGTTCTATCGGTTTAGGAGAATGTCTCTGTGACTTCGCCCTTTGATACTTTGAATGTAAAGTCTACAGTCTGTGCGTCTGTTCCAGCGCCTCCTGCTGTTGGAAATTCAGGAAGAATTGGGAACACGAACTGAGCGCCTGTTGCAGCTGTAAGAGTTACTGAAATTGTGGTGTCTGGTGCTTCTGCCGCTGCCCAAAGTGCTTCGCATACAGATGAGGTCTTACCCCAGTCAGCGAGCATTGAAAGAGCAAAGGTTGCTTCTGTGTTGACAGTCTTATAAGCCTCGCCGTCGAGAGTCTGGTATGTCTCGCGAACGTTGGTCTTTGTAAGAACTGCTGAAAGTGCTTGAGCCTCGATATCTGTTCCACCTGTGAAAGATAGAGAAATATCGCGACCTGTGATTACTGTGGTTGCCATTATTTATCCTTAGTTTGTTTGTGTGTAGTAGGTAGAAACTCTGATATCTGCCACCAAGACATTGGATGGGCCGACCTGAGTAACCGTTGGTTTTTCAACCGCTCCGACTGTGTACCCGGTAGGGATCACCTTCAGAACACTTATGACGAGCTGCTCGAGGTTGTCGAGCGATGCAGGGTTGCTGTTATAGGCAACCGCTACTGAGATGACAAGATTGATTTTGATGTGCAGCGTTGACTTGTTAATAGTCTCTAATTCAAGATATGGAGAGTCTGGGACTGTAACCACGAAAGGCACCATTGGAGCCTCTGGCACATAGGCATAGACGTTGCCCGCTACGTTAGCAAAGGCATTGGCTAAAGGTTGACGGACTGTATCAAGGATTGTATTAGGCATTTACTGCACCATTGAATCGGTATCGATGTATGGCCCCAATAAACCAGATACGCGGTTAAACAAGCTGCGACCCAAGCGATATGGGCTAACGTTTGTGAAATCGATGCCTTCAATCTGACCGCCAGGAGCGATGCGAGATTGGAACACTTCTACTGATACCGCTAGGACTGCTGATTCAACTGCGCTTACACCAACGTAGGTAGCAGCGCCAGTAAGGGTAGCCAAACCTGATGGGATTACCTTACGCTGGTCAATATCTGCATTTGTAATTGCTACTGTGAAATACCCAGTAAATTCTGAATAGATTGCGTCTACGAATACTCGAGAATCTGATCTAACTACGAATCCTTCAGCATCGATGTTGCTGGATTCTAGGATTGTAAAAGTTCCGTTAAATGGGGAGCCGCATCCTGTGATGACTACGCTCTGACCCGCTGTGAAGTTATTGTCGCCAAGTACGCGATATGTCGCGATGTTGTTCTCTAGTTCAACTGATGAAATTGGTGATGCATAACGGACGAGCATAGGCAGAATTACGGCCTCAGCTGTATCAATCACATCTGTGAGATATGCGTCCGAATAGAGGGAACTAGAAACGCCAAGGACAGAGCGAAGTTCGCTTGCTGTAACTATTGTTGCCATTTCTAGTTCCTCTCGTTAAACGGCTGGGGGAGCCACCGGGAGCAGCAGCCCCCCCATGATTAGTTTGGACTATGCAACCATCCAGCGGTATGCACCAGCTGCGAGCTTGGTAGCAATTGCGCCGTAACCGTAGTAGCCAACTTGAACCTGACCTGTTGAGATAAGGTTGGTCTGGAGTGAGAGACGTGGGCTCTCGTACCATGTGTAAGCATCTGGGTTGATGATGATCATTGAGTTGTCGCCTGTACCTGAAAGGTTACGAGCAACGCGGAGGTTTAGTCCGAGTAGGTTTCCACGAACTGCAGTTGCAGTTAGGTCTCCGCCTGCGTTCTGTGGGTTGATTGTCTGCTGGAAGATTGGACGCTTTGCTGTGTCCACAAGTCCCATGAGGACGCCCCATTGTGCAGGTGATACCGCGATGTTTGTCGCGAATCCGAGTGTGTTTGTGTAGATAGATACTGCTGCATCTGACACGAAGTCTGCAACGTCTGCACCATCTGTAATTGAACGGTTTCCACCGTCTGTTCCGCCTGCAATAAGTGCTGAACCTACTGCTGCATCTGTTGCCTTTGCGTATGCAAACTCCATCTGACGAACGAGTTCAGCAAAGAATGCTGGTGATGAGCGGTCGAGTAGCTCGAGGCTGAATGTTTGCTGACCGATGAACTTCTTAACGTCTACTGAGACGAATGCTGCGTTCTGGTCTGTTTCTGATGGTGTTCCGCTTTCAGCTGCGATTGCAACTGTTGGAGCAACTGTGATCTTAGGGATTTCGAATGTCATGCCTGCATCTGGAAGAGTGCCGCGTGATACGGAATCGATAAGTGGGCGATCTGCGTTTGAGATGCCATTGATAACCTCAGTCAACTGACGTGTTGGGACGAGACCTGCGTTGTCTGTTGTGTCTGCTGCTGCTGCAACATACATGCGAGACTCTTCTGAGCCCAACTTTGCGCGTACTGAGTGCTCGAGATAAGAAGCCTTATCAACGATTGGATTACGAACTGATGTTGAAATGTAAGGTGCTGTTGCAGCCTTAACTTCAACCTTAGCAGCCTCTACCG